>Ga0181525_10000722_pt1 | contig 28637 bp, 34 predicted proteins | sample PEATcosm2014_Bin_48_FD_121100 | JGI IMG/M metagenome (GOLD analysis project Ga0181525, IMG submission 121100) | Peatland microbial communities from MTU Mesocosm Facility, Houghton, MI, USA - PEATcosm2014_Bin06_10_metaG | ecosystem: Environmental > Terrestrial > Soil > Wetlands > Peat | place... | reverse complement strand
CTCCTGCTCCAGCTCCTGCTCCAGCTCCTGCTCCTGCTCCTGCTCCTGCTCCAGCTCCTGCTCCAGCTCCTGCTCCAGCTCCTGCTCCAGCTCCTGCTCCTGCTCGAATCCCAGCCGGTTCTTAAAATCGATGCATTCATTTTTGTTCCAAAGGAAGCGCATGTTTCCAAACAACTGCATCAATTAAAGAACCACGGCCAACAATTACCGGCGTGTCTTGTGGAAACGGCTCAACTTCATTTAGCTTTCCAGTTTTCAATGCGTCATGAAATCTTCCGTCATCTGCAATCCACGCAGCTTGTTCCAAAACCAGCTCCTTCGCCGTTACTTTTATCAGCCTTCCAGTTAAGTGATGAGTTACCGTTCGAATGAAGTAGTTTTTACCAATCTCATAAGGATGAGTTCCTTCAGAAGGACCCTTCAATAAAGATCGAATGTGTTTGATTTCTTTGATTGTCAGATTATCGATTTCCATTCTTAGCCTTTCTTTTCTCGTCTCAGTCTCTTTATTCTTTTTTTTTCTTCGAGTCTTTGCTTTCGTATTTGCAGTAACTCTAGAAATCTAAGCTCTTGCAATAACTCCGTACTGTTACCGTCTGTAATCCAAGATTTCATCTGTTCCTTCGGTTCAGCCAGAGCGAAGATACACGTTCCCTAACTAACCCAAAAACAGTATCTCCGCGCTGCTTGCTCTGTTCCTTTCGGACGAGCCGTCGCTTGATACAGGAATTAAGCGTGTATGCCATTCCATCCAGGACAGACTTAGCGGCCATATCACGGCCACCTACTCGGTGTTCTATCCCAGCCCTTTCGGACGTTCCCCACACCCAGCGCTTGAGTTCTCCATGCGCCACATTCACGGTCAACAGTGTGTTGTTTGCATTGCCCACTGTTTTTCCGTACTACACGACTAATTTGATGTTTGATTTATTTGGCCGATTATGCCATCAATCTAGACATCATCAAGTTTGTCGTAAAACTAGATATAAACCCCGGTTGTCTAAAAAGCAACTGGGGTTTTTTTATTTCAGTGTTGAAACTTTGACGCTGTTTTGATATTCTCTGTTTGTATCTGACACAATCACAATCAAGTTAATTTAGGTCGGCATTTCTCCAGATATTGTCGATCGGATGCCCCCGGGGGAAACTTCGGGGGTAATCATAAGGGAGTATTCTTATGAAAGGTGATGTTTGTTCGCTCTGTAATGGTTTTGGTGAAGCGCAGGTGCTTTCTGAGCCTTCTAATCCAGAGTCAGGTTCCTATGAGCTCGTGAGCTGCCCCGGGTGTAATGGGAAGGGATTAGAAAACGATTCACTTAGTGCGCTTGCCTTGGCGATTGATTGCGTTGAGCGCGCGGTGATCAGAAGCGGTGCTGTATGAATGAGATCAATAACCCTTTGAGAGAAGGCGTTATTTTAGGGCTCGAGCACGCCGAAAGACTTCTTAAAATGTTTCCTATAGAAACCGCCGTTGAAGCAATTAAGGACTATAGGGCATCGCTCGAAAAACAGATCAAACCAGAAATGACGAGTGAACGAATTCCGGAGGATCTGCTGTGAAAACAATTAAACTTAAATCAGGCACCGAACTCCCTTTAATGAACCTTAAAGGCAAAGACTACCTTCAGGTTGCGCATCGTCTCGTGTGGTTTCGGGAAGAACACCCCGATTGGTCCATTGAAACCGAATTCTTATCTCAAACAGATCAAAGCGCTGTTTGTAAGGCAACAATAAAAGATGCCAATGGACGTGTTATAGCCACATCTCACAAAGAAGAATCCTCAAAAGACTTTGCCATGGGTCACAGAGAAAAAGCAGAGACTGGTTCTATCGGACGCGCCCTTGCTCTTTGTGGCTATGGAACCCAGTTTGAACCTGAATTTGATGAAGAAACTCGAATTGTTGATAGCCCCGTGGTTGTACCCGAGCAGCCATCGCCTGCCGATGGAAACCAAAAACAGGGTTATGTTATGCCAGCAATCGCTGGGCGACTTGCGGGTAAATATCTCGAAGATATCGCAAAGGCCGATCTTGAGGCTTTTATCGATGTTATCGATAAGAAGTATGAAGGAAAAACAATTCCACCCGCTACCGCAAACTTACATCATGTTGTGATCAATCGAATAGTAGCATTGGAGAATGGCAATGACTGAAAAGAAAAAACCAATTGGAGCTCTTTGGCAAAAATCTGGAAATTACGGCGACTACATGTCTGGCGAAATAGAGATCGCGGGCATTAAACATCGTTTCAATGTCTATCCAAATTCTTATAAAAAAGAATCCAAACATCCAGATTTTCGTATCTTTTTAAGTGAACCAAAAAAACAACAAGTAATCACAGTAACGAAAAATACCTGGACTGAAGAAGACATTCCGTTTTGATCTTTCATCCGTGAAACAGATCATCTTTCTGCTTCTCAGAGAACGGATGGATGCGGCGAGCGAGAGTTTCGGAAGTTGTGCATGGATAGGATTTTCAAGACGCGTATATTTTAGAAGCCAACGTGAACATTCAATTAATTTAACCGGGCTTAGGCCCACAAACGAAGGAGAGAGAAGTGAAAGCGAAAACTAAGAAAAATGGAATTATTGGAAAACCAGTAATTGTTCGAGCCAATGTGGCCGGAGTTCATGCGGGGATTGTGGAATCTTTTGATCCCGCAACACACACGGTTACATTAAGCAGCGCATATAGATTGTGGCGCTTCTACACTCGCGACAAATCCGGCTCTGTCAGCGATGTCGCAGCCAACGGCCTGAAGCCGGACGGCGGTCACCAAATTGGCGCTAAATTACAATTCGTTACCATTACCAATTCAAATGGTCTTGAGCTCGCCGGGATGACCGATAAGGCTTACGAGTCTGTCCAAAACTGGAAGAACTAATGGAAACGCGGAAACTTTATCGCGACGGGCTAACAGAAGAGATCACGGGCCCGATTCTCGTACACACAACCTCGGACGGACACGTTGTTGAGTCATACAATCTAGCGAACGGAAAGAAGAGATTCTTTGCGACTCTGGCCGGAACTCACTGGTGTGCGCACGGCGATTCAATCGCGAATGCAGTCGCAGATGCTCTTTGGAAGGACCCATGGCGGCGTCCGTCCATGCGGGCACTCGTCGAATCTGTGAAGGGTGATAAAAAACACAAGTTCACTCTGAATGAGTTTCGATTTCTCACAGGCGCGTGTTTGACGGGGTGCCGATCGGCGCTTGCTCAGGCAGGACGCGATGATTCTCCGATGACTGCATTTGATATCCGAGACATCGTGTCACGCGAGTGGGGAAACAAACTCATTTCTGTGCTTGGTTGGGAAGGGGTGAAATCATGATTGCTAACGAGGGTAAAGGCTACGGCTACGGCTACGGCGACGGCGACGGCTACGGCTACGGCTCCGGCGACGGCTCCGGCTCCGGCTCCGGCTACGGCGACGGCTACGGCTCCGGCGACGGCTCCGGCTACGGCTACGGCTACGGCGACGGCTCCGGCGACGGCTACGGCGACGGCGACGGCGACGGCTACGGCTGAAAAATTTCTCGCTGCGCGAGTCATGGATGACTCCGCTGCGTACAAGGCAATCGTAAAGGTTGAGTGATGTTGAATGATTGGGCTGGCGAGTGTGCCTGCACAGACTACAAGTGCGCTCTGGATGGCTGTACTAATCGCGTTCTCCGAAAAGGATACGCCTGCGAAGAATGCAACCAAGCGGAAGACGAGGCGGATGCCATCTAAGCAACGAGGAGAAGTATGGATTTGAGAGAACGCTGCGAGAAAGTCTGGTTTGACGCTCAGGAGCAATACCTACGTTGTGGTCACCCTGTACGTTCGGCTACTGTAATCGAATCCTTCGCCCGCGAGATTCGCAACGAGGCGCTGGAGGAAGCTACTCGCGCCGCTTTGTCTGATCACCCGGATAAGTATACAAATCAAAATCGAGATTTCTGCGACGGGCAGGCGTTCGCCGCTAACATGATCGATGAACTCAAATCCATTGCTCTTGCGGCAAAGGAGAAAACAGAATGAGTTTACCGATGATGTGTTCCTGCGACAGCCTTCCGCCGCATTATGTGTCAGTGTTCGTAAAGCGTATGCCAAGCAGGCCGTGGGGTCGGAGGAGAAATGAGCAACGAATATCAGCCGTGGATTGAACTAGGGATTTCGGAGCTGGAATACTTCAAACAGAGATACCTAGAATCTCGCGTGGAGTCAGAGCATATGCGACGGGCGCTAGAGGCCGTTGTGAATCGTTATGAGAGCGTTGGAGACAGTGTGTCTCGAAAGCAGGGCGTGAGTTTCGGTATCTATACCGTCTGCAAGCGAGCACTGGCCGATGCCGAGCGTGTAGTGGAGCGTAAAGAATGAAAGACGAGATGTGTCTCCAATGCGGCGGTGAAATTGGTTTAGACTGCCGCTGCAATTTAACCGAAGAAGAAGAAGAATCAGGCGCATGGGATTGATGCGTGAGAGGCCAATATGAAAATACCAAGAACACACTGTGGGCGCGGGCACGAATTCACAGAAAAGAACACGCAAATTTGGATGGACAAACGCTACTGTCGTACTTGCACGGCAGCGAGAGAATTGAAAAGACGAAGAACTAAAGCGGATAGGCCGGTCAGATGTCTCAACACCAAATGCAGGCATTCAAAAGGCTGGCATAGACAAGGAATTGGTGCGTGTTTAGAGTGCGCATGTTTAGGCTACGTAGGTGCCCCCAACCCCACCATCCTTGGTGAGGCCGGGAGCGTCGTTAGTGGATCAAGTGTGTCGTAGTAGTTTTATTGCGCGTCTTTTGAAATGCCTTTCCATCTCTTCCCCACGAAGAGATTTAAGCTATTTTAGCACGCTTTCTTTTTAAATAAATCCAAAGAGAAAGTGCATCTTGATCATGGAAGGGAAAATGACAGTCGGGGATTGCCAGAACTCTTTCCATTAGTCCTCGTTAAGAACTAGGACTAAAAACCGTCCCGTTATATCCGCATCCAATTTGAATTGGACTTCCATCTGTGCAAGTGAGTCCATTAATATCTACCCATGTATAGGCAGGATCCAAATAGTCTATTGTGGGATTTATAACCTGAGTATTAACAACTACACCCGATTGAATTTTTGCGTATGTGTCCATATTAGTTCCAATATTCGACTAAGATACAGCCCTGGGTTCCAGCGCCTCCAGTCCATGCTGCAGGCGATGTGGCCCCGCTCGATCCGCCGCCTCCGCCCGCGCCATAGCCCGTTCCATTCAATCCGTTCTGGCCCCCCGTAGTTGTTCCTGATGCACCGTCCGCTTGTGTAGCGCCGCCAGAGCCGAGCGGATTACTACCGCCGGCAGGAGCAATGGCTGAACCGACGGAGTTAGGAACAGCCCCACCATACTGACCAGTAATAGCGAGAGTTAAATTTGTCGTGCCCCCGCCTGCGCCGCCCGTCGTGCTGTTTGTAATTGGACCCAATAATCCACCAGTTCCACCAGAAGCCGTATAAGTTGTTGCTCCGACAGTTAAGGTAGTATTCCCCCCATTTCCACCATTCGAGGGTGTCGTACTTCCTGCAGATCCAGCGGAACCGATAGCTATCGTATAAGCTGTAGACGGCGCTAAGCCAGTTAGCCATACGATACCATAGCCGCCACTTCCGCCTGCGCAGCTATACCCGCGTCCTGCAGATCCGCCTCCGCCTCCGCCGCCTCCGCCCACTAGCGTAAACTTGAATGTGGTGCTAGTGGTAATGGTAGAGGGCGTCGTATAGGTAGTACCAGAAGTGATAAACGACTCGCCGGCTTCAATACCTAAATTACTCCTGGCAGTAGCAACAGTAGTTGCATTAGTTCCACCATTAGCGATTGGAAGAGTACCGGTTACACCGGTTGTAAGCGGAAGACCGGTAGCGTTCGTTAAAGTAATAGCGGATGGAGTATCAAGAGCGGGGGTGGTCAGAGATGGGCTCGCAGACAACACAACAGTACTGCCAGTGCCCGTAGTTGTGGCGGCAGAAATTGCCGTACCATTACCGGCTAATACAGGAGAATTAATAGTTGTTTCAATTGTAATGGCCGGAGTGGTTGTAGATGTTGCTACTGTTCCTGCAAATCCATTTGTAGAAACTACGCTAACGCTTGTAACCGTTCCAGACGTAGAACCCGGAGGAGCGGCCCATGTTCCATCGGCACGTAAATAATTTGTGGTCCCACCACCCGACAAAGGAGCCAACCCGTTAAGTGTGCTTGTAAAAACAGGAAGAATTGCGTTGACCTGAGCCACCGAAAGAGCAGATGGAGTTGTGGAGCCACCCGTGTTGTTTCCTAAAATTGTGTCGCTACCGATTGTAGGAAGCTGAGATAGCGTAACCTGTCCAGAGAGCTGAGAAGTAGGAAGGCTTAAATTTGGAAGACTCGTAAGAGTGCTATTGCTTGTCGCCGTAATGTTGGCCGCAGTGCCCGTTGTATTTTGATTGAGGGTAGGAAATTCACCCGCAGTAGCCGCCGAAATTGCCGTACCATTGCCATAAAGAATTCCAGTGATTGATGTCGAAAGAGTAATGGCTGGCGTAGTTGTTGCATTCGCCACCGTCCCGGCAAGGCCATTAGCAGAGACAACACTAACGCTTGTAACCGTTCCAGTTCCGCCGGTAGAAGCAATCGTAATATCGCCAGGAACCGGGCTATTGTCTGTAATCGAAATTCCCGATCCAGCAATGAGAGAAACCGCGCCGGTGATCCCATCAATGCTTGATACGCCAGAGGAGCCGCCCGAGGAGGCAGGAAGTCTAATGTAATATTGTGCCATCCTTAGACTCCTTTAATGTTTACATATCCAGAAGTGACTGTTGCAGATCCAGACACGGCCGTATAAACAACACGCACCCAACGATAAGAGCACTCCGTTACATCATAGAGAATACTTCCGGGTGTTCCAGAAATGTTTTGAGACGAGCTCGTAATATTAGTCCAATTCACAGGAGCATTATCTCTAAGCACGATATTGGATTCGGCCGGGTCATCGCTTCCCTGAAGAACAAAGGCCCCAACGGGACTTGTGCCGCCGGACCAAACGATTTGAATCGAATATGCGTAAGCGGAAAAAAGATTTTGCGGATCAGTTGTAAATGATGAGGCCATGCTCGTGTTTACGATTGAACTACCCCCAACCGTAAGCTGCATACTTTGCTGACGCATAATTATCTCCTAAAAACAATCTCTGTTACAAGGGCAGAAACAAATCCCACAACCGAACTAATTCCTATGATTCGCCATTTAAATTCTAGTAATTGATCAATCTTTTTATCCATTGATTCAATTTTATTGTTGGCCCATCTGGAGTTTTCTTTCAGCGTTGCTACATCTGCGATGAGTTTGTCCATAAATCACATCGATCTCTGTGTGTTATTCATAAAATTCTTGCACGATAATGATTCCTGATCCGCCATTACTTCCAGCCTCATAGCTGCCAGTTACAGAACCAGCTGAGCCAGCCGCCCCAACCGAATACGAATAAGTAGAAGACGGACTTGAAATAATTGCTTCTAAATATCCACCCGCCCCACCACCGCCAAGACTTAAAGTCGCAGTACCATAATTTCCAGCCCCACCACCACCGGCTCCGGTGTTCGCCGAAGCTGGACTGCCTGTATTTACATTTCCATTTCCACCCGTACCGGCCCCACCAAATGGATTGGTTCCACCAATACCGCCTGTTGCAGTTATTGCTGCTGTTGCGGTTGTACTTGCTATAGATCCCGATCCACCAACCAAAGACACGAGCGCCACCGCAGGAGAAGATATGCTGGGAGCGCCCCCAGAGCCGGCACCACCAGTGGTCATTCCGCCCACACCCCCCGTCGCGGACAACAAAGAAGTACCAAAAGTAGTAGTCCCACCCGTTTGTCCAGCGGTAGAGTTGCCACCACCACCACCACCACCACCCGATAGAGTGACCTTGATATACAGGGGCGTTCTGGGACTGGTGGGTAAAGTATAGGTTGAACTACCGGAGGTAAATACTTGAACCGTGGGCGCGTAAAAAGTGCCGCCACCACTGTTTTGCCAGGTCGGAAGAGCCCCAGATCCATTAGATGTAAGAATCTGCCCAGATGTACCAAGTCCAGAAACTTGCTGATACGGTGATGTAGAGGTGGTGCCACCTGTGAAAATCGCATAAGCAACATCCGAGGTAAGTCCAGTTCCACCACCGGTGACACCTAGATTTTTAAAAGTGGGGGCAGAAGTCGCATTCGAAACGAGAGGATAATTAACCGTTCCGGCAGCGGTAGATAGAACGGACGTGCTAGATCCCGCATAAATAACACCATATTGAGTGAGTCCGGAAAAAGAAGGTGAGCCCGCATTTTGCCAGGTTGGAAGAGTACCGGGCCCATTCGACGTAAGAATCTGTCCAGATGCTCCAAGGCCTGAAATCTGTTGAAAATTACCGGTCGAAGTAGTTCCGCCAGCTAAGAGACTGTATGCTGTTGCCGAACTTAATCCAGTGCCGCCACCCGCAACATCATTCACGCCAAGAGACACGCTAACGCCGGTGTGAGTTCCGGTAAAATTTGGAAACTGATAATTAAATGTAGTTACGCCACTAGAATCACTAGACAATTTAGAAGTAGTTGGGGGAAGACCAGCCCAAGCATTAATAACAACCGCTGCTATCCCGATAAGTACAGGGAAATATTTGTTGATCATGAGCTTAAAATCCACTGGATGTTATAAGTTTGAGTACCGCTATGAGCACAAATAGAAAGATTATGAGCCATGTTAAGCTGTCCGGTATCTTGTCCCGGTTGAAGAACAAACCCATTTGTTGTGCTGGCTGTTGAGTTCGAATCACACCAACGAATATAATCGGTACTTCCCGCATCATTTTGAAGTATGAACGCCACAGCGTTAGCGGGCTTAGTAATCGTTGCAACAGTTGAAACCGTAGTAGTGGATGAGCTTCCGTTAGAATTCACTGGCGCGGTTGTTGCTACAGTTCCAGTAACAGGAAAAGTTCCACCCGCCCCAGTTACAAGCCATGCTGTAGTATTAGCCGTATTTCCAGGTTGAACCGTCCATGTTCCACTTTGGGTTGCTGCAACGGTTCCACTTACGGGCTGAGTAGCCGGAAAATTAGAAACACTTACCGAACCAATCGCATTAGAGCCCGCAGGCAAAGAACCCGAGATACCAAAAGATGTATTGCCAATCGATCCACCAGCCTGAAACGGGCTTCCAAGCGTGGTATTAATTGTTACTAATTCGGCATTTGTTGCGGCCCCAGTTGGAAGAGGTAAAGATACTGCACTGATCGGCTGAGTGACAGCGCTACCGTCTACCTTAAGTCCATTCGCGGTCCCAGTCAGGCCCGTTAAGTTTCCACCAACGTTAACACCAATATAGGTAGCATCAGCCGGAACCGCCGCACCCGTAGGAGAAACAGAAGGATTTTCAGCAGAGATGCTTCCAGCAGCGACGTCTACATAAAGATAACCGCTCGCATCCGTTTGTAATGGCTGTTGATTTCCGCCCGGGTTTTCTCCAGCAACCAGAGTTGAAAGTGTAGGAATCGGAGAACCATTGGCGCTAACACTTCCGTTTGAGCCCCCAATGACACCGGGATATTGTGCGTAAAAGTTCATTTAGGTCACCTTAGCTTCCAAGATTGCCTGCAATGATCCGGTTCCGGACGTGAAGGTGTAAATTGGCCGAATCGCGTAGCCAGCCAGAGAATCAATATCGACAAAACCATTCCCGGTATTTCCGGAAAGCGGAATAGCAGTTACTGAGCTGCCGCTATAAACCAATGGTATGGTATTCCATGTGCCAGCATTTTGAACTCCGCCAACGGCATTTTCAGAGTAATCATTTGAAACCTGAACAGAAACAGTTCCAACGGGCGAAGTGCCAGCCCAAGAAAATGCATAACTGATCATCGGAAGCCTCAAGATGATGCTTGGCAAGCCGATAAGATTACCGGACATGTTGCCATTCACAATCGAAGGATATTGTTTGATTAGTGGTCTATCGCTCATTTTTACCCCTTATAGGTTCGGACTCATGGCCCTAGTATTCAACAGCGTCCGGTTCGGTGCTAATCCCATGCGGTTTGTCTCTTGGCCGCCGCTTGATCTAGTGTGTAATGATCCTCTGGAACCTTTCCTAACTTGCTAGTGTTCTTTTGTGTCTTAGTCGGATTAGGCTGAGGAGCCGCAGGCTTAGGCGCATACATCGCTTGAACAGATTGGATGGCTTGCGGTGTCATTGTTGAGTCGAGCGGGGTACCTAAGAAAAGGCTAAGGCCCTGGCGCACCCGATAGCTGGGCTTTTCTTCGTCCAACTGACTCTTAGAAATCTTTTCGGTAATTTTTTTGGACAAATAGTTATGTAATTCTGGGTACATGCCCCCAAAATGTTTAAGGTGTTCCGGCGTGATCGATCCGTCTTTAATCTTATTCAAAATGTCTAGCGGCTGATTCGCCAGATTGATCGCCTTATCGTAAGAACGCTCTTTCTCCGTGTCTTTGATGTGCGAATCGAAGGCCAGCTTGGGCCCGTCTTTTATGGGTCTGATAGAATTCAAATAGTTATTGATTCTACCTTTTGCCGTCTCGAGCAACATCGCATGATCTGGCAACACACGAGAAAGGCCACTCTCGTTTCTTAAAATTGGATGAGTGTCTTGAACCGGTTTAACTTCCCCACCCTCTGCAAATTGTTGAGGGCCTTTAGGCGCCATAATTCTTTGATGTTCTTGTTGTTTTTCTATCTGTCTTTGTTGTTCATTCGTCTCAACATATCGTTTCAGAGCTTCATGATCTTTTTCGGTTGCATAAGCATTAATGGCCTGCTGACCACCCTTTTGAAACAGATTTGAAATCGCTCCATCTACAGCCTTAGCCCCTCGCTCGGCTTTCTGAGCGTAGGAAAGAGCCTCATACATATTTTCAGGCCTTCCCTCGGCTAGCGCCTTCATGGCTGCAGCAGAGGTGGCAGGAGTAGGAGTCCGACCCATTGCCCGAAGGACGGATGGATTCATGTCTTTCCCAACAACAAAATTCTTGATAGCAAAATCTCTGATATTGCCAATAGTTGCTGCAGTCGGGGATTCAAAAAAAGACCTATAAGCGGACATGTGGCTAGTGCCGCTCGGGTTAAACTTTTCTGGAAAGCTACCCAAATAGGTATGCGCGTCCTTTAGTCTCTGAAGCTCATCCGGATTAAATAAAAGCTTTTGCATTTCGGGTTGCATTCCGCGCTTAGAATCAAGCACGGAGATGAGAAATCGCTTAGGATCGAACTGTTCATTTTTAATCGCATCCAGACGCAATTGGCCGCGCTGATAACCGCGCATCGTCTGAAACTCTTCCGGAAATTCTTTAGCGAACCATTGAGCAAACTGCGTGTTGTTTTCGTTGAACAAACGCTTGGTCAATGACTGAGGATTCATGTCACCAATGAAATCAATGAAATCTTGCGGGCCGTATATTTTTTTCTTGCCCAACACATTCCCTAGCTCCTGCATCTTCCCTCGAAACGCAGAGTAAGATTGCTTTGCTTGGCTAACCTGATCAATAAGACCATTGATCTTCGCCTTGGCTTCTGGAGATTTCATTGTGTCCGCAAAGCGCTTGATTGCGGCCTCTTCAAGATTATCTAGTTTTTCTTTAATAGCACCCGATACAAATCGAGTCGTTTGATCAGTAGCTCGGCCTAGGGCCGTTCTAAAGTTGGCGAGCTGATCGAGATTGGTAATCTGATTCATGCCATCTGACATGGTCTTTACGAAGTTATATTCTGGAGTTCCTTTGATCAGCGCGTGCTCATCCACCAGCTTTAAAATGTTTTGACCAATTCTGTTCGCGCTATTTGTGGTTACCGGAATGGCTTGTTTATAATCTCCAAGCGCGTCATACATGGCTTTAATAGGAGCGCTCTCTGCCTCTAGCTTTTCAACCAAAGAGCCCTTCAGCGCGTTTCCCGCCTCGGTTTCTGAAAGCGTTCCTTCGGCGCCACCAATAGTATTATCAACAGCACTTGCAACTTTTTCAAAGGCATTAGAATAAGCGTTTTGCCTAGCAATAGATGCCACCGTCGGCGGTCCGTTCAAAAGCGCGTCTTCGCCCATTTGCACAAGCTTGTCGCCCGACACCTGGCCATTCAAAACAGGTACATCTAATCGATCAGCCGCAGCCATTACTTCTTGTGCATTGTCTTTTAATTTCGGAAGGGTTCTTGATGCTGCGCTTTCTTGGGCCAGATCCGCTTCGCTCGGCAGATGCCACCGGGCCCCAAATTCCTCCATCGCATCCTTTGCGGATTGAGCCGCCTTTGTAGCAGCAAGAGCCCGCAGCCCTTCCCCCGTAGCGCCGAATGCCCCACCAAGTCCCCCACCCAACAGCGCAGCAGCCCCCATATGAGCTAAAGCCGTTGAAACTGGATCTGACGGATCGCCTTGGCCCAATATGGCCTTAGATACTTCATCGCTACCCTGAAACAGACCACTCTCAATGGCGCCCTTGAGTGCAGTACTTCCAATCTTTCCAAAATTAGCGGCTTCAGCCCCAATAGTGCCGAGCTTTCCAATGCCTGCACCAAGCGGACCCGTAATAAGTCCAGCAACTTCACCAATCCCTCGAGCGAGTGGATTATTTGCAGCGCGAGCGGCCTCTTCTTGTGCTGCTTCCGGACCAGCCGTATCCGGCATGTACTTTTCTTGAAGAGCCCCAAGCGGTCCTAAAACTCCTTGACGGAATCCTTCTATCCCGGCCTTCCAGGTATTGGTTAAATCCTCATCTTGAGCTGGCGCTGCTGGGCTTAGAGAGTTCCAATCAGGCGCCTCTTCGGACGACTGTTGCGCGGGCGGACTCTGAGGAGATTGCGCTGCAGGCGGCGCCGCTGATAGCTCATCCCAATTTGGAGCGTCCATTATTTCACCCGAACAGGTTTACCGTTTGGCCCCATTTTCCAAGCATTTCCTTGGGCATCATATCGAACCTCTCCAGAGGCCTTGTTTTGAGGAGTTAACTTCAACCCATCAAGCGTTGGCGTGGAATAACCCGCATTTAAAATCTCGTTGAGCTTTTGTCTTTTAATGTTGGTGGTTTCAGCGCTGTCACCCATGGCCGGCTTAATCCCGTTCATCATTTCCACCGTGATCGGAGTCACCCGGCCCTCGTTAGATTTTGTAAGCTTATCCAACATTGGATCCCATTCAGCAGAGATCTGCTTACCAGATTGAATTGGATTCAGCGCCCTGTGCCCGGCAGTAACCAGATTCGAAACTTTATCAAATGAATCAAGAGCGCCCTGATTGGCTTGCTGTTTATTTTGCACAAGCTTCAGTTCTTCATTTGCTTTGTTATATTGTTCTTTATCAATAAAACCCAGAGCTTGCATTTTTCTAAGCTGACTAGCGGTATCTGCACCTTGTGGTGCTTGACCGGCAGCCGCACCGCTTACATCGACGCCCATTTGTTGAAGAAGAGCACTTCTGGCCGCAGCCTGATCAGCAATTCTAAAGTTTTCATTATTAACGGCTTGTGAAACCATTGCTAGTGTTTGTTCGGCTTGCGCTCTTTGAGGAGATCCAACAGGATATTTTTGAACCTGATCGGTTAAGTGTTGAACGGTAGCCCGATTGGCCTGCATATTTGCAAGAGCATAGGCACGCGAGCTAGCCTCGATCTGCGTGTTCTTAGCTTGAGCGCCCAGTAGTCCTATTTGGGCTTGATTCATCTGGTGCTGCTGATTCAGGCGCACAAAGTTTTGAGCATTCACCTTGCTTTGTTTTTGAGCCTCGAGATCATTTTGGATCTCGTTATTCATCATGCCCAAAAGCATGTTTGGTTGATGTGATAGCCCAGCACCCGCACCACTGACCATAAGTCCAAACATCATTCCAATTTTACTCAGAGTTCCGCGATCAGTGCCGTCTGCATTTTTAGAAAATAAGTCTTGATATGTTTTTGGAGTAATGTGCCCATTAGCCAAGTCATGCGCCCATGCCGCATCTTCTTGATTTAGTTCGGTCCTGGTATCTGGAGGAAGGCCCTGCGATTGATCTGGAGCTTGTTGCGCCTGTTTTTGGTTCTGTTGTGGCGCAGGAACATCCTCATCAGGTTGATCGGCTTGGCCCGCATCAGGCGCAGCAGGAGACTGAGGAGCCGGTGCAGATTGATCTGGCGGAGGGTTCTGTGGATTAAGCCCGGTCGTTGCTTGTGGGCCAGGAGCGGACACACCAGGAGTATACGGTGCAGGAACAGGAACGCCCTGCGCCTGTGGCTGTGGTTGACCACCGATATTAATGGTTACTGGCGCTTGGGGTTTTGATCCAGCATCTGAATCATCAGGCGAAGCATTAGGTTGAGGTTGTGGTTCTGGTGGGCCGCCATTAGCCATCTTTTGAGGCTTTTGGCCACGCATAGGAAGCGATTGAAGCTCAGAAAGCATTTTAGGAGATAATCCAGCGTGAGCTATTTTCAGTTCATGCCCGTTGTCGTGCTTGAATAGAGTAGTCTTATCATCAGAAGAAATCTTTTTAAGTCTTCTTAGATCTAGGCCCTTCATTTTCTGACCTTTCGTTTAGCAACTACATCGGAAACAAATTTGGCCGCAGCACTTACTGGATCTGGAGACATGGTGACAGATCTTGGAAGCACGATTTCATGCTCCGAAAGAATGGCAGGAATTTTATCATTCGCGTAATCATTGCCCCTTTTGACTGCCTTTTCATCACCAGATCCGGCATTGACTTTCCCGCCCACTCTGAAGTCCTTAATCATCCCGCCAGCGGCTTGCGGCTCACCAAAGGTTGACGTAATGCCCATTGCATCAGGAGATGTTGCTTGGCCGCCAACAGGATTGTAAACCGGAGCATTAGCAGAAACGTCAGTAGAGTCAGAACCCTGATCTTGTTGATTGGGAGAAGACTTAAGTTTCTTACCTAATGCGGTTCCAAAATTAGTAGCGCCAGCTTGAAGCGCTTGAGCTCCAGCGGTCGGCTGTTTAGGCATAAAGCCCTGCGCCGGCTGTGCTTGGCTTCCTCCGCCCATACCCTTCAGAAATTGACCGAACTTACTTTTTCCGTCACTCGATTGCGGAGCACTGGCCGGAGCAGTAGCGCCCATATTGATCTGTTGATAGCTGTTATCGTTCGGATCAAAGGTGGGCTGTGCTGTGGTTTGGCTTTCTTGAGTTGGGTAATCGTTCCCGCCGCCCACGGTTTGGCCCACTTGTGACCAACCTCCGTCTTTCATTTTCTTTACTTCGCCACCACCGGCTAGAGCGGCACCAGCGGCATTCATTGCACCACCAAGAAGGCCCTGCTGCCCCTGCATTTGTGTGCCAGCGAGCGATGCGTTTGCATTGTTGATATTCGATTGTTGAGCAACTTGAGCAGAATTGTAACCTTGCGTTGCTCCAAATAATGCCTGCTGCTCTGCAAGTTGCGCTTGAGCGTTGGCATTGGTTTGACCAATTTGTTGTCCGGCCTGAGTAGTTGCAAGATTGCCCGCGGCGCCAATCGCTGCGATTTGGTTTTGAGCCTGTTGTGCGGCCTCTTGTCCAACGGCCTGTTGCTGAGTTGCTGCGCCTTGCTGCGCTGCCTGGCGAGCCATAAGGCCCACGTTAGATGCGGCCCCACGTTGTCCAGCCATGAGTGCGGATTGATTGGCTACATTCGCGGCTGTATTTTGATTAAATTGCGCTTGGGCTGGATTTACCGCACCACTTGCTACGCCCTGAAGCTGTCCATAGACTTGGGATTGATTTTGAATGCCCTGCTGCGCCTGTAGCGCCGCCAGAAGGTTTTGCTGGCCAGTTAGCCCGCCCTGAACTCCGGTATAGGCAGACGAAAGCTGCTGAGCATTGGTAGGAACGATAAGAGGAGTTGCCGAAGGTCCGGCAAAGTTAGTTCCTGCTGCCCCACCACCTAAGCCAACAAGCCCACCAACAGCACCCATTAGATCTCCTTCTCAAAAACGATAAAATCATTGCCCGAAGACACAAGTCTCATCCCGTAAGCAAGAAGAACCTTCACGCTACTGGTGCTTCCCTTGGCGCTTGGGGCAACAGTGCCCAACATTTTGATACAGCCTTCTTTTTTTGCGATTTTGGCGATTTCATCGGCCATTTGAGACGCGGTCCCGGCTTTTCTGAAGTCAGACTCTACAAAAAGATCGATAATATAGACCGCACGCTGATCCCCTATAATGCGATAGGTAGCAAAACCATGGCCCGTCTCTAAAATCCGGTCATTTGTGCGTTCGGTCAAATATTTTGCATATAAAGACATGCGGATGCCCCATTTTTTGAGCCGCTATTAACAGACACTCATATAAGTCTGGTTTGGTGCTAAGAAACTGAACCCGCAGACGTTGCAGAAGGTTGAGGCCTCCAGCCCTTCTTAACTCCAACGATAAGGTTCAATCCAGAAAGGGTTAAACCAGCGCCAGCGGGTGCGCCAAACGATGAATCATAAATCTCTTGAAGTGTGATTTGAAAAGAGGTGCATCGTTGCTTACTTAAAAAGACGCGCCATTGCTCGATATTCGATGGAGCGCCAGAATCATCAGAGCCCCCGCCATAAGGACTGATTTGACCATAAACCGGCATGGATGGAGATCCATAAGCCGGACTATAATTTGTTGGAGTAATGATAGTGTTTTGAATCGGACTTGAAACATAGTCATATGCGATCGAAAGATTAAGCTTGTGTGGACTAAAATAAGTGCCCAAAAGATAAAAGAAGTATGCCCGCTGATAGCCCTGCAAACCTGCAAGCTGAATCCAAGAGGTTGTAAGGGTCATGAGCACTGGACTCGAGCCGTCTAGATATTCGCCTGGTGTTTCTTGATAAACCGCGCCCGCCGAATTCAAGAAGGTATGAAGATCTTGAAAAATACAGCTCGAAATGGCGGGGACATTAACAAATGTACCCCATTGACCATAATAATAGTCATACATGAGCGTTTGGCCTGTATTTAGCGTAAATCTTACTTGATTGGTGGCAGGAATGTTAACCGCGCTTTGAACCTCGCTTGAGTTAAACGCCTCGACAGGCGCGCCAATATAATTGGTTGAAAGATCGCGGCCCAGAAGCCAAATGCCCTTATCTGACTGGAACATGAGACCCTGGGGCATGAACACAATGCTTTGTTGATTTGTGCATCCCACGGTTGAGTTGATAAATACCGGCTGACTATATTGACTATTTGCGCCCGTGTTGTCTGGGCCAGTTCCATTGATGTAATAAATGGCGTTTTCTTTAAAAATGATGAGCTTATCATCCATTGGTGCAAGTGCAGTGATAGGTCCAGTGGATCCTTGTGCGGCAGTAGTGGGGGCTACATAAATAGTCAGAAGATCTGACATTTCAACGGGCGTTGCTTCAATGACCTGCTTTGAAAACCAGAGTAGATTTTGATCCTCAGCATCAACAAGCCAAAGCCTGTTGTCAAATAGGGCCACAATGTTACTTCCCGGCCCATTTACATCTTCAAGAACACCGCCAGTCGTATAGATAATGTTATTTCCTATGATCGACGAATCCGCGAGTGTATCCACATAGGTCAAATAATCACTCGTTGTAGAATTCAGCTGAGCCGCAGTAATGGATGTGACTTGATAATAGGTTTGATGCGCCACACTCCAACGGTAAAGAACCAACTTCAGAGGATTTGGCACTTTATATGTTAATCTAAGATATGGAACGTGAAGGGTTATGCTTCCCGTTGATCCAGATCCTGTTGTGGTAACGGCAACGGGTATAGATGGAGCTGAGCGGTACACGTTTCCCTGATTGTCAGACCACTCATAAGTCCACTGGTAGTAATAAGCGTCTGTATTTGTGGACCCATCTGGCTGGGCAGCCATTGAGCCCCCCGTGGCACTCCACGTTGCCTCAATGCTATCGGGCCAAAGAAAAAAGTTATTCTCGACGGGCAAATATCCATCATAGTTCCATAAAAAGCCGCCCGAGAGTTGAAGATTTGATCCAATCTCTGCGGCATCCGGGTTTAGAGCTCCGAGGACAAATGAAACAAGATTAATTCCAGTCTGACTATAAATGCCGCCGGTGGTAGTTTGTTGGGTATTACTGTTGGTTGAAAGGGCCTCGATTAGATCTTTATAGAGATAAGCGATCCGCGCTTCATTTCCAATTACCGTAACACAGGGCAATCCAAGCAAAAGATATCCGCCACCATTCTCATAGGCAAGCTTTGCTACAACAATCGGCACCGCCTGAACGCTTAGGCTTCCATTGATGAGAAAATATGTAGATTGATAAGGACTCTGATAAGCGGACAAAAAATAGATGGTCCCATCAACGATAAATGCCTTAGAGGCGAGCCCCACCGACCTGACTACAACATAGGGCGATCCGACCACCCCAGCCTTAGATACTTTTATTCCAGAGATGTAATTTGTAAGAATGCCGCTGTCATATCCATAAGCATTAGACACCTCATAAAACACTGTACATATGCCATTCAGGGCGCCAGATGCGAGATTAAGAATTGTGCCCGAAGAGATGATCTCTTTTGGAGTAAAGACCGTTGTCAAATTAACGCCAATCGCAACCGTGTAGCCGGTCGAGGATCCATTCGAATAAAAGCTTATGTAAATAATGGGGTTTGTTGGATTGGTTGTGTCAACGGCGAGCGCCATCATTGTGGCTGCATAACCAGAAAATGTAACCGGCGCCGAAAGAGTCAGGTTATCTGTAAGATAAACCGCTTTAATGGATTGTCCGCCCGATGTCGTATTGTATGCGATATAAAGATTGTTGTTAGTAACAACCGCATCCCACGCAACTGTGCTTGCGGGAGCATAATTAGCCGCGATATCCGTATTTGGCTTAACGACAGAAGGATTTAAAGTTGAAACAGCAATATACTGAAGATGGTAAACGCCCGATATTTCGTTTGTGAAAGCAATAATGAAATAAACACCCAAGACAAAAACTCGAGGACTTCCTGTAATCGCCCCCAGGCCCGCAGGAATAAGAGTAGGAATAACAATGTTTTGTCCGGTGACAGAATTGGCAACCGCATATTTATAGTCTGTGGTTCCATTGTTAGTTTCTGTATAGACCGTACAAACGAGACCATTAGACGCAACGGCCGCATCACATTGAATCTGATTAATGCTATTTCTAATCAAAGAAAGCGCGGAGAGTTCAACCGGAGAAACATTCCCCCTCGAGACCCATGACTCATTTGAATCGTTGTATGCAACGATTGATTCACCAACGGCCGTCAAGTTTCCATTGAAAGTAGTCAAACAAGTAGAAGAAGTGTCTGGAAGTGCCGTGAGCTGACCGTAGCCATTTCTTTTTTGGAGAAGGCCACCCTTGGTGAAAATAGAATTTTCCAGCACAAGAAATCTGCCGAAGGCAACCTGTTTGGGGTCAGTCTTCGTATCAAGACCATTAGCAAAATTAAGAGGAAGAGCCTGTTTAGTAATCATTACGCACAATAATATTCCGTAACGACAATGATTCCAGATCCTCCAGCGCCCCCAGGATATGGACCACCACCGGCAGTTCCACCTGGACCAACAGAATACGCCGCGCCGCCAGAAATAATCCCAGACAACAATGAGCCGCTAATGATGGCCTTAATATAACCACCCGCTCCACCAGAGCCACCAGGCCCACCCACCGTGTTGGCCCCCGGCCCGCTAGCGCCCCCCGATCCTGTGTTTGGCGTGGCCGGAGCAGTAGAGCTGACCTGAGACGCAGAACCACCGCCGCCGCCGCCAAAGGGGGTGCCAGGTCCGCCAATACCAGAAAAATTAATTATTGGGGGGCCCGCGGTTCCAGACGCGCCAGTCAGCGCAATACCAATCGGGCCCGAACCAAGAGATGCAGATCCGCCCGCACCACCGCCCGGAAACGTTGAAGTTCCTCCGCCCCCAGATCCGCCGCTAGCGGTCATCACGCTGAATGTAGTTCCAGAACCAGCGCCACCACTGGTTCCAGAAGATGTTCCACCACCACCGCCGCCGCCATCTCCGACCATCTCCACTTCAATCCAAATGATAGATGAGCTTGTCGGCGTATATATTCCAGACCCAGATAGAAATATTTGTTTTGTCGGAGCAGTTTGAAGGCTCGGGCTTAATTGAGCATAAGTAATTTGCGCAGCAGACATGACACCGGAGGCATTGACAGACACTGGAAGATTAGAGGCAGGCAATAGCGGTAATGTGATCCCATAGCTTGATGCCAAAGAATTTGGAGCAGAAACAGTGACAAAATTACTTGCAGCAACATTGTTTCCAATCAAAACAGAACCAGCCTGAATATTGGCCGGAGTATTAGCGGCAGAATCTACAACAAGAACCCCGGCAACAAATGATGCTGTCGCGGTTCCGCTCGAGATTCCTGAGCTTGTCGCGTTGACGGCTCCGCCAGAAGTAATCTTAACTTGATTGCCGTTTCCATCATTGTAATAAAGATCAACGCCAGAAACGTAGAGACAGTCTAAATCCGTTGGAAGCGACAATGGTGCGGATTGCGGTGTAAATCTAGCACTTCTTAAAGAGATCGCGTTGTAAGTTTGAAATGCCAAATCAGCATTGATGTTGATACCGTCCGGAGTAATCTGAACACCAGAGCCAGGCCCATGATTATGACCGTCTAAGATTGACAAGCTTGCATTAAGATTATTTGCCCAATCTGGACTTGGATCAACTCCAACGGCGGGAACGCTTAGGCCCATATTTGGAGAAATCGTATAATCAGCCATCAGAATACCTCTAAACTCACCACGCAGGGCGCAGAACTGTTCAACAAAAGAGTAAGGGAAGGAGTCGTGTTTTGGCTCTGCTCATCGTAAATTGTGGAAGCAGCATCGATTCTAATAATCCGCCAACCGATCAGAGCGCGTCCCAATCCAGTATTGACTACATTGAGTCCAGCAACCAACCGTACGCCTGATAGAATGTTCGATTGAAGCGACTTGTTTGCGAGAAACGGATTGATGATAGAAGCCCACTTCGTTTGCATCTGAGATAGGCTAAGCCCCCAGGGAAGCTGCATTACCATCCTCCGTTCGCCGAGCCACCAGCGAAACCAGTGCCCCCATAAACGGGATCTTGGCGTGTCTCAGAGACGGTGTCTGCGATACCAGCATCACGATTGCTTGCGGCTTGCTCGATCCTGGTTTTAAGAAACAAAAGCTCTTGATCAAGCTTGTCTGTATTGGCGCCTTCTTGCTCTTTGTCGATTGCGTATTTGGCAGCTCTGACTATCGGATAGCGCAACCATCCAGAAGTACCGAGCGTGGTCAAATCAGTGTCTTTCAACAACCCTGGAAGCTTAGGAGAATACCAGAGAATGAGTGTCTGTGATCCCGCAGGCGTGGGAATGATATTGATATTATTCCCCATAAGACGATAACGCATGTTGTATACGCCATAAATTGTGCTGGTGCTGTTGGGATAAACGTATTGATTGCGCTTGATGAAATCGAATCTGAGCAGACTTACGCGAGAAGGAGTAACGGTGCTAGTATTGACGTTAAGATCAACACCGGCAAGCTTATAAAAGGCCTGTGCGGGAGCGCCAGAAGCGCCGTTATAGTTGCCGCCCAAATAATTTGTAACCCCATCAGGCAAAGGATAATTTGCCGTGGTTCCATTGGTTTGAATTGCCACATAATTCTGAGCAAAGTAATCTTCATACGTAGTCATGAGCAAATCATAAAGCTCATACATTGCCAAACGAATGAAGGCGTTCCATTCGCTGTTTGTAACGAAACCGGAATTCACACGGTCTGCAGTTTGTTGTGAGCGAAGCCTTAATTCAAAAAGACTCATTTCGCTGGGCGGAGCCGCCACCATCTGAGTAACTGAGCTATAGGGCCCAGTTCCAGACGAATTTACGCCCGCCACCTGGTAGTAGTACATAATACCAACACCAGGTAGCGAGTCGACATATTGAGTGGTTACGCCAGTGGTTGCGTAGTTGGAGAAATTAACCCCATCCGTGGATCGCTGTATTTGATAAGAAGTGGCGCCCAGGCTTCCTTGCCAGGTAAGCAAAATATTGCCGTCAGCTTGCTCAGCAACGAGATTCTGAGGCTGATAAGGAAGTACGATAGCCATCGCGGCCCCTTATTTTTTAAATTCCGTCAATCGTTACGGAGCTTCCATCAAATCTAAAGCACATTCCAACCACAGTTCCATCCGCCGGAGCCGCAGCAACCAGGGTCGTCGTGCTTGAATTCGTTGGAGCTAAAAACTGGATCATGACCATCGCGCCAGCGTTTGCAGCAATGCTTGAATTGCTGATAGTCTGATTAGGATCTCCGACAACAGAAAGCTTCAGAACAGAAAGAACACCAGGAGCGCCCACCGTTCCAGAACCACCGATAGAGCCGGTAGCCGTTGCGATAAACGCTTGGCCAACCGTTGGAGTGAACCCAGGCAGAAGTCCTGCAGCTTGCCATTGAGCAAGAGTTGTACTTCCAAGGCTGGTAATCACATAGGGATTATGCTGGGTCGTGCTTGTCAGGTTCGTGCTAGCCAAGGGAGCCGCTTCGCCATCAAAACCACCGAGATAATAATTGAAATTGTTTTTAAATTTAACCACAGCGTATCCAACAGCAGGATTAGGATTTACAACACTCCCCACACTTCCTGGGGTTGCGCTCGTGTGCATGAATACATATTCAACGAATCCGTTGCTCTTCAAAGAACGAATTCCAAGGCCATTGCCGTTGGCCGAATCAACAGTGAAGTTCAGATTGCAATCAATGGGCTTACAAACGTTGCTGTAATAAGATTTGCCGTTTAGACCATATCCGCGAGCGACTGACATAGGGTTGTTTCCTTATTTAACTAGGTATTTCTCTGTGAGCAGCCCTAGACCACTTACCCACCAGTGCGCTAACGAAGGGTTAGCCTCATATGTGTACGGGATGGTGCTAATAAAAAAGGGGTAGAGCCGATCAGTAGCCCCACCCCCATCAATTCAGTACGTTTTAAGCACTGAGCTGAACATTCATGTTGTAGCCAGGAGCGTTGTTGATCACATTGCCGTAATAAGCAATGCGGATCTCCAGAGCGTCAGCATTACCAACACGCAGACCTTCAAGTCCTTCCATGCCGTAGGTCAAGATATGAGGAGCCTTGCCGAGAGTGCGAAGCTTCCAGGTATCGACCGTAAGCACGTTAGCGGATTGAGCCGGTTGCGAGCGGTCAGCCAACACCGGAACCTTGCCGTAAGCGCTGTGGAAATGAATTGCTTCAAATGCCACCGGCACTTCATCGTGCTCGAGTTGAACGTACTGGACTTTAGCGCCCAATTCATTGATCAGCGTCGAGTAACTGACGAAGTCGATGATGATCAGGTCCGGAGCAGCGCCTTCTCGGTTAGCCAACGCAAGAGCCGAGGTCAATCCTTCAGAGATCGATTGAGCCGATGCATTGTAACGAAGGCCGCCAAGACGAGTCATGTCTGCAGAGCGGTTAACGCCCCAGAAATTGTCATTAGCCGGAGGATCAACAACCGGAACCCATGCAGCTACGCCAGACAAGCCCAAGAGGCCTGCAATGGTCGAAGCTCCACCGATACCGATATCGCCCAAGATCTGGAGATAATCGCCAGCACCCCAAGAGGTTTGCGGAGCACCTTGAACAACCGTTCCAGAGATCACGCCAGTACCACGGTTAACCGCAGTAATCTGGATCGCATCAATGGTACCGGGGGTATTCTGAAGCGCAGCGCCACCATCGGTAGCCGAAGCTTGCAGAACCATTCCAACTTCGAACTGAACCACAGCTTGGCTGTTAGCCAAGGTGAAGGTCAGAGTCGGAGCAGAATAGGAAACGCCAGCAGAGCTAATGACACCGCGAGAAGCGGTACCGCCCGAAAACAATTCAAACGCCATATTGTTCGAAATGTTACGGAAACCATTATCAAGCGTGCGGCTTGCTTCATCAACGAACGCGCCAGCATTGGTTTTGGTTTGCTCCATCAACAGATTGGTGATGGTAACGAGTTGGTAATCCTGAATCGCATAAACGAAGTACGAGACAACGCTTGTTGCGGTTTGCTGATTTTGTGCGTTCGCAAATACGTGCGCACGGCCAGCAGGATTGGAATACTCGAGAGGAACCAGAGCAGCTTACGCTGCTTTTGTTATCGCCGTGGCTTTTTATCCTCGGCTTCTAGCGCTTGTTAAATACTCTCTTATGGAATTGCCCCAGTTTTCGAATATGCCCACTCGCATATTGCAGGTGTGGCATAAAAGTCCTCGGACATCTTTTGTCTTGTGACAGTGGTCGACTACAAAGTTTTGCAGTTTTCCATTTTTAAGCTTGTTAGTACTGGACCTACAGATTGCGCACTTAAAGTCCTGTTTTTGTAACAGTTTATTAAAGTGCTCAACAGAAATCCCGTAATAACACTTTAGTTTCGCACTTCTAATTGCCTCGGGCCTTGTTTTTCTTAAAACTGCCATATAACAAGCCGGACACGTCGAATTGCGATACCAATTTCTGTCTTCGACCTTTGTTTTTCCACAAGCAGAGCACGTTTTCGCGCTAGCTCGGCGTACATTTTCACTCATAAAACTCCGAGTGTCAGGCACTCTTGGTGGCTTATATTCTAACACTCTGTGTTAGGTTCGTCCACTACGCTCTACGGGGTTTCGGTTGTTAAGCCTAACTTCCCTCGGTATTAGCATTTCAGCCTTCACCGATTTTGCCTGATTTAACATCCCCATCAATCTAGGGATGTATTTTCCAGCGAATCCGTCTGGGCTCTCGTTTTTCGGGATCATTGCCAGCCAAGGATTCTTAGCGTCATTTCTGGAAAATAATCATTGCCCACGCTATTTAGACAATGTTCTTCATGTAGTCTTTATCGTCCGTGTAAAGCTCCTTCAACGCAGCAATCTGGTTGGAGGAATTTGCATAGACTGGTGAAACAGCCATTTTTGCTTCCTTTTGTTAAGAGGAAGCGGCCTTTAAGCTACTTCCTCAGTGTACCGCGCATGGCAGCAATGGCCCTAGATCTCCGATCTAAAGGAATGCTTGCGCCGTCGCGGTTAGTTAGTGTTCTCATTTGTTTGCCTTCTGACGTCGGCTGGACTGGAACAGGATCTGGAGCAATCTTGCTCCTCACCTTTTTTAGATTAGCAACCTTAAGCGTCTCAGTGATCAGATCCGTCTCAACTAGATTTAAAGCCGCTCTTACATCCAGGACTTCTCCTGTTTTCTTGTAAGTTCGGTAAATCAGGTCAATCACGTGTGGAAGCGATCCAGTTTCACGAACCATCTCGTAATCGTCGCCCGACTGAATCAAGCCTTGAGCTTCCTTTTTCATTTGAGAAAGGACCTGCTGCTCGGCCTGAACGTCTCTATCGGTAAGAGTTTTAGTCACGTCTTCCTTGACGCGCCGGAGTTCTTCTTTAAGAGATTGAATTTCGGGTGTGATTCCGCTTTGATTCGCCAGAATTGCTTCCGTGAGCTGATCATAGGTTAAGCCTAGATCGAAAATCTTCAGAGGATTAGCAATCAAGTCGGCCTTAGAGAGGAATTCGCCTTCCGGCGCTTGTCCGATCTTAGCTTCCCTTGCTGCCAATTCCCTCTCTTTAACTTGGAGGGCCCGCCGTTGCTTAGCAACCGCAGCGCGTTCTGGAGTAATGTACTGGGTTGACTCCGCAGCCACCTTACTCTGTTCAACTGTGTCAGAAACGGTGCTTTCTGGTGCCGGTGCCTCAGCGGGTATTTCTGGTGCTATTTGAACGTCATCTCGATTGGTGGAATAGTTCGTCTTCATCATGATCCGACGAATGCCTTTGGCTCTTTCAACCGGATCTTGTTTTGCTTCTTCTTTTGGCGCCTCTTCGCCTGCGGCGATGGCTTTGGCGGCTGCGAGCTTCTCCGCGCTTGCGGTCACTCCTACGTTTGTACTGTTTAGGGCTGTTCCTGGCGTTCCTGCTGCACCCGCAGACATTGCGCTGATCTTCATTTGGCTTCCTTTCTCGGTAACTTCCGAGATTCTGTTAAGCGGCTGGCTGACCTACCGCATTAGGCACTAACGGCGACTGCGGAAGAGGTTGGGCTGTTGCTTGCGGAACTGGAGCAGGAGCGGGCGGGGCAGGCGGAATAGCGGCCTGCATAAGCGCTTGGACTTGCTTGAAGTAATCGCGGAGCATATCGGCTTTCTTCTCTTCAAGCTTACAAGCTAAGTACAAGTTCAGGTATTTTACAACCAATTGTTGAGCCAAGTTGAGATCTAAGAACATGTCGGGCTCTATGTACTTGCCGTCTTCTACGATGCTATCGAGCTGTTGATAGATCCGCTCTTCGGACGCGTTGTCCAGACGTTCATTCTGTTCTAGATCGGGAAAGCGCATGAGGCGTGCGCCTTCTTTGATGGTCAGAATTCCCGCCTGGACAAGCTCTGTGACCGTTTGAATCCGGCCAGCGGGTGTGCGCGGTAGCGCGCTCTCTGTGAAGCATTGAATGACAAACGGATCTTTCAGGAACTTCATGGCCGGAAGGTCAATCTCTTTAGTCCCATCCTTATTCGGATAGACCGTTTGATACTTGCCTTCGCGCTCCGCGATATCTTTTGCCGTCTCCGCTACAAGATAAGCGCCGTCGACAAAGACGTTGTCATACTTCTTATTAATTGCAGCGAATCGATCGGTTGCAATGTCGTCATAAGAACGAATGGCTGCGCCGCTATTCAATCCTTCCGGCTTCTGAGAAGTCGCCTGCATCGCAGATACGCCAGTCTGCTGAAATCCATACTGAATTAGCTTATCGCGCTCAGCGTAGAGTTCTGGAGCATTACAGGGGGCAACCTCATAGCTGGGCTTCGTGCCTGAATAGGTAATGATTACGCCAATCTCATTATTTTGGTGGGCTTTAACAACCTTAGAGTTCTGCTCAATGAAGATCCGTGGAACACCTACAAGGGTAATGGCCCTAGCAATCGTATAAAGAATACGGTTCAAACCCATCTGAGTGCCAAAGAGCTGGGTTGCTAAGCCCTGGCCAAAGAACCCTAAGAACGGATCCGAGTAGTTCATGAGGACAAATGGGAATTTAGGTTTGTTCCACGCTTCGTCGTAAATTATACCGCTCTGAAGAGCGAGCGTATGCCGGCCAGGTATGTATCCAGGAGCATCTGGGTCCGGACCGCTCGGAAGCTTCCACCCCTCAACGACCATGACCTGATCTGATGTAGTACGTCCAGAATCAGGGCTGTTATCAGGTACAGAATTAGGTGCGGCAGCAATAATAAGTTGAGCAGCCTTATCACTATTCGCAATAAGCTTATCGCGGTCCATAAGCTTAACTTGAATAAGGCTTTGAGGATCGCCATTAATTGAATCATTTTCATCACAATATAGATCCGTGATCATGACTCGGTCAACAGCAACCTTGTTGTCATGTCCCTCATAGATCTTGAGGCATCCAGTACCCATGACGAAACAATCCCGAAGCATTTGGACTGCTTTTTCATAGAAACGAGTCTGATAGAACTCTCCCATGATGAACTGATTCAGCCTTTGAGCAAGGTGTCGTTGTTTGTAATCGCCTCCGTCCGTTAAGAACTTCGGTTCAGGGCGATTCTGAGAAAGTCGGCTAACCAGAGTATCAGTGCAAGCCTGAATAAGATTAAAGGTAGGTCGATCATCTGGAAGGGTCTTAGTCCGATCCATTTTGCTGACATTAGAACCAGCGTAAGAATAAACAGAAAGTCCGCAATACATCCGAATGTCAACGGCACGTTGTCTAATCCTATAGGTTTGGTTGGTCTTTAAATAAGATGCAGTCCCGCAGAGCTCTTGTGCGAGCTTTACTTCATCCTCAGCCTTCCACCACTCAGCAAGAATCGAATTCGAGAGCTCGGAATTCGATTTGGTCTTCATGATGATCTTATCGACTGATGGCTTACCTTTGCTGATCTTCATTGTTTACCAATCAACTCCGGATCATTCTCTGGAACGCCGCCCATTGCGTAGTGCATGGCCTGAGCCTCGGTGAGCATTCCCGTTGGGAAATTGGCGTAGGGATCATCTTGGATCTCATCTTCCACCTGGATCGATTGTCTCTCGATAGGCAAGTCACCCAGCTTCAAGGCAATATCGCCCATTTTGAAGTCTTGAACGCCTTGTCTACGCAAGAGCTTTATAAGCTTTTCTAAGTCCTTGATATTCTGAATCAAGCGGGCCTCGGCATCCGATCTTTCTTGGCACGAGATTTCATGATCCGAGACACAATGTCGTTCCGGTCGTGGTCTTCGGCAGCGTCACCCAAGTTAGCGCCCGTATCTTCGAATTCAAGATCATCTCTAAGTGCGAGATCATCAAATTCGTTCTCTTTATCTTTAGCCATGTGTTCCGGCGTGCTCGCAGACTCGCCTGCGTCTTCATTGGCAACCATTCCGCCCTTAGAATAACCCTTAGCCATTCCCATCATGATTCTGCGGACCATAGGATGAATGGCGTCCATGTCTCCTGCGCCCTCATCTTCATCACCCATTTGGTTCATGACAGCGTGTTCAACATGAGAATCTGGGGCATCCATGTGTGCAACATGTTCGGCTAGTTCCTGCTCGAGATGCGCTTCTGGCATCAAGTCGCCATCGATCTCAGGCTTATCTTTGGACTGATAAGAGCCG
>Ga0181525_10000721_pt1 | contig 28654 bp, 19 predicted proteins | sample PEATcosm2014_Bin_48_FD_121100 | JGI IMG/M metagenome (GOLD analysis project Ga0181525, IMG submission 121100) | Peatland microbial communities from MTU Mesocosm Facility, Houghton, MI, USA - PEATcosm2014_Bin06_10_metaG | ecosystem: Environmental > Terrestrial > Soil > Wetlands > Peat | place... | reverse complement strand
TTCTCGCCGTCCTTGATCTTGCCGGCGAGGATGAGCTCGGCCAGCGGATCCTGCACCGCCTTCTGGATCGCGCGCTTGAGGGGGCGCGCGCCGTAAGCCGGGTCGTAGCCCTTTTCCGCCAGCCACTCGCGCGCGCTCTTATCGAGCGTCAGCGCGATCTTGCGGTCCTCCAAGAGCTTCTGCAGGCGTTCGATCTGGATATCGACGATGCGGCCCATATGCTCGCGCTTGAGCCTGTGGAACAGGATGATCTCGTCGACGCGGTTGAGGAATTCCGGCCGGAAATGCGCGCGCACCTCGGCCATGACCTGATCGCGCACCGCCTCGGTATCCTCGCCGTCGGCTTGCGCGACCAGATATTCGGAGCCGAGATTCGACGTCATGACGATCAAGGTGTTGCGGAAATCCACGGTGCGGCCCTGGCCGTCGGTCAGCCGGCCGTCGTCGAGCACTTGCAGCAGCACATTGAAGACGTCGGGATGCGCTTTCTCGATCTCGTCGAACAGCACGACCTGATAGGGCCGCCGCCGCACCGCTTCGGTGAGCGCGCCGCCTTCGTCGTAGCCGACATAGCCGGGTGGCGCGCCGATCAGGCGGGCCACCGAATGCTTCTCCATGTATTCCGACATGTCGATGCGGATCAGCGCGTGCTCGTCGTCGAACAGATATTGCGCCAAGGCCTTGGTCAGCTCGGTCTTGCCGACGCCGGTGGGGCCTAAGAACATGAACGAACCGATCGGCCGGTTCGGATCCTGCAAGCCGGCGCGCGCCCGGCGCACCGCGGTCGAGACCGATTTCACGGATTCGGCCTGGCCGACCACGCGCTTGGCGATCGCGTCCTCCATCTTGAGGAGCTTCTCGCGCTCGCCTTCGAGCATGCGGTCGACCGGAATGCCGGTCCAGCGCGACACGATCTGCGCCACGTGATTGGCGGTCACCGCCTCCTCGGCGACGACGGCGCTCGGGCCTGAGCCCGCCGCGTCGGACTTCTTCAGCTTGGCTTCGAGCTGCGGAATGGTCGAATACTGCAACTCGCCGGCGCGCTGATAATCGCCGCGGCGGATGGCGTCGGCCAAGTCGTTCTTGGCCTTGTCGAGCGCCTTTTGCAGATCGGCGTCGGACGACAGCTTGTCCTTCTCGGACTTCCACTTCGCGGTCAGCGCATCGGCTTGTTCCTGCAAACCGGCGAGATCCTTCTCCAGCCGCTTGAGCCGGTCCTTGGAGGCGGCATCCTTCTCTTTCTTCAGCGCCTCCTGCTCGATCTTCAGCCGCACGATTTCGCGGTCGAGATTGTCGAGCTCTTCCGGCTTTGAATCGATCTGCATGCGCAGCCGCGCCGCCGCCTCGTCGACCAGATCGATCGCCTTGTCGGGCAGGAACCGGTCGGTGATATAGCGGTGCGACAGCGTCGCCGCCGCCACCAGCGCGCCGTCGGTGATCCGCACCTTGTGGTGGGCTTCGTATTTTTCCTTCAAGCCGCGCAAGATCGAGATGGTGTCTTCGACCGACGGCTCGTTGATGTAAACCGGCTGGAAGCGGCGCGCCAAAGCCGCGTCCTTCTCGACATGCTTTTTATATTCGTCGAGCGTGGTGGCGCCGATGCAATGCAATTCGCCGCGCGCCAGCGCGGGTTTCAGCAGGTTCGACGCATCCATCGCGCCGTCGGCTTTGCCGGCGCCGATGATGGTGTGCATCTCATCGATGAACAGCACGTAAGCGCCGGCCGAGCCGGTCACCTCCGACAGCACCGCCTTGAGCCGCTCCTCGAACTCGCCGCGATACTTGGCGCCGGCAATCAGCGCGCCCATGTCGAGCGCCAGGAGCTTCTTGTCCTGCAAGCTCTCCGGCACGTCGCCGTTGACGATACGCAGCGCCAAGCCCTCGACGATCGCGGTCTTGCCGACGCCGGGCTCGCCGATCAGCACCGGATTGTTTTTGGTCCGCCGCGACAGCACCTGGATGGTGCGGCGGATTTCCTCGTCACGCCCTATGACAGGATCCAGCTTGCCGTCTCTCGCGGCTTGGGTGAGGTCACGCGCGTATTTCTTCAGCGCGTCGTAGGCGTTCTCGGCCGAGGCGCTATCGGCGGTGCGGCCCTTGCGCAGCGCCTCGATCGCGGCATTGAGGCTTTGCGGCGTGACGCCGGCATTGGCCAAAATCTTGCCGGCTTCGCTCGATTTCTCCATCGCCAGCGCGAGCAAGAGCCGCTCTACCGTGACAAAGCTGTCGCCGGCCTTCTCGCCTGCCTTCTCGGCGGTATCGAACACCCGCGCCAAAGCCGGATCGAGATAGACCTGCCCCGCCCCGCCGCCGGACACGCTCGGCCGCTTGGCCAGCGCCGCCTCCGTGGCCGCAAGCGCCGCGCGCGAATTGCCGCCGGCGCGATCGATCAGCCCCGCCGCAAGCCCTTCGGGGTCGTCGAGCAGCACTTTCAGCAGATGTTCGGGCGCGAATTGCTGGTGTCCCTCGCGCTGGGCGAGCGACTGCGCCGACTGCACAAAACCGCGGCTGCGGTCGGTATATTTCTCAAAGTCCATTGCTCAAACTCCCTCGGCCTGTCCTACCTGCCCCGAAGGCGCGACTAAGACATCGTCATTGGGTTGAATTTGCTGGCCTTGCCATGAGGCAAATCAAGGAAAGCCGACACCCGTGGCGGACCCCGTAAAGGCGGCTCGCTGGCAATAAATATGGGGGCGGAAATGGGTGGGGAAAAGGGCCGCGGCGGGAGAAATTCAGAGCGACTAACCCAATTCTTGCTGCAATGTTTCAAGCTCGTGCTTGGCATCGTCCAACTTCTGCTCCGCGGTTTGACGATACTTGACCAATAAGAGCCAACCTTCGGCAAGCCTGAGCCAAGTCTGCTTGTCGGGTTCGTTAAGGGCGGCATCTGCCTTGCGCCGGCATTCTGCGGCGCGGTCGCGGAATACTTCATTCTGAGACATCCGCGGATTCTGACCCCGAAATCTTAGCGATTTCTTAGTCCGCCCTTTCCAGCCCGACAACGGACTCGAAGGCCGCCGACCGATCGGCCGAGAAGATCTAATCTCGCGCGCTCGAAGGCGGCGCTAATGACTACCCCGGCGCTCGAACGATTAAACGGCTACTCGGCTAAGCAGTTCACGGCCAAAGATAATCGGCCGATTTCATTTCCTTCGTCGCTGGGGGAAGCGCAATCAGAAATCCACTGGGTTTAATGCCGCCTTAATACCTTGCGTTAGATGGTCTTGCGAGACGAGTTATCGTGGGGACCTCGCGATGCCAGCTGGATACCGCGTATTTGAGGATGAACCTTGTCCAGTCCCGGTTGAAACGTTGGGACAGATATACCGGGCCAGCGCGCATGGGCTGAGCGAACTCATGGCAACAGTTTCGCCGACAACAAGAGCCTTGCTGGCAGTCTATTGCTACCGCCGCGCCCACCTTGCTTCAATTGGATTGGCCATCGCTGCAAGCTGCGAGAAGGATGATTTGGCTTCGTTAGCGGGCAACGTCGGTGCTGACCTATTTGAACGATCGCGGGAAGTTCGGCATCCATCGGCCGCTAACAACCGCCTGAACGGGCGATGTAGAATTACTCTGTCGGCGGGGCCGCTCCGACAACCGAGCCCAAGCGAAGGCGAGTAATCGGCCGATTAACTCCTTCGTCGCTGGGAAGCGCGCGATCAGCAAGCGGCCTGTTCTATCGGAACCGACGGTGTCGAGCGTGCCGCTGACATTGGGACTCCGGCCAACTGGTGGCCGCGCGGGCGCGGATGACGCACGGTTGTCGGGTGACGTAACGCTATCGCGAACTGCTGCGACCGGGCTTGGTGCCGCGCAGACCGAGTTGTCCGTTGTGGGTCGTCCGCGAAAAAGTGGCCCGCGATTCCCGAATATAGCGGGGCCAAGGCCGGGTTGACCTAGGGACACGGCAACCGCGAGTACCCACAGCAGCTAGGCGCGCTGCGTCTTTTGACACCACGGAACGACGGGTTGTCGACTAGGCTGCCGGGAGTTTTACGAGGTGATGCCGAAATTGAACCGACACGCGGTTCGCAAACACTAATCAAAAGCACAGCGTCAGGGGTTACGGGTGCGCGGTAGCATATGTACGCAGGTAGGAGAGCAGCATTGGCCTCAAACTCAGCAACTCTATCCTCACTTTTTAAGCGCATTTGGCCACCGGCACTCATAATCGCAGGGTTGGCGCTCACTGCGGTTTGGGTCGCCCTTCTGGGATACCAGTTAGTCGGGCTCCTCGGTACGGCACTCTAGAGTTTGTCGCCGACATCGCATTGGGTGCCGCTCGCGCGCCAAAGAAGCCACGCCGTTGCCAAAACTGATGGCGTTAGAATTGTAAACATCAAAATAAAAAATAGCCGCATCTTGGAGCCAATCGGCAATCTGCGACAACGGCAAAATTCTACATTCCCAAACTGCAATTGGCAGTCCAAAACCGCACAAAGCCACCGGTTATCCACAGTACGTTGGGCGGTTGAGGGTTAGCATCGGAAGTTCAGCCCATTACTGGCGGAACGTACTCGATCTGTTGCGCTTTTTTCATCGCCGCTAATCCTTCGGCAGCGGTCATCAGGACAGTCGTATGGAATTTCGAGACAGCCCCTTTCGATGCGGTCCCCAGCGCGAACGCGGCAGCAGCGGCATTATCGGGAAACTCCGCGATGGCCACGACATCATACTCTCCGAATGCGAAGAAAAATGAATGAAGCGTCCCACCAAGCGACTTGCAGGTCTTGCTGATGACGTCGTCGCGAGTTTGTGGACGGATGATCAGCGATTTAGTAGCGGTGTCCTTGTAGCTGACTTGAACCAGATAGAACGCCATGACGATTTCCTCCGTCGCGTCTATGCAGAGGTGGGGTTTGCCAACGAACCCGTCTCTCATGTGAATATAAGCAGTTCTGCGTCGTCCGTTCCGCCATCGCGATCCTCCTCGATCATCCGCCGCGGCCCTTTTGCTGCCCGCTGACGACATTCTTTATCGCAAGGAATGGCCTTTCAAAAAGGCGCTAACGGCAAAAGACAGGGTCGGTGTAAACCTCGACTCTATTGCCACGAGTTCTCTTGGTTTGGCAATTATCAGGGCACCCTCGGTGACGATTAGATCGTCAACTGGGATATCGCGTGCGACATAAAACTCTGAGCGAACGGTGCCAATTTCGACTTCAGGGTCTACGCCGTCGTGACGAGCTAGAAATTCAAAGCGCTCCGGCGGAACGTAATAGCTAATTTCCTCGTGAATTTCTCGGACGACGCATTCTAAAAACGTCTCAGTCCCCTCCCGGTGACCGCCGAAGAGTCCAATCCACCCTGGAAACATGATGCCCGGAATGTCATCGCGTTGCTGCAGCAGCAGTCGGCCTAATGTATCGATAAGAATAGCGCAGGCAATCTCGCGATGCCGCGGGCTGGCCATGACCTACTCCGCACTTGAACCATTCGTCCCTTGACGTGAATTTCCGGATCAGCGTCGTTGGGGCGCGAACCCAGCGGCCACTTGTCAGCGACATCCACTGCGGGAACGTCGATGACCGAATCCACAAATACCATGAGTCTGGGCCCCTCTGGGGGCACACTCTACCGGAATTCGATGTCCGCGTTAGGTGTACGCTGGTACCCCGGAGCCTTACCAGGGTGACGTACAGCATTCGCTGGTGACGGTGCCTGTCTTTCGCCGTAGCGCCTTCTTGAAGGGTCATTCCTTGCGATAAAAAATATCGTCAGTTTCACTCAAGTTCGCGTTTGACGAACTGCCCGTCACCCCCACAGGCGTCACCTAAGCCCATAGTTACTTAAGTTACTTATGAGTGGACTAGTTTGAAAGTGGTCACTTTAGCTCAGATTGGGCGGCTGGACGAGCAGAGCGTGGGCGTATGATTCCAAGCCGCTTCATTGCGGGAAACGTCTAGCCCGAAACAGTCCGCTCATGTCACCTGGCAAACACTTCCCCAGCCAAGCCTACGAACGTCCGCCTTGTCCAAAGTGCAGCAGGGTGATGATGCTTTCGCGCCAAGATCGTGAAAATTCGGAAAACAGGACACGCACGTTCGAGTGTGTCGACTGTAACCACTATGAAAGTGTGATCGTGCAATACAGATAGGCGCTGTAGTCAATAATACTTCCCCAAACAGAGAACTCCATGAGCGATCACAAATTTAGAATTGGTCAGACCGTAAACTATGTTGGCCCGTTCGTTCGAGGGCAAGATCTTTATGAGGTCAGGCAACTTCTGCCGTTCGAGGGCGATGAGGCTTGTTACAGAATCAAAAGTGACACCGAGCCGCATGAGCGGGCGGTTAAAGAGAGCCAACTCGCCCCTGCCCCTTAAGCTTACGTAGTAACGTAAATTCCAACGTCGAGTTGCACTTGTCTGGGGCCGCGATATGAATTGCGTGTCAACGCCATCACCACCCCACACGCGCCTCCGATGGCTGAGACTAACGACCGCCAACCCCCGACGGATAAGCGGTTCAATAACGAAACAATTTGCAGCTAACCTAGAGCCCCGGCCTTTCGCCGGGGCTTTTTTGTTGGATCATGAATGTCCGCTTTCCCTGAGTGCGTGATTGCCGCCGACCAGCGTGTCCGCTTGGGCCATAACCAGACTCATTGCAAAGGCTGCTTTCTTATCACCACACACGTTCGCCTTGGGTCGTTCACGATTGGCCCGAACCGCCGGCAAGTTCGGCCATCGATCCGTCTCAGACTCACGACGGCTGGAGCGCGCGATAACTGACTCGCTCTCAAACTTTTGTCCCGCCTAAAGTCGGGAGCAATGCTATTGGCCGATCCTGGTTATGATGGTGGCTGGATCAGAGCGGTTGCCATCAGGAAGAGCATGCAATCGCAACGAGCCGATCTGCTTCAAGCCTCACGTTTATCGCGCCCGAAACTTAGCGAGCGGTTTTTTACAAGATCAAGCGATGTCGGCGGGTCGCGACGCGCCATGGAAAGCTCGCAAAAAACTAGCTCGCCTTCATACAACTGGCATCCATCAGGCTTTGGCTGCGCGTTAATGCGTCCGCGCAGCCTAATAAACGTTCTGAGGGCGCAAAAGCTCAAGGCAGGTGCGCATTACGATCCGCAGATCGAGCCATAGACTCCAATTGTTAACATACCAAAGGTCGAGCTCGATTCGCTTTTTCATCAGGGCGATATCACTAGTCTCACCGCGGAAACCGTGGACTTGAGCCCAGCCGGTAATGCCAGGCTTGACGTGATGGCGGAAGACATAGTTGTCGACCGAATTCGAGTATTCGTCGTCGTGGGCGACGGCGTGAGGCCGCGGCCCGACCAGAGACATCTTGCCAGCCAGAACGTTGAAGAGCTGAGGCAATTCGTCAATGCTCGTCATGCGTAGCAGGCGGCCGACTCTCGTCACCCGGTCATCATTGCGTTGCGCCTGCCGTATGGCGGGACCGTCTTCCGAAACTGTCATGGTGCGGAATTTGAAAATTGTGAACTCGCGGCCATTAAATCCCCTGCGGTGCTGACGAAATAGAACCGGACCAGAGAAGTCGAGCTTTATCGCTAGGCTGATCACCAAAAGAAGCGGAGATAAAAATAGCAATGCCAAGGCAGCAAGTATCACATCGAAGATCCGTTTGACGATTAGATCCTGACGCGACACCGGCGCGGGTTGGACCTCGATGGCTGCCAGAGAGCGGAATGGGCTATTCGACTGAGCAAAAATCGAGCTTACGAATCGATCCGGTAAAAGAAGCACTGGGAGTGGCAGTATCCGTAATCGCTCGCAAATCAAATCCCTTCGCAGCGTGTCAACCCAGCGCAGTGCGAGTAAAACTCGCTCTACACGATCGGCTTGAGCGGCTTTAATCGCAGAATCGACGATTTCGGTATCATGGGCGATGTCAGAATCCGACGGACTCGTTGTCGGCGAGAGCTCAAAGCGGCGGACCTCCCGCGAGCCATAGGTTCGCAACATGTAAGAGGCGGACTTGGCGGCGAGCTCTTCTGGATCCCCGACAACAATCACGCGTTGCGCGGCGAGCGTGCCATTTTCCAGGGCCCGGCGAAGATTAGCTCCGATGATGGCGCGTGAAGCGATTATGAGGCCAGGACCGATAAGGCCGAAGCCGATCATTGCGCCTCGGGAATAGTTTGCACCTGTCTTCAGCAGGAAAAAGACTGAAGTCACAAATAAGAGGACGGCGCTCCAGGCGAGAATAACGCCGCGGATTTGAACGCTGGCGGACAAGAGCGAATTTGGCTGGTAGAGGCGAAGCAACTTGGCGATCAGCACGAAGATAAATCCAGAATAAATGCCGATCGCAATAAATTCAGCGATTGATCCCTCAGTCTGGAAGATAAAATAATGGTAGCCAATGCCGGCGACAAAACTGGCCGCGAATATCAACGCGAGGTCGGACAACGCAGTGAAGATTCCAATGCGCTGGTACGAGATATACTGAAAAACTGAGCGGGGTTTGCGAGCTTGCGTCCATGATTCACTGACAAGGAAATTTGACATGGCCGAGGCTCACTCCAGTAACCCCCTTACTACCGCGATGCGATATCATAGTTTGGACGAAGGCGGAACGCGAATTAACTAGCAGTTTACTAGTAATTGCAGCATTTTGGGCGATGCGAGAATAAGGCAGTTGCGGTCGCGCCAATTCACGAGCCATGCAAAAGACTTAGAGAGGTTCCCGGATCGGGAAAGGCCCGTGAGCGTTTGAAAATATCGCGCTTGACCCCATGCGCCGGCGGGACATGCGGCTGAATTTCCTCCCTTGTGTCAAAAGTACCACAGTTCCTGGCTAACTCACGCCATAGAATACTCCCTGGGAGCCTTCCAGGAATGTGTCTCGCGACCGCAGAGACCGCGAGATGGGTAATTTCCGGGATTGGCTTTACTGAGGAGAGAAAGGCCATGAACAGCTTGTACTTTCGCTGGGCAGCCATCCTCGCGATCGGGCTGCAGGTCGCAGGATGCTATACGGATTTCGGACCTGTCTCGGCAGAGCCGGAGCCGATCGTAGCGCCGTCAAGCGTGGCAACGCTCATTCAGCCCGGTGAAGCAATCAAGGTGACCGTCTACGGCGAAGAGGCTCTGACTGGTGCGTACACGGTCAACCCAGCCGGCGACATAGCAATGCCGCTGGTCGGGACCATCAAGGCAGCAGGACGCACGAGAACCGAACTCGAGCGAGAAATTGCACGCCGATACAAAACCGGCAAATTTTTGGAAGAACCGGAGGTGACGGTCGACATCGTCTCTTATCTGCCAATCTACGTGTTAGGCGAGACGCAGAGACCAGGTGCATATCCATACACCAGCGGCCTCAACGTGCTGACCGCCGTCACATTAGCGGGCGGATTCACCTATCGCGCGAGTAAGACATCGTTTCTCCTCGAGCACGCTGGCGAAACCGTTTGGCAGGAATACCCCCTGTCAGCATCCGTCACAATTGCACCAGGAGATCTTATTCGGATTCCCGAAAGATATTTTTAGATTGTTGCCGGGAGAAATTCGCATCGCCTGTGATTTGGTCGAGATCTGATGAGTGATCCGGACGTTCAATGCTCTGGCCAGAATCAGATCGAATAAGAAACCACGCGTTGCGGGCAGCGCTTAGCGCTCTATTTTCCCTCGGATGCATCGCCGCCAGTTTTGCGCAGACGGAGCCGCCGCTCACTGTTCCACTGGCTGGCGGCTTGCCGACGGCAAGTTCCGGCTGCGACACCGGTATCGCGGGCGGTGCCAATCTTTTCGGCGGTAGCAGTCTTTACGGTAATGTCAGTGCGCCGGCCAAGGTCCGTCCCGCTGGCGACAACACCACGTCCGATCTTAGTGTCCCGCTCTACAGTACGGCGAATCCCGGGGACAATATCCCGCTCTACAGTAATCCCCTCGCCGGCGACAATGTTCCGCTGTACAGCGCGCCAAATGCCGGCAGCAATACCCCTCTCTACAGCACATCGAGTTTGTCCAACAACTACACGCTTGGCGGCACCGGCGGCGATGTCGGTTCTGGCGGCAATGCCAGCCCCGCCCTGTGCCATAGCGGAATTCCACTTGGAGAGTGGCTGATTTATCCTTCGATCCGTCTTTATTCGATCTATTCCGACAATCTCTTTCTGTCCCCGATAGCTCCGATCAATGCGCTGAGTTTTGGCGCATCGCCGAGCGTGACAGCCCAATGGACCAACGGAATCCACACAACAACCATTTACGCAAACGTCGATACTGACCAGTACCCGACAAATAATCTAATCAACACATTCGATAGAAAAGCAACGTTCACCCAAACCTATGCACCACTTCCTGATCTTACCTTCACCGTTCTGGGTGATTACACGCATACGACGGTCACTAGCAGCCTAACCAACTCAATACCGACTGCGATATCAACGCCAGTGACGACGCCAACGTTGTTACCGAATGGCAATTTCCAGTTACCCAACGGCGAAATTGTTTCACCTACCGGACAGATTGTTGGGAATATTAATGGGCCAACCAGCGCCAATGGAACGTCCGTTGTTAATCCGTACGATCAGTACACCGGTACCGCAACAGTCAGCAAAATCTTCAATGGTGGCATTCTGACATTAGGCGGCTCGGCGGCTCAGACGGATTACCAATTTACCCAAAACTTCGGCCCCACCGCATTCACGTCATTCACAACCAAGACATTTACGGAAGACGGCTCGGTTGCGCTTGGCCCGTTGCTATACGCCTACTCTAATGGCGTCTACTCGATGCGTCGCAACAGCAACTTGGTAGATCCAAATTCCGACGTCTACCGAGTAGATGGAGGCGTCGGCACTCGCCAATTCGGGCTGTTCCGCGGCTCGGCATATTTTGGCTATCAGGGATCAAATTCCGACGGGTCGGGATCGGCCGGCGGCCTCATATATGGCGGAAAGGTTTCTTATTACCCTTCGTTGGCCTGGACGATTACCGCCGCGCTCGATGAAACAATAAATCACGCACCAGGGAACGCCATATCTACTCAGGCCCTGTCTGTGAACTCGCCGGAGCAAATACCGCTGAGCAGTTCGACGCGCATTACGACCCCTTCGCTGCAAACTCAATATCAGATAGCACCGCAATGGACCGTAAACGGAAATTTCAGCTACACGCAAATCTATTACTATGGCAGTCCTCGGCTCGACAACGCGTGGCAGGCAGATGCGCAGCTCAATTATGAGATTTGGCGGAATATGACACTTGGTTGGGAGTATGAGTACACGGATATCATATCTAACGTGCCCGGGAGCAGCGCCCAGCGTAATTACCTCATGATGAGTGCAAATTATCGATTCTGATGTGGCCAATGCCGCGCAACTTCGCGGCAGATTTTACTCCACGCTGCATCACTTGAAATCCGCCAAGCCACGAGGGGTAAAAACTCGCCTCACGCGCCGGAAGTGCGGGTTAATAGTAATAATAAGGGGCGCCCTCATGAGGCACTTTGTTCAAGACGATTCGAACCACTTCGGCCGATTGGAGATGCCTGTTGCACTGCTCAATTTCCGAAACCGTCGAAATGCCGACAGCCACAACAAGCAAAACGCAATCGACCTGCGGCAGGATAGAGATAACATCGTCGCTCGATAAGATTGGTGGCAAATCAACAATGACTATCTGAGAAGCATAGTCTTTCCTCAGATCCTGGAACATTGCGGCCATTGCACGAGAGGTCATTAGTTCCGACGAGCCTGTCGTAGACGTGGTCGGAAGCACCATTAATCGCTGATTGCCCACGCACGCGTGAATGATCGCGTTCGGCAACATTGTCCGGCCGTCCAGCACGCTCAGCACGCCGTCATCACACTCCAGTCCCAGGGACGTCGCGACCTTCGGCTTTTGAAAGTCCAAATCAACCAGCAAGACCGACCGCTCGGGCTGACGCGCTATGGAGAATGCCAAATTCGCCGCGGTCACGGTTTTTCCGCATCCTGGGGTCGGCGATGTGACAGCAAGTATTTTCGTGCTCTTTGAGTCCATCGATTGCAGTATTTGGGTCCGCAGCATGTCGAATGGTCTTGCCAGCGGATCAGTCACGATGTGCGAGATGATCCGATTGGATTGCAGATACGCGCTGTTAAGCGCGACTTCTTGAATCTCCGCGTGGGATTGGTATCCAGAGGCAGCGCCGAGTTTGGGGCCTTGAGGCGAAATGGGAGTGCGCGCCGGGTTATGCTGTTCTCGACCAGCATCGCGACCGGCTCTGGCACGCTCAACCGCCTGTCGTATCTCTTCCATAATACTTCTCCGGAAGTCCGGCTCTAATGCGCAAGCAGAACTATTTGGTCAGACGGGTCAAAGAATCTATCCATGATCGATCAACCCACGAGAAATCAATCGCGATCCCGATGTAAATGGCGGCCGCCAGTCCCGCCAACAGAGCTATAGCTAGCGCTGCCCACAACAAAACAATTCTGCGCTTCATCTGACGAATTTCGCGGGCAGTCGAAATATAAGGAATAACGACCAGCAAGTGGCTATCGACGATACCTGCGAGTTCCCGGCGGCCACGAATAGTTTTGTCCAGCGTTTCGACGAGAAAAACACCGCCGATACCCGCCATGGCCGCTAAGCCAAATGCCATTGCGAAGAGCTTGAGTCTTTTTGGCTTGACCGGCTTTTGCGGAACTATTGGCTGCTCAATCACCTCCAAATGCTCTGCCTGTTGGTTTCGCTCCATAGTTTCGCCGAGACGAGCGGCGATGAGCTTTTTGCTGGCGATATCCAGATCATTTTCAAGTGAAGTTTGCTGCTGCGCGAGCGCGTAAATGTCGTCGTTGCCCTGAGGCGGCGGCGGGTTCGCCTTGGCAGCCTCGGCAATATCGTGCTCGAGCGCAGCAATCCTCTTCTTAAGCGCCTTTACGGCAGGATGCTCCGCTGAATAGACCGAAGATTTTTGGATCAGATCCTCTTTCATTGCCGTAAGTGCATTCATCTGCAATTTGAGCTGATCTGGGGCTTGGTCAGTGCCCAGAGTAGGATCGGCTGCCACCTTCCGCTTAAACTCGACAATCTGCGCGTCAACCACATCGAGCTTGTCTTGCAGCCTCTTTACCTCTTGGGAGAGAAATTCACTGGTCTCCGTTGCACGATCCGTACGCGCACGAACGTCTTCACTGAGTATTGAGGTAAGAAGTTCATTCGCCACTTTCATGGCTAATTCCGGATCCTCATACTCAAAGCTCACCGTAAAGGCGACTGCGGCATTGCTGGCGTCGTTCGGTCGTGGCATCACCGGCTTGCCATCGGCTCCGGTGTTCATCATCGTCTCGATATCCACGAGATGGATCTCTGCCCTCTCTCGCATCAAGTCGAGGAGCTCGGTTCCCGACATCCACTTTTGTTGTGAGGGAAACAACCCGAATTTATTCACGATCGGCAGCAGATTGTCTCTGCTCATGAGGCGCTGCTGGATGACCTGGATGCGCTCAGTCGCGGCCGCCGTCACCGTGGGTTGGACAAGATTAGTTGGAATCTCCGGCGACTCGACAAGGATTTTGCCCTCGGCGTGATATATCGGCCGTTGGATTGCGACGATCAAAAAACCAATGATGAGAAAGAGAACAAACGGAACCGCGAAATAGAAAATTCTTCTTCGAAATATGGCAATGAAATGCGTGAGATCGAGAGCCTGGTCACGATCCTCGTAGAGGCGGGGTTGCGAAGCGCTATAGGTTTGGAGCATCATTATAGCCGTAAACGCCCTTATTGCATGACTATAAATGCTTTTTTCAGGCGCGGCATTAAATCTCGCGCGTGATCATTAACGTCAGGGGCAACCGCCGGAGGCGGCCCTTGCACTAGGAACATTGCTGAAAATGAGCACCTTCAAATTCAAGGCTCCCTTTCGCGCCGGCCGCATTCACGCCGCACCCCGGATCGACTAGGACTGCGGCCTCGGGTCACACGCCTAGATCGGTCGAGGCTGTCCGCTTGGCGCCAACCGGGGATTCACTCGCTTAGTGACGGCAGCGGCGCTTCGGGCACGACTGCTTCCTGACGGGAACACGCGTCGCAGCGGCAGTTTTAATCTAAGTTCGCCCGCCCGCAACTTAACAAATGGCAATGCTGAGCATTGCGCCCGGAGCACAGCGTGGGGGCCATAATATTTTACGATATTCGAAGGCGTAAAGACCGCTTCGAAGGCCGCGTGGACGCGGCTTCGCCGTCATCCGCAGCACCCTTCTGGTCGCTGTAAACCTAACGAAAGCTCCGATCTGGCTTTCTCAAATCAAAGTGCTTAGTAAGTGGCTCGCCAAGGCAATATTGCTTATAATTAGCGCGCCGGGCATCGCTAGAGGTTCCTCATGTATGAGGCGTACTACGGGCTCCGGGAAAAGCCGTTTTCCATTCTGCCGGATCCCGATCTGATCTATTGGGGCAAGAACCACCGCTTGGCGTTAGCCATGCTGGAGTTTGGCATATTGAACAATGCCGGGTTCACCGTGATCACCGGGGAAATTGGCTCCGGTAAGACGACCCTCCTTCGCTACATTTTGCGAAAAATCGATCCCGACATCAATGTCGGCCTGATGTCCAGCACGCCGCAAGGCCAGGCTGGGCTATTGCAATGGGTCATGATGTCGTTGAAACAGCCCTTTGAAGAAAGCTATCCGAGACTATTCAATAGGTTTCAGCAGTTCCTCTACGACCAATTTTCGAAAGGTCGACGGACGATACTGATTGTCGACGAAGCGCAGAATTTAGCTCCCGATGCGCTCGAAGAACTTAGGATGCTATCTAACATTAACGCCGACAAGAACCAGTTTCTGCAAATCATCATGGTTGGCCAACCGCAACTCAAAGCCATGCTTCGAACACCACAACTGGCTCAGTTCGCTCAGCGGGTGTCGTCAGATTTTCACCTCAAGCCACTCGTCGCGAGCGATGTTGTCCAATACATCGACTTTCGTCTCCAGGCTGTAGGAAGCAAATTCCAGTTATTTTCAAACGACGCCTGTCGAATGATCGCGAGCGCTAGCCGCGGAATACCGCGCGCGATTAATATTCTCTGTGATACCGCCTTGGTTTACGGCTTCGCCACAGACGCGAACCAGATCACTACTGAGTTGGTGTCCATGGTGGTCGAGAACAAACAGGAGTTCGGCGTACTGCCGATGTCGGAATTGCCAACGTAATCGCTATGTCGGAAAGCCGTGGCAATCGGATTATTGTATCGCTGTTTTCTTCAGTTCGCCTTTAATTGTTTCCGTCAAGTCACTGGTGGGAGACTTGGTCAGCGCTGTCTTGAATTCCTCAGCGGCCTTGGCGTCTTGGCCCGTAGCCTCATAACCCATGCCTAGATGGTAGTGCACCAAAGCTAGGCCGGGCAATGCAGCCGCGGCCTCCTCAAGGAGCTTGACCGCACTCTTAAAATCGCCTTGTCGATAGCTGACCCAGCCAACGGTATCCTTAAACTGGGGTACCGGTGTTTTCCGCAGCATTTCCGTAAGGGACTGCGCTCGATTTAGACTGGCTTGATCCGTGCGGTGGTCTGAAAGCAAGCTCGCCAGATTGTTGGCTGCGATCATGGAACCGGGCTGCTGGGTCAGGACATATTCATACTCTGCGATCGCTGCGTCATAGTCTTTGTTTCGGTCCTGTAAGCCAGCCAGGGTAATGTGCAATGTAATGTTGTCCGGTTGCTCCTTGAGTCCAGCTTGAATGACCTTCAACGCCGCATCATCGTTCTTTTGACTGAGGTACAGGTCGGCAAGAGCGCGGTAGCCGACAGCATCTTTCGGCTGCTTTGCGATGGCTGTCTTAAAGCTGGTCATGGCTTGGTCAGGCGCATTTTTTGCGAGCTGTACTGATCCCAAAAGCACAAGGGCCTCAGCGTTTGTCGGATTCGTCTTCAAGACGTCTTGTAAAAAAGACATTGCCTTATCGGTCTGTTTTGCCCGCAAAAGCGTTCCGACCAGTGAAGCCATCGGCTGTACCGCCGACGGCGCGGCCGCCTCAGCGCTTTGGAAAGCGGCAATACTCTGGTTATATTTCTGTTCGCCGCTCAAGGCGGTTCCGGCAATTTGATCGGCTATTGCGTTGCTATTGCCGATTCGTCGTATCGATTCGCTGATTGCCTCGGCTCCCGCCCAATCTTGACGCTCCAACTTGATTTCTGCCAATGCCGACAAGACGGCGACGTTATTTGGCTGGCGGCTCGCGAGGTCAGTCAGGACATCATCTGCCCGCTGAATGCTTCCCCGACGTCGCAGAAACGCAGCGAAGTTGAGGGCGACGCCCGCGTCGTAATTGGACACCTTCGTCGCATCAGCAAATTGCTTCTCGGCGAGCTCGATCGAGCCACTGCGCTCATATGCGGTGGCCAAGAGCAGCATAAGATCCGTCGATCGGGGTTGATCATTGAGCGCTGCGCGCAGGTCGGAGATTGCGGGCTCCAGCTGATCGCGGTCCATTTCGATCGTTGCGCGCAGCTTCAAAGCGCTGGTGTTGCGGTTATCGCTGCGAAGAATATCGGCAACAAGTGCGGCAGCAGCATCAATATTCTTTCTTTCGAGGTTCATTTCGGCAAGCCTGGTCTTCGCCGCCAACGCGTGTTCAGGAGAGCTGGCGTCGCTCGCAAGGGTCTGGAGCAATTTAAAGCTGTCGTCAAAATTCCCTTGCGCGTAGTCGAATCCGGCCAATGCCATCTGATAAGGGAAAACATTTCCTCCAGCGTTAATATGGGCAACAAGCTCGCTTCGCGCCGCTGGAGCGCGATTTTCCGCTATCAAAAAGCGTACGACATCAAGTGCGGCGTCTGAATTCTTCGGATCTGCCGCAGCAATGGTCCGCAATTCATTTTCGGCATCGCCCGGCCGATGCTGATCGATATAGAATTTGATGAGTTGCTTGCGAAATTCAACTTGCTGCGGGTAGAGTTCGGTCAATTTCCGAAGCTGCGCTTCGACTTGAGCGAGGTCGCCCAATTGTTCGAATATTCTGATCTTGAGAAGCGCGACGCCGAGGTCCTTGCTGCTCGCGACAGGGCCACTGTTGAGAATTTGTAGCGCAGCTTTCGCATCGCCATTTGCCAGCCGATCGGCCGCGAGAACCACCGTTGCCCCGATGTTGCTGGGATCGATCTTAAGCGCCGCCTGCGCCTCGCTCACCGCCGCGCTGCTGTCCTTGAGCCTGAAAGATATGGCAGCCTTAAGCGCGAGAACGCTAGCATTTGGACGATCTGCCACGTCAATGCTATTGACGAGCTTAAGCGCCGCGTCCGTAGCGCCGCCAGCAAGCAGAAGACCTGCTAGCCTTAGCTTCGTCTCAACGTCCTTTGGATCGAGTTCAACAATCGTGCGAAGTATCGGAATCAGACCTCGCAAGTTGTGATTTAACTCTTCGATTTGGGCGAGACCGCGCCAGGCCGGTAGCAGATCTTTCTTGAGCGTTACGGCATTCTTGAATTCGATTGCCGCCCCTTGAGTGTCGTGCGCTGCAAGCAGCTTCGCACCGTGCTCGTAATAAGCCTGGGCGCGCTGCGCGGATGAACTGCAGCCGGAAATCTGAAGAGCTGCCAGGAATAGAAGGGCAACGCGTATCTTGGTCGTCGGCCGATTGATCAACTGGAGCATGATGACCCTACGACTGATGGCCCTGTGGCCCGTACGAGACGGCGCTGTTCTGGCGCGCGTTATCGGAAGGCAGGAAACCCGATAGCGTCGGCACCGCATCTTGCAAGAATGACTGCAAGCGCTGATCAGCGTCACGTTCTGATTCACCGGGTGAGACCTGCGTCGTCAGACGCACTAACGCCCCATCGGTCCTGTTCTTCATGATGGCATCGGTTAATAGGTAAATCTTCGCCCAATACTCGTTCGCGATTTTTCTGCCACGCTCGTCGAACCAATAATAGACAAGTTCTTTGACCGTACCTTTTTCGATGACGACGCGGTTAAGAGGCAGTCCTTCACCAAGATTGCCGTATGTTATCTGTTGGAGGTCGGTTATCGCCCAGCCGCCGCCTGGAATACACACAACGGGCGAATGAGGCGACTCGCCGCTTCGCTGAGAAGGGTAATAGGCGACGTATAGATTAACCATCTTCCCGTCGGAGGCGACGTAATCCGACAGGATGTAGTCATCGAGCTTTAGAGCACTCTCGGTCTCCGGGTCGAGCAATGACGCATGCCCCCGCCACTGCCCTATTTGGGTCGGAAATTCCACAAAGCGGGTCCGCTCCGGGATGATTTCTGATCGGCCAGAAACGAAGAAGGCGGCTATTCCGCCAACGCATAGAACCAACAGGCAGGCAACGAGCGGGCTTTTGCCTAATGATTTTGTCCGAAATTCACGAGAAGAATTCACACCGATTTTCGGAAAATAAAACGCATTGGAGAAGCTTTTTCCTGCAATCAGCGCCAGTAAGTATATCTCCGCCGCCAGTAAGGCGGCGCACGCCAGAAAGATGACCCAGCCTTCAAAAAAGTGGAGCACACCCTCGGCCATCTCATTACCCCAGCGATTGACCAGGATACCGACCAAACCGATCCGAAAACCGTTCATACCGATCGCAATCGGAATGCCGGATAGAAACACCAGGACGCGCTGCCAGATCGGTGCGTGAAACAGGTATGCCGCGAGGAAGCTTAGGCTGAGCAGAGGATAGAGATAGCGCAATCCACTGCAGGCCTCGACGACCTGGAGTTTGTAGCTCCCCATGTCGATAATATTTCCGTCAAGATAGACAGGAATTCCAAACAGCCTGATGAAGAACACCCCGAGTTCGGATGAGACAAGCTGCAGCCGCAAGGTCAGTTCGGAGTCAATGAAATACGGCAGCGGAATAGCGAAGAGCAGGAATGCAATCGGCACAAGGGCTACCTTGAGAAGAGTATAGCCTCCAACTCCAAGCACTATTCCCATCAATGCAAGAACGAAGCCGATCTGAGAAAGGATAAATATCGCGCTCAATTCGCCCAAGACGTGCATGGCGATCGCGATTAAAATCAGTACCGGCCCGATCCAGCTTGGTCGCCCGATATTCGCGCACAATGCATCGCGACGTGTCCACAGCAACCACGCCGTTACAAACGGTATCAAAAATCCGTGGCTATACTCTTCCTGCGAGTTCCAGCGATGGACCAATTCCGCCAAGGCTCCGCTGAAGCCTAGGATGGCTACAAGTATTGCCGCGCCGACAAGGAGGCCGACGCGGCTCGCGCCGCTTTGCGGTACTCTAGTCGAAGCTACCGACACCATTAGTTCTTGTCGCAAGGCAGTAGATATTCAAGACCGTTAAGGCGAAACATTTTCTCGACCCGGCGAGACATGCCGGAAACTTTTAGTTCCCCGCCCCGGACCTTGAGTTGCTCCCGCACCATGAGAAGAAGCCCGAGAAAACGGGCGTCCACGGCATGTGTGTTAGAAAAATCGATCACGATCAGCTTTCTAGTTGTCACCGCTTCCCGAAAACGGGAGATGGCCTTTTCCACGTGACTAGCGACGGCATAGCCAGAGAAACCTAAGGTGATGACGTCACCATTTAGGACCTGCTCGATGACCAAATCATGGCCGTTACCGCGGCATTGCCGCCGGAGCGAGTGCGCCCTTACGGCGAGCGGCAGGATGCGAGTCAGCATCAGGCCGAGCAGCACGCCACCATCATGCCAATAGCGCGCCCACAGGTAGGGCTCTTCCTTGACACGCCACAGCCATTCGAGACCCAATTTCTGCAGGACGTAGGGCGCTCGTCTGACCTTGCCTGCCTGAAAATTGATCGTCGCCCCAAGGTGAGCGCGGATTGGAACTCGCAAGCGGTGGTAGTTCCGTTGTAACCAGGACTGTCCTTTTTTGGCGCCAAGTGCCGCCACCAAGAAATCCGCGTTGCTCGAATTGATCTTGTCGATAAATCGGTCCTCACTCAATTCGTCTATGGTCCCGAAGCCTGGCGCGATCCAGCCGACGCAACTAAGCCCATTCCGCTTTTCGTTAAGCGTGCTGGCTGCCGCCGCGGCAACGGACTCTGCAGCGCCGAATAGAAATACTTTTAACGGCTGATCGGAAAGGGGCCGTGCCTTGAGCGCTTCGAAAATATCGGACCCAGCGATCCGGTTTTTAATCGGGATGCCTATAAGCCTAGCGATCCACACGATCGGCATGCCGTCGGTGGGACAAAGATCGCTCAGCAGTATCGACTCTCTGAATTCCGGGTCGTCCCGGCTATTCACCAGGAAATTGAGATTGGGTGTTGAAATGACGAACGGCTGCGCCGGGTTGGCGGCGGCCATTTCGATCTTGCGCAACACAGCCGGCATTTCGATCGCGTCGATTGCAAGACCAAGAATGCAGTAGACTTCCCGGGAAAGGTGATCGGAAATTGCCACGGCGGCGCTCGGAGCCACACTGTCGTTGACCTTGCCGGCCAACGACTCGCGCTCATCACCGAGCAATTTCGGCTTTAAGCCCACCACAGTGCTTACCAACGCGGGAACGCTTTCCATCAATCAGCCACCCATCAACGGGTTCGGCATAACTACGGATCGAACAACAGCCGTTGGAAGCTCACGAGCCGGCGGAGGGAGTGCTTGGCGAACGAACTGAACTGAAAACGCGCAATCGGGCGACGACGGCAGCACAGAATTAGCCGTATGAATGTTCGCGGGCTGGTCAAACTCAGCAATTACGTCAAATATCTGGGATGCGGTCCGAGCAAAAAGGCGCGGCGGCATCGAATAGGCAACCCTAGCCATAATTTCACCATACGCCCAACCACCCCCTCGACAATATTACAAATATTGGCGGCTCAATGGAGTCAAGACTTCCCGACAATGTTAATGATCACGGTTATTAGCCGCCATTGCTAAAAAGCGGCTCTCAGGGAGCCGTCGAACCCGCATTCTTGAGGGTAATTCGTTTTGCCATGACGTCGATGGCTCTGCGCCAAAGTCTTGCGTCGATCAGGTGAGCGGTCGTAAAGAAAGTAAATGAGCCAACTAGCCGTGGCGCAGAATTGATTTGCCACGCTTGTCCTTCTTACGTGGCGCACCAAGCGACTTTGTGGACGATCTTGGCGGAGTGTTTGTCTCTTTGGGGGGCGCCAACATCAAGCTCGATGGGGCATCTCGAGCGCCTGCACGTGTTTTGAGCGGATGATGTTGCAGTGAATTTTCCCGCGTGCGGCTATAAGTTTGCGAACACCTTGGAGCAAATCATTGAGCAAGGTCCCGAACCGTCTACTACCACTAGATGGCTGGCGAGGAATCAGCATTTTATGCGTGCTTGCCGGGCATATGCTGCCGCTTGGTCCGAAAGTACTACAGCTCAATGTAATGATTGCCGATACGGGGATGAGCCTGTTTTTTATCCTCTCCGGATTTCTCATTGTCTCAATGCTTGTTCGCAATGACAACGTCGTATCTTTCCTTGTACGTCGAGTGTTCAGAATCGTACCTCTTGCGTGGGGCTATTTGATCGTCGTTTTGTTGCTCAATGGCGCAAATTGGAAGGCGTGGATGGCGAATCTATTATTCTACGCGAATCTTCCACCTTTTTACCTCGACTACATGAATGCTCACTTCTGGAGCCTTTCTGTGGAGATGCAATTTTATGCCGGGATCGCGCTCGTGGTCGCGCTCGCTGGCCGCTGGGGGCTCGTACTGGTGCCACTCGTCTGCCTGGGCGTGACAGCGGCACGTGTCACGTACGGCGTGCACATCTCTATCGTAACGTGGTGGCGCATAGACGAAATACTAGCCGGCGGATGCCTCGCGCTCGCCTTCGTATCGTCGCGGGTTAGCAAGGCGGCAGCAAACCTGCCCACCTTCACGCCGTTTTTTCTGGCGCCATTCCTGCTGGCGTCGTGCCACCCGGCGTTGGGTGCATTGAACTATGCCCGTCCCTATTTCGCGGCGCTGTTGATTGGATCGACGATTCTGCGATCTCAGGATGCATTACAGCGGTTACTGTGCGGACGAGTATTGGGCTACCTTGCTCAGATATCGTATGCTCTTTATGTGATACATCCGTTGACGTATTCCGGATGGATGGGCGAAGGCGACGTCATCGTGCGTTATACCAAGCGCGTAGGCAGCCTCTTCCTTAGCTTCCTATTTGCCCACCTTTCGGCAAACTACTACGAGAAATATTGGATCGGGCTCGGCCATCGTCTTGCGACGCGAAACGAAAGAAAGTCTGCATCGAAGCGCAGTGCGATCACAGTCACGGGTAGGCCTTAAGAACCAGCGGATGATTTCGCGCCGATGTAGATAAAGGCGATTGGCGAGCTCCGAGAGGAAATGGGATTGCCGGGTCGAGAGGAGATTAGCTAGCGTGAATGCGAGACACTGACATGGGGCTTGGGCGTCTATTCCCAATTATGATTTCCGCAACCGTGTGTGCCGCGGTCTTATTCCCTTCAGTATTATTCGCGCAGGCGTGTGACGGCGAGCAGAAAACGACTACGCCCGCCCCGCCTGTTAATTCCGATAAGCAGGATCTTTACCTTAAGCAGCTAAAATATGCTGTCAGCTCCGATGTTGATCTGATCTTGGTCGGAGATTCCTTGGCTGAGTTTTGGGACACCGACACGCTTTTGCCGTTGAGAGTGGTGAATCTAGGCGTTGCCGGGGACGGAACTCAGCACGTGCTGTGGCGGCTAGCTTCGCCGGAATGGTCAAAACTCAGACCGCGCAACGTGCTCATTATGTTAGGTACAAACAATATGGCATGGGGTGACAAACCGTGCGCGATCATCGCTGGACTCGTAAAGGTCATAGAACGCGTCGCATCGATATGGCCGTCAGCTCAAATTGGATTCCTGGAGATAACCCCACGCGGTCAAGGATTTTTGGATTACAATGACATTCGAATGCAGATAAATGCTGCCATTCGCCGTGTTCCCGGCATTAAGAAAATCAACGTGGACGATGAAATTACGTGCGGGTGGCAAAAAGGTGGCTCAGAGACATGCCCAAATTACACGACCGGTAATGTGCATTTTTCGTCGTCTGGGTACGGTGTGATACTTAAATCTGCAAAGAGCGTGCTATTTGGTAAATGACGACAATTGCGGAAACTAACTTGCTGATGCTTAAGCCGATTCAGTCATGATGCAGTTCCGCCGGAATTTCTAAGAAAGTTCAAGGTTCGTGGCCTGAAGTCTTGCATCGCTTGGGTCAGCGGTCGTAAGGAAACTAAATGACGCAAGAAGCCGTTGCGCAGAATGGGTTCGCCACGCTCGCTCTGCTTGCGTGGCCGTTTGTTGCCCTGTGGCTCTATCGAACACGACCAGTCAACCAGGCGACCTTGTTGACGATCTTGGGAGCTTATTTGTTGCTTCCCGTGGGGGCAAGCATCAAGCTCGCGGCGGGAATCCCGCAGTTGGACAAGGTTTCGATACCGGCGCTCGTTGCACTTGCGGGATGTTTCTTGTTTTCAACGCGCCGCGCACGATTTTGGAACGGATTTGGCTTGGCCGAAGTGTTGATGCTTATGCTGTTGATAGGCCCGGTTGTGACCTCAGAACTGAACAACGACCCAGTTGCGAGCGGAGCTGTCTTATTGCCCGGCGTCGGTACTTACGATGGGTTATCTGCATTTGTTTCGCAATTTCTGTTCCTGACACCATTCTTTCTTGGACGGCAATTGCTCAGGAACTCGGCTGATGTTGAGGAAATACTGCGAACTCTGGTTATAGCTGGGCTGCTTTACTCTTTGCCCATGCTTTTTGAAATTCGGATGAGCCCACAGCTCCACTATTGGCTCTACGGGTACCATCCTTTCGGATTTGCTCCTGCAGCGCGTTATGGCGGATTTAAGCCAGTTGTATTCTTGGATAACGGGCTCGTCACGGCATTCTTTTTGATGACTGCCACAGTGGCAGCGGCCGCGTTTTGGCGGACGGGAACACGGGTGCGAAAACTCGCTCCTGCCGCCGTCGCGGGCTACCTGAGCGCCATCCTGATCCTTTGCAAAAGTCTCGGTGCTCTACTCTATGGCGTCGCATTAGTACCTCTGGTCCGTTTAGCCAAGCCGAAGCTGCAACTTCGTATCGCTGTGGTCCTTGCAGTTATCACTGTGGCCTATCCATTGCTTCGATCTACAGACCTCGTTCCGACCACCGAGATGGTTAGCGTAGCGAGGATTTTAAGCGACGAAAGAGCTGACTCGCTCAAATTTCGGTTCGACCACGAACAGCAGCTGCTGGACCGGGCGTCCCAGCGCATCCTGTTCGGCTGGGGACGATTTGGACGAAGTCGCATCTTCGATCAGTGGGGCAACGATATTAGCGTTACAGACGGTCGTTGGATCATCACCATAGGACAGTACGGCATATTCGGCTTCCTGGCGGAATTCGGATTACTCGCATTGCCGGTGCTGCGCGCGATGTTGGCTCTTAGGTTTGTAGAATCCAAACGTGACGGCGTCTTTTTGGGCGCCCTTGCCCTTATCATTGCCATAAACATGATCGATCTGTTGCCAAACGCATCGATTAGCCCGTGGACTTGGCTCCTCACAGGGGCGCTTCTTGGTAGGGCCGAGGCGTTGCGCGAAGCTGCTCGTCAATTGAGGCGAAGCGATCGATTTCCTACCTTCGGTCGGCCGCCAGAGCGAGCTGACGCACTTACCGAAATGAAGCTGTGACGCGGCTCAAAAGTCTAAGTTTGCCGCCGACAGACGGATATGAAAATCTCCCCCTTGAATAAGATTCCCGATCGTAAATGGAGCACCTTTGAATTCTGAGCCCGGAGGCGGTTATTTCGTCATGCGTTGGATTCTATGATGATTGTTCGCACACCAAAGTTACCGGCGTCGCTTTTAATCAAATCTCTAGCTGTGCGGACACCGCTCGGAGAGTTGGCAAAACAATTGCGGTGGCTTCTCTCGGCGGTGGGCAGAAGAAAAAATCCAGAATTGTGGGAACTTTACCTCGAGGAGCGGCGGATGCCGCTTGTGCTGCAGAAGATCCTAAAGAAGGATTCTTGCGCCGTTGATATAGGTGGGCATGTCGGCTCATTCCTAAATCTACTGATAAAGCATGCTCCGAAAGGGCGACATATTGTTTTCGAACCCTCTCTCACAAAAAGCGAATGGTTGAGAAGCCGATTCCCCGACGTGCCGGTCTTTCCTTATGCGGTTGCGAAGGAGGCCGGCATCGCGGTTTTCGAAGAAGACCGTGCGCGGCCTGGTTTTAGCGCTCTGCAACAGGGAAGGAGAGAACCCGCGGCCGAGATCGTTAGATATGAGGTCAAAACTTGCCGTCTGGACGACGTCTTACTCGAATTGGGTCGTTTTGACCTCATCAAACTGGATATTGAGGGCGGCGAACTGGCGGCGCTCCAAGGCGCAGTGAAAGTAATAGAGAGATGGAAACCGGTTGTTATCTTCGAATGCGGACCCGAATATTGGTTCGCTGAGCGGAAGCTAAGCCGTATGAGCCTCTACAAATTCATCACCGAAGATTTGGGATATAACATATTAGGTTTCACGGATTTCCTTTTTGACAAGGGAGAGATGCCCTACGATGAATTTCGCAAGTGTGGTCTCTACCCATTTCGCGCTCTTAATTTTGTTGCTCTACCACGGGCCACGCGCGATAACTCCCTAAAATAGGTCGCCTGTACTCGGGGCAATGCAGACACTCTAGGTGCCGCTGAACTTAATTTCTCTGCAGGTCGTGATGTCGGTTGCGCTTTCTTCATGCTGCCGTTTGCCCATGTCAGCGATCACCTTCCCCGTGTCGGAGCTGGTGTTGGCTTCGCCATTTGATTTCGGCAGAAGGCCTCGCGGCGATGACGATGATGATGATGATGATGATGAGCCGGATCCGATCGCGCACGCGAATGAAGCGGCTTTGAGCACGTCCACGGGATACTGCGGCAGCTGTTCTGCATGCGGTCGCCGCCGCGATACGCCAGTCGAGCAATGTCCAGATCCGGAATAGAATATGTCCAGCGTCACACCGTGCATACTTTTTTGGTTCATTTTTCCACTGGCCTGCATGCTTTATAGCCCAGTATACGCGGCTTCGTGGACGGCGAACGTGGATCAGCAGAACGGGTTGCCAGCCATTTCCAAGGGTGGCGGCACCGCAATGTCAAGTAATTTTGTTTTCTGGGGAAAGAATTGGGCTTGGGCCGGCTTATCTACGGAGTTCAAAGTAGTTGCGCCCTACGAATACTCGCTCATTGGAAAGGATCAGGCACTCGACTTCGTGCTAAATGCTCACATTACAAAGCCATCTAACCAGCAATTGGCTTGGGAATTCGATCTGGACGCGTCTAGCGCAACGTCAGATGCCATCGGTGGGGGCATTGCTTTCAAGTTAGACCTAACGAATTTTGGTTCGGAACTTGGTGAACCAGAACTTCTTCCAGACAATCGCGGTTGGACTTGGGGACGCAGCGACGGCAATCGGATAGAAATGCGCTTCGATCCTCCCCTACCCTTTGTTGGTTTCGAGCGAGTTGGCAATAAATCAGAAATACGCGCATTTTTCTACAAGGGCGAGTTGCCCAAAGGGCACCAACATTATGTTGCTACACTGAATATTTCGGGCGACATGGCGATTAGCCCAACCGACGCGGAACGATTTGGATTGGACGATGATGCCACTTGGCCGACCAATATCCTTGATTGGAAGACAGCGCCAGTCGACCTATCTTTTCTTAACGCAACCGAAAGACCGGCAGGCAAACACGGCTTCTTAAGGACCGCAAAGGACAAGCTTGTCTTTGAAGATGGCACCCCAGTGCGATTTTGGGGAACCAATCTCGCATCTAATGCCCTGTTCGGAACGACGCGCGAGAACGTCAAGTTACAGGCTCACCGCCTTTCCGAGCTGGGCTTTAATCTCGTGCGCATCCACCAGCACGATGCGCCCTTTGCTGTTCCAAATATTTTTGGAGACCGAACGGCACTGGACACCCAAAACTTGAGCCTCACCATGCTGGAAAGATTAGATTGGTGGATCAAATGTCTTGAAGATGAGGGAATCTATGTCTGGTTAGATCTTGAGGACTACCGGCAGTTCAAATTTGCTGACCAAATCGACGGTTTCAGCGAGATCAGCAAAGGAAAGTCTACCGCGGATCTTATGGGCTACAGTTACGTTAATTCCAGCATCGATCGCGCTATGCAGCGCTTCAACGAAACATATCTGAACCATCGTAATGCATTCAACGGGCTGGCCTACAAGGACGACCCGGCTATCGTAGCGTTATTGTTGACAAACGAAAACGACGTCACGTTTCACTTTGGCAATCTCCTGTTGCCCGTACAAAAGGTACCCTTACACAGCGCTCTTTACATGGCGCAGGCTGAAGCTTTCGCAAGGAAATTTGGACTCGAGAAGGACAAGACTTGGCACTCATGGGAATACGGTCCATCGAAGCTGTTCCTTAACGACCTGGAGCATCGCTTCGATGCGGATATGATCGAAGATTTACGGAAAATCGGCGTCAAAGTACCCATCGCTACGACAAGCAGCTGGGGCGACGATCCCCTGAGTTCCCTCCCAGCCCTGACAAGCGGAGACATAATTGACGTGCACTCCTACGGAGGTGTCGATGAATTGGAAAAAGATCCGTCAAGCGCTCCTAATTTCATTGATTGGATCGCCGCGGCGCACGTCGTTGACCGACCATTGACCGTTACCGAATGGAATGTCTCGCCGTTCCCCACTCCGGATCGTCACACGACCCCGCTAATCGTCGCGAGTTCTGGGAGCGCTCAAGGATGGGATGCATTGATGCAACTTGCTTATTCTATCCAGCCCCTTAATGACCAAGGAAGCCCATCAAATTGGCAGGCCTTCAACGATCCCGGGCTCATGGCCACGTTACCTGCGGCCGCATTACTTTACCGTCGCGGTGATGTTCAGGAAGCTCGCACCACGTATGTTTTTGTCCCCACTCCAGAACAGCTTTTTAGTCATCTCATCTCACCGAAAAGCTCCGTTGCTCTGCGTACTGCCGCCGAGAAAGGCAAGTTGATCATCGCTATGCCGCCGACCCGAGAGCTGCCATGGCTTGAGAAGAGCGAGATTCCCGCCGGCGCGAAGATCATCACAGATCCAAACCAATCCCTGATCGACATCGGCGTCACCAACGCCGTATCGGATACCGGAGAGCTCGGGCGCGACTGGACACAAGGTACGTATACGATTGACACGCCCCGTTCCCAGGCAGCAATGGGTTGGATCGGCGGCAAACAAATCAATCTCCGTGACGTAAGCATCGCAGTCACAACACGAAATGCAACTGTGGCCGTCCAAAGCCTTGACAATACAAATATCAGCGGGGCACGCAGCATCTTGATTTCATTGGGCGCGAGATCCGTCCCAGAATCAGGGAATCGAATGCCGTTTCGTTCGGAACCGGTCGTTGGCCGCGTAACGATTCGTGCGAGACCGGGACTCAAGCTCTACAAGCAAATCGGGTCCACGTCAGTAAAAAATGAAATTCCTGCTTCGTACGAGAATGGTCAATATCAGATCAATCTTGATCGAAACCTCGATACCTACTGGTTGTCGCTAAAATAAATACGCAAATAGACCGCGGGCGCGGTTTCTGTCCGACTGAACCGCGGCCTCACCTTGTGGCGGTAGGGAAAAATGAAGAGTAGAGTGCTCGCAGGACGGCAAAGTCGGGACACGTCATAGTGCGTATTACGTTCATTAGTCCCCCGGTGAGTCTTGGTGGGGGCACGAGGGTCATC
>Ga0181525_10000720_pt1 | contig 28664 bp, 23 predicted proteins | sample PEATcosm2014_Bin_48_FD_121100 | JGI IMG/M metagenome (GOLD analysis project Ga0181525, IMG submission 121100) | Peatland microbial communities from MTU Mesocosm Facility, Houghton, MI, USA - PEATcosm2014_Bin06_10_metaG | ecosystem: Environmental > Terrestrial > Soil > Wetlands > Peat | place... | reverse complement strand
GTACTGCGCAAGGCACTGGTGCGAGCCGCCGCCTGCGCCACCTGGGCAAGGTTCCCGGCATCCTCTACGGCGCCGGCGCCGAGCCGGTGAACATCGAGCTCGACCACAATCCGCTGTTCCACGCCCTGCGCAAGGAGAAGTTCCACGCCTCCATCCTCGAGCTCGATCTCGAGGGCGCCAGCGAGCGCGTGCTGCTGCGCGATTTCCAGATGCACCCGTACCGCTCGATCGTGCTGCACATCGACTTCCAGCGCGTCGCCGAGGACAAGCCCGTGCACATGCGCGTGCCGCTGCATTTCTCCGGCGCCGAGAACTCGCCCGCGGTGAAGGTTTCGGCCGCGCTCATCGGCCACGTCAATTCGGAACTCGAGATCGCCTGCCTGCCGCGCCTGCTGCCCGAGTTCATCGAGGTCGACCTGTCCGGTCTCACCGCGCAGCAGACGCTGCACGCCAGCGACATCAAGCTGCCCGATGGCGTGTCGCTCGTGCGCCGTGGCAAGGAAGATCCGGTCATCGTCACGGTCACCATGCCCAAGGACAAGCAGGAAGAGGCCGCTCCGGCCGCTGGCGAGGCTGCCGCGGCTGCACCGGCCGCCGCTGGCGCCAAGGCCGGCGCGGCTCCGGCCGCCGCTGGCAAGGCCCCGGCAGGCAAGGCGGCCCCGGCTGCCGCCCCTGCCGCCAAGGCACCCGCAGCCAAGAAGAAGTAAGCGCCGATCCGGTCGTGCTTGCCGCGCCTGCGCGGCACGATGCACGGCGCGGACCACGGCCCGGCCGTGGTCCTGCGCCGTGCCAGCAGGCCCGGCAACCGGGCCGCGCACAGGGGAGCGTCACTCGTGGCTTCATCCAACCCGGCCGCGCCGGGCATCCGCATGATCGTCGGCCTGGGCAACATCGGGGCGGAGTTCGCGCGGACGCGGCACAACGCCGGCTTCTGGTTCGTCGATCGCCTGGCGGCGCGCTGCGGCGCCACGTTCCGCGCGGAGAAGAAGTTCGCCGGTGAACTGGCGCGCGTGGCCATCGGCGGGCAGGACATCTGGCTCGTCAAGCCGGCGACCTTCATGAACCTCTCGGGCCAGTGCGTCGTCGCCGCGGCGCTCTTCTACCGCGTGCTGCCCGACCAGATCCTGGTGGCCCACGACGAGCTCGATCTCGCGCCCGGCGACGTGCGCCTCAAGCAGGGCGGCGGCGTGGCCGGGCACAACGGCCTCAAGGACATACGCGCGCGGCTTGCCAGTGCGGACTTCTGGCGCCTGCGCATCGGCATCGGCCATCCGCGCACGCTCGAGCTGCGCCAGGATGTCGCCGATTTCGTGCTGCATCCGCCGCGCCGCGACGAGCTGCAGGCGATCGACGGCGCGCTCGAGCGCGCCGAATCGGTCATCGAACTGGCGGCGACCGGCCAGTTTGCCCCCGCCATGACGCGCCTGCATACCGCGGCACCGCCGCCTACCCCCGTGGCCAAGGCGCCGCGGCCGGCGGCCAAGCCGGCGGCGCCGCCCGAACCGGGCGCGGGACCGGAGGGAACATGAGCCCGTCCGAATTGCCGCCGTCTCCGCCGCCCGCGTCCGCCGCCGGTGCCACGCCGCCCGCCGCCATCCCGGCCAGCGCGGCCGGCGTGGCGCCACGCGGCAGGGCGCGGCTGGCCGCTGCCGGGCGCGCCCTGCGTGCCGCCCTCGCGGGCGCGGGCCGCGATCTGTGGCGCAACCTGGTCAACGCGCTGGGATTGCTGCTGCTCCTGCGCCGCGAGGCCGATGCCTGGCGCGCCGGCGGCGCGGCGCTGCTCGCGCTGTTCGGCCTGCAACTGCTCGTCGGCCTGGGGTACGACCTGTATGCGGTCGGCTGGCGCGATGGCCATGCCGACCTGTACGCATTGCCGGGCGTGAGCTTCTGGGCGCTGGCGGCACTGCTCGGTGCGGCGCTGCTCGTCGCCGCGGGCGGTCGCCGGCCGGCCGACGCCGTCCCGCGCGCCGCCGACCTGGCATTGACGCTGGCCAGCGCCGCTTTCGCGCTGACGTGCTGGGAGTCGGTGGCGGCCGCGGCGCTGGCCATCGCGGCCGACCAGTCGGCCTCCATCGATCGCGTCTATCCGCTGCTGTCGTGGCTGCCGCTGCTCTGGGTGACGCTGGCGTTTGCGGTCGCGGCCGCGCGCCTGGCCGGTGCGGCGCCCCGCGTGGCCGCCGATGCCGGCACCGCGCCGCCGACCGGCGCCGCGCCGGCGCGCCGCCTGCTGCTGTTCGTGCTGGCCGCCATCGTGATAGTCGCCCCGCAATGGGCGGTGGACCCGTCCGCCCGCCTCTGGAGCGGCGATGCCGCCGACGATGCCGCCGCCGCGGGCCCGGAGTCGGCGCAGGCCGAGCAGACGCTGTACGGACAGTTCGACCTGCTCAACGACGCGCTCGACGCGATCGTTCCCGGGCAACAGGGCGTGACGGAGCTGTTCACCATCAGCTTCGCCGGCGACGGCAACCAGGACGTCTTCCTCAACGAGGCCGCCGGCGCCGATGCCGTGATGGCCGACGTCTTCGACAGCGGCGAGCACAGCCTCGTGCTGGCCAACAGCCTGGCGCACCCGCAGGATCGCCCCTTCGCCACCGTCAGCGCCCTCGAGCGCTCGCTGGCCGAGATCGCCGACCGGATGAATCCCGACGAGGACGTGCTGGCGATCTTCCTCACGTCGCACGGCACGCCCGACCACCACCTGGCCGTCGCGCTGCCGCCCTACGAGTTCGACGATCTCACGCCGGAGCGCCTGCGCCGCATGCTCGACGAGGCCGGCATCCGCTTCCGCGTGATCATCGTCTCGGCGTGCTACGCGGGTGGCTTCGTCCAGCCGCTGGCAGGACCCGACACCATGGTCATCACCGCCTCCGGCGCCGACCGCACCTCCTTCGGCTGCCGCGACGGCGAGCAGTGGACCGACTTCGGCCGCGCGTACTTCGCCGAGGCGCTGGCGCAGGCGGCATCGTTCGAGGGCGCGTTCCGCATCGCCAAGGGGCGCATCGCCGAGCGCGAGGCCAAGGAAGGACTCACGCCCTCGGAACCGCAGATCTTCGTCGGCCCCGGCATCCGCGACCAGCTGCAGCGCCTCGAGACGCGCCGCGGCGGCCGCATCCTGTTTGCCCGCGCCCTCGCCACCCGCCCGCCTTCGGCCCTGCGCGAGCACCTGGGCGCGCGGACGCGGGGCCGGCATCCGGAACTCCACCCATCGGTTTCACGTCAGGGATAAGTCATGGCAGTCAAATGCGGGATCGTCGGTTTGCCCAATGTCGGCAAATCGACCTTGTTCAATGCGCTCACCAAGGCCGGGATAGCCGCCGAGAACTATCCGTTCTGCACGATCGAGCCCAACGTGGGCATCGTCGAGGTGCCCGACCCGCGCCTGCAGGCGCTGGCCGCCATCGTGGAGCCGCAACGCGTGCTGCCGGCGGCGGTCGAGTTCGTCGACATCGCCGGCCTCGTCGCGGGTGCCAGCAAGGGCGAGGGCCTGGGCAACCAGTTCCTGGCCACCATCCGCGAATGCGACGCCATCGCCCACATCGTGCGCTGCTTCGACGACCCGAACATCATCCACGTGGCCGGCCGCGTCGATCCGCTGAGCGACATCGAGGTCATCGATACGGAACTGGCGCTGGCCGACCTGCAGGCCGTGGACAAGCAGCTGAACCGCTACGGCAAGGTGGCCAAGACCGGCGCCACGCCCGACGAGAAGAAGGAGGCGGCGCGCATCGTCGCCGCCCTGGAGAAGATCCAGCCGGCGCTCAACCGCGCCGAGCCCGCGCGTTCGGTCAAGCTCGACGCCGAGGAGCGGGCCGCCCTGCGCCCGCTGTTCCTGCTCACCATGAAGCCGGCGATGTACGTGGCCAACGTCGAGGACCACGGCTTCGAGGACAATCCGCTGCTCGAAGCCGTGCGCACCCGCGCGGCGCGCGAGAACGCGCCGGTCGTCGCCGTGTGCGCGCGCATGGAGGCCGAGATCGCCGACCTCTCCGACGAGGACAAGCAGGTGTTCCTGCAGGACATGGGCATGTCCGAGCCCGGCCTCGACCGGGTGATCCGCGCCGGCTACGCCATCCTGGGCCTGCAGACCTACTTCACTGCCGGCGTGAAGGAGGTGCGCGCCTGGACCATCACCACCGGCTCCACCGCCCCGCAGGCGGCCGGCGTGATCCACACCGATTTCGAGAAGGGCTTCATCCGCGCCGAGACCATCGCCTACGAGGACTTCATCAGGTACAAGGGCGAGCAGGGCGCCAAGGAGGCGGGCAAGATGCGGCTCGAGGGCAAGGAATACGTGGTCAAGGACGGCGACGTCCTGCACTTCCGCTTCAACGTCTGAGGCGCCGCGCCGGCGCCGGCACGGCTCACGCCAGCGCGTAGGCCTCGCCGCTGTCCAGGCGCAACTGGCGCTCGGGCCAGCGCACCGCGCCCAGCCGCGTACCGGTGCCGCCGCGGCCCTGCGCCCGCTCGAGGAAGCGGCGCCCGACGGAGAAATCGACGCAGTAGGCCGTCGCCGCGGGGCCCAGCCAGTCGTTGATGCGCGTGCCTTCGAACAGGTCCGGGCCGCCGTGGGCACGCCCCTGGGACGGCAGTGCGGCCGGCCGCCGCCAGTAGTGGCCGAAGATCACCGGCACCGTGTCCGTGTATTCGCGCCACCAGTGCACGCGCTCGACCATCCGCCACTTGCCGCCGGCGAAGAACGGTTGCGCGGTACGCCGCTCGATGCCCGAGGTCACGACCCGTACCGGATTGGACAGCTGCTTGGCCTCGTCGACGGCGGCTATGCCCTCGAGCAGCGGCACGCTGGCATGCGGATCGGCCAGCTGGGCGGCATGGTCGCGCCGTTCGCGCGCGGCCTGCTCGAACATGCCGGTGGCCAGCAGCCGCTCGCGCGACTGTTCGGCAAAGCCGTCGAAGGCGGCGACGATGCCGCGCAGCGGCGTCTCGCGCAGCGCGCGGATCGAGGCCTCGTCCCAGCAGGCGTGCACCACGCGCAGGTCGGGGCGCTCCAGCGCCAGCGGCAGCGCCGCGAAGAAGCACTCGAAGCGCTGGCGCTGCTCGGCGCTGGCGGCGCTGCACGCATGGAACTTGCCCTGCTCGCGGTCGTGGTCGACCGGCATGAACCAGCCGTTGCCCTCCTTGCGGGCGTTGCGCAGCAGGTTGAGCTCGTGGTTGCCGGCGATGCATTGCGCACGGCCCTCGCGCACCAGGGCGGCGACCTTCTCGACCACCGCGATGCTGTCGGGTCCGCGGTCGGTCAGGTCGCCGACGAAGACCAGCCGCCGGCCCTGCGGATGCGCGCCCGCGGCGTCGTAGCCCAGCACGGCCAGCAGGTCGTCCAGCGCGTCGATCTCGCCGTGCACGTCGCCGACGATGTCCAGCGGCCCGTCGAAGAGCGCGCCGATGAAACGGTAGTCCGGTCCGGCAGGTGCTTGCCCCATGGCGGCATGTTACCGTGGCGCGGCGCCTTCATCCGGCCGGCCGTGCCCATGCCGCAAGGGCGCGGCCCGGATCGGCCGTGGCGGCTTGTCGCGCGCCGCGCCGGTCGGTAGAGTTCGCACCCTCGTATCCGAACCACCTCTTCCGATCGGCTGCCGCAATTGCTTCCCCCCATCGAACAACGCATTGCCGCCGAACTCGGCGTCCGCCCCCAGCAGGTCAGCGCCACCGTCGCGCTGCTCGACGAAGGCGCCAGCGTGCCTTTCATCGCGCGCTACCGCAAGGAGATCACCGGCGCCCTCGACGACATCCAGCTGCGCGCCCTGGCCGAGCGCCTGGTCTACCTGCGCGAGCTCGAGGAACGCCGCGCCGCCGTGCTGGCCAGCGTCGAACAGCAGGGCGTGCTCACGCCGGCCCTGCAGGCCGAGATCGAGGCCGCCGGGACCAAGCAGCGCCTCGAGGACCTGTACCTGCCCTACAAGCCCAAGCGCCGCACCAAGGCGCAGATGGCACGCGAAGCCGGCCTCGAACCGCTGGCCGATGCCCTGTTCGCCGATCCCGGGCTCGACCCCGAGGCCGAGGCCGCGCGCTATGTCTGCCTGGCCGCGGATCCGCCGGAGCGGCACGTGCCCGATGCCAAGGCCGCGCTCGACGGCGCGCGCCAGATCCTCATGGAGCGCTTTGCCCAGGACGCCGACCTGCTGGCGCGGCTGCGCGCCCATCTGCATGAGCACGCGCTGCTGGTGTCGCGCGTCGTCGAGGGCAAGGAAACCGAGGCGGCCAAGTTCCGCGACTGGTTCGATTTCCGCGAGGCGCTCAAGACCGTTCCCTCGCACCGCGCGCTGGCGCTGTTCCGCGGGCGCAACGAGGAGCTGCTGCGGCTGGCGCTCAAGACCGCCCCCGAGCTCGAGGACCCGCCGCGCTCCTCGGCCTGCGAAACCATGGTGGCCCGCCACTTCGGCATCCAGGACCAGGGTCGACCTGCCGACCGCTGGCTGCTGGAGACCGCCCGCTGGGCCTGGATCGTCAAGCTGTCGCTGCACCTCGAGTTCGAGCTGATGGACCAGCTGCGCGAGCGCGCCGAGGCCGAGGCCATTCGCGTCTTCGCCCAGAACCTGCGCGACCTGCTGCTGGCCGCGCCGGCGGGGCCGCGCGTCACCGTCGGCCTGGACCCGGGCATACGCACCGGCGTCAAGGTTGCCGTGATCGATCGCACCGGCAAGCTCGTCGACACCGCGACCATCTATCCGCACGAGCCGCGCCGCGACTGGGAGGGCGCGCTCGCGACGCTGCGGGCGCTGGCGCAAAAGCACGGCGCGCAGCTCATCGCCGTCGGCAACGGCACCGCCAGCCGCGAGACCGACAAGCTGGCCGCCGAGTTGATGCAGCGCCATCCCGAGCTCGCCCTGGTCAAGGCCGTGGTGTCGGAGGCGGGCGCCTCGATCTATTCGGCATCCGAGCTGGCATCGCGCGAATTCCCCGACGTGGACGTCGCGCTGCGCGGCGCGGTATCGATCGCCCGGCGCCTGCAGGATCCGCTGGCCGAGCTGGTGAAGATCGATCCCAAGAGCATCGGCGTCGGCCAGTACCAGCACGACGTCAACCAGGTGCGCCTGGCGCGCATGCTCGACACCGTCGTAGAGGATTGCGTCAACTCGGTCGGCGTCGACGTCAACACCGCGTCGGCGCCGCTGCTCACGCGCGTGTCCGGACTCAACCCGGCGCTGGCGGCCAACATCGTGGCCTTCCGCGACCAGCACGGCGCCTTCGTCTCGCGCCGGCAGCTGCGCCAGGTGCCGCGCCTCGGCGACAAGACTTTCGAGCAGGCAGCCGGCTTCCTGCGGATCATGCAGGCGGCCGGTGCCGAGGCCAACCCGCTCGATGCCTCGGCCGTCCATCCGGAGGCCTACCCCCTGGTCGAGCGGGTGCTCGCCGACATCGGCAAGGGACTGCCGGAGGTGATCGGCAACGAGCAGCTGCTGCGCGCGCTCGACCCCGCGCGCTATATCGATGCCACCTTCGGGCTGCCGACCGTGCAGGACATCCTGCGCGAACTGGAGAAGCCGGGCCGCGATCCCCGGCCGCAATTCAAGGTCGCGGCCTTTCGCGAGGGCGTCCACGCGATCAAGGACCTCGAGGCCGGCATGCAGCTCGAGGGCGTGGTGACCAACGTCACGAATTTCGGCGCCTTCGTCGACATCGGCGTGCACCAGGACGGCCTGGTGCACGTATCGGCGCTGTCGCATCGTTATGTCAAGGATCCGCACAGCGTCGTCAAGGCCGGCGACGTGGTCAAGGTCAAGGTGCTCGAGGTCGACGCGGCCCGCAAGCGCATCGCCCTGACGCTGCGCCTGAACGACGCGGTCGCGCCGGCCGGGGTCGCCACGCCGGCGCCCGCGTCCCGCCCGGCCCCGCGGCGCGAGCCGCGTCCGGCCCCGGCCGCCCGCGAGCGGGCGCGCCCCGGCGGGGCCATGGCCGAGGCCTTCGCGCGCCTCAAGCGTGCGCCCGGCCACTAGCGGGCCGGCGGCGCGCTAGGGTTCGAGCGACGCCAGGTAGGCCGCGACCGCGATGATGTCGCGCTCGTCCAGGCGCGCCGCCACGCCGCGCATCACCTGCACGGCCTGCCCGGCGCGCGCACCCGCCTGGATGTCGTAGAGCTGGCGCGCCAGGTAGCTGGGCGAGCGCCCGGCCAAGCCGGGGATATTGCCCTGGCCGCGCAAACCGGCGCCATGGCAGCCGGCGCAGGCGGGCGCCTTGCCCGGCACGGCGCCGGCAGCGAGGGCCGCGCCGCGCGCCAGGCTGCCCGGTGGGGCATAGGCGGTGTAGCGCGCGCGCCCGTCGCGGCGCGCGGCATCGTCCGCGTCGTCGGGCAGTTCGACGATGCGCTGGCCGATCGCTTCGCTGCCGCCGCCGGGGGCCGGCGCGAGCATCCAGCCCGCGACGATGCTGCGCGGCACCGTATCGGTCTCGATCACGCGGATGGTGCGGCGGGGCTTGAGCGCGGCAAAGTAGGCCGCCGCGACCCGCGCATCGTCGTCGGGCAGCGCCCGGGCGACGGCCGCCATGTAGGCCTGGGGCAGCCGCGCCGGCACGGCGGTGCGGCGCGCGCCGCTCTTGAAATCGGCCAGCTGCTGCAGCAGGTAGCCGAAGGGCAGCCCGGCGAGACGGGCGTTTTCCGGCGCGCCGGCACCGTCGGCGCGATGGCAGCTGCCGCAGGCGGCGACCTCGGGCGCCCGCCCGCGCGCGACCACCTCCGGCAGCGGCGGGTGGTCCTCCGGATGCCAGTCCACCGCCTGGTCGAGCCGGTCGATCTGCGTGCGCGTGTAGCCCACGCTGCTGTCGGGCACGTGCAGCACGCTGCCGTCGTCGGGCTGCTGCGCACGCGCGGCCGCAGGAACCGGATATGGCCAGGACGGTGGATCGGCAGCGCCGCCAGCGTCGGCCACCGAGCACAACAGCGCGGCCGCGCTGCCCAGCAGCGCACGGCGCGTGCGCCGCGCCGCGGCCCCCAGCCGCCGGGCTGCGGGCATCAGTTGCCCAGGCCGGTAACCGTGCCCTCGCGCGGATACTCGATGGTGTAGTCGATCGCGAAGCGTGCGGTCTCGTCGGGATGCAGCGTGCGCTCCCAGCCGACGACGCCGCGCCGCTGTTCCCAGCCCTGGACGGTGGGTTCCGGGTCGAACGCGGCGCTGACCCGGATCTCGTCCGAGGTGCTCACGGGCGAGGCCTCGAGCACCAGCACCTCGATCGGCGTCGCGTGCGTGCTCTTGATCGTGATCGCATCGGCGATGTGCCGTTCGTTGCGCCGCTCGAACACGCCGGTGCTGCCCTGCTTTCCCTTGACGTGGTCGAGCGTCACGCGCAACCGGTCGTCGCGCCCGAAGGGCAGCGCGAACTGCTCGGTCGCCTGCGGATTCCAGTGGAACGCGCCGACATAGTTGCCGTCGCGGTAGAGCTGCATCGGTCCGGCCGGCCACACGCCGGCAGGACGCTCCGCCAGCGCCGTCACGGTGGCGGCGGTGTCGAGCCGCGGCGTGACCTGGACGCGCTGGTGCACGTCGAGCACCTGCGTCGACAGCTCGAGCGCGAGCTCCTTGCCGTCGGCGGCCAGTGTCACCGGCGTCGGCAGCACGAACTCGGTGGCGTACGCGCCATCGGTCTGGAAGCTGGGCGGCTCGTAGGCCGCGTCCTTGTCCTCCAGGGGCCGGCCGGGAGCCGCGGGACTGGCCGCCGGCGCCGCCAGCGCAAACGAGCGTGCCTGGCGCACCGGCCCTTCCTTGGCCGCCTCCGGGGGCGCAGGTGGCGCATAGGACAGCAGCCAGGGCTCCGGCGCCCGCGCCACCGGCGACAGGCGCGGCTGGCTGGTCGACAGCACCAGCCGCACGCCCGTCCAGTCCTCGCCGGTCTTCTGCGAGACCTGTGCGATGCGCGCCAGGCGCACCGTGGCCGCGCCCGAGTCGAGTTCGGCCCGATAGCCCGGCCGCCATCCGGCGCTGGGCAGCTGGTAGGAGAGGCGCACCGTCCCGGCGCGCGCGGCGCTCAGGTGGATGACGATGGTCCGGCTGTCGCGGGCACCGCCCTGCAGGCGCGCCAGGTCGCGCTGCAGCGTCTCGACCTTGCGCTCGAGCACGCGCTTCTCGATGGCCAGGCGATGGATGCGCGCCAGCGCATCGCCCGCGCCATGGCCGATCGCGTCGATCACGCCGGCCAGCGCCTTGGCGTCGGCCGGCGCGCGCGCGTGCTCGCCGCCCGCGCCCGGGTCGCCGCCCAGGCGCTCGAGATAGCCCTTTACGATGGCGGCCGATTCGGCCTCGGCATCGAGCGCGCCCTCCTGGTCCTTGAGTTCCTCGATGCGCGCTTCGAGCGCGGCCTGGGCCGGGTTGGCCGACGTCGCCTGCGCGGCGTCGCGGATCTCGATCTGGCCGATGCGGATGCCCGGGTCGGCATCGACGCGCAGGTTCTGGGTGGGGAAGTTGCCGCTCAGGCCGTCGACCACGAGCTGCGTGGCGCCGCTCTCGACCGGCGCGCTGCGCTGGATGCCGGCACTGCCCGGATAGAGCGTCACCGAGCTTATCGGCATGCCGGCCAGGGCCGCCGGCGCGCACAGCACCAGTGCCGCCGTGATGAGGAACTGCCGCTTCGTCTGCATGGTTCTGGCTCCGCGATGGCCGCCCCGCATCATAGTCGGCCGGCGGCGCTGTGTTCGATGGCGTACCGATGGGCCGCGCGCCCGGGTGTATCCCTGATGCCTGCGTTGCCGCGGCCGAGCGATCGGCCGGTCCCGGCGTCGCGCAACCAAGGAGTCAACCGTGAAGAATGCAATAGGGTCAGTCCGCCTCGTCGCCGCGCTGCTGGCGCTGGGTCCGCTCGGCGCGTTTGCCCAGGAGGCCTTTACCCGCCAGCCGGCAAACGTGCGCGCCGGACCGGACCGCAGCTATCCGCTGGTCGCGCAACTGGGACCGGGGTCGCCGGTCCGCGTGATGGGCTGCCTGGACGACTGGACCTGGTGCGACATCGCGGTCGACGACAACCGCGGCTGGGTCTACGGGCCCAACCTGCTCTACGGCGTGTCCGGCGACCGCGTCGCCCTCTATACCTATGGACCCAGCCTCGGCATCGCCGTCATCGGCTTCTCGCTCGGCGGCTACTGGGACGAGCATTATCGCCAGCGCTCCTGGTACGGCGCTCGCGATGACTGGGCGCGCCGCGCACCGCCACCGCATCGCGTGCCCTCGGGCCTGCCGGCGCACGCGGTCTACACCGCCGGCGCGCATGTCGAGCGCGGTGCGCCGGCTGCGACCGCGCGCCCGCATGCGGCCACGCCCGGACGCGCCGAACGCCCCGCCAATCCACCCGCCGCCGAGCACGCGCCGGCCCGTGCGCCCCAGCATGCGGAGGCCCGCCCGGCCCCGGAAGCGCACGCAGCGCCGCAGCAGGCCGCAGCTCACGAGGCACCGCGGGAGGCCGCCGCTCATGAGGCACCGCGGGAGGCGCCGCGCGCGGCGGCTCCGGCTCGCGAACACGCTGCCGGCAAGGAAGCCGGCAGCGAGAAAGGCGAGGGCGAAAAGTCCCCCCACGAAGGCAATCGCTAGCCATCGCATTGGCCCGGGACTCCCTCTGCCGTGTGCGGGGCGGGAGCGGGGGTTTCGCGTAGCCCCGCTTCGCGCCACCGCAGCGACCGCGCCTTGCGAGGCGCGGGCTATGGGGCAGGGGTGAGCGGGGTCTTCAGCCGGCCAGCGCCGTGGGGAACGGTTCCTGCTGCGTGATGCAGTGGATGTTGCCGCCGCCGTACAGCAGGTCGCGCGTGGCCACCTGGACGATGGTGCGGTCGGGATAGATGTCGCGGAAGATCCCGTGCACCCGCTGGTCGTGTTCGGGACTGCCGAACCACGGCAGCACGATGCCGCCGTTGGCCGTGTAGTAATTGACGTGCGACAGTCCCAGGCGGCCGCCCGTCCGGTCGATATACGCGGCCGGCAGCTGCGGGATGTCGATGATCTCGAGGCTGCGGCCGCGGGCGTCGCGCGCGCCCCGCAGGATCTCCCGGTTGGCCTGCAGCACGGCGTAGTTGGCATCGTGCGGGTCGTCGCAATGCAGGGCCACGACCTGCCCCGGCGCCGTGAAGGCCGCCACCATGTCGACGTGGCCGTCGGTGACATCGTCGACCGGGCCGCCCTTGAGCCAGATGATCGCTTCCACGCCGAGGTAGTCGCGCAGGTTGCGCTCGATCTGCGCGCGGCTCAGGCCCGGATTGCGGTTCGGGTTGAGCAGGCATTCCTCGGTGGTGAGCAGCGTGCCTTCGCCGTCGACGTGGAACGAGCCGCCCTCGAGGATGAACGGCGCCGCTACGCGCTCCACGCCCTGCTGCGCCAGGATGACCGAGGCGGCCTTGCGGTCGTTCTCGCACGGCGTGCGCCCGCCCCAGCCGTTGAAGTCCCAGTTGATGCCCAGCAGGCCCGCGCTGCCGTCGATGACGAAGGTGGGGCCGTTGTCGCGGAACCAGCCGTCATCTATCGCCACGGCGCGCACTTCGACACCGGGACCGCACATGCAGCGGGCCAGCGGCACGTCGACCGCATTGGCCAGCATGACGACCGGTTCGAACTGGGAAATCGCCCGCGCCACGTTGGCGTGCACGACCTTGGTGGCATGGTGGCGGCCGTTGTAGCTGTCGACGTAGGTGGGCCAGGCCATCCAGCAACGGCGATGGGGATGCCACTCGGCGGGCATGTGGAAGCCGCGGGATGCAGGTGTGCTCATGGGACGATGCCGATCGAGGTTGCGGGCGCGGGCCATGGGGCCGCGGTGTCGGTTGCGCAGGATTGCGCCGCGCGCGTGTCGGCGCTGCCGCTCCCGCGCGCGGCGCACAGCATAGTGCATGGCCGGCGCCTGCACCACCGGCGCCGCTGGTATCGTAGCCGCATGAAGATCGCAAATACGGCCGATTCGGCCGGCATCGTGCCGCTGGGCGCCCTGCCGCGGTCCATCGTGCTCCTGGCGCTGGCGGCGACGCTGACGGCCGCGCACGGCGCGGGCAGCGGCGCACCGGCGCCGCGCCACCTGCTCGTGCAGGTGCGCGATACGCCGCCGCTCGGCCACGCCGCCGTGCGCCATGGCGCCGATGGCTCGTATACGGTCTCGACCGGCGGCAGCGGCGAGCGCGACGAGCGCGGCGCGCAGGCGCCCGACAACGGCACGACGCTTTCCACCGGCAACAGCGTGCGGCGCGTGCACATCGTCGAGGGCCAGCGCGTCCGCGTCGACCTGCCCGCGGTGCAGTCGCTGCAGTTCCACGTGCCCCTGCCGGCCGCAGGCAATGGCAAGCGCGCCGCCGGCGCGTCGGCCGGTGCCGCGTCCGCGGGCACGAACGCGGGCACGACCACGGGCACGAACACGGGCACGACCGCGACCGCGAGCGGCACGACGACCGGCGCCGCCGCGTCGGCCGCGCCCTCGGTCTCCGGCGTGGTCTATTTCGATTCGGTCGCGGCGTTCGCGGCGCGCTTTGCGCTGTCGGGCAGCACGGTGCGCATCGAATTGCAGCCCTTGCGTTCCGGCACCGTGGCGGCGCCGTATGCCGCCGCGGCGGGCGACGGCGCCGATCGCCCGGTCGTCGTGGTCGGGCGCGTCGGCGAATGGATCGCGCTGGGCGACACCGACCTGCAGGATCCTGGTGCCACGCTCAATGTCACCGCCGAGCCGCCCCGGCCCGCATCGGTCTGGGTGCGGGTCGATCCGGAAGCGGCCGAGGCCGCGCAGTAGACCTCGGTGCGGGCCCGCCGTACAAGCCCGCCTGCTGCCCGGAATTGCAGGCTGGAATTGCAGCGCCGGTTTACAGCGCCGGATTGCCGCGCCGGATTGCAGCGCCTCAGTGCGGCGGGCCCGGGTGTACCGGCGCCGCTCCGTAGGTTGCGCGGCGCCACAGCGCCTCCAGCGGGCCCTGGCGGAAGCGCCGCAGGATCGCGCGACTGACCAGCAGCTGAACGCCGAAGATCACGCAGGCGGCCAGCGCGAGCTCGGCGCGGCTGGCCTGCGCGCCCAGGCCCAGCCCCCAGCCCGAGAACAGCGCTCCCATCACGATCGATTGGCCGACGTAGTTGCTCAGCGACAGGCGACCGGGCGCCGCCAGCCAGCGGCGCAGCGTTAGTCCCCACGGCTGCTCGAAGGCGTGCAACGCGGCTGCGACATAGGCGGCCGCCAGCAGGCTGCCCAGTCCCAGCAGCACGCCCTCCCAACCGCCCTCGCTGCCGGGTTGGCTGCGCGCCCGCACAAGACTCAGGGCCGCGCCGGCCAGCGACAGTGGCAGGCCCGCGCCCAGCCCCAGCAGGAGCGCGCGCCGCCAGACCAGCCGATGGCGTGACGGCGCCTGGATCCAGCCCAGGCGCCCGGCGATCGCTCCCAGGCCGAACAGCGCCAGCACCTGCGGCCAGAAGGTCGGGATGTCGCCGACCTGCTGCCAGACCTCGTCGCTGGCGCGTTGTCGAAGCTGGGCGAGGAATCCCGCCGTGCTGTAGATCTCGTGCGTGGCCGTGAGCGCGGCCGGCAGCGTGCCGGCAGGCGTCTCCGGCGCCAGCAGCACGGTGGCGGCGATCGGCGCAAACAGGGCCAGCGCCGCCAGCGCCCATGCCCAGGCGGTGAAACGGCGCAGCGCATCCAGCCGCAGCGGCGCGCAGGCCATGAAGATCAGGCCGCAGGCCGCATAGGTGGCCAGCACGTCGCCGCTGTAGAACAGCAGCCCGTGGGCGAGACCCAGGACGAACAGGATCAGCAGGCGCCGCCGGTAGGCCGAGGCGACGGCGTGCGCGTCGCGCCCGTGCAGGCGCCGCAGCTTGCGCAGCTGCAGCGCCATGCCGACGCCGAACAGGAAGCCGAAGATCGGATAGAACTTGCCCTCGAACAGCGTCGCCTGCACCAGGTAGAGCAGCGATTCGCCGGTGCCTGGCGGTGACGACAGGTAGCCCAGCGGTTCGCCGGCGCCCCAGGTGAAGGACTGGATATTGACCTGCAATATGCCCAGCAAGGCCAGGCCGCGCAGCGCGTCCATCGCTTCGATGCGCCGGGCAAGGCGCCTGCCCGCCGCATCGGGCGCGCCGCCCGCCGGCGGCGTCACCGCCGCGGCAGATCGTCGGCCATCTGCAGGCGCTCGAACTTGGCCAGCAGCTGCGCGCGGGACTCCGGGCGCGCCGGATCCGCCGGGATGCAGGCGACCGGGCACACCACCTGGCACTGGGGCTCGGGAAAATGACCGACGCATTCGGTGCAGCGGTCCGGCTCGATCACGTAGATCAGCACACCCGGGCGGATCGCGCCGTTCGGACAGACCGGCTCGCACACGTCGCAGTTGATGCACTCGTCGGTGATGATCAGGGCCACGCTGTCTTCCGCTTGCCGGGTGCGGCGCGCCGCACCCGTGGGGAACCGCTGCGGCCGGGCGCCTGCCGCGGCCGCCGGCTCAGTTGGTCTGGTTCGGCACGCGCAGCTGGCTGATCTTCGCCTTGAGCCACGTGTCGACCGAGGGGAACACGAACTTGCTGACGTCGCCCCCGAGCAAGGCGATCTCGCGCACGATGCTGCCGGAGATGAACTGGTACTGGTCCGAGGGTGTCAGGAACATCGTCTCGACCTCGGGGAGCAGGTAGCGGTTCATGCCCGCCATCTGGAATTCGTATTCGAAATCCGACACCGCCCGCAGGCCGCGCACGATGACGCGCGCTTCCTGGTCGCGGGCGAAGTCCTTGAGCAGGCCGTGGAAGCCGGCAACCTCGACATTGGGATAATGGCCCAGCACCTCGCGGGCGATCTGCAGCCGCTCCTCAAGCGTGAAGATCGGATGCTTGGCGCGGCTGTCGGCCACGCCGACGACGAGCTTGGAGAACAGGCCCGCGGCACGGCGCACGATGTCCTCGTGGCCCCGGGTCAGCGGGTCGAAGGTGCCCGGATATACGGCAATCACCATGGTTGCGTCCTTACCTCGTTCTGTCCGTCGCCGGCGCGGGCGCGCCGGAGGCGGCCGCCGGGGGCATTATTCATCATTGCGCCGGCAGCCGCAGCAGCCGGAACGCCACGGCCCCGGCCGTGCCGCTGCGCACGACTTCCAGGTCGCCGGCCGGTGCATCGCCCGCGGCCGTCTGGCCGCTCTCCACGTAGAGTAGCCCGTCCGGCCGGACGATGCGCCGCGCCGCCGCCAGCGCCTCGGGCAGCAGGCCCGCGCCGAAGGGCGGGTCCAGGAAGACCAGGTCGAACGAGGCCGGCGCCTGGCGTGCGGCGGCCACGCGCCAGTCCGACGGCACGACCTCGACGGCCGCGGCGCCCAGGCGCTGCTGCAGGGCCTGCAGTGCGGCGATGGCGCGCGGATGGCTGTCGACCAGCACGACCCGGTGCGCGCCCCGCGACGCTGCCTCGAATCCGAGCGCGCCGCTGCCGGCGAACAGGTCCAGCACCGCCCTGCCGGCGAAGCCGCCCAGCAGGTGCTCGAGCCAGTTGAATACCGTCTCGCGCACGCGGTCGGGCGTGGGCCGCAGTCCCGGCGCCGCGACCACCGGGATCGGCGTACGCCGGTACTGGCCGCCGATGATGCGGATGCGACCGGGTTTCGTTTCAGCCTTCATGCCGTTCCTGGCTTCCGGGGAATGTTCCACTAAACTCGCTCCGCCACCCTCACCCGAGCCCTTCCATCGAACGTTGACCCGCGGCCCGCATCGGACCGCATGATTGCAGAAATGGCTGAATCCGCGAAAACAGGCTGGCTCGGGCGATTGCGCTCGGGACTCGCGCGTACCCGCGCGCAGCTGGCCGGCGTGTTCTCTGGCGGCAGCGTCGACGAGGCGCTGTTCGAGGATCTCGAGGCGGTGCTGGTGTCGGCCGATGTCGGCATCCCGGCGGCCCGCACGCTGCTGGCGCGCCTGCGCGAACGCGTGCGCGCGCTCGACCTGCGCGACCCGCCGGCGGTGCGCGCCGCGCTCCAGGATCTCGTCGTCGAACTGCTGACGCCGAGCCAGAAGCACTGGGACGTCACCGGCGCCAGGCCCTTCGTCGTCATGATCGCCGGCGTCAACGGCTCGGGCAAGACCACGTCGATCGGCAAGCTCGCCCACTGGCTCGGCGCGCAGGGCCATACGGTGCTGCTGGCCGCCGGCGACACCTTCCGCGCCGCGGCGCGCGAACAGCTCGCGGTCTGGGGCCAGCGCAATGGCGTCGATGTCATCGCCCAGACCGGCAGCGACCCGGCGGCGGTCGTCTTCGACGCGGTCAGCGCCGCGCGGGCGCGCGGTCGCGACGTGCTGCTGGCCGATACGGCCGGACGCCTGCCGACCCAGACCCACCTGATGGAAGAGCTCAAGCGCATCAAGCGCGCCATCGCCAAGAACGAGGAGGGCGCGCCGCACGAGGTCCTGCTGGTCCTCGATGGCACCAACGGCCAGAACGCGCTGGCGCAGTTCCGCGCCTTCGACGCCGCCATCGGCGTCACCGGCGTGATCGTGACCAAGCTCGACGGCTCCGCCAAGGGGGGCGTCATCGTCGCGCTGGCGGCCGAGCGCGGCGGGCAAGCGCTGCCCATCCTGTTCGTCGGGGTGGGCGAGTCGCAGCAGGACCTGCAACCCTTCAGCGCCGCCGATTTCGCGCAGGCGCTGCTGGCTGCCGATTGAGTGTCGCGTAATCGCCAACAGGTCGTAAACCGCGCGGCGCGCCTATCCCCTAGAATCCGTGCTGCCTTGCGATGGCGCCCGACGACGGCGCGCTTGCACGGCCAGCCCGCCCGGACCTGCCCGCGGGGCGCAATGGAATCCTGCCGTACGTGATGCTGCTCGCCGCGATCGACCTGGGATCGAACAGTTTCCGGCTGGAGATCGGCGAGGCCATGGGCTCGCACATCGCCCGCAACGGCTACTGGAAGGAGACCGTGCGCCTGGCCGCGGGCCTCGGCGCCGACGGCCTGTTGAGCCGCCGCGCGATCGACAGCGCCTGCGTCTGCCTGGCGCGGATGAACGAACGGCTGCGCGGCATCGACGCCGCGCAGGTGCGCGCGGTCGGCACCCAGACCCTGCGCCAGGCGCTCAATGCCGAGCAGTTCCTCGCCGAGGCGCAGAAGGTGCTGGGCTACCCGATAGAGATCATCTCCGGACGCGAGGAAGCCCGGCTGATCTTCGAGGGGTGCACGCGCACGCTGCCGCGCAGCAAGCGCCGCCGCCTGGTGATCGATATCGGCGGCGCCTCGACCGAGGTCATTGCCGGGCGCGGCTTCACGCCGGTGCACGCCGAATCGTTCAAGTTCGGTTGCGTCTCGACGACGCTGCGCTACTTCCCCGACGGCCGGATCGACCCGGCCGCGTTCCGCCGGGCCCAGGTCGCCTGCGCCGCCGAGCTCGAGGAGGCCCAGGCCGCCTACCGCCGCTACGGCTGGGACGAGGCCTACGGATCGAGCGGCACGATAGGCGCAGCCGCGGTCATCCTGCGCAACCAGGGCTGGGCCGACGGTTCGGTCACTGCCGCCGGGCTGGCGCGCTTGAGCGAAGCGCTGTTCGCGTTCGGCGAGATCCGCCGTGTCCAGTTCGACGGCATCAAGTCCGAACGCGCCGAGGTGCTGGTGGGCGGCGTGGCGGCGCTGTCGGCGCTGTTCGAGACCTTCGGCATCCACGAGCTGCGGCCGGCCAAGGGCGCGCTGCGCGCCGGCCTGCTGTACGACCTGCTCGGGCGCCGCGAAAGCCACGACGTGCGCGATGCCACGGTGCTGCGCTGGCAGCAGCGCTACGGCGCCGATCGCGCGCTGGCGGCCATGGTGGGCGCGACCGCCCGCAAGTTCTACCACGCACTGGTTCCCGCGGCCCCCGAGGAGGCCGTGCGCATGCTGGCCTTCGCCTGCCAGCTCCATGAGATCGGCTTCGCCGTCTCCCACAGCGACTACCACAAGCACTCGGCCTATCTCGTGCGCAACGGCGACCTGCCGGGGTTTTCCACCTCCGACCAGGAGCGCGTTGCCGAGCTCGTCATGGGCCAGCGCGGCAACCTGCGCAAGGTCATAGACGCGCTCGGCGACCCGCTGCGCGCCGGACGGCTGCTGGCCCTGCGCCTGGCCATCGTCATGCACCACGCGCGCCGCCCCTTGCGGCTGCCCCTGTGGACCTTGCGCGTGCACCGCTCCTTCGAGCTCGGCATCGAGCGCGGCTGGCTGGCGCGCCGCCCGCTGACCCGCCACCTGCTCGAGGAGGAGGCGCAGCACTGGGAGCGCGTGGGCATCACCTTCACGATCAAGGAAATCTGAGGCGCCCCCTACATCAGGTTCGGATTCACCATCGCCACCAGCGCGGCATCGGCGCTGCCCTCGTCCGGCCGCGAGCTGAACCACCAGAGGGCTCCCTTGCGGATGGCCCAGGCCTGTTCCGTCCCGCACAGCAGCCGGCTGGCGACCAGCCCCAGCGTCGGCTGGTGGCCCACCGCCACGATGGTGCCGCGCGCATCGGGCCAGTCGACCGCGTGCAGGAATTCCTCGGCGCTGGCGCCGGGCCCCAGCGCCTCGATGGTCTTGATCTTGCGGCCCGACAGTTCCGCCAGCGCCCGTGCCGTCTGCTGGGTGCGCAGCGCCGGGCTGACGAGGATGCGCGCCGATTCGGGCAGCCGGTCGTTGAGCCAGGCGGCCACGCGGCGCGCCTGCTTCTCGCCCTTGGCGGTGAGCTTGCGCCCGAGGTCGGGGACGGTGCTTTCGGCTTCGGCGTGACGCCAGAGCAAGAGTTCCATTACGTCGCCTCCTGTGCCAGTTCCGGTTCCTGCGCCAGCAGGCCCAGCAGCGTGCGCTGGGCGCTGTTGCCTTCGCCCGGGCTGCGCGGCGCCGTGTAGTGGCCGCTGGCCCCCAGCCGCCAGGCATCGGCGCTGTCGTGCAGGTAGGGCTTGAGCCCCTCGTCGATGACGCGCGCCTTGAGCGCCGGATCGAGCACCGGCCAGGCGATCTCGATCCGGCGCAGCAGGTTGCGTCCCATCCAGTCGGCGCTGGCCAGATAGACGGACTCCTTGCCCGCCGCGCCGAAGCAGTAGATGCGGTGGTGTTCGAGGAAGCGTCCCACCACCGAGCGCACGCGGATGTTCTGCGACAGCCCCGGCACGCCCGGGCGCAGCGCGCAGGCGCCGCGCACGATGAGGTCGATGCTGACGCCGGCGGCCGAGGCCTCGTACAGCGCATTGATCGTCGCCTCGTCGGAGAGCGCGTTGATCTTGGCGACGATGCGGCCCGGCTTGCCGGCGCGCGCCAGGCGCGCCTGCTGGGCGATCGCCGCGATGATGCGCTTTTGCAGCGTGAAGGGCGCCATCCACAGGTGCCGCAGGCGCTGCACCGGAGTGAGGCTGGTGAGGTGCATGAAGATCCTGCCGACGTCGGCGCAGATGGCCGGCTGGGCGGTGAGCATGCCGAAATCGGTGTACAGCTTGGTCGTGGTCGGATGGTAGTTGCCGGTCCCCAGGTGCACGTAGGGCACCAGCCGCGCGCGGCCGCGGCGGATTTCCCGGCGCAGCACCAGCAGCAGCTTGGCGTGGGTCTTCATCCCCACCACTCCGTACACCACCTGGGCGCCGACCGCTTCGAGCCGGCCGGCCAGGTTGATGTTGGCCTCCTCGTCGAAGCGCGCCTGCAGCTCGACGACCACCGTGACCTCCTTGCCGCGCCGCGCCGCCTCCTCGAGCAGGTCGACCAGCACCGAGCCGGTGCCGGTCCGGTAGAGCGTCATCCGTATCGCCATCACCTGCGGATCGTAGGTGGCCTGTCGCAGGAACTCGATGACCGGCTCGAAGCTCTCGAACGGGTGGTGCAGCAGCACGTCGCCGCGGCGGATCGCCGGGAAGATGTCGGCGCCCTGCGCCACGCGCGCGGGCCAGGCCGGCAGCAGCGGCGTGTAGCGCAGCTGTGGCCCGGCCAGGTGGTCGACCATCTGGTTCATCCGCACGAGGTTGACCGGCCCGTCCACGCGGTACACGACCTCCTGCGGCAGGTGGAACTGCTCGCGCAACAGCGCCTCGAGGTGCGGCGGACAGGTCTGCAGGACCTCGAGGCGCACCGCGTTGCCGAAATGGCGCTGCGTGAGTTCGAATTTCAGCGCCTCGCGCAGGTTCGAGACCTCGCGCTCGTCGACCCACAGGTCGGAGTCGCGGGTCACGCGGAACTGCGAGAAGCCGGCCAGCGTGCGCCGCGGGAACAGGTCGGTCAGGTGCGCCCGTATGACCGAGGAGAGCAGCACGAAGGCCTGGCGTCCCGGCGAAAGCGCCGGAGGCAGCGCGATGACCCGCGGCAGCACCCGCGGCACCTTGACGATGGCGATGGCCGACGGCCGGCCGAAGGCGTCCTTGCCCTCGAGCTGGACGATGAAATTGAGCGCCTTGTTCATCACCTGCGGGAATGGATGCGAGGGATCCAGGCCGATCGGCGACAGCAGCGGCAGCACTTCGCGGCGGTAGTACTCGCGCACCCAGGCGCGCTGCTGCGGCGTGCGTTGGGCGTGATTGAGCACGACGATGCGCGCCTGCGCCAGCGCCGGCATGATCTGCTCGTTGTACAGCCGGTACTGGCGATCGACCAGCGCGTGGGCGCGTTCCGAGATCTGGACGAATTCGTCCCACTGTGGCGTCCCGGGCCCCACCGCGCCGGTCTCGCGCAGCTTGTCCATCAGGTCCGAGACGCGGATCTCGAAGAATTCGTCCAGGTTGGACGAGACGATGCAGACATAGCGCAGGCGTTCCCCCAGCGGGACGTTGTCGCGCGCGGCCAGCGCCAGTACGCGTTCATTGAAGGCAAGCTGCGATAGTTCGCGGTTGAGGAAGCGCTGCGGACTCGACGGTCGGGTGACGATCTTGACTCCTCCTGGCAGGACATTGCTGTGGCGCCGCTACGGGCGTGTGACGGCGGCCGGCCGCGCCGTACAATCCGCGGCGATGCGCCAGACACTGCCCTCGACCAGCGATTCGATCCGCGCGCGCGCGCCGTGCCGGCCCCGCCGCCATTTTAAGCGGCGCCTGCGCATCGATGGTATCGCGGGCGGCGCGTCGTGCGCGGTTCCCCCGTCGGCCCGCCGCGCCGGCGCCACCAGGTGCCAGGCATGGCCGACCCGCGCGTAGAACCCCAGCTGTCCGAATCGTCCACCGCGGCGCCGCTGCTGGAACTCGGCGGCGTGGAGCGCCGCTACGGTGCGTTCCGTCCGGCGCTGGTCGGGATCGACCTGAGCGTGCGGCGCGGCGAGTTCCTCGTGGTCCAGGGGCCGGGGGCCAGCGGCAAGAGCGTCCTGCTGCGCCTCATGGCAGGGCTGGAGCGGCCCTCGGCCGGCAGCGTGCGCATCGCCGGCGAGGACCTGGCGCGGCTGCGTCCGGCGGCCCGTGCGCAGATGCGCCGCTCGATCGGCTACCTGCCTCCGGGCGGGGGCCTGCTGCCGACGCGCACCGTCCTGGAGAACGTCGCCCTGGCGCCGTGGGCGGCCGGGGCCGCGCGCGACGAGGGGGTGCGCCGTGCCAGGGTCGCGCTCGACCTGGTCGGCATCGACGCCGAGCGCAGCGCGCAGACGCCGTGCAGCCACTTGCCCGGCGGCGAACGCCAGTGCGTCGCGCTGGCGCGGGCCCTGGCCAACCGGCCGGCACTGCTGCTGCTCGATGACCTGCTGGCGCCCTTCGACAACGCCAGCGCCGAGCGCATCCTGCGGCTGCTCGATCCGTTTTCCGAGGCGGGCGTGACGGTCGTCGTCGTCCAGCGCTCGGCCGCCGTGGCCGCATTGCCCCTGCCGCCGCCCTGGCCGCCGCGCGCGCGCCTGCTGCGGCTGCAGGATGGGCAGGTCGCGGCATGAAAGGGCGGCGATGACGCTGACGAACAGCCGCGCGGGAGCCGTGCAGGCCGCTCTGGCCCACACGCTGGGCCGCCCCTGGCGTTTCCTGCCCACGGTGATCGCCACCGCCGTGGTGCTGGCCACCTTGTTGCTGGGCGCGATCGCCGCGTGGCGCCTGCAGCCGCTGGAAGCGCCGCCCTGGGTGCGCCCGCAGGCGCTGGTGCTGGCCGCCGGCGCCGAGGGCGAGAGCGATCTGGCCGCGCTCGGATTGGCGCTGCGCAAGGTCCCCGCGGTCGTCTCGGCCGATTTCGTCGGGCGCGACGCCGCGCTTGCCGACCTGGCCCAGCGACCCGGCCTGGCCAGCCAGGCGCTGCGCGACCTACGGCCCAATCCGCTGCCGGACGCCTTCGTCGTGACCTTCGCCACCGACGCGGGGCCCGATGCCGTCGAAGCCGCGGTCGCGGCGCTGCGCAAGGTCGCCAGCGTCGACAGCGTCCAGTATCAGCCCGATGCCTATCGACGCACCTGGGCGCTCGCGCGGCTGGCGCGCCGCCTGCTGATGGTGGTGGGCACGGCGCTCGGGGCCGCGCTGGTCATCGGTGCCGCCGTCGCCGCCAGCCTGCGCGTGCGTCCCGATCCGGAGGAGATCCGCCTGCTGTACCTGCTGGGCGCAGAGCCGGCGGCGATCCGCCGGCCCTTCGTCTATAGCGGGGCGCTCGCCCTGCTGATCGCCGCGGGCCTGGCGTGGTGGATAGCAGCGTCGGCGGCGGCCTGGTTCGACCCGCTGGTGGCCGACCTGGCCCGCCAGTACGCGCTGCACTGGTCGACCGATGTCCTGCCGCCGTGGTCCGGGCCGGCCTTTTGCGGCGCTGCCGGCGTGCTGGGCGCCTGGATAGGCTCGGTGTCCATACGACTGGCCATTGCCCGGGCAGTCGCCGCCTAGTTGCGCGCCCGGCGGACTCCGGATTGCCGTCCGGTCGGCGGCGGCGGGCCTTGAAATGGCGCGTCTGCACCCCGAAATACCCTCTGGATGGACCGATTTGAACTTTGCGCGCCCGTTTTACTCCAACTAGCACTCTCAATGCTCGAGTGCTAAAATTGCGATGTCGCCTGGATCCGAGGCCACTGCGCCCAGCGGCGCAGCGGGAAAAAGGGTCCGGAACAGGAGGAAACGATGGGTGCAACCGAACTGACGCTATTGCCGACCGCGGACGCCAAGTCCCCGCTGGCGCTGTTGCCGGGGAGCCTGGGCAATTTCGAGGCCTACGTCACGGCCGTCAACCGCATTCCCATGCTGCTGCCGGAAGAGGAAGACCGGCTGGCGCGCCAGTACCGTGATCGTGGCGACCTGGATTCGGCCGGGAAGCTGGTGCTTTCCCACCTGCGCCTGGTGGTTTCCGTTGCGCGCAATTACCTGGGCTACGGACTGCCGCACGCCGACCTCGTGCAGGAAGGCAATATCGGCCTGATGAAGGCGGTCAAGCGCTTCGATCCGGACCGCGGGGTGCGGCTCGTATCGTTCGCGCTCCACTGGATCAAGGCCGAGATCCATGAATATGTCCTGCGTAACTGGCGATTGGTGAAAGTTGCCACCACGAAATCGCAGCGCAAGCTGTTCTTCAATCTGCGCAGCCTCAAGAAGGGCCACGGCAGCATGAGCCGCGACGAGATCGCCGGCATGGCGCGCGAATTGAACGTCAAGCCCGAGGATGTCGCCGAGATGGAGATGCGTCTTGCCGGCGGCGACATCGCGCTCGAGGGCCGGCCCGACGAGGACGGCGATAGCTTCGCGCCCATCGCCTACCTCGAGGACCCGGATGCCGAACCCAGCCAGGTGCTGGAGCGGCGCAACGCCGACACGCTGCAGGGCAGTGGCGTGCGCCAGGCGCTGGCGACCCTGGACCCGCGCAGCCGGCGCATCGTCGAGGCACGCTGGCTCGACGAGAAGGACGATGGAACCGTGGGAACGGCCACCTTGCACGACCTGGCCGAGGAATTTGGGGTTTCCGCGGAACGAATCCGCCAACTGGAGGCCAAAGCATTACGGAAGATGCGAGATCAGCTGCAGGAAGCGGCCTGATCCGGCCTCCCGGGTTCATTCCGGGCATCCGCGGTTTTTTTCGCATCGGATTTCCTGTTTCGCATTTTGCGGTTTTGCATTTGGCGCTTCCGTAGTCTTCCGCCCCTCCTCCTCCCCCCTCTCCTCCGAGGCGGCGGAATTTCCCGCCCCGCGTTTCTTCGCGGGGCGTTTCTTTTTCCGCCGCGTCGCTTCTCCCCTGTCTCGTGTGGGTCACACCCGCGGGCGTCAACGCTAAAATTCCCCAACTTTGCTTGCGCTTATGTTGCAATAGTTCGTCGGCTCGAAGCCTAAAGTTTGTCTCATCGGCGTGAAGTGCGTCGTAAGGCATCGAATCGTCGTACCAAGAACTGCGTCTGTCCGTGCGCGTGCCGGTTGGTCAACCGGACCCCGGAGCGGCGCGTTGTGCGAAATAGTGGCCTGTCTATCGGGCTGCGCCTGCAGGAGGGGAAATATGGACGCGCCCAGCGAACTGGTTTCCGCATTTAAATCCGACTTCGTCCGCGCGCTCGACGAGGAAATGACGCTGGAGGAGTTCCTCCAGTACTGCAAGACCGATCGCATGGCCTACGCCTCGGCCCACGAGTGCGTGCTCGAGGCGATCGGCAAGCCCACCCTGCTCAACACCGCCGAGGATCCGCGCCTGTCGCGCATCTTCCAGAACCGCGCCATCCAGTCGTGGGAGACCTTCTCCGAGTTCCACGGGATGGAAGAGACCCTCATGCAGCTGTATGCCTATTTCCTGCATGCGGCCCAGGGACTGGAGGAGCGCAAGCAGGTGCTGTACCTGCTGGGCCCGGTGGGCGGCGGCAAGTCGTCGCTGGCCGAGAAGATCAAGAAGCTCGCCGAGCAGTTCCCGATCTACGCGCTCAAGGACCCCAAGAGCGGCCGCGTCTCGCCGCTGCTCGAGCACCCGCTGTGCCTGTTCGACCGCGAGAAGTACGGCGCGCTGCTCGAGGACCGCTACGGCATCCCGCGCCGCGCACTCACCGGCATCGCCAGTCCGTGGGCGCTCAAGCGCCTGCGCGAATACTCGGGCGACATCTCCCAGTTCAAGGTCGTGCGGGTCATCCCCTCGGTGCTCAACCAGATCGGCATCGTCAAGACGGAGCCGGGCGACGAGAACACCCAGGACATCTCGACCCTCGTGGGCAAGATCGACCTGCGCATGCTCGAACGCTACGCGCAGGACGACCCCGACGCGTACAGCTACTCGGGCGCGCTGTGCCTGGGATCGGCCCGCGGCGTCGAGTTCGTCGAGATGTTCAAGGCGCCGCTCAAGGTGCTCAACCCGATACTGACCGCCACCCAGGAAGGCAACTTCAAGGGCACCGAGGCGCTGCCGGCCATGCCGTTCAACGGCTTCATCATGGCGCACAGCAACGAGGCCGAGTGGCTCAAGTTCCGCAACAACCGCGACAACGAGGCCTTCATCGACCGCGTGTACCTCGTCAAGGTGCCCTATTGCCTGCGCACCGACGAGGAGATCCGCATCTACGACAAGATGCTCAAGTCCTCGACGCTGGCCAACGCGCCCTGCGCGCCGCAGACCCTGCGGACCCTGGCCGAGTTCACCGTGCTGTCGCGGCTGGTGGTGCCGGAGAATTCCTCGGTGTTCTCCAAGCTGCGCTCCTACAACGGCGAGAACCTCAAGGACCTGGATCCGCGCGCCAAGAGCGTCAAGGAATACCGCGACGACGCCGGCGCCGGCGAGGGCTTCTCCGGCCTGTCGACGCGCTGGGCCTTCAAGACCATCTCGGCGGCCTTCAACCGCGACCCGAGCGAGATCGCCGCCGACCCGGTGAACCTGCTGGTGGTCCTGGAGGACCGGCTCAACAAGGAAGACCTGCCGGAGGAGTACAAGCGCCGGCTGCGTTCGCACATCAAGGAATGGGTGGTGCCGCGCTTTGCCGAGTTCCTCGAGAAGGAACTCCAGATGAGCTACCTGGACGCCTACTCCGAATACGGCCAGAACCTGTTCGACCGCTACGTCACCTACGCCGACAAGTGGCTGCTCGACGAGGACTGGCGCGACCAGGACACCGGCATGCAGTACTCGCGCGACGCGCTCAATGCCGAACTCGAGAAGATCGAGAAGCCCGCGGGGATCTCCAATCCCAAGGACTTCCGCAACGAGGTCGTCAACTTCGTGCTGCGCGCCCGGGCCCACGGCAAGAACCCGCACTGGACCAGCTACGAGAAGCTGCGCGTGGTGATCGAGAAGCGCATGTTCAGCAAGACCGAGGACATCCTGCCGGTCATCTCGTTCGAGGCCAAGGGTTCGGCCGAGCTCGACGAGCGGCACCGCTCCTTCGTCAACCGCCTGGCTGCGCGCGGCTACACGGAGAAGCAGGTGCGGCGCCTGGTCGACTGGTACCTGCACTACAAGAAAAGCGCGCAGTCGTAGCGGCGCCGCCCCGGCAACCCGGAACGCGCCTATCATCGGGGAATGGGGATGTCGCAAGAGCCATTGCAGACTTCGCTCGAAACGCCTGCCGCCGCGGGGGCGGGCGGCGCTGTCGACCCCGCGCCGGACGCCGCGCCGACGATGGGCCTGCTGCGCATCGTCGACCGCCGCGCCGACCCGCCCGGGCGCGGCGCCGTCAACCGCGAACGCTTCATCCGCCGCTTCAAGGACGACATCAAGCGCGCCGCCGACGACGAATTCGGCAAGCGCTCCATCAAGGACGTGGGCCGCGGCGGGCGCATCTCCATACCCGGCCGCGGGCTGGCCGAGCCGCGCCTGGTCCATGACGACGACAGCGGCAACCGCGATTTCGTGCTCCCGGGCAACCGCGAGTACATGCCGGGCGACAGCGTGTCGCGGCCGCGCCGCGGCGGCAGCGACGGCGCCGACGGCGACGATCCGGGTTCGGGCGAAGGCACCGATTCGTTCGCCTTCGCGCTGTCGCGCGAGGAATTCCTGGCGCTGTTCTTCGACGACCTCGAGCTGCCCAACCTGGAGCGCACGCGCTTCGGCGAGATGTCGATGGAGCGGATGCGCCGCGGCGGCTACAGCCGAGAAGGCCTGCCGACCAACCTGCTGCCCGGCATGACGGTGCGCATGGGCATCGCCCGGCGCATCGCGCTGCGCGGCGCGCTGGCGGCCCATATCATCGAGCTCGAGCAGCAGCTGGAGGCCCCCGATGCCGCGCTCGACGAGCCCGCCCGGCTGCAGATGCGCGAGGAGATCGAGCGCCTGCGCGAACGCCGCGACCACCTGCCTTTCCTCGAGGACGTCGACCGCCGCTACCGCTCGCGGGTGCCGACCTCGGCGCCGGCCACGCGCGCGGTGATGCTCTGCCTGATGGACGTGTCCGGCTCGATGGACGAGCGCAAGAAGGACCTGGCCAAGCGCTTCTTCGCGCTGCTCTACCTGTTCCTGGAGCGCAAGTACGGCCACGTCGAGGTGGTCTTCGTGCGCCACACCGAAACGGCCGAGGAGGTGGACGAAGAGCGTTTCTTCCACGACCCGCAGACCGGCGGCACGCTCGTGCAGCCCGCCCTCGAGCTCGCGCACAAGATCATCCAGGGCCGCTTCGCCGGCCCCGACTGGAACGTCTACGTGGCCCAGGCCTCGGACGGCGATTGCACCAGCGACGACGGACGCAAGAGCGCCGCCTATCTTGCCCAGGAGATCCTGCCCCTGGTGCGCTATTTCGCCTATATCGACATTCCCAGCTCCAGCGGCTGGTTCAACCGCGCGTCCGACCTCTGGCAGAGCTACGATGCCATCCAGGGGCCGGCATTTGCCCGCCGCGCGGTACACGACCGCAGCGACATCTGGCCCGTATTCCGAGAACTCTTTGCCCGAAAGCAGGCCGCATGATGGGAAGCGTCGACGACACCCTGGACAAGCAGCG
>Ga0181525_10000717_pt1 | contig 28703 bp, 20 predicted proteins | sample PEATcosm2014_Bin_48_FD_121100 | JGI IMG/M metagenome (GOLD analysis project Ga0181525, IMG submission 121100) | Peatland microbial communities from MTU Mesocosm Facility, Houghton, MI, USA - PEATcosm2014_Bin06_10_metaG | ecosystem: Environmental > Terrestrial > Soil > Wetlands > Peat | place... | reverse complement strand
TACGTCAGGTTGTCGACCTCGGAAGCCCATGCCTGGGCGGTCGACTGGTAGGTCTGCGCCGCGCTGGGATCGCTGTTGTCCTCCGCGATGGCCGCCGCGCAGATCAGCCCGGCGATCTCGGCGGCCATCGTGGCCGGGGAGTAGCCCGCGTTCTCCTCCCAGCGCTCCTCCAGCGTGTAGGGGCCGTTGGCGACCAGGTAGTTCGCGAGCTCCTGCACGTAGGTCCAGTCCGAGGAGCCGGTGGCGCCCAGCTGCCAGGCCAGGATGATCGGGTCGGCCACCTCGTCCATCTGGGTCGACCCGAACACCGCGTTGCCGTTCAGCCAGGTGTTCTGCCTGACCGCACCGTTGGACTCGACCTCGTAGCTGAAGATGTAGTTCAGCGCGGCCAGCGCGTCGGTCTTGTCGCCGGCCGCGAGCAGCGTCGTGGCCATCTCGTACTCATCCCGCGTCCAGACGGCGTGGTAGCCGTGCGCGCCCGATTGCCCGGCGCCGCTGTCCGCGCTGACGCTCGCGCCCCACGGCACGGTCGGGGCCGCGATGAACGCCCCGGTGTAGGTCTTGTCCTCGTCGGCCTTCACCTCCATCAGCGAGACGTAGTACTGCTCCTGCCGGGACGGGCTGCCGGTCACCGAGGCGGGCGCGGCGTTCAGCCCGCTCAGCCAGGACTGCCAGCCCGACTCGAACGAGCTCTCCAAGGAGGTGAACCCGGTGGTGAGCGAGGCGGATGCGTCCGAGATGGCCGCCGCCTCGGTGGTGTCGAAGGCGAGCGCGAGGGTGAACGTGGTCGAGCCGCTGGAGTTTACTGGGATCTGGGCCACCTGGTCGATGTGCCCGGCGGTGGACGCCTGCGAGTACGTCGAGGTGAGCCCGTAGCTGGAGGTGAGCATGGTCTCGCCGTCGCTGGAGGTGCCGACGTAACCGTTCGTGGTCTGGGTGAACCCGGTCGAGGCGGTAAGCGCGCTGGCGACCGACCCGTTCTGCGAGACCAGGTCGCCGCTGGCGGAGTCGGTGTCGCCGGTGTTGCCCATCCCGTCGTTGTCGAGCTGCGGGTGATAGTCGACGTAGAGCTTGAGCGCCACCGAACTCGTGTTGTCGAACGTGGTCTGCACCAGGATCACCGAACGCGACGGGTCGGCGATGTAGGTCTTGGTGATCGTGAAGTCGCCGTTGTCCGCGGTGTTGACCTGCTTCCAGACCAGCGAGCTGTTGTTCAGCAGCGAGATGGCGTGGGTGGTGCCCGTGGTCTCGAGCTCGGTGAACGACGACCCGTTGGTCACCGCGTACTGCAGGCCGAACGTGTCGGGGGTGTCGGTCTCCGGGTAGAACGCGTTCTCCAGCTCGCCGTTCCCGATCGTGTACCAGACCTTCGAGCTCGAGCCGAGCGAGTCAGCGAAGCCGGTGACGCTCGGCTCGTCCCAGGTGGCGTTCGCCCCCGGCGCTCCAGGCGCCGAGCCCTGGGCGCTGGCAGGCGGCGCCGCCGCCGAGGCGAGCCCGCCGAGCAGGACGAGCGATCCGCCGAGGATGAGAATCCTGGAGTGCCTGACCGTCATTCCAGCACACACGGGCATTCCAGCCATCGCGGGCCTCCTTGCGGTTCCCGGTGCGCACTCGCCGTGCACGAACCAGTTCTTACCGCAATGCGGCCTTACCCGCAGTCGCATGCCATAAATATTCGGTGAAGGTTCGGGCGGGTGAGGGTTCGGGCCGGTGAAAGTTCAGTCGGCGACCGTGGAGTAGGCGACCACGCCGCGGCGCATCGCGTCGACCGCGGCGCGGGCGGCGTTCGCCTGGCCGGCGTTGGCCTGGCCGGCGTTGGCCTGGCCGGTGGCGGAGATCTGGTCGAGGAGGTCGATCAGCTGCTTGACCGCGCGGACGAAGTCGCCGGGGGTCAGGTCGGGCGACTCGGCGAGCACGCTCTCCAGCTTTGTGCCGTTGGCCCAGCGGTAGGCCGCCCAGGCGAAGCCCAGGTCGGGCTCGCGGAGGAAGGACAGCCCGTGATCCTTCTCAAGCTGGTCGAGCTGCGCCCAGGTCCTTGCCATCGCGTTGAGGGCCTCGGGGACCCGGCCCTTGGGCAGCCTCGGCGGCTGGACGTCGTCGGCCTGCCGCGAGGTGAACGTCAGGCTGGACACGCAGGCAGCGAGTTCGGCCGGGGACAGGCCGTCCCAGAGGCCGCGGCGCAGGCACTCGGCGGCGAGCAGGTCAAGCTCGCTGTACAGGCCCGCCAGGCGCTTCCCGTCGGCCGTGACCGTGTCGCCGGACAGGTAACCGAGGCGGTCCAGGACGGCGCACACCCGGTCGAAGGTGCGCGCGATCACGTGCGAACGGCCGGCCACGCGCTGCTCGAGCGCATCGGTCTCCCGCTGCAGGCGCAGGTAGCGGTCCGCGTACCTGGCATGGGCCTCGCGGTCGGGGCAATCGTGGCACGGATGCCGCCGCATCTGCTTGCGCAGCTCCGTCACCTCATGGGCGGTGCCGTCCGGAGCACCGCGTTCCCAGTCCGACGCGCGCGCCGGAGCGCCGAGTTCCCGGCCGGCCAGCCGGTTCCGCACGGTCGCGGCCAGGTCCTTGCGGTGCTGCGGGGAACGCGGGCTGAACGAGCCAGGGATCCGTATCTTGTCGATGACCTCGGCGGGAACCGGGAAGTCGGCCGTCGAGAGCCGCTTGACCTGGTGGGCGGCGGTGAGTACCAGGGGACCGGGACCACTGTGGGCACCCCGGCCATTGCGGGCGCCGTGGTCGGCGCCGCCGGCGGCGGATGCCCCCGGCATCAGCACCACGGCCACCCCGGCCTGCCTGCCACCGGGCACCCGGATGATGTCGCCCGGGCGCAGCTGCGACAGCGACCTGGCCGCCTCGGCGCGGCGGGATGCGGACCGGGTCCTGGCGAGCTCGCCCTCGGCGTGCGACAGCGTCCGGCGTAGCGCCGCGTACTGCGCGAAGTCGCCCTTGTCACAGGTCATCGCCGCGGCCAGCTCGGCCATCGCCTCCCGGTTCCTGCGCACCTGCCGGGCCAGGCCGACCACGCCGCGGTCCGCCTGGAACTGCGCGAACGAGGACTCGAGCAGTGCGGATGCCCGGGCCCTTCCGGCCCAGCCGGTCAGGTTGACGGCCATGTTGTACGACGGCCTGAAGCTGGAGTTCAGCGGGTAGGTCCGGGTGCTCGCCAGGCCGGCCACCGCGCCTGGGTCCATGCCCGGCTGCCACAGCACGACCGCGTGGCCCTCCACGTCGATGCCGCGCCGCCCGGCTCGCCCGGTCAGCTGGGTGTACTCCCCCGCCGTCAGGTTGGCGTGGGTCTCGCCGTTCCACTTGTCCAGCTTCTCGATGACCACGGTCCTGGCCGGCATGTTGATGCCGAGCGCGAGCGTCTCCGTCGCGAACACGGCGCGGACCAGGCCCGCGCTGAACAGCTCCTCGACCACTTCCTTGAAGGCGGGCAGCATCCCGGCGTGATGCGCCGCGATCCCGCGCCGCAGCCCGGCCAGCCATTCGCCGTAGCCGAGGACGGCCAGGTCCTCCGGCGGGATGTCCGCGGTGCGCCGTTCCGCGGTCTGCTGGATCACCTCCACCTCTTCAGGCGTGGTCAGCCGCAGCCCCGCGGCCAGGCACTGCTCCACCGCGGCGTCGCAGCCGGCCCGGCTGAAGATGAACGTGATCGCGGGGAGCAGGCCGTCGGCGTCCAGGCGGGCGATCGTGTCCGGCCGGTAGGCGGGCGGGAACCTGCGCGGCCGCCTGCCGCCGCGGCCCGGCCTTTGCGGGGCCTTCCGCTCGATCCAGGTGTCGCGCTGGGCCACTCTGAGCAGCTCGGGGTTGACCCTGCTGTGCTCATCGTCGGTGAACAGGTCATACAGCCGGTTCCCGGCGAGCACGTGCTGCCAGAGCGGCACCGGCCGGTGCTCGTCGACGATGACCGCGGTGCCGCCGCGCACCTGGTCCAGCCACTCGCCGAACTCCTCCGCGTTGCTCACCGTGGCCGACAGCGCCACCACCCGCACCGACTCGGGCAGGTGGATGATCACTTCCTCCCAGACCGCGCCGCGGGAGGAGTCCGCCAGGTAGTGCACCTCGTCCAGGACGACGTAGCCGAGGCCGGCCAGCGTCTGCGAGCCGGTGTACAGCATGTTGCGCAGCACCTCGGTGGTCATCACGACCACCGGCGCCTCGCCGTTGATGCTGTTGTCGCCGGTGAGCAGGCCCACCGTGCGGCTGTCGTAGCGGCGCACCAGGTCGGAGTACTTCTGGTTCGACAGCGCCTTGATCGGCGTGGTGTAGAAGCACTTGCGGCCCTGGGCCAGCGCCAGGTGTACCGCGTACTCGCCGATGACCGTCTTGCCCGAGCCGGTGGGCGCGGCCACGAGCACGCCGCTGCCCTCGCCGAGCGCGCCGCACGCGGCCACCTGGAAATCGTCGAAGTCGAAGTCGTACAGTGCGGCGAAGGCCTCGAACTGCGGGTCATGCCGCCGCTCGCGGAACGCGGCGTACCGGTCCGCCGGAGTGGTCATGGGTTAAGACTAGGCGGAAACCCTAGTTGAGCCTGTTGCTGGTGTCCGCGTCGTCCATATCGACCGGGGACAGCTCGTCGTCGGCCAGGCCCGCGTAGGGATCCGGGCGCAGCCGGGCGCGGCGCTTGTCGTTTTGCCACACGATGAGCTCGGCCACCTCCACGAGGAGCACGCAGGCCCCGCCGAGGATCAGCATCGTCACCGGGTCCGGGCTCGGGTTGGCGATCCCCGCGATCAGGAAGACGCAGAAGATCATCACCCGCCGCCACTTGCGGAACCGCTCGTGGGTCAGCACCCCGACCAGGTTCAGCATGATGATCAGCAGCGGCACCTCGAACGCGATGCCGAACGCCAGCAGCATCGTCAACTCGAAGTTGAGGTACGGGTCGACGTCGATCAGGTTCGCGACGCCCTTCGGCGCCAGCCCCAGCAGGTAATGCATGGACCGGCCCAGCGACCAGTACGCCAGCGTGACCCCGATCAGGAACAACGGGACGGCGGCGCTCAGGAAGATGTAACCCCAGCGCTTTTCCCTGGAGTACAGCCCGGGTCCGACGAAGCCCCAGATCTGGTACAGCCAGATCGGCGAGGACACGATCACCCCAACGGCGAACGCGACCTTCACCCGCAGGTAGAACGGGTCCAGCGGGCCGTCGAGTACCAGTTCGTTGATGCCGAGCTGATGGCACCCGGTGTAGCCGCGGATGTCCGACGAGCACAGCGGGCGCTCGATGATGTGCCAGGCCCAGTTGAAGAAGATGAACCCGACGACCATGCCCGCAGCCAGGGCCAGCGCCATCTTGACGACCCGGTTGCGCAGCTCACGGATATGGTCCATGAGCGGCATCCGGCCCTCGGGGTTCTGCTGCCGCTGCGAGTTTACGTAGCGCTGGCCGACTATGCGAGCACCCTGGATGGCGCCGGGGAGTTTCGCCATGACGGCTCCCGCTGTGAGATCGGGCTAGCTGGACTGGCTAGGGCGGGACTCGGCCGGGGTGCCTGCCGGGGTCACAGGGTCCATGGTCGCTGCTCGCTGCAGATCACGGATCTGCTGCTGCAGCGTGTCGATCTGGGACTGCTGGTCTGGCTGCGGGGCGGCGAGTTCGCCCGCGGCGAGCTGGGCAGCGGGCGGGGGTCCCGACGTCTTGTCCTCGCGCTCCTCCTGGTGCAGGCCGGACACCTCGGTCTTCAGGATGCGCATCGACTGACCGAGCGAGCGCGCCGCGTGCGGCAGCTTCTTCGACCCGAACAGCACGATAAGGACAACGGCGACGATCAGCACCTTCCAGGGGCTGTCGAAAAGGTCACCAATCATGTCCGTCCTCTTCATCAGGGAGACGCGTTCTTGGCTGAGTCTACACGGCGGCATCAGCAAGAGTCAGTTTCCCCAGGCTAACAGCGCGCAGCTGCCGATAATACGACATAGTTGGCGAGCGCCGCGGTTGCGGCCTCGCGGACCTCGGCCACCAGCGTCGGCGGCGAGATCACCCGGCCGTCCTCGCCGAGCTGCAGCGCCAGCCGCCGGACCCAGCCGGTATCGGGCGTGCTCAGCACCACCCGCAGCCGCCCGTCGGCAAGTTCGGTCACCGAGTCGCACGGGTAGTCCTCGGCGACCCAGCGCCCCTCGGCCGACAGCTCGAGGACCACGTGCACGTCGTCAGGCGACGGCCGGAACAGGCCCTGATCCACGTCGACCGGGGTGGCCTCCGGCGGCGGCGAGGCAGGCACGTCGAGCACATCGAGGGCGAGCACCCGGTCCAGCCGGAACGTCCGCATCCCCTCGGCGCGCAGGCACCAGCCCTCCAGGTACGGCCGCCCCTCCACGACCAGCATTCGCATCGGGTCCACGTCCCGCTCGGTCGCCTCGTCCCGGCCCGGCACGTAATACCGCAGGTGCACCCGGCGGCCCGCGTCAATCGCGGCACGGATCCGCGCCGCCAGGCCGTCCGTCTCGGCGCCGGTGACCGCGACCTGCACCGCGACCTGCGCGCTCGCCGAGGCGGCCTCCCCGGCCGCGTCCTCGAGCTTGGCAATGAGCCTGGACAGGGCCGAGCTGTCCTGCTGCCCGGGTACTTCGGCCAGCATGCGCAGCGCCACGAGCAGCGCGCTCGCCTCGTCGACGGCGAGCCGCAGCGGCCTGGCGATGGATTCGGCCTGGCTGACGACGATCTCGCCGCCCTCGTACGACAAGTCGATCGGGCAGTAGGGGTCGGGAGCGCGCAGTTCGACGCACCACAGCAGGTTCAGGTCATCGACGAGCTCACGCTCGCTGACGCCGAACGCCGCCGCCGTCTCGGCAAGCCCTACCACCTTCCGGCTCACCACGTACGGCACCAGCGCGAGCAGCCGCTGCAGCCGTTCCGTGCTCGTGACAAGAGCGCTCATGCGAGGGCTCCTTTCAGTCGAGCGATAACGGCCTCACGCAGATCGGGAGGGTCAAGGACGACCGCGTCCGGGCCGAACCAGGCGGCGTACTCGGCGAACGACCCCACATCCGCGAAGCGCGTCGTAACCAGGTCCCAGGCCCCCGTTTGGTCAGAGTCGTCGGCGCGCACGGAGACGGCGTGCTGCCGCAGGCCGACGCCCGCGCCCGCGCGCACCCTCAGCAGCGCGGTGTGCTCTCGCGCGGGCACCGAATCCCAGCCGCTGACGACCTCGCGCACGTCCGCGCCGTCGGGAACGGTCACGCTCCCCGGCGGGCCGCAGAACTTCACCGGACCCGCGATCCGGCTGAGCCTGAACACCCGGGTGGCGTCGCGTGCCCGGTCCCTTCCCGCCACGTACCAGCGGCCCTTCCTGTTCACCACGCCCCACGGCTCGAGCTCACGCCGCTGCGGCTCGCTCCGGCCCGCGGCACGGTAGCTGAACGTCACCGGCCTGCGGTCCCTGACCGCCTCCCACAGCGACCCGAACGCGGGCTCGGGCGTGCCGAGGCGCGGCTCGATGCCGTAGGCGACGGAACGGTCGCCTGCCCCCTCTCCGCCTGCCGCGTCGGGGCCGACCGCGTCGATGCCGGCCGCCCGCAGTTTCAGCAGCGCCCCCGCGGCCGCGCCGGCCAGCGCGGCGTGCTGCCACACCCGGGAGGCCAGGCCGAGCACTGCCGCCTCATCGGCCTCGAGACGCAGCTCGGGCAGTTCGTAGGCCTGCCGCCTGATCCGGTACCCGGGTTCCTCGTCGAACGGGTGGTTGACGCCGGTCTCCAGCGGGACGCCGAGCTCACGCAGGTCTTCCTTGTCCCGTTCGAACATTCGCTTGAACAGGTCGTCCTGGTCCGGGTAGCCGGGCACGGCCTGCCTGATCTGCTGCGCGGTGAGATAACGCCTGGTAGAGAGCAGGCATACGACAAGTCCGAGCAGCCGCTCGGTCTTGCGCTTCGACATCTGCCCTCCTGAGAGTTGACTCCACACTATTGTCCCGCACGAGGCGCAGCGCGCGGTGCCTGGAACTCGCGCCGCTGCCGATAAAGTGCCCAGGTGATCACCTGGCGGAAGGGCACGGTTGGCGGGACGAGACGGGAGTGGGCGGGCGCGGTCGAGCTCGACGTATCCGTAGACGGCACATCGGTGCGGGCGCTGGCCTATCCGGCGCTGACCGGGCGGCCGCAGCCGGGTGACGAGGTGCTGCTGAATACCACGGCGCTCGACCTGGGCCTGGGCACCGGCGGCTACGCCCTCGTGGTCGCGGTCCCCGGCCGCCTGCCCGCCGACCCGGAGCTTGGCGGCCATCTGGTCAAGGCGCGCTACACGCCGCTGCAGGCGACCGTGCTCGGTGCCGATGAACAGGGATCGCCGCACCATGAGGTGCTGCGGGACGCCGATGACGTCGGCGGGATGCCCGTCGTGGTTGCCGACCTGCACTCGGCTCTCCCGGCCGTGTTGGCTGGGCTCTTTGATTGGGCCGAACGAGCGGGGCGTGGTCGCCCAGGGGCTGGTAACGCGCCCACCGTGGTCTACGTCATGCAGGACGGCGGGGCGCTGCCCGCCTGGTTCTCCCGCACCTGCGCGGCGCTCAAGGACGCGGGCTGGCTGGCGGCCACGGTTACCACCGGGCAGTCGTTCGGCGGAGACCTGGAGACGGTGACCGTGCACACCGGCCTGCTCGCCGCCAGGCATGTGCTCGGCGCCGACGTCGCGGTGGTCGCCCAGGGGCCTGGCAACCTGGGCACCGGGACCCGCTGGGGCTTTTCCGGCGTGGCGGCCGGCGAGGCGGTCAACGCCGCGGCGGCACTGGCCGGGCGCCCGGTGGCCAGCCTGCGGGTCAGCGACGCCGACCCGCGCGAGCGCCATCGCGGCGTCTCGCACCACAGCCTGACCGCCTACGGGCGGGTGGCGCTTGCCCGGGCGGACGTGGTGGTGCCGCTGCTGCCCGGCGACTTCGGTGCCCGGATCGTGGCCGAGGCAACCCGGCTGGACGGCAGGCACGCGGTGGTGACGGTGCCGGTCGATGGGCTGGCCGAGGCGCTGCGCGCCTGCCCGGCGCCGCTGTCCACGATGGGCCGCGGCCTGGAGGAGGACCTGGCCTACTTCCTTGCCGCGGCGGCGGCCGGCCGGTACGCCGGCCGCCTGCTGCAGCTTCCTCCCGCCGGCTGACCCTGCCCCTGGGCCCGGCTCAGCCGGACTGCAGGGTCATCGCGTCGAGAATGTCGACGATGAAGATCAGCGTGTCGGTGCCCTTGATGCCTACAGAGGACGCGCCGGTCTTGCCGTAGCCGTCTTTCGGCGGGACCACGAGCATCACCCGGCTGCCCACGGTCTGGCCGACGAGGCCAGTGTCCCAGCCGGGGATCACCTGCTCGGGCTTGGCGTCGAGCACGAAGCCGAACGGGGTGGAGTTGGTCCACGAGGAGCCGAAGCTCTTCCCGGTCCGCCAGATGTAGCCGACGTACTGCGCGACCACGTACTGGCCCTTGGTGAGCTTGGCGCCGTTGCCCTTGATCAGCGTCTTCACCTGGAGCGTGGTCGGCGGCGTGGCCTTGGTGTCGACGGTGACCACCGGCGCGCTGCCGGGCTTGGCGCTGACCGTCGGCAGCCCGCTGCCGCCGTTGGAGACCTGCGTGCCCGCCGCGGACGCGCTGTTGGAGTAGACCCCGATGACGTCGATCACGAAGACTAGATAGGTGCTCTTCGTGATGCCGAGCTCGGCGTCGCCATTGGCGCCGTAACCTTCGGCAGGCGGGATGACAGCGAGCACCCGGCTGCCTGCCTTCTTGCCGATCAGCGCGGACTCCAGGCCAGGGAGCATGGTGCCGCCGATCACCGCCGGGTTGGAGGTGTAGGTGTCCGCCTTCAGCGTCGAGGTAGCGCCGTTCCAGAAGTACAGCACGAAGTTCGCGGCGAGCGAGTCCGACTTGGTCAGCGGCGCGCCGTCGCCCTTGATGAGCGTCCGGACGGTGAGCGTGTTGTCCGCCTTGGCCTTGGGGATGGTCACCTTGGGCGACATGCCGAACGCCCCTGTCGCCATGACGGCCAGGTTCGTCTTGTTCGATGGCGCCGTCGCCGCCGGCTTCGACGAGCTGCAGCCTACGAGGACCGCGCACGTCAGCAGCGGAAGAGCGATGAGCGCGAGAAAACGTCGCATGAAAACCTCAGTCGTGTGGGAGTCAGGCCAGCCAGCTTATTGGCACCGTCGAGCGGTCAGGGCCATTATGCCCGGGGGACGACCCCCGGAGCCCCCGCATGGGGGGACTGCCCGTCCCCCCATACCCCCCTGGCCCGCTGGGTTACATGCCGGCGATGAGCTTCTCGACTCTTTCATCAACCGAACGGAACGGGTCCTTGCACAGGACGGTGCGCTGCGCCTGGTCGTTCAGCTTCAGGTGCACCCAGTCCACGGTGAAGTCGCGGCGCTTCTCCTGGGCGCGGCGGATGAACTCGCCGCGCAGCTTGGCCCGGGTGGTCTGCGGCGGCACCGACTTGGCCTCGAAGATATCGATGTCGCGGGCCGCCCGCTCCACCGCTCCGGCGCGCTGCAGCAGGTAGTACAGGCCGCGGCCGCGGTGCACGTCGTGGTAGGCCAGGTCGAGCTGGGCGACCCGCGGCGACGACAGCGGCAGGTCGTGCTTGGCCCGGTAACGCTCGATCAGCTGGTACTTGGTGACCCAGTCGATCTCCCGCGCGATCAGGTCCAGGTTGCCGGTCTCGATCGCGCCGAGCGCCCGCTCCCACATGTCGAGGACGCGCTTGCTCACCGCGTCGGCACCGTTCTTGTCGGTGAAGTCCTTCGCGCGGTTCAGGTACTCATACTGGATGTCGAGCGCGCTGAGTTCGCGCCCGTTGGCCAGCCTGACCCGGCTGCGCCCGGTCATGTCGTGGCTGACCTCGCGGATAGCCCGGATCGCGTTGTCCAGGGTCAGGTCGCGCATCATGGCGCCGGCCTCGATCATCCGCAGCACCAGATCGGTGGACCCGACCTTGAGCAGCGTCGTGGTCTCGCTCATGTTGGAGTCGCCGACGATCACGTGCAGCCGCCGGAACCGCTCGGCGTCGGCGTGCGGTTCGTCCCTCGTGTTGATGATCGGCCGGGACCTCGTGGTGGCCGACGACACGCTTTCCCAGATGTGCTCGGCCCGCTGGCTGACGCAGTACACGGCGCCGCGCGGGGTCTGCAGCACCTTGCCCGCGCCGCAGATCACCTGCCGGGTGACGAGGAAGGGGATCAGGATGTCGGCCAGCCTGCCGAACTCGCCGTGCCTGCCGACTAGGTAGTTCTCATGGCAGCCGTAGGAGTTGCCGGCCGAGTCCGTGTTGTTCTTGAACAGGTAGATGTCGCCGGCGATGCCCTCCTCGCGCAGCCGCCGGTCGGCGTCCACGAGCAGCCCCTCCAGGATCCGCTCCCCCGCCTTGTCGTGCGCCACGAGATCAAGGACGTTGTCGCACTCCGGCGTCGCGTACTCCGGGTGGCTGCCCACGTCGAGGTAGAGCCGCGCCCCGTTCCTGAGGAAGACGTTGCTGCTGCGACCCCAGGACACCACCCGCCGGAACAGGTACCGCGCCACCTCGTCCGGCGACAGCCGCCGCTGCCCGCGGAAGGTGCACGTGACGCCGTACTCGTTCTCGATCCCGAAGATTCGCCGATCCACACGCCAAGGCTACGTCCGGTCGCAGGCTAGAAACAGCATCGGGATGCGTTCGGCGCGGGCTAGCGCGTCCTAGGGCAGGTCGGCGAGGAGGTTCTTGTCCCAGACGTAGATCGTGTACGTGCCGACATGGTAGGTGTGCACGGGCCGGCCCAGGCTCGCCAGCGCCGTGGCGTTCGGCTCCCAGTGGTTGAAGAACCCGGGCGCGCTGTCGGTCACGAGGAACGTCGCCCGCTGCGTCGCCGGGTCGTACCAGGCGAATTTGGACTCCCACATATCGGGCTCGAGCTTGTCAGGACCCACCGCCCTGATCACGACGGCGCCGCCGCTGGTGACGGTGACCACGCTGGACTCCCAGTACCCGCCGATGCCCCTGGTCAGGTGGTGTGCGGCGAGGAACGCCTCGAGCTGCGTGTTGGCCGCGGGCACCGACGGCTGGGCGGCCGCGTAGCCGAGGCTGGCCGCGTAGGCGGCCAGCAGGACCGCCGCCAGCCCCTTCTGCCATCTCGCCCAGCCCCATCCGTTATCCACGACGGCCGCGTCGATGGCGCGGCCGCGCAGGCCGGCGGCCAGCGTGCGGCCTGCCAGCACGGCGCCGAACGGCAGCACGATCGCGAACTCCCGCGCGTTCAGGTCGGTCGCATCGGCCAGCGTGCTCGGCACGTAGAGCACCACGTTGACGACGATCGCGACGAGCAGGATCTGGCCGATCATGTCGGGCCAGCTGAGGAAGTGCCGCGCCACCCGCCACATGGCCCACGCGACCAGCGCCACCCCGGCCAGGTGGACCAGGGCGAAGGCGATGGCCGCGGCAGGGGCCGGGGTCGGCACGCCTATCCCCTGCGGCAAGGCGCCGAACAGCGCGAGCAGTCCCTTCCCCGTCACGTACGCGTGCTTGGGCCAGGTGTGCTCCGGCGCGAGCTGGTAGCCGACCGGGTGCAGCAGGAATCCGCCGCCGGCCTTGATCAGCCAGTTGACCAGCGAGGCGAGGCCCTCGGCGAGGATGGCGGCGACGGCGAGCGTTACCTCGTACCACTGCCGCTGCAGGCTGCTGCCCAGCCAGCCGGGCTCCCGGCTCGGGCGGCGACCGTCGAGTGCCACCGCGCGGATAACGCGGACTGCGCACACCACCACCAGCGGGACGATCCCCACTATCAGCACCAGCGGGTCGGCGACCAGTGCCCACGTCATCAGCAGCCCTACTAGGACTGGCATCACCCAGCGCGGCCTGAACCTCTCGGCCCGATCCAGGACCAGCCAGATGAGCATGAGCGGCACGGATGTGCCGATGTGCCCGAGGGACAGCACCAGGATGAAGACGCCGACGCCGAGCTGGGGGGCGAACAGCAGGCCGGCCGTGAGCAGCATCCGCGGCCAGGCCTGGCCGCGCGGCACCCGCGCGGCGCTGCCCCTGGCCAGCAGCACCGCGACGATCACGACCAGCGTGTAAGTCATCGCGGCGACGACGTGCGCGGTGTCCGTATGCAGCCCGAGCAGGCCGACGAGCAGCGCGTACTGCGGCAGTTCGGTGGTGATGAACGAGACGTCCGACAGGTCCCAGCCGTGCAGCAGCAGGTTGCCGTGCAGCAGGTCCCACCCCATCAGCAGGTCGTTCGATTCGTCGGAATTCTCCGGATAGGTGCGGGACACGTGCAGGTACGCGACGAACAGGAGTGCGACGGCCAGCACGACCAAGGCGGAGACGAGCACCCGCCCGCGCAGGGACGGCTTGCCGGCCGAAGGGGCCGACGGGGTCGGCGCGGACGCGGGCGACGCGGGTGCGGTGGGGGACGTCTCCGGTGTCCCGCTTCTCGGCACTGCAGCCACCATGTCCTTCGAGCTCGTAGTTTCCCGGTTGCGGGCCGGCGCATTGGTCGCGGCTTGACACAGCGTATGGGGTCGCTCTGGTAAGCTGCGCCCGCCTGAGGAAGAATTCGCCCTTCACGACACACGGCCCCGGTGGAGGCCCCCGGTTGCAGCTCACATCGACCTCGCAAGAGGATAAGCCGCTCCGGCAGGCCAGCCCGTCCCTGTGGTCGAGGTTGAACCGGCCCATCGTGCCGGGTGTCATCGCCTTCCTCGGCTGGCTGGGTTTCGCCCTGGCCCGCTGGCAGATCTGGGCCAAGGGGCACCTCAGCCTGTTCATCATGGCCGGGCACGTCTATACCCACCCCGCCCAGCTGCCTCGGGGCCTGCTACTCGTCCCCTCCGACGGGTACGACGGGCAGTTCTACTACCGGCTCGCGCTGGACCCGCTGAACTGGAACAAGACCGCGTTCGGCATCACGATGGACCAGTCCTACCGGTACACCCGCATCGGGTACCCGGTGCTGGCCTGGCTGGTGGCCGCGGGCCAGCACCAGTTCGTGCCGATCGCCCTGGTGGTCGTCAACCTGCTGGCGGTGGCCGCGATGGCCGTCCTCGGCGGCATGTTCGCCCGCGACTCCGGCCGTCACGCCCTGTGGGGGCTCGCCTTTGCCGCCTACTTCGGGCTGGTCATCAGCGTCGGCAGGGACACCGCCGAGCCGCTGGCCGAGGCCTGCATGCTGGGCGGCCTGCTCGCCTACCGGCGCGCCGAGTCCTCGGCCCACTCCCCGCGCCAGATGTACGCGCTGACCACCGCGGCATTCGCCATCGGCGCCGTCACCAGGGAAACGATCCTGTTCGCACCGGCGGCCATCGCCGTCGTCCGGATGGTCGCCATCATCCGCCGTCGCGCCAATCCCGGCCTCGCCGACCTGACCTGGGTGGTCCCCGCGGCCGTATACGGCCTGCTGGAAATCGCCGTGCACTTCGTGGTCAAGGGCGAGTTCCCGCTGCTTGCGAACACCAGCAGGAACCTCACCGTGCCGTTCAAGGCCATGCTGCACGCGCTGCACGTCGAGATCGCGAACATCAATACCGCCCACCTGAGCCCCTACGACATCGCCCTGCTCGAGTACGCCACGCTGGCGATCTTCATCCTGGCCGGGCTGGCCGTGCTGTTCATCACCACCGCACCCGCGCACGAGCGGCTGGCCTTCGTCTTCTTCGTGCTGCAACTCGGCCTGCTGTCCGGCCAGATCTGGAACAGCACCTTCGGCGAGGGGCGCTCGCTGATCGAGCCCTACCTGATGGCGCTCGTCTTGCTGCTCGCCACGCCGCAGCGGTACATGTCGCGGCGTTACCTAGGCCTGGTTGTCGCCTGCATCGTTCCCGCGCTGGTCGTGGTCGCCAGGCGCCGCATCCTCTACATGTGACCGGTCAGCCGAGCTTGGCCAGCAGGTTGGCGTCCCACACCAGGATCGTGTAGCCGTCCGCGTGGTAGGTCCGCCGCGGCGCGCCGAAGGTACGCATCGCGGCGGCCCGGATGCCGGGCAGCCCGGCCGGCCCGCCTGCGACGACGAAGTCGGCGTAGTGCCGCGCGGGATCGTAGTCCGCGTCGTCGGTTTCCCACTGATACGGCACCAGCCGGCCGTGGTCATCCTCCGTCACCGCGCTGAGGAGAACCCGGCGTCCGCTATCCAGCGTGGTGCTGTTGGCCTGCCAGTAGCCGGCCAGGCCGTCGCCGAGCCGGTGCGCTGCCAGCCAGGCCGCCAGCGGTTGGTCGGCGGCGAGCGCGGACGGCTGCACCGCGCCGTAGCCGAGGCTGGCGAGGTATCCGGCGGAGACGACCGCAAGCGCGGGCCGGAGCCAGCGCCTCGCCCGCACCGCCGCGAGCACCGGCTCGCCGAGCGTCCGCCCGGCAAGCACCGCGCCGAGCGGCAGCACCGCCGCCATCTCGCGCGCTCCGAGCACCGTGCGCGCGTGCGTGCTGATCAGGTAGGCACCGGCGTTGAGGACGATGGCCACCGCGAAAACCGGCACCAACAGGTCGGCGGAGCCCAAGAAGCGAGTTGCGGCGACACCCAGGGCGCACGCCACCGCGATCACGCCGGCCAGGTGGCACCCGGCAAGGACGAACCCGGCCGCAGAACCCGCGGCGAAGACGTTGGCGCCGAACAGCTCGAGCAGGCCCTGGACGGTAATCCAGGCTCCGTGCGGCAGCTGGCCGAGGTCGGTGGCGGTCCCCACGTGGCGCTCGTGGTACCCGCCGAGGGCGGCGATGACCCGGGGCGCAAACGAGCCGGCCACCCCGGCAGCCGCGGCCGCTGCGGCAAGGGACGCCTCGTACCATCTCGGGCCGCGGCGCACCCGCCCGGGGAAGGCGCGCACGGCGCACACAAGAATCAGCGGCACGATGCCGGTGAGAAGGATGACCGAATCGCCCACCATCGTCCAGGCGAACGCGAGCCCCGCCACGACTACCACAGGCCAGCGCGCTCGGGCGCGGTCGATCAGCAGCCAGATTGCGAGCAGCGGCACCGAGGTTCCGATGTGATCCGGCGCGTTCAGCAGGATGGGGGTGGCGCCGAGCTGCGGGGCCAGCATGATGCCCCCGGCGGGCAGCGCGCGTGCCAGCCCTGCGGCGCCCCGGGCGCTGCCCCTGGCGAGCACCGCCGCGAGCAGGACGAGCAGCGTATAGGTCATGGCCGCGGCCACGTTGACCACCCACGGGCCGAGTCCCAGCACGGCTTCGATCAGCGCGTACTGCGGCAGCTCCGTGGTGTAGAAGGAGACGTCCGACACCCACCAGTTGTGCAGCACCAGGTTCCCGTGCAGCATGGCCCACGCCTGCAGCACGTTCGAGGCCCCGTCCGAGGTAACGGGCACTGACCGGGACTGCCGCCAGTAACAAAAGAAAAAGACCGCCACGGCCAGGGCCAGCAGGGCAAGCAGACCTGCCCGGCCGAACGCGGGCCGGGGCGCGGCCTCGGGCGTCGCTGCGGTGGCGGGCTCGGCGTCCCCGCGAGAGGTAGCGCGATCCGCCCGACGCGGCGTGGTTGCGCCCGCGCTCACGTCCGGCTCATGACGGGGGCGCCGCGACGGCGACGCGGTGCAGGCGCGCGAGGACCCGCGCGCCGCCCGGCACCTTCGGCGTGTAGAACCAGTACGCCTGGCCGGCCGACGCCTGAGCCGGCGTGCAGATGAACTGGCTGGTCACGATGAATGTGTACCACGGGTTGTCGATACAGGCCCGGATCCCGGTGCGTTCGGCCTGGACCAGGAAGCCGACGGCCTCTGGCCATGCCGGGTGGTCCAGGTGCAGCACGATCGGCTTGCCAGGCGCGCGGGCGGCCAGCGTGGCGACCGCTCTCGGCAGGGATTCGTCGATGTCATTAGTGCTGGTCCGCGTCCCCGGTATCACGGCAAGCGCCGTGAAGGCGGCCACCGCGGCCACCACCGCCACTATGGTGCCGAGCCGGAGGCTGAATGCCTCGACCACTGCCACCACGATGATCAGCACCATGACCAGCGGCGCGGACCAGTAGAAGTAGCCGATGTACTGGGCCAGGATGTCGATGCCGACCGCGGCGTAGAACAGGAAGGTCAGCGTCGAGACAACGTTGACGGCGACCAGCGCGAGCAGGAACCTGCGCAGCGGCCCGCGGGTGAGCCGGAGCGTGGCTGCGAGCGCGAGCACGAGCAGCAGCACCGGGGCCAGCCACGCGAACCGGTACGGCCACCAGTACCACAGCGCGTAGGCCACCACCCGGCCGAAGCCGTTCTGGCCGGCCTGCGCGGAGTGGCCGTAGGAGATGTACTTGCCGAAGTCACCTGGCCAGTGCAAGACCAGGTTCACCACGATCGGGAGCAGGAAGACGGCGCTGATTACCGCAACGGGAACCCAGACGCCGCGCCGGGTGGCGAAGAACGACCGCGCCGCCGCGCGCAGCCTGCGCCGCCGCGGCCAGGTCAGCGCGACGAGCACCGCCACCGTGAGCACCGGCACGAACAGCAGGAAGCACGCCTGGCCGTGGATGAGAATCCAGCCCGAGAGGGCCAAGATCCACGCGTCCGTCAGCCGCCCGGCCGCCACCGAGCCCGCCGCGATGAGGAAGACCACGTACGTCGGCACGTACATGTAGGGCATCCAGTCGGAGTTGACGATCGACGGATGGGCGACCGCAAAGGCGAGGATGACGGCGAAGCAGGCCGCGGCGCCCCGCAGCGAGCCGGTCCAGCCGTAGACGATGCCGGCCGCCAGCGCGGCGAACACGCCGTTCAGCGTGAACACCGCGAGCACGTGCGCGTTCCACGCGGTCGGCACCACGTGCAGCCAGTTCTGGAATAGGTACTCGCCGAACGCCTGCACGTACATGTAGCCGGGGCCGGGGTGGTTGAAGCCCTCCCGTGAGTAGTTACCGACGAGCAGGGTGAAGTGCTTGGCCTGCGCGATCAGTATCGAATTGGCGGCCGAGTCGCCCTGCTCGTACAGGCGGTCGGTGAAAAGGAACCAGTTGCGCGCGCAGAGCAGGACGAACAGCGAGACCGGAGGGAGCACCCAGACCCACCACGGTCGGCGGCCAGGGGCCGTGGCCGTGCCGGTGGCAGCAGGCGAGCTCGCCACCTCCATCCGCGTCGTGCCCCTCCTGCTTTAGATGGTTCCCGCTTGGATGGCCGCGTCGATCCAGGGGATCACCTCGTCGAGCATCTCCTCGAGAGTTGTGGTTGCCTCGAAGCCGAGGATCTTCTTCGCCTTGTCCGTATCCGGGACCCGGCGCTGGACGTCGTATTCGAACGGCGCGTCATGGGCCAGCCGGAGCGGGGCCCCGGCGCCCTTGACCTTGTGCCAGATCAGTTCGGCCAGTTGGCGCACGGTCGTGCTCTCCGCGGTGGACAGGTTGAAGTCATCGTTCAGCGCGTCCGGGTGTTCCATCGCGGTGACCACGCCGGTGGCCAGGTCACCGCCGTAGGTGTAGTGCCGCACCTGGTCACCCGAGCCGAGGATGTGCAGCGGATCTTGCCCCTTGAGCACCTTCTGCACCAGGTCGGGGACCACGTGGCTCATCGCGAGCTGCACGTTCCCCGACAGGATCTCCCGGTCGCCGAGGGCCCGGCTCTCGCCGATTCCCACGCAGTTGAACGGCCGGACCAGCGTGTACGGGAGCCGGTACTGCTCCCAGGCCGCCCGGGCGAAGTACTCCACGGCCAGCTTCTGGAACCCGTAGGACGACGAGGGCGGCGGGATCTCCCGCTGCTGCCCCTCGTAGGACGGCCACTCGTCGGCGCTCTCGAAGACCATTGAGGACGACAGGTAGGTGACCTTGCGCAGCCTGCCGTCGCGATGGGCGCCGATCGCGGCGTCACAGGACGCCGCGATGATCCGCTCGTTCGTGGCCAGCAGGTCGTAGGCGTAGGTGTGGAAGTAGGAGATGCCGCCGATCATCGCGGCGCCCGCGATGAACTGATCGCAGTCGGCCAGCAGTTCGGTCATCAGGCCGACGTCCCTGGCATCGCCTTCGACCAGGCGGTACCGCGGGTTCTCGTCGTATGACTTCCTGATCTTCCCGTACTTGGTGAAGTTGTCGAGGCCGACTACCGTGTATCCGCGCTTCAGCAGTTCCTCTACCACGTACCCGCCGATGAAGCCGGCGGACCCGCTGACCAGAACCCGCTGCATCAGGCCCTCCTAGCGATGCTCCTGTCGGTCCGGCTGACGGATGACTGCACGATGGCGGATCTGTTCGGCGGTCAGCCGGGGTCCGAACGCGAACAGATACCAGCGGACGTAACTTGGCAGCCACTTCGCCACCTTGAAGTTCGACACCCCCGCCTGGCGGTCCAGCCAGATCGTCGGTATTTCCGCCACCGGCAGGCGCAGCCGCTTGGCCTTCGCGGTCAGCTCGATGCCGATCTCGAACCCGTCGCGCGAGTCGATGCCGACCTGCCTGACGAACTCGACCGAATAGGCCTTGAAGGAGTTGGTGGCGTCCCTGGTGCCGACGTGCGCCAGGATCCGCAGCGACCGGCCCGCCAGCCGGGACAGCGTGCCCTTGACCACCGGGCCGCCGACCTGCTGCCCGCCGGGCATGAAGCGGGATGCGGCCGCCACCGCCACGCCGCGCTCGACCAGCTTGACGAGCTCGTCGATCTGCCTGGCGTCGTCACAGCCGTCGGCCATGGTCACCACCGCCACCGGGGCGGCCGCGGCGTCGATGCCGAACCTGATCGCGTTGGCGGGCCCGCGGCCGTAGGTGTTGACCAGGCACCTTAGCCGGGGTTCCTTCTTCGCGTACTCCTCGGCCACGGGCGCGGTCGTGTCATCGGGCGAGTCCACCACCACCAGCACCTCGCACGGCAGGTGCACCGACTCAAAAAGCCGGTCAAGCACGGTGAGCGCATCCTCGCCCTCGTTGTAGGCAGGAACCACAACCGAGACGCGAGGCCTCTCGGTCATACCCGGACACCGTCTCCCAGCATGTCCCAGATGTCGGCCACCGGCTTTTCCGTCCGCAGCCCCCGGTACTCCGGGTGCGGCGCCCCCACCACGAGCAGATCCGACCGGGCCAGCACCTCGTCGAGCGGTAGCAGGTCCGGGTCGACGGTCACGTACGGGTCGGTGCACAGGACCGCGTCGGCCTTGAAGGCCAGGATCCGCTTGAGCTTGTAGGAAAGGCTCGACCTGATGTCGTCAGAGCCCGCCTTGAAGGCCATGCCCAGGATCCCCACGGTCATCGACGCAAGGTCGAACTGCTGCTCCAGGCGATGCACGACGTACAGCGGCAGGCCCTCGTTGACGGCCATCGCCGCGTGGCCGAGCGGGAAGTTGTTGTAATTGAACGCCGCCAGCTGCATGGTGTCCTTGAACAGGCACGGCCCGGCGGCGAAGCCGGCGGCCGGCATGTCAGCGGCTCGCGGATAGTCCTCGGCCAGCCCTCGCCGGATCCGGTCGAAGTCCAGGCCCTGCTCATTGGCCATCATGTAGAGCTGGTTGGCGGTGGCGAACTTGATGTACCGCCAGACGTTGGTGAACAGCTTGGCAAGCTCCGCCTCCTCGGGCGACAGCACCACCAGCTTGCCGGTCAGCCTGCCGAACAGCGCGGAAGCCCGCTCGATGCCCGCGGGCGTGCGCGCCGAGATGATCTGCGGCAGCTCGAAGAGCTCGGTCATCGCCTTGCCCTCGGCGATCCGCTCCGGGCAGAACGCGACCTCGATCTGCAGGCCGAGCCCGGCGATCATCTTCTCGACGAGCGCGGTCACCCCCGGAAAGACGGTGCTGCGCAGGATGAGGATCTGGCCGTCGCGAAGGTGCTCCGAGCACCCGCCCAGCGCCTTGGTGATCGCGACCTGGTTGGGGTTGAGGTGTTCGTCCACCGGCGTCCCGATGACCACTACCACGTGCTGGGCCGTGGCCACGATCGCAGCATCTGCCGAGGCCTCGAGCCGCCCTAGGCCGCGCACCCGGCGCAGTACCTCGTCCGCGCCGGCCTCGGCGAACGGCATCCGGCCGTCGTTCACCGTGTCGACGGCGGCCTGGCTGACGTCATAGATGCCCACCGTGGCACCCCGGTCGGCGAAGGCGATCGCCAGCGGAAGGCCGACGTGCCCGCATCCCCCGATGACCACCACGTCTCTGTCGAACTGATCAGGCGAATTCGTCATGTGTACAACCTCCGGCTGTTCATGGCAGGCCTCCGGCCGGCTTCCCCCCATACGCTCTCTGGCGCTTTACCTTACCGCCCCGGCTAGTCCGGTTAGGGCCTTGTGATCCCCATGTCGCCGTTCGCCCACCTCCCCGTCATATGCGCGCTAACAGGGCGTTGCATTGCCTTACCCGAGGCCGTGCGGAGATCTTCGGCGAAGGAGCCTGGGGTAGGGTAGGCTCGCCGCGATCCACCGCACGGCGGCGTTTCTGGCCTGGGCCGCCGCTCGATAAGGAAACATGCATGCCCGGTCAGGACTACGCGGTGCCACGAATGCCACACTCTCACGCGGCCATGCAGGACGGCCCGGAACTCCTCCCGGCGGCCGGCATTGCCGGCGCCGGGCCTAGCGGGGTGCCCGGAGGGACCGGTGAGCCAGGCCGACCGGATGGATCGCCCGCGTCGAGGACCGACCGGCCTGCGTTGCCCGCCGCGTGCGCCCTGCTGGCCGCGGTCGCTTTCGCGATTGCCCGCTGGCAGACCTGGGCCAAGGGCAGCATCGGCGCGTTCATCCTGGTCGGACGTCACTTCTCGGTGCCCTCGCAGTTGCCGCGTGGTATTCCCTTGCAGCCGAATTACGGTTACGACGGCCAGTTCTTCTACCGGCTGGCCCTCAACCCGCTGAACCTCAGCCATACCGCGTACGGCATTACCGTGGACCGGCCTTACCGGTTCATGCGGATCGGATACCCGGTCCTGACCTGGCTGGTCTCGGCGGGCCAGCACGACGTCGTCCCTGTCATGCTGGTCGCGGTCAACGCCGCCGCCATCGCCGCCATCGGGTACCTGGGCGGCATGTTCGCACAGCAGGGTGGCCGGCACGCCGCCTGGGGACTGCTGCTGCCCGGCTACTACGGCCTGATCACCAGCCTGTCCCGCGACACCGCCGAGCCGCTCGCCGCCGCCTGCCTGCTCGGCGGGCTGTTGGCGCTGCGCGCCCGCCGACCCGTGCTGGCCGCCCTGCTCCTGGGCTACGGCGTGCTGACCAGGGAGACGGTGATGGTCGGGGTCGCCGCCATCGCCATCATGCGGGTCATCGGCATCGTCCGCCGGCGGGTTCGTCCTGGTCGCGACGACCTGCCGTGGCTGGTCCCGACCGCCGTTTTCGTCGCCTGGCAGGTGGTGGTGAAGGCGATCACCGGCAGCCTGCCGATACTGTCCGATGGCGGCCGCAACGCCGGCGCTCCGTTCATCGCCCCGCTCGAGGCGCTGAAGGCAAATCTCGACCACATCAACACCCACCAGTTCGACCAGTACGACCTGTGGCTCCTCGAGATCGTCATCCTCGCCGCGTTCACGATCGCGGCGCTGCTGCGGCTGCGGGCCACCAGCGTCCCGGTCTACGAGCGGCTGGCCTTCGTGCTGTACCTGGTCGAGATCTGCATCGTCACGCCCAACACCTGGAACAGCCTGGATGCCGATCTGCGATCGTTCATCGAGGTATATCTGCTGGCCGCGGTCATCCTGCTGGGAACCGCGCGGCGATACCTCGGCGCCTGGGTGCTGTCTTCGCTGGCGGCATCCCTGGTGCCCGCGCTGATCGTGGTTACACAGCGTAGACTGACCCTGTCGTGACGGACGGTTACCGATGGTAGTAACTGAACGCTCCCCCGGAATTTCTAAGCGATCTCCCAACATGCATTCAGCCAGCTTGCGGGCGTAGCAGAGTCGATTTCTGTAGTCTTTTGGTCCGACAAGCCCGAAAAAGCGGCGGTGTGTCCGGGCCTGGCCCGCCCTTCGTCAGGGACGGACCTTGGCTATACGCGAAACCGGCGTTGACATTGAGCACGGTGTGGCAACCGAGCTTGACGCCCTACCTGAGGCGCTGGATCCCGGTCTCGGCACCGACCTGGAACGCCAGGCCGCGCCGCCGCGCTGGCGTGGGCTGGCCGACGCCTTCATCGCCCGGACCAACCGGCCCGCCGTCACGGGGCTAATCGTGCTGCTCGCGGCCACCGCGTTCGTGGTGGCCCGCTGGGACCTGTGGGCCAGGCGGAGCATCGACAGGTTCATCCTGATCGGGCAGTACTTCGCGAACCCGGCACAGCTGCCGTCGGGGATGGCGATTCGCCCGAAGTACGGCTATGACGGGCAATTCTTCTACCGGCTCGCGATCAACCCCGTCAACTTCTCCCACACTGCCTACGGCATCACCATGGACCAGGCGTACCGATTCATGCGCATCGGGTATCCGGTGATTACCTGGCTGGTCTCGTTCGGCCAATCCGCCCTGGTGCCGTACATGTTGGTCGCGGTCAACATCGCCGCCCTCGGCGCCCTCGGCTACCTGGGCGCGTTGATCGCCAGGCAAAGCGGCCGGCATGCCGCCTGCGGGCTGCTCCTGCCCGGGTACTTCGGCCTGGTCACCAGCCTGTCCCGGGACACCGCCGAGCCGGTCGCCGCCGCCCTTCTGGTCGCCGGGCTGCTCGCCCTGCGGGCCCGCCGTCCGATCGTGGCTTCCCTGCTGCTCGCCTTTGCCGTCCTGACCAGGGAAACCGCAATGGTGGCGGTCGCGGCCATAGCGATCGTGCGGCTGGCCGGCCTGTTGCGGCGCCAAAACCGGCTGGGGCGCGAGGACATCGCCTGGGCGCTTCCCGCCGTCGCCTTCGTCGGCTGGCAGGGCATCGTCTACGCCTTCTCCGGCGCAGTGCCGCTGTTCGCCGATACCGGGCGCAACGCCGGCACGCCGCTGATCGCACCCTTCGCGGCCATCGGGCACAACCTCAGCCGCCTGGACCTCCTCGGCTATAACGCGGCCGACGTCTGGCTGGCCGAACTGGCCGTCCTGCTGGTCTTCGCGGCCGCCGCGCTGCGCTCTATGCGGACGTCACTGGCGCCGATGCACGAGCGCCTGGCGCTGGTCCTGTACCTAGTCGAGATCTGCATCGTCACGCCGGACACCTGGAACAGCCTCAGCGCCGACCTGCGGTCGTTCGTCGAGGTGTACCTGCTGGCGGTGATGCTGCTGCTCAGCAGGCCACGAGGGCCGGCGCGGAGTCCCGGAAGCTGGCTAGCGCGCGCGGCCACCGTGGGCTTGGTGCCGGTGCTCGGCGGCGTGATCTGGCTGCACCTGCACCTGGCTTAGGACGCAGCCGCCGGACGCCGCGCCTGGACGTATATGGTGCCGCCGTTTCGCGCCGCCACCTCGACCACCGTCGCCACCAAGGCGAAGGGGAGGGCGACGACGGCGGCGCCGAGAGCGTACAGCCGCAGCGCCGGGTCCTGCGCGGCCTGACGCGCCTGGCTGCGGCGGATGGCGTCGTACAGGTCAGGGTGCCCGGGAAGCTTGCCGACGATGCCGTGCACCCAGCCGAACACGACCTGCCCGCCGCGCAGGTAGCTGACCCGCTCGACTTGCAGTCCGAGGGACTCGATGGTCGACAGCAGGGCAGGCGGGCTCAGGTGGACGAGATGGCGGGGCAGGTCGAGGGCCAGCCAGCGATCGCCGAAGACTCGGGCCTGCAGGCTGGTCGCGTTGGGCACCGCGACCACCAGCGTCCCGCCGGGAGCCAGCAGCCCGGCCGCGTGCCGCAGCGCCCGGCCCGGCCTGCGAAGGTGCTCAAGCGAATGCCAGAAGATGACCGCCGACCAGGTCTCGTCGACCTCCTCGACCTCGGCGTTGCGGATGTGTGGTCCGGACGCGTACGGCTCGAGGCCGACGGCCTCACGCCCGTGTCGCACGAAGGCCTCTACCAGGGTCCCGTCGCCGGCTCCCACGTCGAGAACCGGGCCGGGCGGCAGGACCGCGTGCAGCCGGTTGGCGAGCGCCGAGCGGGTACGGCGGATCACCTTGTCGCCGAGCCCGGAGAACCGGCCGGACGTCGGGCGGTACCAGTCGGCGTAGGCCGCGCCGAGCTGCTCGTCGCTCGGCCAGGGCGTGGTGGTGGCGACGCCGCAGCGGGAGCACCGCACCCGGCCGGTAAGACGCTCGTCGGTGTTGTCGAATTGGCGTCCGCACCAGGCGCACTCGACGGTGGGCGGTGCCTCGGTGCGCGAATACTCCAGGGTGTTGTTGCTTCGACCCGACAACGCGGCAGCCTCCTGTAGTTCTCACTCGTAGTTCTCACTCGTAGTTCTGGATCGGTCGAGGTGAAGCATAGCGGCGGCGCGCCCGTCGGGCCGCCGCGATAGGGTCCGGCGGTAGGGTTCGCGACGCGAAGGAGCGATGGCGTGAGCATGGAGCCGATCAGCATCGGCGGTGCCTGGACGTTCACCCCCACCGTCCACCGGGACGACCGGGGTCACTTCCTCGAATGGTTCCGGGCCGGGGAGCTTGCCGACTCGATCGGGTACTGGCCGCAGACGGCGCAGGCCAACTGCTCGGTGTCACGCCGGGGGGTGATCAGGGGCATCCACTTCTCCGCCGTCCCGCCGGGGCAGGCCAAGTACGTCACCTGCGTCAGTGGCGCGGTCCTCGACGTTGTCGTCGACGTCAGGGTCGGCTCGCCGAGCTACGCGAGCTGGGAGGCGGTGCGGCTGGATGAGGAGAGCCGACGGGCCGTGTTCCTCTCCGAGGGGCTCGGTCACGCCTTCACCGCGCTTACCGATCAGGCCACGGTCATCTACCTGTGCTCGACGCCGTACGCGCCGGGACGCGAGCACGGCGTGCATCCCCTCGACCCGGATCTCGGCATCGAATGGCCGGCCGACACGCAGCCGGTGCTCTCGCCGAAGGACGCCGCCGCGCCGGCCCTCGAGGAGGCGCGCCTGGCCGGGCTGCTGCCCGACTATGCCGACTGCGAGGCCTATCTTGAGATCCTGCGCAAGGAGCGGGCAGGCTCGTTAGCTTGCCGCGGCGGCCCGCTGCGCGGCAAGGACGTCGGGAAAGGCGCGATGCAGCGCCGTCCGCCAGTCGCTGATCGGCGGAATCCCGGTGGCGCCCCAGCCACGATGACCGAGCACGCTGTAGGGGGGCCGCGGCGCGGGCCGCGGCATGGCGGTGGTCAAGACCGGCCTTACCCGGGCCTGATCGGCGCCGAGCAGGCCGAAGATCTCGCGCGCCAGGCCGAACCAGGTGGTGTGCCCGCCGCTGGTGGCGTGGTAGATCCCCGGCGCGGCGCAGGAGTCCACCAGTGCGATGATCTGCCTGGCCACGTCGGCCGTCCAGGTGGGCTGGCCGTGCTGGTCGACCACCACGTCAACGGTCGGCCGCTGGTCCTCGAGCTTGATCATGGTCCGGACGAAGCTCGGCCCGTGCGCCCCGTACAGCCACGCCGTCCTGACCACGTAGGCCGCGCCCGGCAGGGCGGCGAGCACGGCCCGCTCGCCGGCCAGCTTGGTACGTCCGTAGGCGGTACGCGGCGCGGGCACGTCGTCCTCGGCGTAGGGATGGCCGGCGTCTCCGGCGAAGACGTAGTCGGTGGAGAGCTGTATCAGCCTGGCGCCGGTTCGCGCGCAGGCCGCGGCCAGGTTCGCCGGGCCGCGGCCGTTGACGACCAGCGCCTGCTCCTCGCCGGCCTCGGCGTCGTCGACCGCGGTCCAGGCCGCGCAGTTGACCACCACGTCGGGCCTAGCGCCCCCGATCGCGTCGGTGACGGCGGCGGCGTCGGTCACGTCAAGCTCGGCGCGGTCCAGCCCGGTCACGGGCTCGCCGCGGGCGGTCAGCGCGGCCACCAGGTCGGTGCCGAGCATCCCGCCCGCCCCGGTGACCAGCCACCCCGTCACGGCACCGGCCCCGCGAGGGCGGCATCGCGCCGTTTGAGCGGCTCCCACCAGGCTCGGTGCTCGGCGTACCAGCGGACCGTCTCCTCCAGGCCGCGGCGGAACGGGATCCGCGGCGCGTACCCCATCGCCCGCAGCGCGCTGTCGTCGAGTGAATAGCGCCGGTCGTGGCCCTTGCGGTCGGTCACCCGGGTGACCATGTCCCATCCCGCGCCGCAGCACTCGAGCAGCGCTTCGGTCAGCTCGAGGTTGGTCAGCTCGGCGTCGCCGTTGATGTGGTAGGTCTCCCCCGGCCGGCCGCGCTCCAGCACCAGCTGGATCCCCCGGCAGTGGTCATCCACGTGGACCCAGCCGCGCACGTTGCCGCCGTCGCCGTAGAGCGGGACCTGCTTGCCGTCGAGCAGGTTGGTCACGAACAGCGGGATGACCTTCTCCGGGTACTGGTAGGGGCCGTAGTTGTTGCAGCAGCGGGTGATCCGCACGTCCAGTCCGTGGGTGCGGGCGTAGGCCCTGGCTATCAGGTCGCCGCCGGCCTTGGCCGCCGAGTAGGGCGAGTTCGGCTCCAGCGGAGCCTGCTCGGTCCACGAGCCCGACGCCACGCTGCCGTACACCTCGTCGGTGGAGATCTGCAGCACCGGGCCGACCCCGGCGTCGAGGCACGCCTGCAGCAGCACCTGCACCCCGGCCACGTTGGTGGCGACGAACGGCGCCGCCCCGCTGATCGAGCGGTCCACGTGGCTCTCGGCGGCGAAGTTGATCACCGCGTCGTGGCCGGGTACCAGCGAGCGGACCAGCGCGGCGTCGGCGATGTCGCCGCGGACGAACCGCAGCCGCGGGCTGGCCGAGACCGGGTCAAGGTTGTCCAGGTTCCCTGCGTAGGTCAGGTTGTCGAGGACCGTTACCGCCGCGTCCTCGTAACCGGGATACCCGCCGGAAAGCATCGTGCGCACGTAGTGCGAGCCGATGAATCCGGCCCCGCCCGTCACCAGGATCCTCACGCAGCCTCCCCCTCAGGAGCTAGGAACTGATTTGCACCTTGCTGTGGTCGCCGAGCACCAGGCGGTGCGCCTTGGGCACCATGGGCGCGGGGGTCACCTCGACCTCGTGCCCGATGAGCGACGCCTCGATCCGGCGTACCCCGCGGATCGACGCCCTCTCCAAGATGATCGAGTACTCGATCTCGCTGTCGACGATCACGCAGCCGGGCGCGACGGAGGTGAACGGGCCGATGTAGGAGCCCGTCACCTCGCTGCCCGCGCCGATGATAGCGGGCCCGACGATCCGCGACGCGCTGACCCTGGCTCCGGCCTCGACGACCACCCGGCCGATCAGCTCGCTCGCGGCGTCCACGACGCCGGCCACGGCGGGCTCGATGCCCTCCAGCACGGTCCGGTTGACCTCGAGCATGTCCGCGACGTTTCCGGTGTCCTTCCAGTAGCCCGAGATGATCGTGGAGGTGACCTTGCGGCCGTGCATTACCAGCCACTGGATGGCCTCGGTGATCTCCAGCTCGCCGCGCCAGGACGGCGCGAGCCCCGCCACCGCCTCATGCACGGCCGGAGTGAACAGGTACACGCCAACCAGGGCCAGATCGCTCTTCGGCTGCTTCGGCTTCTCCTCAAGCCCGACAAGCTGGCCTGCCTCATCGAGCTCGGCCACCCCGAACTGCCGTGGGTCCGCCACCCGGGTCAGCATGATGTGGGCGTCCGGCCTTGACGCCCGGAACTCCTCCACCAGCGGGGTTATGCCGCCGACGATGAAGTTGTCGCCCAGGTACATCACGAAGTCGTCGTCGCCGAGGAAGTCCCGCGCGACGAGCACTGCGTGCGCGAGGCCGAGCGGCGCCTGCTGCCTGATGTAGGTGGCGGAGATGCCGAACCTCGACCCGTCCCCGACCGCCGCCTCGATCGCCGCGGCGGTGTCGCCGACAACGATGCCGACGTCGGTGATTCCGGC
>Ga0181525_10000714_pt1 | contig 28838 bp, 22 predicted proteins | sample PEATcosm2014_Bin_48_FD_121100 | JGI IMG/M metagenome (GOLD analysis project Ga0181525, IMG submission 121100) | Peatland microbial communities from MTU Mesocosm Facility, Houghton, MI, USA - PEATcosm2014_Bin06_10_metaG | ecosystem: Environmental > Terrestrial > Soil > Wetlands > Peat | place... | reverse complement strand
CTACTCGGGCCATTCGACGGATGGTTCGTGTGCCCGCACGGGCCGGATGAAAACTGCGAGTGCCGCAAGCCCAAGCCGAAGCTGATTCTCGATGCTGCGGCACGGTGGGATTTCGAGCCCCTGGAGATCCTGGTTATCGGAGATAAAGAGAGTGATATCGAGGCGGCCCGCAATGCGGGCTCGCCGTCGATTCTCGTTAGTCCGAAATCCTCGCTTGCGGAGGCAGGCGAGCGCGCTCTCGCCCGGTAACACCGCTGCATCGGTCCGTAGGGGGTGCGTTGCTGAATGAACCTTCGAAGCTCGTTCAACTTTGCTTTATCCGGCGTCGCGATCGCGGCGCTCGCCGTCGTAGCCGCGTGCGGCGGTGGTGGCGGCGTCTCGGGACCAGGTGCGGTCGTACCGGCTCCGTCGGCGTCGGCGCAAACGACCGGCCGGCTTTCGCTGCTCATTAAGATCCCGCAACCGTCGAGCTCCTCATCGGGCCGGCATCCGAACTATATTTCCGCTGCGACGCAATCGATCGGCGTGGTTGTGACCAATCAGGGGTTCTCGCCAAGCCCGCCGCAGTTCACCAACGTTTCGAGCTGCCCGTCGGTCTCAGGCGTGACGGAGTGCACCGTCAGCGTGCTCGCATTTGCGGGCAGCGACGTCTTTGCGATCACCGCATACAGCGGAACAAACGGTACGGGCTCGGCGCTTTCGAGCGGCAGCGTGACGTGGACGGTCTCGTTCGGTGGTCCGACGCCGCCACCGCTCACGCTGGGCGGCGTGATTTCGAGCATCGCTATCACGACGGGCGACGCGTATCTTCCGCTCAGCCAGACGATGAGCGCGAACGTCGTCGCAAAAGACGCAAGCGGCGCGGCCATTGTTGGACCGTACGACAACTCGATCGCGCTTTCGGGAAGCAACCTCGTCATCACGCCGGTGGCGCTGCCGGATTCGACGACGGCCTCGAGCGTCAGTGTGGCGTGGACGCAAGGCTATCTTGGGACGGCGGCGTCGACGTTGAGTGGGACGGCGGACGGCGTCACGGGAACGCTGACGATCACGCCCGCGAGCGGCTTTGCCTACTACACGACCGGAACGACTCAAGCGTACAACTATGCGGGCTTCAAAATGATCTTGGGCCCGGACGGCAATCTGTACTACGGAACGATCGGGCCGCAAGAGACCCTGACGAACAACGTGATCGCCGCGTCATCCGGGGCCGTTCACCAATTCAATCCTACGACGTTTACCGATACCGAAATTCCGCTGACGCAGAGCGAAGCCATCGGGCTTGCGTTCGATTCGACCGGCGCGTTGTGGGTCGGCGGTGGCCCCAACCCTTCGCCGAGTGCGAGTCCGTTTTTGTATCGCATCGGGTCGGCAACGACATCGTTCAATTCATCCAATCTCACGACGATCTCGGTTCCCGGAACGGGCCTTTCCGGAAGCACCGCGGCGTCGATTCGAGCCGTGACGCAAGATAGCGGCACCAACATGTGGTTCACCGATATCCAAGGGCATCGGCTCCTGAGCATCCCGGTCGCCGGCCCTTACACGGCGACGGCGGTCGTTGCATCGCCGCTGCCGACGAATCCGCCGGGAACCTGCAATTGTGGGGGACCGCGCACGATCGACTATGCGAACGGCATGCTGGTAATCGGCATGGCGCCGGGCTTTGCCATAACGGTGAACCCATCCAGCAATACTGTACTCGGCGAGTATGTTTCGAATCTGGAAACCACCCTTGGGCCGAATGCATCCGCCGGACTCTACGACACGGTGACCGATGGCACGAACGTCTACTTCGCGCAAATCGGCGACGCCTATGCCGCGTACTTTCAGGGCGACATCGAGAAGTTCGACACGTCGGAAGCCTTCACGACGCTATCGACGGTACCGGCTTTGGGCGTTCAACCAATAACCCCGAGCCTGGGCGACGGCGTCTTATACTACGATGATTTCGACCTTGATGGGTTGGGTTTCACGAATCCGGCGTCGGGCAACCCGCGAATGTTTCCAATGGAAAATCCGACGACCGGGTTTTTCTACGGACCGAACGGCGTGGTTGCGATGTCCGATGGAACCGCGTGGTTTACGTGTTACGGCAATTCATACGTGGCGCCCGGTACGGTCGCGCCACCGTACCTTCCGCTCTGCGTCGGTCACACAATCTACGTTTCGGCGTGGGGCCTTTGGCCGGGAACGTCGATCCCGCTGTACGGCGCGGGGCCGGCGGGTGCGCAGGTGGTCGGCATCATGGAGGGCCCCGGCGTAAATAGCGGCCCCTTTACCGTCGCGAGCAATAACAGTGCGATCTGCACCGCTTCGTCGCCGGTAACGACGAGCGATCACAATTTCACGATCACCGGGGTTGCGAACGGTGCGTGCACGGTCACGGTTACAGACGCGCACAGCGTTTCGCAGGCGATTAGCGTAACGGTTACGACCACGACCGGAACGGTCGAGAAGAAGCGACGTGGAGGAATCCCGCAATGATGTGGAACGAGCGGTTCTGTGCGCTGAGCGTCACGGTTGCGATGCTCCTTGCAGGTTGTGGCGGCTCGGGCGCCTCGGCCTCAAATCCGTCCACGCTTCCGCCGAGCAAAACGAGTTCGACGCACGCCACGTTCGTGGTGAAGATTCCAGCCAAGGCGTCCGGCAAAGGAGCGCGGCGGCCGCACTACATCACCGCCAACGTTCAGGGCATTAGTTTCAATGTAACCGATGCGAGCAATCCGAATTTAAGCGCCTTCACGTTTTACCCGTTGACGTCGAGCAGCCCCAACTGCACCGGAACCGCGCCCAGCGGTCTCACGTGCACGCTCGATGTCGTCGCGCCTCCCGGAAACGACACGTTCGTCGTCGATCTCTACGACGCGACCGAGATCAACGCCGCGTACATTATTTCGACGGCTACGCTAACCACGGCGATCGCCGCGCAGGCCGCCAACGTCATCAACGTCGTGACCGACGGCGTCCCAACGTGGGCGGTGATGGGATTCGCGACGCCGTATCCGGCAACGGCGGGGTCGTATCCGATCACGATGTACGTTACCGATCCGAGCGGAGATCTGATCGTCGGTTCGTTCGACGCCCCGCTGACCCTCAGCGATTCCGACACCAGCGGCGATACGACGCTCTCCACAACGACGCTCAGCCAAGCCAGCGATACGAACAACGTAACGCTCAATTGGAACGGCACCTTACCGACGTTGCCGCCAGTCGTTACGCTGGAAAGCACCGATGGAATTCTCGTCAACGAAACCGGGTCGACGGTCCTGACCACGGCGAGCATCGTCCCCGGCGGTAGCGGCCCCGCTGCTTCGCAGGGTGCGTATTACTTTGCGAATGCGTCAGCCGCATCGCAAGCCTTAACGCTGACGGGCGAGGGCGCATCCACGGGCCCATTTGCCGTGTCGACGACCTGCAGCGCGTACGTGTCCACGAGCGGATTTAGTCCCAACTACACGCTGGAGCCGATTAGCACGACCGCGCCCGTGTCGGGTGGCTTTCCGCAGTACGACGGCGTTGGAAGTTGTTTCTTTACGGTGACCGACAGCGAAGAGGTGTCGTCGAGCTACGGTGTGATCGTCGGTCAGTAGCGAGAGTCGCCGGTCCAGTAGTCGATGTCGGCGCCGCGTGCTTCGAGTTGTGCTGCAAGCATCGCGCTTCGCGGAATGTGCACGCTCGATTGCAAATAATGCCACGCGCGCAAAACCTTGAGCACGTAGTGCTGCGTTTCGCCGTATGGCGGAATCCCGCCGTAGCGAATGACGGCTTTCGGTCCGGCGTTGTACGCCGCAAAAACCAATTCGTAGCGGTGGGGATTTGAGGCGAACGTCTTCATGAGCGTTCCGAGATACTCGGCCGCACCTTCGAGATTTTGGTGCGGATCGCGCGGGTTGACGCCGAGCGACACTGCCGTGCCCGGCATCAGTTGTCCGAGCCCGATGGCGCCTGCGTACGATAGCGCATGGGTGTGCCAGCTCGATTCGACGCTTACGATCGCGGCGAGCATGTTGGGGTCGATGCGCCAGCGTTCGGCCGTCACCAAGAGGTGGCGCGCCAGGTCCCGGCTCTGCCAGTCCGGCAGCTCGGGGTTATATTGACGAAGGACGCCGGCGTAGACCGCGATGGTCACGGGCGACGCGGGGATCGTTCGCGGAGCGGCCTGTGCAGCCACCGGCACGAGCAATCCAAGTACGAAACAGAGTCCCGCTAGCAGCGGGGCGTGGCTTCGGCTCATTGAGGCCGTCGATTCTTAGGCAAGCCCCAACTTCCCCCAGGATGGTCCTCCCGCCCTCGCAAGCTCAGGATGGCACGAAGGAGAGAGCGAACCAGGGTCTCGTGTCGAGATATTCGGGGATGACGCCGGGGAAACGCCGGGCGTGGGCCATCGGGCTGATTGTATTCTTCATCATTATGTGTAGCGGGATCGCGTACTCGGAGTGGTACGCCTATAACGTGAACGTGCCGCGGTACGAAAAGGCCGAGCACCCGCATTGATGCTTCTTTGATTATGGGGACGCAGGAACTCGTACCCGCGTAACGCACGGCGCGTGTATGAAATTCCGTCTTTCTGCCGCTTTTTTCGGCGTTGCTCTCTCTGCTTTCGCGTGGCTTCCGGCGCATGCTGCGACCGCATCCGCCTCGCCCCCGGCGTCGCCTAGCCCCTCGCCGACCCCGACACCCGGTCCGCCGTTTGCAAATATGAGCTGGCGCGAGATCGGTCCCGCAACGGCCGGCGGTCGCGTGGCTGCGGTTGCCGGCTCGGCGACCGATCCCAAGCTGTATTACATCGGAAGCGCGGGTGGCGGCGTGTGGAAGAGCGCGAATTCGGGGCAAACCTGGGATGCTGTGTTTGCCAAGGAAAGCGTCGCGGCCATCGGAGCGGTTACCATTGATCCGACCGATAATTCGACGGTCTGGGTGGGGACGGGCGAGGAAAACCCGCGCAACGACGTGAGCTACGGCGACGGCGTGTATAAGTCGACCGACGGCGGCGAGTCGTGGACGAACATGGGTTTGCAAGCAACCAAACAGATTTCGCGCATTCTCGTCGATCCGCGCAACCACAATCACGTGATCGTCGGCGCACTCGGCGACCTGTTCAACGACTCCGAAGACCGCGGCGTGTACGTCACCGACGACGGCGGTAAGACCTGGAAGAAGACGCTCTACGTTGGGCCGGAAAGCGGTGCCTCCGACATGGCGATGGATCCGCAAAATCCAAACGTCGTGTACGCCGGGATTTGGCAGTTCCAGCGCCGCCCGTGGACGTTCTTGAGCGGCGGCGACGCCGACGGTCTCTACAAGTCGACCGACGGCGGTGCGACGTGGACGAAACTCACCGGCCACGGATTGCCGACCGACACGACCGGACGCATCGGTCTCGCGGTTGCGCCGAGCAACGGCAACCGCGTGTACGCGCTCATCGAATCGAAACAGGGCATTCTGTGGCGGTCCGACGACGGCGGAAACAACTGGACGATGACCTCGAAAAATACGCTGGTCGATCAGCGTCCGTTTTATTTCACGCACCTGGGCGTGGATCCGAAAAATCCCGACGTCGTGTACGGCGTGTCGGAAGCACTGTCGAAGTCGACCGACGGCGGCAAGACGTTCAAAGAGATCGCCGATTCCGTTCACGTCGATTATCATGCCATCTGGATCGCGCCGAACGACCCGACGCGCATTATCACCGGCGAAGACGGCGGTTTCGCGCTCACGCTCGACGGCGGCGAAAATTGGTTCTTCTCGGCGAACCTGCCGATCTCGCAAGTCTATCGTGTGGGCCTTTCCAACGAAAATCCGTACTGGGTGTGCGGCGGCTTGCAAGATAACAACGGCTGGTGCGCGCCCAACAACACGCAAGACGGTTCCGGCATTCAGAATAAGGCGTGGATCGCCGTAGCCGGCGGCGACGGCGAATGGGCCGTTCCCGATCCGATCGATCCGAACTACCTTTGGGCCGATTCGGAGAACGGCGCGCTGACCGTTACGAATAAAGCTACGCGCGACGGCTGGTTCGTTGCGCCATATCTGCAGATGGCGGTCGAGTCGTTCGACAATCGCACGGCGAAAGTGCGCTGGAATTGGGAGTCGCCGATCGCATTTGCTCCGTGGGACGGCCACATCGCGTGGTACGGCGGCAACGTACTCTTCCAGAGCATCGATCGCGGGTTGCATTGGACGATCATCAGTCCGGATCTGACGCGCAACGTTAAAGAACATCAGGCACCCTCGGGCGGTCCGATCACGCACGACGTTTCCGGAGCCGAAGAAAGCGACACGATTCTCGACATCGAGGGATCGAAACTCCACAAGGGCGAGATCTGGGTTGGCACCGATGACGGTGTGATCCAGCTCACGCTCGACGGCGGCAAACACTGGAAAGATGTCACCCCGCCGGGCGGTCCGCAGTACGGCCGCTACGCATCGATCGCACCGTCACCGATCGTCGACGGAACGGCGTATGCGATCAACGACGGCCACTACACGGGCGATAACAAGCCGTACGTGTTCGTGACCCACGATTTCGGTAAGACGTGGACGTCCATCACGACGGGACTTCCGCCGGCAGAGTGGGCGCGTGCGGTTGGAGCCGACATCCGCAATCGCGATCTCGTGTATCTCGGAACCGAAGAAGGCATGTGGATCTCCTTTGATGGCGGCGCCAAGTGGGAGGCTTTTAAGAACAACCTACCCACGGTGTCCGTTCACGACATTCGCATGCAACCGCAGTTCGACGATCTTGCGATCGCGACGCACGGACGCGGGATCTACATCATGGACGACATGGCTCCCGTTCAGGAACTGCAATCGGCGGTGAAGGCCGGCACTATGCTGTTCCCGATTCGCGTGGCGTATCAGTACAATCAAACGAACAACGATGAAGGCACCTACACCAACTACGCGGCGTCGAATCCGCCGCTCGGAACGATGATCGAATTCTACCAGAACGCCGTGCAAAAAACGGCCCCCAAACTCGAGATCCTCGACTCCTACAGCCACGTGATTCGCACCTATCAAGGGACCCACAAAGTCGAGGATAAGGACGAACCGTACGTGTCGAATAAGGTCGGCATCAATCAGTTCGTCTGGAACTGGACCACCGAACCACCGGTGAAATGGACCGGAGCGGCAAAGAAGTCGTATCAGGGGCCGAACGACGGGCCGGCGGTCGTGCCCGGACGGTACGCGGCGCGACTGACGCTTGGAAACACCAGCATGACGCAGTGGTTCGATGTGAAGGCCGACCCGCTGACGAAATATACGCAGGCGCAAATGGTGGCTGCCTTCAACCTCGCCAAGAGCGGCGTCGCGATCTATTCGAAGATCGACACCGCGCTAAACAACCTCGATACCGTGAAGAAGGCCATCACCGACGCGCAAGCGGCGGCGACGAAGGCGAACAACGCCGACGCGCAGACCAAACTCGCTGCGATCCTCAAGGCCCACGACGACGTGTTCAACTTCTTTACGGCCAACTATCAGAATGACGAAGATGGCATCCAGCTTCCCGGCGCGCTGCGCGAGGACGCGCAGCAGTTGCAATTCTTCGGTGGCACGGTGGTGACGCCGGCGCTTCTCGACTACGCGAAACGCGTTGACGCCGAGTACGGCGACGGCAAGACGCGTTACAATGCGTTCGTTACCCAACAGATCCCGGCTCTCAACGACGTACTCAAGACGCTCAATCTGAAGGCGGTGACCGTTGATCAGCTCTAATTCGATGAAAAGGGCGGCGGCGTTTGCCGCCGCCCTTTTTCTTTCCCCGCTTGCGGTTTCCGCGGCGGATGCACCCTACGCGAATCTCAAGTGGCGCGAAATCGGCCCTGCGCTCGCAGGCGGCCGCGTCGCCGCCGTTGCCGGAACGCCGCAGGACGACAAGCTCTACTATATCGGCACGGCGGGTGGCGGCGTTTGGAAGTCCGATAATGGCGGAGCTACCTGGTCGCCGGTGTTTGACGGTCAGAAGGTGTCCGCAATAGGCGCCGTTGCCATCGACCCAACGAACGAGAACGTCGTCTACGTCGGCACGGGCGAATCCAATCCGCGCAACGACGTAAGCTACGGCGACGGACTGTATAAGACCACGGACGGTGGAAAGCACTGGAGCGTCGTCGGCTTGCAGAGCACGCGCCACATTTCGCGGATCGCGATCGATCCTAAGAATGGCAACCATGTGGTGGTCGGCGCGCTCGGTGACGTGTTTGCGGATTCCACCGACCGCGGCGTCTACGTGACCTTTGACGGCGGAAAGAACTGGACGAAATCGCTGTACGTCGGGCCGCGCAGCGGGGCGAGCGACGTCGCGATGAACCCGAAGGACCCGAACGTGGTGTACGCGGGCATCTGGGAATTTCGCCGCGAGCCCTGGACGTTTACCAGCGGCGGCAACGACGACGGTCTCTACAAATCGACCGACGGCGGGCGCACGTTCTTGAAATTGACGGGCAACGGCTTACCGGCCGGGCAAACGGGCCGCATCGGCCTCGCAATCGCACCGAGCGATCCCTCGCGCGTCTTTGCGCTCATCGAAGCCAAGGGCGGCATTTTGTGGCGCAGCGATGACGACGGAGCGCACTGGACGATGACGAGCAGCGATACGTTGGTCGATCAGCGGCCGTTCTATTTCTCGCACATCGCCGTCGATCCGAGCGATAAGGACCACGTCTACGCCGTTTCCGAAATGCTCGCGGAGAGCAAAGACGGCGGCAAGAAGTTCAAGGAGATTGCGGACGAGGTCCACGTCGACTATCACGCGATGTGGATCGCGCCCAACGATTCGAAACGGATGATAACGGGAGAAGACGGCGGCTACGCGCTTTCGCTCGACGGCGGCACCACGTGGTCGTTCTCGCGTAATCTTCCGATCGGTCAGATCTATCACCTCGGTATGTCGAACGAGAATCCGTACACGATTTGCGGCGGCTGGCAAGACAACAACGGCTGGTGTGGCCCGTCGAATTCACTAGACAGCGAGGGCATCAAGGACGAACACTGGATCAACGTCGTCGGAGGCGATGGCATGTGGGCCATTCCGGATCCGGTCGACCCGAATCTCATCTGGACGGATTTGCAAGATGGCCGGATCTTGATCTTCAACCGCGCGACGCAAGCCAGTCGCTTTATCGCTCCATATCAAACGACGTCGGCGAACACGTTCGATGTCGGCAAAGCGGAATATCGCTTCAACTGGGACTCCCCGATTGCGTTTGCACCGTGGGACGGTACTATTGCTTGGTATGGCGGTAACGTCGTGTTCCAGACGACGGACAAGGGCGAGACGTGGACTCCGATAAGTCCCGATCTCACCCGCAACATCAAGGCCCATCAGCAGCCGGCGGGCGGCCCGCTCGCATTCGACGTTTCGGGTGCCGAATATTCCGACACGATTCTCTACATCGAAGGATCGCAGCTGAATAAGGGCGAGATTTGGGTCGGCACCGACGATGGCTTGGTGCAACTCACGCGCGACGGCGGCACCACCTGGAAGAACGTGACGCCGCCCGGCGTCCCCGAGTATTCGCGCGTCGAGGCAACCTCGCCGTCGGCCATAGCGGCCGGAACGGCCTACGTCAACGCCGACAATCACCGGATGGGCGATTACGCGCCGTACGCGTACGTCACGCACGATTACGGCGCAACCTGGACGAAAATCACCAACGGTCTTCCGGGAAATCAGTACGTCCGCACCATTCGTCCCGACCCGCGCAACGTCAATCTCGTCTATGCGGGAACGGAAAACGGCATCTTCATATCCTACGATCGTGGCGAGCACTGGCAAGATTTCAGACTGAATCTGCCACAGGTGTCCGTTCGCGACATTCGCATCCAGCCGCAATTCGACGACGTGGTCATCGCGACGCACGGCCGCTCGTTCTGGGTGCTCGACGATGCGACGTCGCTACAGGATGCCGACAACGCGCGGAGTGCCGGGGACACGCTCTTTCCCGTGCGCGTCGCGTACATGTACCACTATCACTCCAACGACGAAGGAGCGTATACGCGTTTCGCGGGAGCGAATCCACCCAATGGCGCCATCGTCGATTTCTATCAGACGGCGCCGCAAAAGAACGCGCCGCAGATTCAAATCGTCGACGCAAGCGGCACGGTGATCCGGACGATCAAGGGCACGCACAAGGTCAAAGTCAAAGACAAGGAGACCGAAGAGCCGAACGTTCCGAATAAAGCCGGTATCAACCGGTACGTTTGGGACTTCCGCGAAGACGGGCCGACGCAGTGGATGGGCGCGGCGAAAGAGTCGTATCGCGGACCGAAGACGGGTCCCGCAGTCGTTCCGGGAACCTACACCGTGCGCCTGACGCTCGGCGACCGGTCTTTCACCCAAACGGTCGAGGTGAAGCCCGATCCGCGCGACCACTGGACGCAAGCCGATTACCAAACCGCGTATGCCTTTGCGAAGAAGTATTCGGTGCGATACGGCAAAATCGACGAGGTGCTCAACAACCTCGATACGATGAAGAAATCGCTCGCGGCGGCAACCACGGCCGCGGCATCGGATCCGGCGCTCTCGTCGCAGGTAGCCGCGGCAAGCCGCGAACGTGACGCCGTGTTCTCGACGTTTACTGCCGATTATCACAACGACGAGGATTCGATCCAGCGTCCAGGTGAGTTGCGCGAGGACGTACCTCGCACCGGATTTGGTGCGGCGCAACCGCCGACGGCCGCGACGTTACGCTATGCCGGCGAGTTCGACACGGCTTACGCTGCGGCGTTTGCTACGTACAGCGCCTTCGTCGATAGCGTTTCGAAACTCTCGGCGCAGCTTCAGGCGAAGGGCCTCAAGCCGATCGACGGAGCGAAGACCGTGACCCCGTAGAGCGAAGCGGGTCAGGCGAGCAAACGTTTGAGAAACGTCGCGTGATTGTGCGACGTGCTCTTACCGAACCGCACGACGACGGTCGTGCGCGAAGGAATGACGTAGAGTGCCTGACCCGCCGCTCCGCTCGCGTAGAAAATATCCTCGGGAAGACGCGGCGGGGCTAGCCACCAGCATAATCCGTAGCGCGCGTTGGCAGCCGAACCGCGAAAGGCATCGGCATAGCGTGCGTGGTTCTCCAGCACGTAACGTCCGTACGCAAGCCACGCGCGCGCCGTCAGGCTTGCCCCGGTTGGAAGCGGATGCGTACCGTCGGAAAGCTCGCGCCACGCTGCGACCTCCACGCCGGCCGGCTTTAAAACGGTTTCGCGGAGGTAGTCGTGTGGCGTCTGATTTCGCGCCGATAGCGCGCGTGCGAAGCAGGCGCCAAAGACTTGCAATGGGATGCCGCCATAGGTGAAGGTGGTGCCGGGCGCGTTTTTTAGTTCGATGTCGAGGGCGCGGTCGTAGGTCGGAACCGCCTTCCCCAGGCCGCCGAAACCATAGCCGGCCGTCATCTGCAAGAGCATGCGCGGCGTGATTTTCGCGCGAGCACCGGCCGCGAACTCCGGTAGGTGCCCGGCGACCGAGGCGTCGAGATCGAGAATCGCTTCGCGCGCGGCCTCGAGAGCCGCGACGCCCCAAAAACTCTTCGTGCCGCTGTAGAGCGCGTGCGGCTTGTCGGGCCCGTAGCCGAAGCCGTACTCTTCCACCTCGATGCGCCCCTCGGTCGAAATGACGAGCGCGTGGAGTTCGTTCATACAGGGGCGTTCGGCGGGAATCCCCGAATTTTCTTCGCGGTGAGACCGTTTGTGTTGCTCGTTGCTTCCGTTGCCGCGCTCGGGGGCTTGCTGTTCGGATACGACACCGGCGTTATTTCCGGCGCGATTCTCTTCATCGGCAAGGACTTCACGCTCACGACGCGCCTGCAAGAATTCACGATCAGCATCGTGCTGATCGGGGCGATCGCCGGCTCGGCGGGAGCCGGAGCGCTGGCGGACCGCTTGGGGCGTCGCATGGCGCTGTTGCTGGCTGGAGCGGTCTTCGGCGCGGGGGCGCTCGTGTCGGCCTTTGCGCCCGCGATCGGCGTGTTGCTGATTGGGCGGCTGATCGTTGGTTTGGCGATCGGGGTTAGTTCCGTCGTTTCGCCGCTGTATATTTCCGAAGTTGCGCCGGCCGACGTTCGCGGAGCGCTCGTGTCGTTGTACCAATTCGCAATCACCGTCGGCATCCTCGCCGCATTTCTGGTCGACTACGCGCTTGCCGGCTCCGAGGCGTGGCGTCTGATGCTCGGGATTGCGCTCGTTCCGTCGCTCATTCTGATTGCCGGGATGATCGGATTGCCGGAATCCCCGCGGTATCTTTTTAAAATCGGGAAGCGGGACGCCGCTCGCGCCGAGCTGCAGCGCATCTCCGGCAATGCCGCCGACGTCGCCCGCGAAGAATCGGCGATCGGCGAAAGTCTCGCGGTCAAAGAGTCGGGTTTCGAGGCGTTTCGCAATCCGTCGGTGCGCGCGGCGCTTTTTGTCGGCATCGGCCTCGCGGTGTTGCAACAAATTACCGGGATCAACACCGTTATTTATTACGGCCCGCAGATTTTTCAGATGGCCGGCGTCGGGTCGAACCAGGCTTCCATTCTGGCAACCGCACTCGTGGGTGTCGTCAACGTCGCGCTCACGCTCGTTGCGATCTTTTTTGTCGACGGTGTGGGACGCAAGCCGCTCCTGTATGCCGGCTGTGCCGGGATGTTCCTCGCGCTAACGACGCTCGCCATCGCCTTCGCGCAGCCGCATCTCCAGGGATCGCTCGCGACAATCGCGTTGGTAAGCCTGATGGTGTACGTGGGATCGTTCGCCTACAGCCTCGGGCCGATCGTGTGGCTGCTGATTTCCGAAATTTTCCCGTTGCAGGCACGCGGCCCCGGCATGAGCATCTGCACGCTCTCGAACTGGATCGGCAACTGGCTCGTGTCGCAGTTCTTCCTGACGATGATCGAGCGGCTTGGCCGTCCCGCGACCTTCTCGGTCTACGCCGTTTTGTGCTTGGTTACGATCGTGTTCGTCGCGCGCACGGTTCCCGAGACCAAACGCGAAGTCTTAGAGTCGATCCGCGTCGGCGCCGGCGCCGGGGGGTAGCGTTATGAGTCGAGCTTTTGTCAAAGACGACGATGGAGGACCGGAGCGCGAATTCGAGCGGCCGGTGAGCGACGCGCCGAACTACGTTACGCCGCACGGTTTGGAGCTACTGCGCGAGGCGCTCGCACGCGTCGAACACGATAACGACGGGCGCGAGGCGCGGTATTATCGCGAGCGCGTCGACTCCGCGATCGTGATCGATATCGCGAAGCAGCCGCGCGGCGTCGTCGCGTTTGGTGCCAGCGTCGACGCACACGACCAATCCGGTAAGAAGTTACACGTTCGAATCGTCGGCGAAGACGAAGCCGATCCCGTGCACGGTACGATCAGTTGGGAGTCGCCCGTCGCGCGCGCTCTGATGGATCACGCTGTCGGCGAAAGAGTCGTGGTCGTACGTCCCGCCGGACCGATCGAATACACGATCGACGCCGTCGCCTACGGCTAGCGCGCTTACACGAAGTTAACATTTCCGGCGATTAGGCAGGCGAGCAGCGGGTAGCATGGTGCAATGATGCGCCTACTAGCAAGCTTTCTCGCACTAGCAATCGCCGGGTGTGGCGGTGGCGGAGCAAGCACCGTTCCTACTACGACAGCGGTCTCCGCAGCGACGATCCAACCGGGTTACGTTGCCGACACCGCGTCCCCGAGTTCCACACCCTACACGTGCCCGAGCGCAGAGACCAGCTCGGGTGCTTTGAATTGCACGAAGCTTCCGCTTGGAGATCACAAGTATTCCACGACGGCGGCCAAAGCGGGATACATCTACTCGTGCGAGAGCTTGAGCGGTTCGCCGGTCGTCTCTTCGGCACCGTGGATCGATGCAACCACCGAAACGTGGAGTCTGCCGGCGAAGGTCGCCGTCGAGGGCGCCGTTTCGTGGGCGGGCACGTTCGCACAGAAAATCAGCGGCACGACGGACACGCTTTCGAGCGAAGAAGTTCCAATCTCGCCGCATTCGACCGGCACGTTCCCGATTGCAAAAACCGATCCGGCCTACGCATACGATCACAATCCGAATTCGATCGAACGCCACACGACGTCGGTAGCATTAAGCGCGAACCCAGCCGTTGCGGCAAAGCCGAGCTGTCTCGGCATGGGGGCGATTGGGATGACTCTTACCGGCGTCGCCATCTACAACGGCTTCGATGCCGCCGGTTACGACGCGGTCGCGCGTGAGGAACAAGACGCGTGCCACGGCCACCCCGATCAGAGCGACACCTACCACTACCATGGCGTGCTTCAAGCCTGCGTTCCCGACGCGGGGTCGGCAACGGCGAACTCGTCGCTTCTCGGCTACGCCCTCGACGGTTTCGGGATCTACGGGCCCTGGTATGGCGGAAAAATCCTTACCACGGCGGACCTGGACGTCTGCCACGGCACGACCAGCGCCGTGATGTGGAACGGCAAACTCGTCTCCATGTACCACTACGTTTCGACCTACGACTTCCCGTATACGCTTGGGTGCTACAAGGGCACCCCGGTTAAGACACTGTAAACTGGGCCCCAGCCGGAGGGGGGAGCCTCCCCCCCTCCGCGCCGCCCTGGTATACTCGGAGGGATATGGCAACCTCGATTTCCGCCCTGAACGCCGCGACCAACCTCGAGCTTCAGAAGACTCAGACGAATCTCTTGGCTGGGGCCAACAAGCTCTCGACCGGCAAAAATATCAACAGTGCCGCCGACAACCCGTCGGGCTATGCGATCGCGACCAACCTCGCGGTGCAAGCCGCATCGACGAACGCGGCCACGCAGAACGTTCAGACCGCTTTTAACGCGAGCCAAGTCGCCTCCGGCGCGGTTTCGCAGGTTTCGGGGATCCTCTCGCAACTGAACAACCTCGCGATCCAAGGCTCGAACGACTTTTTGAGCTCGACCGATCGCGCGGCGTTGCAAACGACGGCCAACCAACTGGTCGCGCAGGCAAACACTATTTCGCAGTCCGTGAATTTCAATGGCCAGCAACTCTTGAATGGTTCGATCGCGGGCGCTCAAGCCGGTAAACCGGCGGTCGCGACCGTTACGAACAACGACGCGCTGGTCAGCGGCGGAAACGTGATCACGCAGGTCGCCGCGGCCAATGCGAATTTCCAAAACCCGAACGGCGCGGCGCAAGGCTTCGGCGGCAACGCGACGACGAATTCGACGATACAAGTGCAGATCGTCAATAATAACGGACAAGCGGCAGCGGTCGCGAGCGTCGTGAACAACGCGACGGGTCAAGTGCTGACCTCGGCGCCGGTTGCCGCCGGCGGCACGATCAGCGGTTTCCAGAACGTCAATATCAGGGTCGGCAACATCACGACGCAAGACGTCGGACAGACCGCGACGATCCAAATCGCGCAAGCCACGCCGCCGAACACGCAAAACAATGCGCTAACGGTGCAAGCGGGTTCGAACGAAGGCAACACGACCAACGTGTCCGCGCCCGGCGTGAGCAGCGCGCAACTGCAGATCTCGAATATCAACCTTTCCACGACACTTAATGCGACCAACGCGCAAGGGCAGATCAATAACGCCATTCAGACGCTCGGCAACGCGCAGGCGCAACTCGGCGCGCAGCAAGTCGCGCTGCAGTATCAGGCGAACAACAATCAGATTTACGCCAACAACCTGACCGCGTCGCAGTCGTCAATCCAGGACCTCAATTACGGGCAGGCAACCACGTCGCAAACGTTGAGTCAGCTGCAGTCGCAGATCAACGTTGCGCTAACGGCCCACAACAACGTCGTAGCCGGCGCCGTCCTCGGTCTTTTCAACCAATAAACGCGCCTCGGGTCCCAAAAAGGGACCAGGGTCTCTCCTGCGAACCCCCGCTTCTTAATACGGCTTAAGCTTGGGGGGCAATGTGTCGCGTTTTATCGTCGTTCTCTTCGTTGCATTGTTCGTGGCCGCGCCGGTTTCGGCGCAGGCGGCCCCAACCACCGGCACCGTAAACGGAACGGTAAAAACCTCGGCGGGCGTACCGGTGGCCGGCGCCGACGTGTCGGTCGACGGACCCGAGCGGCGCAGCACCAAGACCGATGCCCAGGGGAACTTCTCGCTCGCGCTCGCGCCCGGGTTGTACCGCATATCGGTGACCAAGGGCGGCTACGTTCCGGCTCAAACCAACGATCTCGCGATCTTCCTCGGCGAGACGGCAGCGCTACAGGTCACGCTCGTGCAGGCCGACCTCTCGTCGCTACGCACGATCGCGAGCGTGAGCACGTCGACGCGCGGCAGTTCCATCAACACCGGCGCAGCGTCGATCTCGTACCTTCCGGGCGAAGCCGTCAGCAATTTGGCGAATCCACAGATCAACGACGTGCTTCAGCACTTGCCGGACGTCGTCATTCAGAAGATGGGCAGCCAGCCCGACACGACGATCGTGCTCGGCGGCGTGCAGCCCTACGAAACGCAAGTGCTGATCGACGGCCATCCTCTCTCGCTCGGCGCGTACGGCGTCTGGTTGAGCGAGTACTTCCCCTCGTTCTTACTATCCGGCGTGGAAACGCAGGTCGGACCCGGGAATACCACCCCGTTCGCCTCGACCGCCGTCGGGGGCACGGCCAACCTTTTGACTCCGAACTTTACGGTCAAGCCGACGATCAATTTCGTGATCGGCAGCGATAACTACGATTCGCAATACTCGAACATCCTCGCAACCGGTTCGATGAAAAAACTCCAATACGTGGCCGGCTTGGGCTACGGCAGCAGCAACGGCCCCTACTTCGGAACGACGAAATGTGTGGTAAACACCGATAATCCCGGGAACGATAATCAGGCCGGCGCCATCGGAACCGTGCAATTTTGCGGCAACGCGAGCGGCTCGCTCTTTACGAAGGGCAGTATTCTCAAGCTCAGGTACAATTTTTCGTCGGCGACGTCGTTCGACGTCGGGTATGTGGGAGCGCACGGCGGATATCTACCGCAGGGAACGTCCTACGGACAATACCTCGGCATGACCACGATCGTGCCGTGCTTACCGTCGAACCCCAACTCGTGCAACAACCCGAGTTATAACAACCTCATCGGGCAATCGATTCCGGCATACGCTTGGTATCCAGGCTCCAACGTGACGTTCGATCAGACGATCTTCACCGGACAGCTTCGCACGACCATCGGAAACGACACGCTCCTCATTCGTCCATATGCGGGAAACATCTCGCAGGTGCTCGACGGGGCCGCCGAAGATCAGTATCCACTGTACTTCTCGCCGGTCGGAACCGTGCCCACTTCGAACCCGACGTTCTCGAACTGTACGGCCGGGGCTACTTCCACGTGCAACGCCTTCGAGCAAGCATGCTATAGCACGTACATCGGACAGATTCTCGGCTACAACTCGACGCCGACGGTGGTCAACGGACAAGAGCAGTGTTACCAGACGCAGTTCAGCGAGCTCGAAACCGACAAGCTCTACGGTAACACGCTTACGTGGCTGCATCCCGTTGGCGACGGCGACCTCTTTACGTTTACCTACGACTTCCACGGCGACCACAGCTACGGGTATTACAATGCAAACGTTCCGGCGGACGTAACGGTACCGAGCACGCTCGAACACTACACGACCTTGTCGGCCGTCGGCGATATCCGCGTCTCGCGTACCATTGACGCGAAGGTGGGCCTCTATGATTCAATCTGGAGCGTTTCCGGATCACAGGACGTTACCCCGAATGCGACGCCGAATCCAAACACCGGGCTCGTCGATCAAATTCCGTTGCAGCGCAGCGTGTCGCGCTTCGACCCCCACATTGCGCTGACGTATCAGCCGCCAAGCGGCAACGTCTCGTATCGGGCCGCCTACGGTACGTCGGAGACGTTCCCGTTTGCGGGTTACATCAGCGGACAGCCGTTTTACACGCAGCCCTCCGCAACGTCATCCACGATCGCCCCGAATGGCTTCGTATCGTACAAGAACCCTTACCTGAACCCGGAGACGTCTTCGGAATTTAGCGTGGGCATGGATCTGCGGGTGCGTCCGGGCGGCATCTTGCGCGTCGATCTTCAGAACTCGAACATCTCCAACGTGTTTGAAGAACTCACCACGCCGGGTGGCCTTTCGTGCGCGCAACCGCCCTCAGGGCCGCCGACCAATTCGTGTTGGCCGTATGCGGTGCCCGGCACGCTAGCCACGCTGCAGCCGACCAACGCGGCAAAGCTCAGCGTTCAGCAAGCGATTATCAGCTACGCTTACGCGCCACACGTCGGATTCGGATACAACGCGATGATGGCGTTTGAAAAATCCCAAGTGCAGGGCATTCCGCTGGTGTTTTACGGCCTCGCCCCGGCATTGCCCGCAAACAACGTGCAGACGTGCGGTTTCGGCAACACGATCCCAGGCAGCACGACCTGTATACCGTACATGAAGGGCTACTATCAGCTAACGTACACGGCCGCGGACGGAACCTACGCGGGTCTCGGCGCCGACTTTGAAGGGAAGAACAACACCTACTTCCAGCCGCCGTTCCTCCAGTTCGATCTCACCGTGAAGAAGCCGTTGAGCTCGAATTTGGAAGCGCAGATTTCCGTTCAGAACTTGTTCAATACGAACAACTTCTACAATCTGCCGATGCCGAATTCGGGGGTCACGACCACCGCCGGCTACGCGGCGGGAACGCCCCTTGCGTACGGCCAGACGACGTACCCGTCAACGCTCAATCCAGCACCGCCGCGTACGTTCCGGTTCCAGCTTCGCTGGCATACGGGCAAGCCGTAGACCCGGGAGCGCCGCCGCACGCACGTGAGTTACCGGCTGGAGCCTCCGCCCGGAACGCCTTGGCGCGCTTCGAACGTGTAGTTGCGCCCGTGATACGTCGCGGTGCCCTTTATCCATTCACCGTTTAACGTGCCGCGGAAGGAAAGCGCGCCGATCGAGAAGTGGAGATAGTTGTTTGCACTCAAGCCGCCGGTGACCGGCGCATTGATGCGGTTGGCGAGTGGACCCCCGGGCTTGACCGAGGTGTCGGTATACGTTCCGGAAATCACGCCCTCGCTGTAATTCAGGCGCATCGCTCCACTAAACGGATGCGTGTTTGAGTTCAACGGCGCGAAGGCGGCGACGTACGGCACGTTACGGGCAACGGAGTGAACGCCGTAGGCGGTGGTAAGAAACAGGAGCGCCGTCACCAAGGCGCACCGCAGGCCGGCTGGTAGAATCATCCTTCATCACTACGCCCCGGGTGCGGTGAAGCCTGGCGGAAGGCACGGGGATTCGAAGCGCAAACCAGGCGGTCATGCGCTTTCACACTCGTCTTCTAATAACGCTTGTCTGCACCGGTTCGCTCGTGACGCCGCTAACAACGAGCGCGGGTGCGCAGGGGGCCGCGCCGGCGGCTCTGGTTGGGTGGGCCGCGGGGCCGGCCGTCGCCGCGGAGCTCGCGTCCGAGAAAACCATGATGGAGGTTCCGAGCGAGGCCAATGCTATGGACATCGAGCGGCATCTCTCGTCGGTCCCGCACCGTGCCGGATCGGCGGCGGATCATGCGACCGCACTCTATGTCAAGCAGCGGCTCGAGCAAGACGGATTCGCGGCGCGCATCACGGAGTATCAGGTGCAGTTTACCGGCCCGCTCGAGGAGAGCCTAGAGCTGGTTTCGCCGCGCCATCAGGCCTTCAGCATGCTCGAAGGCACGCCGGGGCACCCCACCAAGTGGGAGCAGATGGCGGGGCCGCCGTTTCTCGAGGAATCGGGCGATGGCGATGTTACCGGCCCCGTCGTGTACGTCAACGCGGCGAGTAAGGCCGACATGACGGAGCTCGATGCGGAGCACGTCGACTTGAAGGGCGCGATCGCCGTCGTTCGCTTGAGTGCGGGGGGCGGCGGAATTGCCACGCTCGATCCTTCGTACGTGGCGTACAACGAACTCGTGAAACGCGGCGTCGTCGGAATCTTGGAATACATGGAGCCCGGCACGACAGGCTACGGTGGCGGCGCGATGTGGCCCGACGGCAACTACAAGAACGTCAATATGGCGGAACGCATGAGCGGCATGTCGCCGCGTGGATTCATGAAATTCGCGCCTGGCGATCCAACGCTGCAGGGCCAAGCGCCGCTGCCGGGCGTCGCGCACACCGCATGGAACGATATTCCGCACGCGACGATTCCGGAGTTGAGTATTACGCAGAGCACGGCGCGCGCGCTCCTGGCCGGTATGAGCGGCAAAGTGACGCCGCAGTCGTGGCACTCGATGTTCGAATTCGTGCAGCACTTTGGCGGCAACGAACGCGTGCACGTCCGGACCAAGTTCGAGCGAGAAGTTAAGACGATTTGGCTCGTGTTCGGAGATATGAAGGGCACGGAGCAGCCCGATTCGATCGTCATGATCGGCAGCCATCGCGACGCGATGACGTTCGGAGCGATCGATCCCGGCAGCGGTACGACCGTGCTCTTGCAAGACGCGGATGCCTTTCACGCACTGGCGCAAGCGGGTTGGAAGCCGAAGCGCACGATCGAGATTGCGTCATGGGACGGACACGAATTGGGACTCTTCGGCTCGGCCGGGCTCATTTACGAACGCGGCGCCGAACTACGTAAGAACATCCTTCAGTACATCAACACCGATCAACTTACGACGGGCGATCCTTTCGTCGTAAGCGCATCGCCCGGTCTGTTCGCGTTCATGAAGCAGATCTGCGACGTCGTGCCGGGCCGCGACGGAGCGATGCTCGGCGCCCGCGATCAGCGCGTGACGCCGTTGCTCAACGCGATGGGCGGCGGTTCGGATCATCAAAACTTTGCCTACATGCTCGGAACGCCGAGCACCTCGAATGGGTATTATGGAGCCTTCGGGGCCCATCACACCGCGGAAGATAATCTCGACGGCTTACGAACCTACGATCCGGGAATGAAAGAAGCGGTGATTACCGCGCAGGTTACTGGCATCCAGGCGATGCGCGCTGCAAATGCGACGGTGAGCCCGCTTCGCATCGAAGAGATTCCCACGCAGTTGCTCAAAGATCTCATGCCGTTGCAGGTTGCGGCGTTCGAAGCCTCCGAGGGTAAGGTAACGTTGAACGAGCTGCGCGCGGAGCTCGACGCCTATCACGCCGCGGCCCATGCAACCGACGTCGCGATGGAAGAAGCTGAGGCGAAGGGCGACGTCGCGGCCATGCAGTCGCTGGCCACGAAGGAGCAAGCCTCGCGCGACGCCTTCTACATGCCCGACGGGCTACTGCAGAATAAGTACTACCACACGATCGACCGCGTCTTTACGAGTTTCCCCGAAATCGTATTTTCGGGAAGCGATAAGGACCTCAAGGCCAAGGCCGTACAACGCGCGCTCGATGCGGTGCAAAAGGCAACGGCCGCCCTTCAGTAGGCACGCGACCGGAAGGCGACGCTAATGCGCGGGCCCACCGGCAGCGTCGTCTTCGGGATGCCGTGATTGTAGGTGCGTTGGGTCTCGTACGACATCACGAGGACGCTCCCGCTTTCGAGATCGAGATCGAGCGTTCGGCGCGGCAGATCCTTGCTGCGGATGGTCATGCGCCGCGTCGCGCCGAGGGAGAGCAACGCGATCGGCTCACCGGGTGCGAGTTCGTCGAGCGTGTCGTTATGCGGCGCGACGCTATCGGCGCCATCGCGATACAAATTCAACCCGATCGACGAAAAGTGTGCGCGGGCCAGCCCCTCGACGATTGGAACCGCGAGTGAGAGCAGCTTTGGCAAGCGCTCCTCGATCGACAGCGACGAGACCAAGCGCGGCACGTCGACTTCGCGGTCGTACATCTGTCGCCGTTCGTGGCGCCACGACGTGGATGCCATAAGCTCGTCGAAGAGGTCCCGCGCTCGCGCGGGGCTCAACGCCGCAGGATAATAGACGACCGAGCCGGTCGCGTCGTCGACCAGTACTCTCGGACCGTCGCCGAAAAGGTCCAGCTGGGGCACGCCGAAACCAATTCGCCACCGGCCGGAGCATTCGTGTATGATCGACGTGAAAAACATTGCGCCTGGGAGCAAGCTCGAGCTATTCGTTTCGCCGAGTTGCCCGTATTGCGCGCAAGCGATCGCGTATTACGAGTCGGTGGGGACGAGCTACGTCGCCCACGACGCCCAGCACGACCGCGCGCTGCGACGGCGAATGTTCGAATACACCAACGGCGATCCAACCGTGCCCGCGATCGTCGTCGACGGGGTCTACGTGCAGTCGGGCTGGGGCTCTCCGCCACGCGGTTGAACGGTCCACTAGCGTCCCGGTCGGGATGCCCCACCCCTTGACAGACGCAGCGCCCGTATGGTTGAGTAACGGAACATGCTGAACGCTTACTTTTATGCGTACTATTTTAGCCGCCCGCAGGGGTCGGTTGGGATGGTCTGCGCGTAAAGCGGCGAGAAGCTCGACGTTCACGCAGAACCCCCGCCGATCCGGCGGGGGTTCTGTTTTTTTCTAGCCTGTCTACGGAGCATCCATGGCGATAGCAGCATTTCAAGGTGTCGATGGCGCGTACTCGCAGCTTGCGCTCACGCATTTCCTCACGCAGCGGGGCATCGACGCCCAGACGCTCGGCCTTTCGAGTTATCGCGAACTCGCGACGGCGGTCGCGAGCGGCCGCGCCGACGCCGGCATCATTCCGATCGAGAACGCGATCGTCGGCACGGTGCGCGAAGGCTACGATCTGCTCGCCGAGTTTCACCTTGCGCCGGTCGCCGAAATCACGTGGCGAACCGACCATCGCCTGTTGGGCGTTCGGGGCGCGACCCTGCGCGACGTACGCGAGGTTCTCGGGCATCCCCTCGTGATTGCCGAATGTGGAACGTTTCTCGCCGGTCTTGCGCAAGCCCGCGCCATTCCGTGCGAAGATACGGGCATTGCGGCGCGCGAGGTAGCGCGCGGCGGGAATGCGTCGGTGGCGGCGCTCGCACCGCTGGCGGCTGCAGCCATCTACGATCTCGACGAACTCGCAGCCAACTGCTCCGACGATCCGCAAACGTATTCGCGATTTCTGATCTTCACGGCGAGTCCCGTGCACTCAACGTTGGCTGAACTAACGCCTTCAGGCGCCCGCAAGACCTCCATCGTGTTTACGGTCGCGCATCGAACGGGGGCCCTCGCCGAGGCCCTAACGAAGCTCGCGGCGTGCGGCATCAACGTCGCGAAACTGGAATCGAAACCGCGACTCGGCCACGGCGACGAGACGACGTTTTACGCCGACCTTGAAGGCGATCTCAACGACGCGCACGTGAAGGCCGGTCTCGACGAAATGCGCCGCTCGTCGAAATCGCTTGTGGTGCTCGGCAGTTTTGACGTCCATCTCGGTCCGCCGATTGGTGCCAACGATCGCGCGGTGCGGCGGAGCGATGCGACGCTGCGCCCCGTGCGACCGGCCGCCACGCATGCGGTTCCCGAGACGCCGTTCCCTCGCGTCGCGCGCATTTCGCGTCCGCACGGAACGAGCTTACGCATCGGTAACGTCACGATCGAAGACGGGACCTTCACGATCGTAGCCGGGCCGTGTGCGGTGGAATCGCGCGAACAGGTGCTCGAAACGGCGCACGGCGTACAAGCTCGCGGTGCGATGATGTTGCGGGGCGGCGCCTTCAAACCGCGCACGAGTCCCTACGCCTTTCAGGGTCTCGGATGGGAAGGCGTCGATTTGCTGGCGGAAGCCGGGCGCGCGACGGGGTTGCCGACGATCAGCGAGGTGATGACGATCGACCAGGTCGAGACGATGGCCGAGCGCATCGACGTGCTGCAAGTCGGCGCGCGCAACATGCAAAACTTCGACCTTCTCAAGGCGGTCGGCCGTTGCGGAAGTCCCGTGTTGCTCAAACGCGGGCTCTCCGCCACCATCGACGAGTTGCTCGCGGCAGCGGAATACATTCTCGCCGAAGGCAATCCAAACGTCATCCTCTGCGAGCGCGGCATTCGCACGTTCGAAACGGCAACTCGGAACACGCTGGACCTTTCGGCGGTTCCGGTGCTGCGGGAGCGTACGCATTTGCCGGTCTTTGTGGATCCAAGCCACGGCGTCGGCGTGCGCCGCTGGATCGCACCCCTGTGCCGTGCGGCGAAGGCGGTCGGGGCGCACGGGCTGTTGCTCGAGGTACACTGGAATCCCGCGGAAGCCAAGAGCGATAAGGATCAAGCGCTCACGTTCGACGATTTTGCGCAGATCGTAGCCGAACTCGACGATATTCCCGCCGGCGGCGTGCGACGGAGCGCGGAAGTCGCCGTACCGTCATGAAGATGCGCGGAATACGCGGTGCGATCACGGTCGAAGCCGACGAAAAGACGGCGATCGTCGACGCCACGAAGCGCCTCTTGTGTGAGATGACGCAACGCAACGGCGTCGACGTTGACGACATCGCATCGGTGTTTTTTAGCCTCACGCCGGATCTGCACGCGGTATTTCCAGCGCTCGGAGCGCGCGAGCTCGGATGGCAACTCGTTCCGATGCTTCATTTCACCGAGATTGCCGTGCCGGGCAGCTTGTCGAAGGTTATCCGCGTGTTGATGCACGTCAATACCGCCCGCACGCAGTCGGATATTCACCACGTCTACCTCGACGGGGCCGAGGTCTTGCGTCCGGACCTCACCGCGCGATGAACGTCGTCGGGGTAATCGGCGTCGGCATGATCGGCGGGTCGATCGCGCTGCGCGCTCGCCGAAACGGGGCACGCGTCCTTGGCTTTGATGCCGATGCACGAGCCTGCGAGCGAGCCGTACGATGCGGCGCGATCGATGCGATCGCGAGTTTTGACGAGGTGGTGCGGGAGTCGACGACCGTCGTGGTTGCCGCGCACGTCGAGCCGACCCTCGCGCTACTGCGTCAACTGCGGGAGCACGGGCCGCGGGCACAACTCATTCTCGACGTGGGTTCGATAAAGGCTCCCGTCGTTGAGGCCGCGCGCGGCCTGCGAGCGTTTGTGGCAACGCATCCGATGGCCGGGTCCGAGCGAAGCGGCGTCGATGCGGCGCGCGCGGATCTCTTTGACGGACGTACGTGGGCTTACGTTTCGAGCGGAGACGACGCACTCGACGCTCGCGCTCGCGATTTCATCGCTTCGATGGGTGCGCTCGCCGTGCCGGTCGACGCCGTCGAGCACGATCGAATCGTGGCGCGCACGTCGCATCTCCCACAGATCGTCGGCTGGTGTTTTGCGAGATCGCTGGAGCAGCGAACCGAGACGATCGACGCCCTCTGCGGGCCCGTCGCGCGCGAACTGTTGCGGGTTGGACGCTCGGAGACGACGATGTGGCGGGACATACTGCGCGGCAACGCCGTCAACGTCGAGCGCGAACTGCGCGAATTAGCGAGAGCGTTGGAGCGCGAAGCCGATGAACTACACGCGAGCGGGGCGTGTGGATGACGGTCGGCTATCAGGGCGAGCCGGGCGCGTTTAGCGAGGCGGCGGCGCTGGAGCTGCTTGGAAACGTCGCGACGCGCGGATACGCGGATTTTGACGCGCTGGTCGCAGCCGTGGACGCGGGCGAGGTCGAACGAGCCCTGTTGCCCTGCGAGAATAGCATTCACGGCTCGATCGCGCGCTCGTACGATTTACTCTACGCGTATCCCGGGGTTCGTATCGTGGACGAGACGACCCACCACATCGTGCAGGCGCTGATCGGCGTGCCTGGTGCTGCGCTCGACGGCGTGCGCAGCATCGCCTCGCACCCGGTTGCGCTCGAGCAATGCCGACGCTTCCTTGCCGGGCTGCGCGACGTGCGCGTCCACGCATCCGACGATACGGCGGCCGCCGTACGCCGATGCGTCGAGGCCGGCGAGCCAAGCGCCGCGGCGATCGGGTCGTCGCTTGCGGCCCGTCGCTACGGCGGCGCCGTCCTTTGCGATTCGATCGCCGACGAAACCGAGAACTACACGCGATTCTTTCTCATCGCGCGCGGCCATATGCCGCGACGCGCGCTCGGACGTGCGTGCATCGCCTTCGCGCTCGCACATCGGCCCGGTTCCCTCTACGAAGCCCTCGGTGCGGTAGCGGCACGCGGTATCAATCTACGTTCGCTGGTCGCACGCCCGAAGCCAAAGACGCCGTTTGAATACGTTTTTTATCTCGAACTCGACGCCCTCGAGGCGGCCGATGCCCTAGCGCTCGCGCGAGAGATCCACTCCGACGCGCGCGTTCTCGGCGCGTATTGATCAGCCGCGCTCGTAGATCATTTCGTCGAGAAGTCGCAGGCGCTCGCTCATCACGGTCATGACTTCGATCGAGAAGTTCGGATGCGTCTTGACGAGATAGAGAAATTGGGCGCGATCGATCGGGGCGGCTTCGACCGCCGTTTTGGCTCGTGCCTCCGCGCTGCGTTTGCGATTGTCGATGAGCGCCATTTCGCCGAAGAGGCCCCCGACGGAGACCGTTTCCACGATCGTGTCGCGAATGAGAATATCGACCTCGCCCGAGACGACGACGTACATGACGTCGCCGACGTCGTGCGTGGAGAAAAAGCAGTGCCCGGCCGGATAGTCACGGATATCGGACGTATTCGCAAACATCGAGAGATCGGGCATCCCCGTCCCTTCCACCGCGACTACGTCGGGGCCTCGCTTGGTTCGTCGGCGATGACGAAACGGCCGCGGGCCTTTGCCTTGGCCTCGTAGAGCGCGCTGTCGGCACGGCCCAGGGCGTCCTCGACCGAGAGCTCGCTGAGGTCGCGGATAAAGGCCCCGCCGACGCTAACCGAACTGCGGACGGTTCGGTCGCGAATGCGCACCGGCGCCGCGGCGTCCATCGTGATGGTCTCGAGAACGCGAATGACGCCCTGCCGGTCGATCGGCGAGCGGAGGAACAGCGCGAATTCATCGCCGCCGATGCGCGCCACGACGTCGGTACTGCGAACCGACGCTTCGACGATCCGCGCGAGGCGGATCAGGATGTTGTCGCCGGTGAGGTGGCCGAACGTGTCGTTGATGCCCTTGAAATCGTCGACGTCGAGCAGACACAGAACGCCGCTATGCGGGCTGCCTTCGAGTGCGGCGAAGAAGGCGCGCCGATTCAACAATCCCGTGAGGCTATCGTGCATCGCGATGCGTTCGTTTTCGGCGGCGGCGAGTTCCGCGCTCAAGTGAGCGGCGCGCTCCCACAGTAGGCGCAGCGTAAGGAGCGCGATCGCAAGCGTGGCGAGCAACCCGATGATTCCGGGAATCAGCGAGATGAGGAGCTCGCGCTGGTAGCCCGCGACTCGCTGTTTGATTCGCTCGTCGACGGCGGGTATTTCCGTGCGAATGAGCGCGTGAAGCGAGGTTGCTACTTCATTGAGCGACGCTTGCGCGCGGGCCCGATCGGCCGGCGTGCCGTTGGCGATAAAGGTGTCGACGGCGTCGCTTGCGCCGCTCACGGCGTGGCGTGCCAGCACGTAGGCGCGGCTGACGGCGAGCAAACTGTTGGCATCGCCGCGCTGAAGGGCATCGTCGATATCCTGAAACGCGTCGGCTGCAAGTTGTTCGCCGCGCGCTTGATGTTGCTCGATCAACACGCGCTGGGCAATCGTCGGCGCACTCGGGATCCCACAGAGGGCGCGCGCCGCCATCTGAAATTCGGCGATCGCGCGCGGGAGTCGATACGTTAGCGAATCGCCAATGTCGATGCCTTCGATCTCGGGATCGAACGTAATCCCCGAATCGTCGGAGACGCTGCCAAAACTGGCCGCAAGCGGCTCGATGAGGTTGGCGGCAGGGAGCGGAGGCCGAACGGTCGTGCGCAATTCTTCCCACGCCGAGTGGACCTCGGCCCAACGCGGCGGGGTATTTGCTTGGATTTGGAAGGCCTCAATCCGCTCGAGGCTCGCATCGGCACGTTCCCGCAGCGATGCCAAGTCGCGGTGCGATCCCGGGCACGCGACGGCATTCGCATAGAGCGAGGCATCGGCTAGAAACGCATCGAGAAGCGCCACGTGGGCGAGCCCGGATCGCTCTCCGCCCGCGAACGCAATGCGACGCTGAACGTTGTACGTAAAGTACAGCGTTATTCCAATGATCGGAAGCGCCAAAACGGCGATGAGAAGCGCAACCAGCCAGCGCTCTCGGGAGCCGACCGAGGTCATCTTGTTTGCGGCATTCGCGTGGCGCGCGCGCGGACCCCGGGCGCAAAGGTAAAGAAATGCCCGCAATCGCAATAGGAACCTTGAAAAAAGGGGACCGCATGAACCGGGTTTTCATCGCGATTTTGACCCTCAGCGTTGCCGCCTGTTCTTCCGGCGGCCAGACGTCGCACGGTGCGGCTCCGCTGCCGGCCGCCCCGTCGGCCTCGGCCAGGGTCAAGATCCTTGTCCCTGCGCCGGTCCGCAGCGCGGCACGCACGCGAAATTTCGTTTCTCCGTCTACTGCGGGCGTGTTGGCACAGGTCTACGCGCACAGCGACGCGGCCCACGCAAATCTGCTGGCCGAAAGTGCCACGGACATTTCTTCCGGATCGGCTGCGTGCGGCGGAACGACCGGCACCCCGCGCACGTGTACCTATTCAATTCCAGCGCCGCCCGGCGACGACGACTTCGTGATTACGACCTACGACGCGCCGCCGGTTGCCGGAAGCTTCAGCACCGCCAATCAGCTTGCCGCCGGAGTCGTGTCGGGCCAAACGATCGTGCAAGGCGCGAGCAATACGCTGAACGTGACGCTCGGCGGCATCATCGCGAGCCTGGGTATCATCATGAGTCCCGCCTCGCTTCACGGCACGCAGCCCGGCACGGTTCGCATCGACGTGACGCCGTTCGACAGCGATCAAAATGTCATTATCACCGATGGGTTCGTCGATGCACTGGGCAACCCGGTGAGTATCAATCTGACTGCGTCGCCGAACGCTGCGCTCTTTACGATTACGCCCTCGTCGCTCAGCGCGCCGACGACGTCGAGCATTGTGATGACCTACACCGGCACGGCGACGGCGGCCTTTG
>Ga0181525_10000713_pt1 | contig 28839 bp, 25 predicted proteins | sample PEATcosm2014_Bin_48_FD_121100 | JGI IMG/M metagenome (GOLD analysis project Ga0181525, IMG submission 121100) | Peatland microbial communities from MTU Mesocosm Facility, Houghton, MI, USA - PEATcosm2014_Bin06_10_metaG | ecosystem: Environmental > Terrestrial > Soil > Wetlands > Peat | place... | reverse complement strand
CGCATTCATCCACTTCATTGAAATGCGCCAGCGCCTGGCCCTCATACAACACACGGCCGTCTTTGGCAAACGCCGGCGGCCGGTCCGTATTGTTCAATAAGCCTTCCACCAGATCCGATGCCGGCGCCAGATCCTTCAAGCCCTGCTGATATTGAATCCCGATCGTTGAGCAGCCGAACTCATCGGCAATACGCAGCGCGGCAATGTACATGCGGCATTGGTCCAGGATCTGGGCGTCGGTCAGATCCGTCTCCGGATTCGGTCCGGTGACGAATTTCATTCCCTTCCGGTCAAGCCATTGCCTCACCGCCTGCGCCTCTCCATCCGTCACTTCACGCATGGCCGCGTAGAGCGCCGATTGGCTGAGCCGCTCCTTGTAAACGCCCGTGGGCATCAGCAAGTGATCGGGGATGATGGCGTTGAACATGCCCATACAGCCCTCGTCAAAGACGCCCATGATGGCCTTCTCGCGCTTTAGGCGCCGCGCCAGCCGGACGCCCGCTTCTTCCATCCGCGCCGGCAGCTTCAGCGTCTCCAGCGCACGTACATGACTCACGTCGTGCGTCACTGGACGGCCGTTGAGCCAGTCGGCCAGCCGCGACAGAAAGTACTCATCCGTGAAGTCCGCCGACCACAGCGTCGAGTAGCGCACGCCGGCTTTGGTGAGCGATGCATTCAGATTCAGCATCCCCACCAGACCCGGCCACTCGCCGCTCCAGTTCGCCACCGTGAGGATCGGACCTTGATGTGTAGGCAGCCCGTGCAGAACGTGATGGCTGTACTGCCAAACCGCCTCCACCACTATCAGGGGCGCGGTGGGAGGAATCTCGAGAAACACCTCCATGCCCCGCTTCTGAGAATCGATGAAGCCGTGCTGCTTTCGCGCGTCGTACTCGTGTCCACGCTTCAGCTCGAAACCGAGGCGGCCCGCAGCTTCCACCAGCTCCTGCTCGACTCGCTGCTGCGCTGGCCAGCACTTTTGGTTCGCGGATAAGCGGAGGTCCCCGTTCGCAATGAAAACTATTGGTTGAGACATTGCACCGCTATTTTGTCAAATCGAAATCGCGAAATGGGGAGTTTACCGCCAGTTCTTTGCTCCTCTGCTGGCCTTCTAGCTTGTGACACCTGCCGCTGGAGCCGGCTCATACCGCTAGCCGAGCCGCGACCAGAGGGAGCAGTCTTTGAAACCGCGAAGCCCCGAAGGCCTCACACTTTGTTCCATCCGGCCCACCGGAGGCCCCGCTGACCTTCTGACCCCTGACCCCTGACTCCTGGTCCCTTATCCCCCAGCTCAATTGGTGATCGAAGAACCAATCCTGGTGCCGATTACTTCGCCCGACACAATCAGCTCGACGCGCCGGTTCTGGCGGCGGCCCGCTACCGTGTCGTTGCTGGCAACCGGCCTGGTCGAGCCGAGGCCGGCTGCCCCGAGCGCATCTCTCGGCAACCCCTGGCCGGCCAGATAATCCACCACCGCATAGGCGCGCTTCTCCGATAGCGTCCGATTGAACTCCGGGCTTCCCGTCGAATCCGTGTAGCCCTCAGCCGTCAGGCGCAGCCCCGGATGAGACAGCACGATGCCCGCCAGCTTGGCGAGCTTCTCGCGGGTTTCCTGCCGCAGCGTGTATTGGCCTGTGTCGAAAAGCACGTCTGCCATTGTCACCACCAGCCCGCGGTCGGTGTCCCTGGTCTCGAGCACCGCATTCAGTTGTTGCAAAAGCTGCGCCCGGAGTTGCTGTTTCTCCTGCTCGGCCTGCCGCCGAGCTCGGTCGGAATCCTCCGCGTCTCGCCTGGCCAGTTCGGCTTCACGCTCCGCCTTCAAGGCCGCGGCTGCGGACACTGCCTGCGCTGCCTCCGCTTTGGCGCGTTCTGCCGCTTCGCGAGCCGCTATCAGTTGCGCTTCAAGCTGCTGCTTTTCGGCATTGGCCCGGTCCGTTTCGGCCTGCGTCCGGCGTGCCTCTTCGGCCTTGCGCGCTGCCTCGGCCTCCTCGCGCCGGCGCTGCTCCTCGTCAGCATGGCGCTTGGCTTCGGCCTCGCGCGTGGCGGCGGCTTGCCGCTCCTGGTCCAGTGCTTCCTGCTCCTCGCGCTTCACGGCGATCACGCGGGCATCTTCGGCCGTCTGCGCCGCCTCCCGCGCAATCATAATCGCCGGTTTGCGCTGCTTCCGCCTCAGGTAATCTTCGGCCTGCCGGAGATTGCCGGCCGCCTTCTGGAATACGTCGTTGGCGTACCTGTCGGCGCCGCTGTTTTCGGCCACCTGCACTGCATTGCGCGCTTCGTAAATCTCCACAGGCACCTTGGGGTCGGGCGTCAATTGCAGAACGTTCGCCAGCTTCTGGTACTGGCCGCGCTGCAGCAATTCATACTTGGCGTCGACAACTTCGATCTTTCCCAGTGTGTCCGGGCGCACTACGTTGTCCATCACAATCAAGTCGCTCGGCTGCGTCACGGAAAAATATGGCTCGGCCGTGACAACCAGGCCGAACACCTGCAAATCGGTGGTCACTTTCAGGCTGCTCCTGCCGCCATCGAGCAGCAATTCGCCGAGATTCTTAGGCCGTCCTTCGGGGGAAATTGCCCACAGCACGTACGTCAGGTATTCAGCGCCAAATTGACCGGGCGGTCCAATATTTTTGAAATTCGCGTCGATGCTAATCGCGCCCTGCCGGCTGTCGACACGCGCTTCACCCTGCGCCTTTGGCATGATTGCCGTGCCCACGAAACCGATATCCGTGGACCCGCTCCGATGGCGGTAGTTAATCGCCTGGATCGACTTGGAGACGGCGCTGGTCTTGAAGACCGGCGGCGGAGGTTGATTCTGCGCCGCGGCTCCTGTGACCAGCGGAGCCACGGAAACAACGACACCAAGAGCAATCATCCCGACAGCGCGCATCTCGCGTACCCTCCACTTTGATCCTACCGGGCGGTTGCCGAGCACGGCGGCGAATGCTCCTCGAACTCTTCTGGCGGTTGCTTTCGGCTATCGACGCAGGGCAGCGGGGCGGCTCGGCTTCCGCAGCGGCTGTGAACGAGTATCGCACTCCCCGGCCAGTCTGGAGAAGGCTCGTCGCTGGCGAGGCGGCCGAGACTCTTTCGCAAGCAGATGGCGATCATAGAGAGGAGATAAAACACCCCACCGCGACTTCCCCACGGGAATTTGCGCCGGATTAGTGTATACTCCCAGGAATTCCACTTACGTTGCGCGTCCAGGCCGGGTCGCCCGAAAAGTGCGCTCGCGACTTTGTGTGTTTGGAGGTAGCCGTGTTTCGCGTTCTTTATCCTGCTGCCACCGTCGTCCGCTTGGCTCTCGCCCGGCGCAATCGCCTCATTCTTTCCGCCGCCCTCATTTGCCTTTCGGCTTTCACGGTCCCGGCCCGCGCCCAGCAGGCAGACGCCAAGAATCCGCTAGACGGCAATCCCGCGGCCATTCGTGAAGGCTCTTCGTTGTTTCGCGCCAACTGCTCGCCGTGCCACGGCTTTAACGCCCGAGGTGGAGGCCGCGGGCCCGATCTTACTTCCGGCCTCTGGATCCATGGCGGAAGTGACGCGGCAATTTTCCGCACTATCGGCCAGGGCGTTCCGGGAACCGAAATGCCGGCCAACCAGTTTGAAGATAGCGAAACCTGGGCGCTGATTGCGTATCTGCGCTCCGTCAGCGTCAAGCCGGCCGGTCCCGTCGCTGGCGATCGTGCCAGGGGCGAGCGCCTCTTCTGGGGCAAGAGCGCCTGCGGTCAGTGCCACATGGTGAAAGGACGCGGTGGGCGGCTGGGCCCTGAACTGACACGGGTCGGCGTTGCCCGATCGGTGGAATACCTCACCGAGTCGATCCGCACCCCGGACAAAGAGCTGAGCCTGAGCACCTCGGATCCGAACAACCATTACGGCATTCCGCTTGAGTATGAAACCGTGACGGCGGTTACGCGAGACGGCCAGCGCATCGTCGGTGTGGCCAAGAACGAAGACGCCTTTTCGTTGCAGCTTCTCGGCCGGGACGATCAGTTCCACCTGTTCCTTAAGAAGGATCTGAGTGAGGTCCTGCATGAACGCCGTTCGCTGATGCCCGCCTACACGGAGCAGATGCTGAACCACGATGAGTTGCAGGATCTGTTGGCGTTTCTGACCAGTTTGCGGGGGTGGGAATGAAGATGACGGCGATCCGGCTGGCCGGTATCCTGGGCGGACTGATGATCTGCGCGATGTCGGTCCGCGCGCAAGTAACCTACGATCGCATTTTGAATGCGGCCCACGAGCCCGGGAATTGGCTGACCTACTCCGGGGATTATAAAAGCTGGCGTTACAGCACCCTCGACCAGATCAACGTCTCGAACGCGCGCGATCTCACGGCGCAGTGGGTGTTCCAAAGCGCCTCGCTAGGCCAGTTTGAAACCACTCCACTGGTGATCGATGGCGTTCTCTACGGCACTGGCCAGGACAACCGCGCGTTCGCGATCGACGCGCGAACCGGACGTGCCATCTGGCGTTATCAGCGCAGCTTGCCCGATAAAGTGCAACCCTGCTGCGGCATGGTCAATCGCGGATTTGCTGCGCTGGGCGACCGCCTCTTCATGGCTACTCTCGACGCGCACGTACTGGCTCTCGACATGAAGACCGGCAACGTCATCTGGGACGTTGAGGCGGCGGATTACCGCCAGGCTTATGTGTTCACCGTTGCGCCGCTCCTGGTGAAGGACAAAATCATCGTGGGTGTCGCCGGCGGTGAATTTGGAGTCCGCGGTTTTATCGATGCTTACGATACTGCCACCGGGAAGCGTGTTTGGCGTTTCTATACCGTGCCCGGCCCTGGCGAGCCCGGCCATGAGTCTTGGGCAGGAGATTCGTGGAAGACTGGCGGCGCGCCCGCCTGGATCACCGGCTCATTTGATGCCGAGCTGAACACGCTCTACTGGCCAACCGGAAATCCCTCGCCGAGCGACTATGGCGGCGAGCGCGGCGGCGACAACCTTTACAGTAACTCGATGCTCGCGCTCGATCCCGACACCGGAAAACTCAAGTGGTATTTCCAATACACGCCCCATGACCTTCACGACTACGATGCCACCCAGATACCCGTTCTGCTCGATGCCGTGTGGCAGGGTCAGCCGCGCAAACTGCTGGTGCACGCCAACCGGAACGGCTTCCTCTACGTCCTCGACCGCGTGAACGGACAGTTTCTTTCCGCCACGCCATTCGCGAATCTTACCTGGGCTAAAGGAATTGGGTCAGACGGCCGGCCTGTAATTGCGCCCGGCAGCGAGCCAACCGCCGAAGGTACGCGAACCTGCCCCGGCGCATTGGGAGCCACCAACTGGTTCTCCCCTTCCTATGATCCGCAGACTGGACTGCTGTATGTAGCCTCGTCGGAGGAGTGCGACATCTTCAGCGGCGCCCCGCAAAAGTATCACGAGGGTCACGATTTCATGGGAAGCATCTATGTCCCCGCAAGCGGTGAGAAGGCATGGGGCGCGCTGCGGGCCATCGACCCTTTGACCGGCAAGAAAAAGTGGGAGTTCAAGTATTCCTCACCGCCCTGGGGAGGAGCACTTTCGACCGCCGGGGGCGTCGTGTTCGCCGGAGATTCCGAAGGCAACCTCATCGCGTTTGACGCCCGCACGGGCCACGATTTGTGGCACATGCAGTTGGGCGCGGCCATCTACTCTTCGCCCATCACCTACTCTTTGGACGGCCGGCAATACGTAGCCATTCCCGCTGGTGGCGCGCTGTTCGCTTTTGCGTTGCCGGCGAAATAGGCTCGTCAACACGCATTTGCGCGCGGGAAGTTGCATCGTCCACTCTGGGTCGCAATCCTAACGCTTAAACAGCCGCTTGTCCCACTCAACGTCCTGCGGTTCACCCGCCACAATCTGTGCGAACGCCGGATGTTTTGGATTGATCAGGACATTACGTTCCCGGCCTCGCATGACGACGCTCGGAACCAGCAGAACGGCAGACCTCCTTGTGCCGAGCCACTCGTCGCCAAAGGCACGGCTGGCGAGCTGGTCCTCAGCGTCCCATCCCGGAAGGCCCCGGCCATCGATCGATTCCACGGCAACCGAGTCTGGAATGTGAATCTCAATCGCCGCGTGCATCTTCGGCAGACGGCCCAGATTCGAATGGACCAGGACTTCGAGCAGGGCGCCGGCAAATGTCTCGGCCGCATAGATAACGGACCTCCCGGGCGAGCTCCAGCGTCCGCCTATGAGGCCTGCTCCCGTTCCATCGAAGATGGGAAAACGGCGGTCGGCCACGCGGAAGACCCGCATCAGGCTGGGACGGCGTAGAAAAGTCGGTCGAGGAGCTCTTCGACTCTGCGCGCGCCAAGTTCGCTCATTGCAGTCTCGAGCGGGGTGCGCTTCCCCAATTCGGGATGGGGCTTAATGAGCCATTCGCGCGCATCCTGCCGGTCGCCCCAGGTGTACTCCGCCGCCGCGATCACGCGCGCCAGCCGTTCCGTTCGCTCGCTTTCGTCGTGAGATAGCCGGGTGCGACGCTTGAACGTAGCCTCAGGAACGACGCGGAACATTGCCCGCCGTCGATCGCCCGTGGACAGATAAACCCGTTCCACTGTGGTCCGCAGAGCCCTCTTGGGAAGGCCAAGTGCAATGGTCTTTTCCAAGTCGCCAATGGATTTTACCCGGCGGCCTAAAATCGCCGATCCGCCCATCACCTCGGCAATACTCTCGGGACGAATCACAAGATGCCCTCAGGGATCATTGTAGCTCAGATCATAGCTCAAATGAGCCGTGAGCTGGGCTAAGCTCGGCGGCGAGAGGAAGCTCGGCGAGCCGAAGAAGAACTCGATATCGAGTACGAATGGTATCGTACACGGGAAATCGACCGCTTCATTGCCACGCTCGACTCAAGCGAAGTCGCCGCAATGCGGGAAGCGAAGCGGCAAGAGAATCAGGGCAAATACCAGACTCCCTGGATGATCGATGATCTTTCAGGGCGGGACGCCAAGCGCGAACTCGGAAAGCGGGCGCCACTCATGACCCTTGAGGAATTCAAGACCAGCCGCCGGAATCCCAGCGCCTTTCTTGTCGATGCCAGGTTCCGAAGGGTCGGCAGAAGCGCAGGGTGTGCCTGTCGAGGCGGGCACCTCCGAGCCACCCAAGAACCTGCCAGCGGATTTGGCTGGTGATTCCAGTCTGCTTTCCGTGGATTGAGAGTTCGAGGGTCAGCAGCGCCCGATAGAAACACGCGTTGGGCGTTATACGGCCAACTGAACGCGATAGCTCTACACCTCGACCGGACCGACAAGTAGCTTCACACGGCTCTCCGGAAAGCCTGCAGAGATCATCTCCTTCAATCCGTAAACGCGGATTTTACCTTGCAAATAGACTTAACTGGGTGTAAAACATATTCAGTAGAGTTTGTTTTAATACGAGCAGACTATCAGTGCGAATCGGCCAAGTCCAGGGTCGGGAGGAGTCTCGCGCCGCCACCCACAGTGCATCCTGCTGATGTTATACTGGCGCAAATAGCCGTGGTCACCCCGAACCAGCACGCGCCCTTGATGCCTCCCGCCAACCGACGGTTATCCGCACCCACAAAGACAGGTTGCGCTGATGGACTAATAAAAGCGTTCTATCGAGCTTTACGGAAGTGCCTCCTCCCCCCATCAAACCACCGCTTACAACCAAATGGATCAATTTACGTACGAACATGCTGGCGTTGACACGGACAGTGAAGAGCAGGGTCTCGCTCGCCTGGTTGAAATCATAAAGCCCACGTGGCCCCGTGAGGGCATCGGCGCCGTGAAGCTCGACATCGGCCATTACGCGAACGTCATCGATATCGGCGGAGGCAGAGGCATCGCGATCTCAAGTGATGGAGTCGGCTCCAAGGTACTCGTGGCGCAGATGTTGCACGAGTACAATACCGTCGGAATCGATTGCGTGGCGATGAACGTAAACGATTTGATTTGCGTTGGAGCGAAGCCTCTATCCATGACGGATTACATCGCAGTCCAGAAACCGTTGCCTGACCTTCTGGCCGCTTTGGCGGAGGGCTTGGCAGAGGGCGCGCGGCGGGCGGGAATCTCAATCTCGGGCGGTGAGATTGCTCAGCTCCCTGAAATCATAACGGGCGCAAGACCTGGTTATGGGTTTGATCTTGCCGGAACAGCGATTGGCTTGGTGGATCTTGATCAGATCCTCGTTGGGAAGGGGATCGAAGCGGGCGATATTGTCATCGGAGTCGAGAGCAACGGAATCCACAGCAATGGATACACCCTCGCGCGACGGATTCTCGCTGAAGAAATCGCCCAAGGAAACGGCCACGATCTTGGTGCGCAGTTGCTCGCACCCACTCACATCTATGTAAAGGAGGCGATGGCGCTCCTTGAAGAAGATCTGAACGTCAAGGTGTTCGCTCACATCACAAGCGACGGGCTCTTGAACTTGAACCGTATTGAATCGGACGTGGATTTCATTATCGAAGACTTGCCGCCAATCCCGCAGATCTTCGAACTTCTACGAGACTGCGGACACGTCTCGATGCCCGAGATGTTCCAGGTATATAACATGGGAATCGGGTTCTGCGTCGTGCTGCCTAAAGGCAACGCTGAGCGAGCGCTGGCAACTATCCGCGCTCACGGCAAACAGGCATGGATAATCGGGCACGCGACTCAGCAAGGCCGTCGGGAGATTCACCTAAAACAGTATAGGCTTGTGGGCCGCGGCACCCATTTTGAACCCGAATAGCGAGTGACAGCGGGTGGACACGGCTATTGCGCTCGCGCGGCTTCGCGAATATCGCGACGGGATAACCAGTTTTTACAAAGATGGTTCTCCGACCCAGGAATTTTATCGATGGCGCGAGAACGTTCTAATTCTTCTCGAGGAGATGTTCGGGAAGAGCTCCGAGGAACATCGAGAGTTTGACGGAATACGCTTTGAAGTTTCGCCTGTTAGGATTGACGCAGTCGAGGAGATAATCCGCCAATCCGTCTCTCCGTCGGCTGAGATTCAGGCCGAATTCCCACAATACTTTCGGAAGCGCCTCCATCAAGCCGAAGAGACGCTGCTCGCGATTACAATCGAGCTGAGCCGAGGTCCAAAGTAATCAAATCGACCAGCCCCCGAAAAGCGGGCAGAAATGCCCCCCGAAATCGTTTCGGCCCTACCGGGGCGAGCTCGCGTCCAAAAGTCCGCGAAAACAAAGGGCTACCGCCCACTGGTGCGCGCACCCGTTTGCCGGGCTACCGCCGGCTGCCCGTCCTTTTCGCCACTACCGTGAAGTTACCTCTCCACGGTAGTGGGTGCGCAGCTACCGCTTCGTGTCCAACCGCACCTGGAGGGCCGGATGCGGTCGTCCAAAAAGGACGGGCAGCCGGCGCTATCGCCCCATCACCGGCCAAAAGCGGGCCGGATGATGGCTCCGCTACCGCTCCGGGCAAACGGGTCCGCGTCAACTTGTGAACTACCGTCCGATCGCGCGGAAGTCGCCGCTCGAAAGGTCGAACGGGTTCGAAAAGCGGAGCACGGGAGCGGACCCTCTAACTAAATGTATACCTAGAGACGGTGTTCGGCTGCAAAGGCGCGCCGTCCCACATGAGGAGAAACTAGAACAGCTTCTCTGGGAAGTGCTTTTGCCTTTCGGCCGCTGCCTTGACATCCGTGACGTTGGCTCGAAGCGCGACTGTTTCCCTGTACTCTCTTGCCTCGGGTATCCGTAGAAACTGCGCGCTAAGTCCTTTGGTTCGCACATAACTCTCGATTTCTTCGAGGTCCACGTCCTGGAAGAATTCGCGTCGGGCGTTTACCCTGTTAAGGCGGCGATCTCGGAAGAGACGATGAAGGTCCAGCTCGAGCGCTGGCGCATCGTCTGAGTAGAGCATGGCGTGGAGATCGTATGGGAATGGAACCGCGGCGCCGCTCAGCTCGTAGATTCGATCCATCGGCTCAAGCCGCCGTGTCATTCCGATTTTGAATACCCGCTCACCGAAAGAACCGATGTTTGAAATGACGTACACGAATCCGGTTTTCGTAAACTGCGCCCGCGCGATCGCTCTTTCTTTCTTTTTCCTGGCCTCGTCCAGCTTTGCCTCAAACGTGCTGATTTGCGCGGTGAGTCTTTCTAGCTTTTCGCCCATCGCTCGCGTCGCGTCATCCCTGGCCTTTGCGATCGCTGCGGCAAACTTTTCTTCCTCGGTTGTGGACTCTTCGATCACCTTCTCAATTTCCTTCTGCGTCCTCTCCTCCTCTCTCATCTGTTCGCGGATTCTGCGTTGTTCCTCCCGCAATTCGTAGCGTTTTTGTTCGTACTCGTAGACCATGCGCAGTTCATCAATCTTGAGCGCCAGGTATTGATCGGCGATTGAAATCTTTTGCACGTCGCCAAGCTTATTTACGTCGAAAAACGCCTTGCGGATGCGTCCGTCCATCTTCTGGGCATTATGCCAATCGACATTCGCGATGGCCCCCTCGCACTCGCCATTGAACGCGCGCAGCATAAGCTTCGAGTGGAGCCGGATCATGCGCTTGCCCTCAACCTTGCTATTGTTAACGGTCCATGGAATTGAGCACTGAGCTGCTTCACCTTGGCGCACCATATCGCGCTGCTTCTTCCGAAGCAACTCGATCTTGGCCTTGTACTCCTCGGGCGATTGATACGTGAAGTGCGGCTTGTAAACGCCAAATGAGATGTCCTCTAGCGACTCTTCTACCAGAGCAAGCTCCGTTTGGAGCTCTTCGTACCGGCGGCGAGCGGCCTGGTACTCGCTTGAAAGTTGATCTCGCCTGCGACCCTCCTGTGCCTCTGCTTCCCGGTACGTCGCGACGCTTTTGGCGTGTTCCTCCCGCTGCCGGGCGTTCTCATCTGCCATCCTTTCGCGCTCAGCCTCGAGATCTAGGACACCTGAGTACTTGGCCAGCGTGGCTCTGGTTTGCTCGCGTTCCTTTACGTAGATCACAACGAGCGCAAGGAAGGCGACCAGTGCCGCCGTAGTAACTATTGACAGGATCAAGACCATTCCAAGCAGAGTATATACCTCTGCCGCACATGACCTAGATCTTGTTTTTCTCAAGCAAAAGCCGTCAAGGCAGGCGGGATCGTTCGAAAAACAGATGCCGCCGCGACTCGAAACTTATGGGTAACTTTTTCCTCGGCGACCACTGTGCACTAATATAGGTGAAGAGGGAAGCGATTACCGAAAACGGGACAAGCGACAGAATGCAACAAGTTACGTGTTCTTGCGGAACGGTCTGGAATGTCGAGTTTGAGCGAAGCATCGAAAAGCAACCGGCGTGGGAGTTTCGATGCCCCGGTTGTGATGAGCATATTGCAGGGCTGGAAAGAGATGGCTTTCAGAAGATCAGCGTCAGCCCTGCTGACCTGGAAACGGTTGAACAATCCGTGAATCTTTTTTTCGGCGAACAGTCCCGCCGCCATTCCCCGAATCGCCGGAAGGATGTCTAAGCGATACCGAGCTGTCGCGCATTGTAGGTCAGCAAGACCGAGAATCGCGCCTTGAATTGTGGCCAAGCCTCATCTATGCTTGGGATGAGAGGGTTATGCTCACCCCCGCCGAAACGGCCGTCGTCAGCGCCATACTCGTCTTGCTCACCAGCTTGAGCACCTTCGGCAAGACCTTGCTTGAGTTAGTAGTGCCACTTTTAAAAAAAACGCTTTTTTACCATTTCCTTCTCCTTGTAGTGGCAACCAACCCGCAAAACCTGCGTCTACGCTGATAGCTCCGCAACTGCCTGACAACGCGGGAGTTGATAGTGCGACCTTTAACTTTTCGGTCGATGACAAAGTGGCTTTCTGTCAAGTTTGAGCTTGACTCTCGCGAAACGAAAGTGCGCTTGCGCCAGCGGCGGTATCTCTCAGGAGAATGGCGTTCGAGTTTGGCGTCAACCGCGGCGCAAGGCTTTGTGTAGCGAGCCGGCTGATCCCCGTCAGCGGCTCTCAGATAACAATCCGCTCGACCTCGTCGAGCGAGATGTCGTCTCCGCGCCGATCATATAGCCCTGTTGTTCTCGCTGATTCATGAGCTGCCATCTGCTGCGCCATTTCGAGCCGGCCGCCGTTCTTCAAATACGCTGTGATTCCGGTAGCACGAAACGTATGGCAACCGATCAATGTTTTGATGCCAGCACCCGCGGCCCGGCGCCGGATCATGAGGTAGACTTCCGGCTGGCTCATGCGCCGTTCGGTGAGCTGCTTTGTTTTGCCTCTCGCTGTTCTAAAGAGGGGAGTCTGCTTCTGGTCCGCGATGCTGGCCGACTCGATATATGCCGCCACGTACTCTTCAAGATTGTGATGCGCTGGCATCTCGTGACGCTTTCCGCCTTTTTCATGTAGCCGTACCCACCAGCGACGGTTTTGGAAATACCAGTCCTCGACATTCATGCCAATCGCGGCCCCGACACGGGCGAAAGTAAAAACCATGAGGCCAATCAGCGCGCGGTCTCGAAGACCGACGACATTCGACGTGTCGATGCTGTCGAGAAGTTGCCGCGCTTCATCCGCGGAGAGGACGAGAGTCCTCCCGCGTCGTGTTGAATATTTCGGCCCGCGCACCGCCGCTGCGAGATTTGTCGGCATGATCTGGCCGAGCACCAGGTAGTCAAACACCATTCGAGTCGCAGCGAGGTGCTGCTTAACCGATGGCCGAGCAAGTTGTGTCTGAAGTTTTTCGATGTAAGCAGCAACGTGGACCGGCCCATTAGAGGTGAAGGCGTGCCGTTTGAACCCAAACAGGCTCAATCTGAATCGGTGATCCGTCTTCGTGATGTTCCCATCGCTTCGATCCGGGGACATACCCGTAGATCGACAGCACCGGCGTCCTGGAGAGTGCCTTCGTCACGATGCACACCCGGTAGCTGTTCCGGTTCTTCTTCATCCATTTGTACTCATTCGCAGTCAATTCCACAGCGACATCTGTGCCAGCCACGCCCTTGACCTCAAGATGAAGAACAACGCCGTCCCTGGCGGCCTCCAAGTCCCATCCACAGTGGTCGTCCTGTCGATCCCTGACGTCGTATTTCAATTCCTTCCCGTAATAGCGCATCACTTCACGGACCGCGGCTGCCTCAATTTGTTTTCGCCGTCTTGGGTCAACCTGCCAACCATGACCGCCATGCGGTTTGCGGTTAGCATTCTCCACCCGAGGCGTGCCATCAGACCTTATGAACCCAAGAAGCTCTCTGCGAAAGTGCCGGTGCTGTTCGCCTTCGGGATACCAAACATAGCGCCCCATCCCGCCATCGATTTCTCTTGCTCGTGGAACAGGCATCGTCAGGCGTGCGCCAGGCTCAAGTAGTTTGCTCTCCTTCGCCGTAACGTAATATCCGCAGTCATGACCCCGGAAAGTTCGCTTCGAGCCGGGCGGGGCTGAGTGCAATTTTCGATAGACACGGGCGTTCTTGTACCACCCCACGACACAGGAGTTGGCAACCCACACGACGAGAACACCATCAACGAACAGCGCTCCTTCCGGGGCACCAAGCCGCTCCACTGCAATCGAATCTTTTGAGGGACGCCCGTACCCGTAGTAGCGGCCCCGGTATGGCTTGAAATTGAATATCTCGTAGCCGTAGCCGTGCTCTTTCACGTATCCGCCGCCCCCAGTGATCGTGTCGCCTTTTAGGCCTTTGTAGGCGGTCATCCAGCCGATGTTCATGAAGAAGATAGGAGACTCTGCCATTCCTAACATTGTCGGACACGGGGGGGAAATAGACGGCGTCCCGTTCCCCTGCACCGCCTCCTCTTATTTCTTCCCTTTTTCCGGCCCGACGAATCCGATCGGCCGCTTGGGCGGATCGGGCGGCGGTTCCGTGAGCTGCTTCAGGATGTCGAAGACGACCTTGAAGCGCTGGTCATACTTCTTTTCCATGGCCGCCAGGCGGTCGGCGAGTTCCTTGTGCGTCGCGAGGATCTGCCTGAGCCGCACAAAGGTGCGCATGATGGCGATGTTGACGATCGCCGCGCGCTCGCTCCGAAGAACACTTGAAAGCATCGCGACGCCCTGCTCAGTGAAGGCATACGGCAAGAAGCCGCCGAGGCTTCGGCGCGAAGGTATCACACTTTGTGATACCAATCCCTCGGCTTCCTCTTTGGTGAGTTGGATAACGAAATCGGCCGGAAAACGGTTGCTGTTTCGTTTGACCGCTTGGCGTAGTGCGATCGGCTTCACCTCGTAGAGCGCAGCAAGATCCCGGTCGAGCATCACCTTGTGCCCCCGGATGAGGAGAATGCGCCGCTCGATCACTTCGACGGGAATGAGTTGCTGGTTCCCCGATTTCTTCGTTGGCATGAATGTAGGTGTTTGTGGGTTTAAGAATAAAGGATTTCAGTGCGTTGTCAACCGTGTCTTCGCCTCGCTGGCTACGCCAGCAACGCGGACGAGCTGCGGCGGGCACCAGCCTTCGTCAAAGCTCCGGCTTGCAAGCCGAAGCAGTCCCTTTTTCTCCCATCTTTCCAACAGCGGGCTTGGTGGGCGAGAAGCCCTCCTTCGCTCTTCGCCTAGCTGGCTACGCCAGCAACGCGGACGAGCTACGGCGGGCACCAGCCTTCGTCAAAGCTGCGGCTTGCCAGCCGAAGCCTTGGCGAAGGCTGGTGGAGGCGGCGGGAGTTGAACCCGCGTCCGAGAAAGCCCGTCGTGCAAAGCCTACGTGTGTATCCGGTTCTGTTTTTTCGAATGCGCCCTAAAGCACCGGCAACAGCGAGCGCCCTCTAGTCCGATTGATCTCGGCCTGGGGCTCCGGACCGAAGCCTTGCGCCTATCCTGCAAAATGACGCTCACTAGCTCACGCGCAGGCTCGTGAACCGGAGCGGCTACCTAATTAATTAGGCAGCGTATGCAAACTGCGAATTGGCAGTTGTGTTTTTCCGATCGTTTTACGGGAGCTCGGAACCCGACACGCCTTCACACCACGATTCAATCCCGTCGAAACCGTTGCGCCCCCTTCTGTTTTCAACCGTCTTATTTCATCCTAGCAGTCAATTGCGCGCTTGCGCCCGCGGCCTTCCTCGGTGCGCCGGATTGCGCGCGCCGCATCGGAGGTGCTCCAATAAGGGGAAGCCGTCCGGACCAGGCCTCCCTTCTACCCCGGCAATTCACTTGTCGGCATACGGTCAGGATGCTCCCCGTAGCGTGAATTTCGGCACTTACCGCGATGAGCAGTGAAACGACCGCCTCGCTGACTCCGGTGCTCACACCACTTGAGAAACGGCAGCAGTTCGAGGAACATGTGCCCCTCTATCACGTCGTTCTCCTCGACGACGATGAGCATACCTATGACTACGTCATCGAGATGCTGCAAAAGCTCTTCCTGATGCCCAAAGAGGTTGCCTTCCAGCACGCCGTCGAGGTGGATACAACCGGACGGACCATCGTTATCACCTGCGAGCTGCCACAAGCCGAGTTCGCGCGCGACCAGATTCACGCCTTTGGCGCCGACCCCCGCATGCCGCAGTCGAAAGGCTCGATGAGCGCTGTACTGGTCCCTGCCAACGACGTCAAGACCGTCTAGCCGGACGCTGAACAAACTGATTGGCAGCGGATGAACGCTGATTCAAAATCATTGACTTGCTATCCGCGTTCATCGGCGTTTATCGGCGGCCATGATGCTCCTCGACTTTTTCATCTCCGAAGTGTTTTACTCCCTCCGCATCCGTGCAAATATGAGTGCTTGGACGCCGCAGATCTCTCCACGCTCAAGACAATTCGCAGCCTGAAGAAGGCAGATCTGCATTTGCACCTCGAAGGCTCTCTTGAACCGGAAACACTGCTCGAGCTCGACCCTTTACTCACCGCCGACCAGATTGCCGCCCGCTTTGCCTATCAGGATTTCCCGGGCTTTCTGAAAGCGTATGTGTGGGTCACGCGCCAGCTCACTTCGCCGGCGGCCTACGCCCTCGCCTTGCGGCACTTGCTTCCCCGTCTCTCGCGCCAGGGCGTGGTTTACGCCGAGATCACTCTCTCAGCCGGCGTCATTCTATGGAAGGAGCAGGACTTCCACGCCATATTCGAGGCCTTGCGCGCCGAGGCTGCCTCTCAACACCAGGTCGAGGTCTGGTGGATTCTGGACGCCGTCCGCCAGTTTGGCGCACCCGCCGCCAAGAGCGTCTTCGACCTGGCCCGCGAGTACCGCGATCGCGGAGTCATCGCCATCGGCATCGGCGGAGACGAAGTCAACGGCCCGGCCTTGTGGTTTAAAGACCTCTACGCCGAAGCCCGCGCCGCTGGACTTCATCTGACCGCGCACGCCGGCGAAGTCACCCGTGCTGAGAGCGTGTGGCAGGCCCTCGAAATCGGGGCAGAACGCATCGGGCACGGCATTCGCAGCATCGACGATGCCGGGTTGCTTGACGAACTTCGGCGCCGCGACGTGCCGCTGGAAGTATGCCCTTCGAGCAATGTGCGCACCGGCGCTGTGGCCGGTATTGCCGCTCATCCGCTCCGCAAATTATGGGACGCGGGCGTACCCATCGTGCTGGGCGCGGACGACCCTGCTTTATTCTTCACAAGCCTCGAACAGGAGTACCTGCTCGCGGCGCGGCAATTTGGATTTTCAGAGAGTGAACTACGGCAACTCGCCGAGAACAGTCTGCGCTACCGGTTCGCGCACCCGCAATAGTACGTGTGCCCGGGCCGCCTGGTCCCAGCCGTTACTTTGACTTGTGACGCCTGTCACGGTAGCCGGTAAAACACCGCTAGCCGAGACGCGACCGTGAGGGAGCGTTTTTGACACCCGTATCAAACCGAGCCCTCAACCCCGGGAATCGCCGACCCGCTCTTCAAGCAGCGCCCGAAGTGTGGCTTCCAGAATGCGCATGCGGTCGGCAACCTGCTCCAAATCCGGTTCTTCCGTGGCTCCGCATTCCGCCACCAGGCCGTGCTCGAGCTGCCCGAGTGTTTCACTCGGCGTCTTTACTACCCGGCCGGGAATGCCCACAACGGTCGAATGTGCCGGAACGCTGTGCACTACTACGCTCCCCGCGCCCACCCTCACCCCTTCACCCAGAACGATGTTGCCCAGCACCGCCGCGCCCGTCCCAACCACTACGTTGTTGCCCAGCGTTGGATGCCGCTTGCCCTTTTCCGTTCCTGTGCCGCCCAACGTCACGCCCTGGTACAGCAGAACGTCGTCGCCCACCTCGGCCGTTTCCCCGATCACGGTTCCCATTCCGTGGTCGATGAAAAGCCGCTTGCCAATCGTCGCGCCAGGATGGATTTCAATGCCTGTCAGGAACCGCGAAATGTGCGAAATGAGTCGCGCCACAACGAACCATTCGCCGCGGTAGAACACATGCGCGACACGATGAAACAGCACCGCATGCAAGCCCGGGTAGCACAGCAACACCTCCAGGCTGTTCTTGGCGGCGGGGTCCTCGCGGCGAATCGTCTCGATATGCTCTCGCAACGTTCGGAACATGTTTAACTATTATGATTGGATTGTTTCTCGGCTGGTAAGTCGCAAAAGAGCTCTCTTCTCATGCAGTTCCCTGGATTTTATAGACCTGTATGCCGATAGGATATGAGGCCATTTTCGCTTTCGCCGCGCTGTCGGCGGCCTTTCCGTTGCTCGCTCTCGTCGTTGGCCGGACCCTCCGCCCCTCGGCTCCCAATCCCACCAAGCTCGAGCCTTATGAATGCGGCGTGCCCTCGGCGGGGCGGGCGCGGAGCAGGTTCTCAGTCCGCTATTACCTCGTGGCGATGCTGTTCGTCATTTTTGACGTCGAAACAGTTCTCCTGTTTCCGTGGGCGCTTCGCTATCACCAATTGGGCTGGTACGGGGTTGCAGTCGCCGGCATGTTCCTCGCATTCCTTGTGGTCGGCTACGTTTGGATCATTCGCAAGCGAGCCATCGAGTGGGCTTAGCGGCATGTCGCCTGGCTGACAGCTGAACGCTGATAGCTGAACGCTGGTAGCTGACAGCTTAAGCTTTCAATCGCCGAGCAGCTTTCCGTAAGGCCGCATGCTCTCCACGTTGTCGCAGATGGCCTTTATTCCGGCAGTGATGGGAATCGCGAGCAATAACCCCACGCCGCCCCACAACGCGCTCCAGAACATGAGGGCGATGGTGACCACCAGGGGATTGAGGTGAACACGTTTCCCGACGACTTTCGGGTAAAGGAAGTTCAGCGCTATCAGGTGGAGCGCCGCCACCACCAACACCAGGCTCAAGATGGTGGTGAATTTGTTGGGTATGGCAAGCGCCGCCATCAACGGCGGCATCACCGCAAGCGGCAGCCCGACGTAGGGCGCCAGGCTGAGGAATCCGCTCAGGGGTCCGACTAGCGCGAAATACGGTACACCAAACAGAAAAAACACCAGCGTACTTGCCACCGCAAGCATGGCGCCCAGAATGAAGTTGCCGAGTATGTAAGCCCGCGTCAGTTCAGCCACTCCGGCTATGCTCTTGCCGGCCATGTAGCGCTCTTCGCCGCGGAACATCTGCAGAACGCTCTTTCTGACGTGATCGCTCCAGCTCAGCATGAAGTAAACCAGGAATGGCACGAACGAAAACATCAGCAGAATATCGAAATACTCGGAGACGTATCCATAAACCACCGAAATGGCCGGCTTCTGTTCGACGTGAATTCGGACGTCCTGCACCGGGGCTGGCACGGTTACAGACTCAGGCGTAGTCACAGTCGGAGTGGCTGACTTGCGCTTATGCGCGGCGGCCCCAGCCTGAGGCTTCTGCTCAGGCTGCTCTCCTGTATCGCGCATGCGTCTCGGCACCAGGCCTTCGGTCGCGGTGTGCGTCAGCCGTTCCACCTCGTCGCTGGCTCTGTCGTATAGCTCATTCATGCGGGTCGAATAGGCAGGCAGCTCCTCACTGAGATGCGCAAGCTGCCGCCACAACACGAGGCCCAAGACGTAAACTGCTATCACCGCAACCAGGATCACGACTGCGGCGGCTGCCGGCCTCGGCAATCGCAACTGCATCACAAGCTCCACCACGGGATCGAGAATGAAGCCGAACATCGCCGAAATAATCAGCGCGACGAAGAAGGGCCGGCCAAAATACAGCAACGCAATGAGCGCGGCTAGCCCAATCAGGCTCACGCCCGCTTCGGCGGCCTTCTGTGAAGGTAAATAAGAAGAAACGATTGCCACGACCCGCTTCCGAACGCCCGTCTTCGCTCTGTAACACGAACCAAAGCCGACAGCATCTGTGGTCAGCTGCCAGCCACACTCGAAGCGGCTAACCGCTGAAAGCTGATCGCTGAAAGCTGAACCCGGCCGCGCCCATCACGCCGTCAGATAACGCTACTCTAACATGTAAGCTGGCTCGTATCCCTTGCTTGCCGGCCCATTTTCCCAGGCCGCGGGGTAATCGATGTTGCTGCGGGATAATCAATGTTGTTGTCGCCCAGCTTCGACCAGCCTGATTTTTCCGTCGCCGCGCCCGCGCGCATTCTCGCCCTCGATGTTGGGAAGAAACGGATCGGCCTGGCCATCAGCGATGAGCTCGGAATCACCGCTCAGGGTCTCGACACGCTCCACCGCACTCGCATCCGTGACGACCTGGCGCGTCTCACAAACCTGATTCAGGCTCGTGGAGTCACTCTATTGCTGATAGGCAGGCCCCTGCACATGACCGGCTCGGAAAGCCGCCAGAGCGCATACACGGAGGAGTTTGCCGCGCGCCTGCACGAGCATTGCGGCGTCCCTACCCTGCTATGGGATGAACGCCTGACCACACTCGAAGCCGAGCGTGTGCTTCGGTTGGCCAATGCGCCGCTTGATGAGCGCAAGCGTGCCGTTGACCGCCTTTCCGCCGTGCTCCTGCTCGAGAGCTACCTCGAAAACCAGCAGATCGCGCGCGCCGGCGCCAATGACGAGGAACCGGGCATTGTCTAGTCTTTCCCGCCTTTTACGCCTGGTCTTGAAAATCACACTGGTCCTGTTTATCCTCGCTCTGATTGCCGGCGGAGGGTTAGCCTACTTGTGCGTCACGCCCTTCGGTACGTATCCGAATCCCGTCTTCGTCGAAGTGGAACATGGCGCGCCCACTGTCGGCGTTGCCTCCACTCTCGAAGAACAGGGAGTGGTCCGGTCCCGCTATTTGTTCCTGTTCCTGCGTCTGATTCAGCCGCACGTGCGCCTGCAGGCGGGCGAATATCGCTTTGATGAGCCGCTATCACCATGGGAGGTTTTCGGAAAGATTCAGCGCGGCGAAATCTACTACGTGGAACTGCGTGTACCGGAAGGCAGTAATATATTCGACATTGCCGGGCTGCTCGCAGGTCTTGACTCGGTGCGGCCAGAGGCGTTTCGCGAAGCTGCCGGGGACCCGGGCTTGATCAGCGATCTCGATCCTCTCGCCCCCGATCTGGAGGGTTATCTGTTCCCCTCCGTCTACCGGGTCACGCGCCACACAACCGCAATCGAGCTGTGCCGCATGATGACATCGAAGTTTCGCAAAGTTTGGGCGTCGCTCCCGCTCCCGGGCGGCGCGCATTCGGCGCAGGTTCATGAAACGGTAACGCTGGCATCGCTGGTGGAAAAAGAGACCCCAACTGCGGCCGAACGCCCGCTGGTTGCCTCGGTTTTCGTCAACCGCTTGAGCCAGGGGATGCCGCTGCAATGCGATCCGACTACGGTGTACGCGGCGCTGATCGAGCATCGGTATCGCGGCGCGATTTACAAGAGCGACCTGGCCAGCACCAACCCGTACAACACTTACTCGCACGCCGGCCTCCCCCCTGGACCGATCGCCAATCCAGGCCTCGCGTCTCTAACGGCAGCGCTGAATCCGGCTCAATCCGACTTCCTGTATTTTGTTGCAAGGCCCGACGCTCCGGGGACGCACCAGTTCTCGACCGCCCTCGCTGATCACCAGCAGGCCGTGGGAACCTACCGCCATCGGCGGCGACACTAGCGAGCATCCCCTCTGTATTGATATAGGTGGATGAACCACTCCTGAGATCCCTAAATAAGTTTGCACCTGCCGCTAAGCAGCAGCGCGCAGAATTCATCCGGCAGGCCATCAAGGAAGCCAGTCGGAAGCGCGAATACGAAGCCGTTCGCGAAGCGTATCTCCGCCAACCGGATTCGCCGGACGACGCCCATGACTGGTCCAACGCCGAAGAGTGGAAGCTGTGAAGAAATACGAAATCTAGTGGGCGGACTTGCCAAGCCTGCTGGGGCGTCCTCTTCGGGGCGCGGCGAAGTCAAGAGGTGCTCTCAGTCGACTCTTCGATAAGCGAGAATCGCAACTCCCGGACGCTTCCGTACGACGACTTCCAGCCCGGTCTCCATCAGCTCCTTGCCAGTGTGTCGAGATTCCATTCCAGTATCCAGATCGCGCATGGAGTAGGTAGCACTCGCCTTCAGGCCGCGCAACTCAAAGCGAGCCATTTCGAACGGGCTCTCAGGCCGCCGGAATGCCTGGATCACTCCTTCAGACTCCGCCCGGCCCGTATCTTCCGCAGGGTTGTCGAACTGCCAGGCCATCCAGGCGGTGGGTTCGGTGCCGTACGGAGTTAGCGGATAAAAATCCCCATAGTAGAGCGGCGCAATAGAACGCCATTCGCCGATGAGTTTTTGCAACGGGACCGAGTCCGATTCGACGCGCGCCACATCCAAACCAATTCCGGCCGCAGGTGTCATCTGGCTCCAAAAGACATACGGATCCACCGAGTTGAAAGCGGTTCCGAAATAGGGAATCCAAAGTGACAGCCCATAGGTAAACTGCTGCATGGAGGAAGGCTCGTAGGCGAAATCGCTGCGCCAGAGAGGCACGGAGCGCCGCAGCGTTTCCAGGTCGAGCCGCCTGCCTCCCGAAGCGCACGTATCGATCAACAAGCGCGGGAAACGCCGCCTCAATTCGTCCCAATACGCAAGATACCCGGTGACGTGCTCGATTTCAGTGATACCTTGCCGGTCTTCCGCATCGCGAGAACGCCACAGCGCCAGCGGCTCAAAATTGAAGTCCTGTCGGTAAAGGTCGATGCCCTGCTCGCCGATGATTTTGCTGACGTGCTCGACAAGCCACGCCCGCGCCGCCGGATCGCCGAGAAAGAGGAGCTTGTCCTTGTCGTTCGTGCCGATCAACCACTCGGGATGGTTCTCCCAAAGCCACGATCCGGCTGTGACGCGCTCGGGCTCGAACCAGACGATGATCTTGACGCCGCGCGCGTGCGCTGCATCCGATATAGGCGCAAAGCCGTGAGGGAAACGGCGCGGATCGGGATCCCAGGTCCCCGTCTTCCACCAACCAGTCTTAAACGAATACCAGCCCGCGTCCATCCACCAGTAATCGATCTTCAATCCCGTTTTCAGAACGCGCGCCAGGAATTCCTTTTGGTTCTCTTCGTTCGCGTCCTGCATTTCGATGGTTTGCCTTCCGCTGCCACCTGCCAGTTGGGGTGGGGGCAGCTTTCCGCCCGGCCGGGGCAGATTGCACGCGATCATCCAACGCCGCCAGACGTTTTGTGCTCCAATCCAGTCGCCTTGCCAGAACTGCAGCGCCACCAGAGGAGTGCGCACCTCCTCGCCCGGAAGCAGCCGGAAATGTGTCAACTGCTGGCCTGCCGACACACGCACGCCTCGCTGCTTGTCGCGTGAAAACCGGGCCTCCCATTGCCCCGGCCAGCCCAAGCCAACGATGATTCCTTCGCCCGCCCACTCGAGATTGAAGTAACAAAGGTCGCCATCCGTGGGGCGGCCTCCGATCGACCCGAGTTTCTGCTCCCCTCCTGGCGGCAAGGGCGTCGTGAATGGTTGGAAATCGGTTGGAGAATTAGGGCTTCCCTTCGAGTGATGAAGCAGAAACTCGCCCTCGGCCGTGCGCTCAAATTCCGAATCGAGCGCACGAACATTTTCAAGGATGGGTGTCGGCGTGGAAGACGAGTTCTTTAGGTACACCGTCCACTCGACCACCGGAAAGCCAGCGTAAGCTACCGCGACACAACGCACGATAAGGCCCGTTCGTGGGTCCGTGTAGGTCTCGACATATTCCGTTCTCCCCGCGTCGAGTTTCCGGGTAGTCCGTTCCAAACGCCACGCGGGAAGGAGATCGGCGGAGTTGCGATCCCCGTAACGGAACGAGAATGGAGCCTCGAGCGAATAAGCGCCTGAGAGTGGGCCCAGCGGCAGGTCAGCCAGCCACACGTCTTCTCCGCCCGCGAGTGTCACGCGCGCATCGGCCCAATCCGCCTGATCCCATTCCGCTTGATAAGTCGGGGCGTGTTCACCGACTGCCGTTAACGTGAGCTTGATCTCCTTTGCTCCGTTCAGGTCCACAGAAATCGGCACGCCCGCAAGCCCTTCCCGAAGCACGATGGAACGGAAGAGCGTCTGCCCGTTGGCCTCGACGGAGGCAATCACGCTTCCGCGTCCGCCATTCGAGTAATAGCCGAGGTCGTTGCTGTCGACTCCGACAACCGCGCTGAAGCGCGCCGCGCCAACCGGCAGCCGAACAACGATCTCCCCAGGGGATGGCATCGCCACGCCGCGTTCGAAGCTGGCGCCAGCAATATTGAAAAGCCGGTCCTTAATGCGGTTTCGCTCGAGCACCCCGGACTTGAGTCGGACCAGTAAGTGCGCCGGCGCAACATTGTCATCCGCGATACCAAGGAACTTGGCGCGACTCCAGCGCCGGGCGTTATCAAGCGGTTCCGCAACCGCATTCGCCGATACCAGCAGAGTCACTGCCGCGAGGAGAGCTTTCCTGAAGGCCATAATCCGGACCGAGTATACATCTCTCTTAAGACTCCACCTCCCTGCCGCCAGAGTGTGGCGCGGGCACTCGTGCCCAATGTCACTTAGTTTTCGAGGAGTCGCGAATTCTGGCTTAATAGTGGGGCGGACCCCCTGGTCCGCGCGGGTCCCCCCGGACCCGCTCTGCGCCAATGGGATCAGGCGCGTGGACGTGTGAAAAGGCCGACGAGGGCGTCGGCCGCGGACCAGGGGGTCCGCCCCACAATGGATCCGCATGTCCAGCAGCGGGATAACTAAGTGACATTGGGCACTCGTGCCTGCAGCGCCTGCCTCGCCTGAATTGTTTCGTCTCGGCGTTTCCCTATGAGCAAACGTTCGCTTTCGCATCTGAGCGAGAGGCGGGTGGAATCGACTGCTTGAGATATCGAGCCCAAGCCCCACCCGGTCTTGATATGCTCTTGCATGCCGCGGTCGCACATCGCTTTCGAGCCGCGGCGGAGCGGCTGCAATGTGGCCGGAATTACAGGAGCGGTAACTTCGTTGAAGAAATGAAACCAGGGACGATCGATTACATCATTCTCGGGACGTACTTCCTCTACGTTATCGGCATCGGCTGGCTGGTGAAACGCCGGGTCAAGACCGGTGCCGAGTTTCTGACTTCGGGCCATTCCATCCCGGTATGGGTCACCAGTCTGGCATTCATTGCCACCAACCTTGGCGCGCAGGAAGTGATTGGCATGGTCGCCTCGGGCGCCAAATATGGAATGCTGACCTGCCACTTCTATTGGCTGGGTGCAATTCCCGGGATGATCATCCTCGGGGTCTTCATGATGCCGTTCTACTACGGCAGCCGTGCGCGCAGCGCGCCGGAGTATCTCAAGCTGCGCTTTGACGAGAAGACCCGCGGGTTCAACGCGATTACCTTTGCGGTAATGACCATTTTTTCCTCTGGAATTTCGATGTACGCACTGGGCCTGCTGTTTAGAGTGATGCTCGGCTGGAGCTTGACGAACTCTATCCTGCTCTCGGCGGCAATCGTCCTGGTTTATACATACTTGGGCGGCCTTACCAGCGCCATTTACAACGAAGTATTGCAGTTTTTCTTGATCGTGCTGGGCTTTCTGCCGCTGTCGGTCATGTCCATCTGGAAAGCTGGCGGCTGGTCGGGGGTAACTGCGCGAACCACCGCCTTCATGGCCTCTCAGCCGGCATTCGCTCGCAATCCCGACGTGATGACGCACACGTGGAAATACATCTGGCACGCGTCCACCAACATGATGGGCGTGGAGTGGTTCGGAATGGTTTTCGGCCTGGGCTGGGTGCTGGGGTGCAGTTACTGGTGCTGCAACTTTCTGGTGGTGCAGCGGGCCATGGCCGCTAACTCGATGGCAGCCTCGCGGCTGACGCCGTTGGCCGCCACTTTCCCGAAGATGCTGATGCCGGTGATCGTCATCGCGCCGGGCCTCGCCGCCATCGCTCTTCACCAAATGGGCGTGCCCGGCATTTTGGTGCCCAAGGGCGACTCGTACGACTACAACCTGGTACTGACCAACCTAATGGCGCAGTTCTATCCCTCGGGCCTGCTCGGAGTGGGGCTCACCGCGCTATTTGCCTCCTTCATGTCGGGGATGGCGGGCAATGTTACGGCGTTCAATACGGTGTTCACTTACGACATCTACCAAAGCTACATAAAAAAGGACGGCTCGGACGCGCATTATTTCAAGGTCGCCAAGGTCACCACCATTGCGGGCGTGCTGCTCTCGATCGGCGCCGCATACTGGGCGGCGCAATCCAACAACATCATGGACTTCCTGCAACTGGTGTTCGGATTCGTGAACGCGCCGCTGTTTGCCACCTTCGTGCTCGGAATGTTCTGGAAACGCACTACCGGGCACGGCGCTTTTGCGGGACTGCTCGCTGGCGAGATCGTCGCCACTCTGACGCTGGGCTTCTCCACCGCGGAAGGAAACGGCGGCTGGTTCGGCTCGGCCCACGTGTTCCCGTCCGCCATGGCGCAGAATTTCTGGATCGCCATTCTGGCGTTCCTGGCCTGCCTCGTGTTCACGCTGGCGGTCAGCCTTATCACGAAACCGAAGCCGGTTTCGGAGCTGAAGAATCTGGTCTACGGCTACACGGTGATCCCACCTAAGGAGACCCTTCCCTGGTACCAGCGGCCCGTCCTGCTAGCGGTGATTGCGGGCATTTTCTGCATTCTGTTGAACATCTGGTTCTGGTAGAAATTCATGGATGACCTTCGTATACCGATCGGCTCGTTCTTCCTGATTCTGGGGGTGATGCTCCTGATTGCGTACTTCGTCGTCACCACAGGACCGCCTCTGGCATCGTCGCAAGTGAACTTGTGGTGCGGCATTGGAGCGCTCGTTTTTGGCGCCATTATGCTGCTTCTAGCGCGGCGCAAAGCGTGATCGCACCGTCCAAATCGCCGCATTCCGGAATCTAGTAGTAAGAGGTTCGACGGATCAGCCGAAAAAGCCCTCGGAGACCAGGCGGCTCAAGTCCCGGGCGCTATGAACTACGCGAACCAGGTCAATCCCGTCTTGGTGAGGGAAATAGAAAAGGAGAATGCGCTCGAACCCATCTGATACCGGAAAGCGCCGCATCCCTTGGAGAGAGGCCTTAGTGAGCAGCAGGGGAGTGCCAATCTCAGGCTGGCGAGCCAGAGCGGCTGCGGTCGAACCCGCTGCCACGAGAAAGCGGTCCGCGATCTCGATGCTCGCATTCTCGGCATACCAGACCCACTGGGCGATGAGGTCGCGCTTGGCAGCTTCCCGTTTAAGGACCCGGGCCACTAAGCCGACTTTCGAGACTTACGGGCTTCAAACTGCTTCAGAGCTTCCTTGCGGATCTCGTCCCAGTCCTCACGAGTCATCTGCGTCGGCTCGCTGCTCTGGATGCCATCGAGCAGCATAGCTTCCAACTTCTCATGCACCTTGCGTTTCTCATCGTCACGAATGAGATCGCGAACATACTCGCTGATCGTGCTGTAACGCCCCGATCCAACTTGCTCATCGACGTAGTGCTTAAGCTGGTCCGGAAGAGAGATGTTCATTGTCTGCATTTAACGCCTGCGCTCTTGGCTCAAGATAACATGCATGGCAAGCAATGGCAAATCTTGCCATATTTAGCCACCGGGCAGGCCGGGCCGACTATCAATCGGCCTGCAGTTGACCAACCTGCCCTACATACTTGGGCAAGGGAACGGCTTTAGGCCGTCAGGCGCGCAGGGTTCTTGTCGCATTGCCGGTAGGCCCGGAAGACGTTCTCAAATACCGGGTCCCAGGATAGGCCGCAGGCATAGTGGCGGGCGGCTTCGCGCATGCCGTGATGTGCATCCAGATCCGTCAGCAGCGCTTTCACGCCTCGAATGAAGCCCGGAAATCCGTCAGCTACGTAGCCGGTAATTCCCGACTGCACCAGAAACTTCGGGCCACCCTGGTTGGTGACCACTGCGGGAACACCCGAGGCCAAGGCTTCGACGACCACATTGCCGTAGGTATCCGTCGTCGAAGGGAACACAAACAAATCCATGTCCGCATAGGCCCGCGCCAGCGCCTCGCCGCGAAGCACTCCGGGCAAATGCGCGTTTGGCACGTTGGCTTTCAGCCACTCCTTGTCACAGCCCTCGCCAATGATCACGAATTCGAAATCCCGCTTCCGGGCCTCGAGCAGCGCGCGTCCCAATTCGGCGAGGAATCGTACGTTTTTTTCCGGAGTGAGGCGGCCCACGTAGCCAATGCGAAAGATGTTTGAAGAGCGGTTTCTGCGTGCCGGCGTGAAGAGCGTGGTGTCGACGCCGCGCTGCATGAGGAACGCCTGGCGGCCGGTCAACTGGCGGAGCAACTCGACTAACTCCGGGTTCGGCGCCAGCAAAATGCTCGCCTGGCGGTAGAAGTATCCCAGAAACCGCAAGGAAGCGTCCTCAACCCGCTGCGCCGCTGCTTGACGGAATCCGCGCGGGAAAATGTTCAACAGGCGTTCCATGCGGCGGCCCGCGTATTCATGCAAACTTGTGTGCCAGGACATCGCCAGCGGCAATCGAAGATCCCTGGCCAGGCGCCAGCCCAACAATCCCATGTCGCCCGGGCCGGTGACGTGGATCACTTCGGCGCCAAACGCGCTCACTTGGTCTTTGACGCGCCGGTAATGGCGCATCAGGAGCGGGTCGCACTTGAGGTTGGCGTCAAGAAGGAACGCAAACGGGCCCCGCTCGAGCTGCAGAATGGTGACCGCGCCATCGTTGACAATGCCGGTGGGGTCGCCGCCGTGAACGCTCAAGAACGGTATCTGACGCCGGCGGGCGAAGGCCTCAAACTGGCGGCTGGTATGCGCGACGCCATTCACCTCGTGAAAGGTATCGGGCAGAAAAGCCACCCGAAGGTAATGGCTCAAACCGCTACCTCCGAGTCGGACCAGACGGCGCTGTCATCCAGGGCGAGGCGCAAGGCCGAGCGAACCGTACGTCGTTCAAGCAGGCGCATGGCGGCGATAAAGTAGCGGATCACGGCCGGAGCTCCGTCCTGCCAATACGACGAAACGGCAACGGGCTCGGTTTTGTCGGGAGGCAGGAAAAACACCCGGTCGCTCCAGACGCGGCGGCCGTCGGAGTTGTCGGGATACTCGCGGACTACATCGACCATGGTCTGGAGGACGCGCAGTTTCAGGGGCTCATGGTATTGCGGCATGAAAACCACGTGACTCGAGCGGCGGTATCGAACCTCGCGTATGAACTCGACCAGGCTCGCGCCGCGAGTGAGGTTCAAAATAGCGTTGGGTTCCAGGCCATGGCGATCGCCGCCGCCGACAAGCGGAATCCCAGACTGGCGGCCGAGCCGGATCGCCTGGCAGTTCTCATTCCACGAGCGAAGGCCATTTAGCTCCAGCGCATGAAACGCGCCGCCGTGGCGCTCCAACAAGCGCCCGAGAGCCTCGGCGTGCTCCGCTGCGCCAATTCCTTTCTCGTCCCAAACCGGATGATTCAACACCAGCAGCGCGTCCGGATACGAGTTGAGCATGGCGAGCAGTTCGGCCAAGCGCGATTCCCTCGGGGCGGCAGTGTGCGCCTTGAGCTGCTCCATGATGGCGGCGCTTTGGTCGATCGGCAGGTTGTGTACGCCCAGATGAAAAAACGTGGGCCCATAGGGTATCGTCCACTCCGTCGAAACCGGCGCCTCGCGAAACCGCTCCAGAAGATG
>Ga0181525_10000711_pt1 | contig 28879 bp, 16 predicted proteins | sample PEATcosm2014_Bin_48_FD_121100 | JGI IMG/M metagenome (GOLD analysis project Ga0181525, IMG submission 121100) | Peatland microbial communities from MTU Mesocosm Facility, Houghton, MI, USA - PEATcosm2014_Bin06_10_metaG | ecosystem: Environmental > Terrestrial > Soil > Wetlands > Peat | place... | reverse complement strand
GATGTACGCGGTATTGCAGCTTCAAGGTGCTTGCCGCGTCAATGAGCAGTTCGGAGCTCACAATCGGAACACCGCGCGAGGCTTCGTCTCGATAAACGCCGCCGCCGGCGAAGAATGGCTGCTTGTCCTCTGTCACAGTCTCTTCTTCCACGATGGCGCCAATGGCAAGGGCCGGCAAGGGAGCTTTGCGAATGCGCTCATCGGTGTAGACATTATCGTCAGCGTCGGATGCCGGTCCATCGATAACAGTCTTCGGATCGAGCTGGCTGACTCGTCCATCGGGCAGAATCACCCGCGCCTGAATGACTGGCTGATTCTGATACCAGAGCGCGTAGCGGGCAGAGGTCTCGGCCCAGTCATCCACACCGGCTTGTGTCTCGATGCGAAATATGAGCGAATGACGATAGGTGACGCGGCCCTCTGTATCGATCCGGTAGCTGTCCCGCTCAAAGAGGACAGTTGCCTCCATGAACTTTTCGGGCACAATTTGCGCGGCGGCCTTCTGCAGATCAGTCACTGAAGCCTGAAATGCAGGTCCGGAGAGCGGCCAAACTGGTTCCTGTCCATGGGCGATATTAACTGCCATTGCAGTGCAAACAAAGGCGAAGATGACTGAAGTCAAGAGCGGAGACCGTGTACGAGATGCACGCATCGAATGGGCTTCTTTTAAGTAGATTTGAGTCGCTTCCATCTTAACGCGGAAAGGGCATTACTCGTTTGGACCGCTAAATCGATAACGGTGAATCGGCTTCCGGGATAAGTAAGGCGACATCGGAGGACGCCTTATCTGCTAAACGGCCAAACCTTAAGCTAATTGGTCGAATTTGTTCTCCCCGGCCGCAGCAGCCAAGCCGCCTGTACGCTCTTCTCCAACTGGTCCTGACGAGCGCGGACCCAGGGCGAGTAGTGCTTCTCGGTGACCCGCACGCTCGCATGACCGAGCAGGATCGAGACCTGGTCGATAGGGACACCGGCAAGCAGCATTTCGACCGCGAAGGTATCGCGGAACATGTGGCAGTGGGCGCGCTTAGGGGTGCCGTCGGGATTACGAAGGTCGGCGATTTTGAAGAGCCGACGATAGGCACGCTGCCAATTGGCCACAAAGGTCTTGGGAAGACCGTTGCCGCTCCAGAAGAAGTAGCGCGGGTTGGGTTTGAGGCACGGTGGAATCGAGCGAAGTAGTTCCGCGACCTCAGGCGGCAAAGGTACAAAGACGGGGATTCCGGTCTTGGCCTGGTAGAGCAGCAGTTTGTTCTCTTCCAGGCGCGAACATTCGAGGGTGACGGCGTCTCGGATGCGCAGGCCGCTCCATCGCATCAACTTGGTGAGAGCGCGGATGCGGACCCCGCGCTTCTCAGGAGCCCATGATCGCTCGACATCTTCGTCGAGCCGATAGGTTGCGCCGACGATTCTCTGGTACTCCTCGGCATTGAAGTAGTTGGTCGGAACATGTTTGGCGATCACCCTGCCCATCGTGGCAGTCGGGTTCTCATGGAGCCAGCCCCGCCGGACACAAAACCAGAAGAAGCCGATGATTCGCTCAAACTTCTTTTTCCGCGCTAGCGGCTTATCCTTCCAGGTTTGGCGCCACTCGATCAGATTTTGCGAGTTGAAGTCACGCAGGAAGGTGATGTCGCGCTCTTTGGCGAAGCCCAAGAGTTGCGCCTCAAAGATATGCCTGAGTTTCTCCACGGTGGACGAGGCGAGGCCGCGGGCTTCGGCGTCCCCGAGGTAAGTGGCGACGGCCTCCTTCACAGTCGGCAAAGCCCGAACAGCCTTTACATCCTCACCACTCAGCGATTTGTGCTCGAACTTGCGAGCGACGAGTTCGGCCTGCTCCCAGGACCGGGTCTTGGCAGAGACGCGAAATCGTTCTTGATGGCCGGGGAGCCTGCCGTTAATCCACTTGGGGCAGCGGCAGCGGCGGTAGAAGGGATCGTCTTTCTTCGCGCATTGGGGGCTGTGGCGAGCGTAGACACTGAGCATAATGCAGCCAATTTAGCACCAAAAGCCGCTTGGTACAATATGGGTACATTTTCTCAACATCCAACTTTTTCCACAGGATAAATCTATGATTATATACGTACTTATCTATGGTGGAGGCGGCGGGAGTCGAACCCGCGTCCGAAATCGCTGTCAGCCAGGAGAATCCATGCTCAGTCCAGTTCCGGGGATTTCACTGCTGGCGCTCAGAACGGACAAAATACGCCAGAAGCTAGTCCGATGATCTCGCGGTTACAACACGGACCGAGCCGCAACCGCCAGCCCACTAAATGACGTCCGCTCACAGCCCGCAGGCGAAGCCGTGGAAGACGGCAGCTTAGTTAATTAAGCTGCAAGTGCCAGATTATCGTTGGCAACTTTTGTTTTGCGAGCGATTACGGGTGCCCACACCCCGGCATGCCTCCTAAGCCGCAATCGATCCCGTCGAAACCGTGACGCCCCCATCTACCATCCCACCGGCTAAGACCTGCCGTTGGGCATCCTGATCGGGCATGCATCGGGCCAACTGGCTCGTGCTGCTAAGCCGATTCTACGCCAATTCCAATATCGCCGCGGTTCTACTGCTTGAGCAGGTCGATCGACTCATATTCGTGGCGGGCGATAGCCGCGCGGATTTGCTGTGGAGTCTTGCCTGCTTTGGTTTGCTGGTAGGCGAAAACTCCCTCCTTGGCGCAGGTGTCGCACTCGGTGCTATGGATCGTCTCATAGCAACTGCGCAGGCTGGTGTGGCCCAGCGAGCGGTCGCAACGGCAGTTGCAGGGAAGCTGATAAATCACGTTGCTGATCTTGGCTGCCATCTGGTAGACGTGCACCTGCCAGGGATACTGGAAGTGTTCGCCTGCCAGCTTGCTGCCGGAGAGGATCGGCGGCAGGGCGCTCACTTTAAGCGGCGCCGAGGGATGATAGGCAGGAACGTCGTCGGCCGGGTTCGACCACTGCGCATAGCTGGCTGCCGTCACTGCAAATACGGCCACTCCAAGAACCCAGCGGCGCTTCATCCAGTTGTACGTCATAAAACCCTCTCAGCATCATTTTAGACCGAGAAAAGCGGGAATCGAAAGCCAGGCAGCGGGTGGCGAGCTCCTGGAACGTGGATCGCGCGATTCTTTGCGCAAAAAAGACGGCACGAACGGTCAAGCTGTTCGTGCCGGGAGGCCAGTGACGCAAACTACTTCCATCGGAAAAGGCAGCAAGATCAGCCACCTTCTCGTCGGGAATATATACACGATAACATAGATCGCTTGGAATGCAAATACAAAAATCGAGATTATTGGCAGTTTGCTGAAGTGCAAACGTTTCTGGATGAAACGAGTCCGCAATGCGAGACTCTTCAAGCGTGAAAGAGGTAGTTCCCATTCACCGGCGGGTCACGGGCGGCGGGCCCATTCACCAGCGATGTTCATGTCAATGCACTCCTGGGCGAGACCGAGGTTGAATAGAGCGGCGCCGCGGCAGACAAGTTGCCGGTAAATTGCAACGCCCGAGGATGCCGCCACCCCGGAACCCTGTAACCTACTGCTGCTCGGCAGCGGGCTGGACGGCCTGGGCACTGCCCGATTCAAAAGATCAGCGAGGATCAGGGCCTGCGCTGGATTTCAGCCGCAACGATCCTGTTATTCTTGAAGGGTGATTCGACGTTCTGGACTCAATGGATTTGTGCCGATGGGCCTGCTATTGGCGGTGTTCCTGGCGGCCTGCCACAAGGAAGAACAAGCAGTCGTCGGCGTGGCCAAGACGGCGGTCAACGCCGAAAAGAAAGCTCAGGAAGCCGCTCAGGCTACAGCCACCGAGGCCGACCGTCAGCGCGGCGCTTTGGCCTTGATCCCGCTGCCCACCAAGAGCATGTATGTGGATGTGCATGAGCCCAGCGCGTGGGTCAATCCATTTCTCTCGGTCGACGCCGAGACGCTGAACCTGCGCATCACGCTGGCCGACGCCAACACCAGCACAGTGGGCCAGGGAACCATGCTGCGCCCCGAAGCTGCGCGCCGCCAGGAACTCCAGATACGCCCGGGCGATCTGGCCAAAGCCCTTGTTGCTTTGCCCGCCGGCGCGTGGCACTACGGCCGCGTGATCGCAGTGGCCGAGTCGCCCGTGGCCGGCAAGAAGGACCGTCCCAAAGTCCGCCGTAACGTCGAAGCCGCGATCACGGAGCTCAACGATCTGGGCGTGGTCGTTGAAGAGTGGCCCACGCGCTAGAGCGGTTCTCGAAGTTCCCCTGCATTCACTCCCTGATCTTCGTGAGGCAAATTAATTCCTATCTGGGGATGACAATTGATTGCGATTCGCAATCCCTGACCGCAAAGATGCAAGGCCATCGTAATAGCGTCCTCCGACTATCGCCGATTGAAGCCTGCGTACAAACGAGGAATGAAGGTTGTTCAGATTCTTGCTGAGAATGTGCTGCCGTCATCTTCCTGTTTGGATGGCGCGCGTCCCATTCAAACGCGGTACCATTGCCCCGTGGCCATTCCACCTCTTTCCGTCCTGATGAATCAGCCGCCGCTGACGCACGAAGCCTTCGCTGCCCATCGCGAGTTGGAGGCACTCCTCAAGCAGACCGTGCGCGGCGATGTTCGCTTCGATCTTGGTTCGCGGGCGCTCTATGCTTCGGACTCGTCGAACTACCGGCAGCTTCCAGTGGGCGTATTGTTGCCGCGCGATGCCGCTGATATTGAGGCCGCGCTGGCCGCATGTCGCGCCACGGGAGCAGCCGTTTTGCCGCGCGGCGCGGGAACCAGCCTGGCCGGTCAGTGCGCCAACGTCGCCGTTGTCTTTGACTTTTCGCGCTACATGCGCAGCCTCATTTCCATCGATCCGGAAGCAAGGCTGGCGAAGGTCGAGTCCGGCCTGGTTCTCGACAGGCTGCGCGAGGCCGCAGAGCAACATCACCTGACCTATGCTCCCGACCCGGCGACGCACTCGCGCTGCACTCTGGGCGGCATGATCGGCAACAACAGTTGCGGCGTTCATGGATTGCTCGGCGGCAAGGTCGTGGACAACGTGGAATCGCTCGACCTGATTCTCTACGACGGAACACGCATGACCGTGGGCCAAACCGGCGCGGCCCAGCTTGACGCATTGAGGCATTCGGGCGGCCGGGTGGGCGAGATTTACGAGAGCCTTGCGAGGCTGAGCAATCGCTATGCCACACTGATTCGCGAGAAATTCCCGCGCATTCCTCGTCGTGTCTCCGGCTACAACCTCGATGAGCTGCTCGATGAGAGTGGCTTCAATGTTGCGCGTGCGCTGGTGGGCTCGGAGGGCACATGTGCAACGGTTGTTTCGGCCACACTGAATCTGACTGCCAGCCCGCCCTTTCGCGTTCTCACGGTGCTGGCCTTTGCGGATGCATTCCTCGCTGCCGATGCTGTGCCGCGCGTGCTTGAGTTCGGTCCCATCGGCCTTGAAGGCTTCGATGGGATGCTGCTCGACTTCATGCGCCGCAAGGCGCTGGCTGTAGACGATGTCGCGTTGTTTCCCGATGGCGACGGGTTTCTGCTGGTCGAGATGGGCGCATCGAATGCGGCTGAGGCGCAGGCCAAGGCCGAGGCCCTCGCCAGCGCGGCGAAGAGTTGGATGGCTGCGCCTGAGGCTCGCATCTACAACGCGGCCGACGCCGTGCGCGTCTGGCATGTACGCGAATCGGCGCTGGGCTCAACGGTTTTCGTACCCGGCGAGCCAGATGGATGGGAGGGGTGGGAGGATGCGGGGGTCCCGCCGGCGCAGCTAGGCGCCTATCTGCGTAAGATCGTCGCCCTGATGGGAGAGTACGGCTACCGCAGCCCGCTCTATGGCCACTATGGACAGGGCTGCGTTCACATGCGCATCAACTTCAACTTCCGCACCGAGGAAGGGCTGCGCAAGTATCGCGAGTTCATCGAGAGGGCCGCCGATCTGGTCCTGAGCTTTGGCGGTTCGCTCTCGGGCGAACACGGCGACGGGCAATCGCGCGCGGCTCTCTTGCCGAAGATGTTTGGCCCGGAGCTGATGCAGGCCTTCCGCGAGTTCAAAGCGATCTGGGATCCGGAGAACCGCATGAATCCGGGAAAGCTGGTGGATGCAGTGCGCGTCTACGACCCTGTTGAGAATCTGCTGCACGGCTTGCCCGCTGCGCCGCGCGGGGCGCACTCTCACGCCATACTCGAAACGCATTTTGTCTTTGCCGGCGATGAGGGGTCGCTGGAGCGCGCCACCGAGCGCTGCGTGGGCGTGGGCGCATGCCGCAAGGCCGAGGGCGGAGTGATGTGTCCGAGTTATCGCGCGACCGGCGAAGAGCAGTATTCAACTCGCGGCCGCGCGCGCTTGTTGTGGGAGATGCTCGCCGGCGCTCTGCGTGAAGAGGGCTTCAAGAGCAAGGCGGTGCATGATGCGCTCGACCTCTGTCTAAGTTGCAAGGCCTGTAAGAGCGAGTGCCCGGTGCAGGTTGATATGGCCGCGTATAAGTCCGAGTTTCTGGCGCAGTGTTATAAAGGAAGGCTGCACCCGCTGCACCACTACATCTTTGGCTTTGCCGACCGGCTTGCGCGGTTGGGCTCACTGACTCCGGCGCTGACGAACGCCATCCTGACCGGCCCGATCACCAGCCCGCTGATCAAGCACATCGTGGGTGTGGCGCAGGAGCGACGGTTGCCCTCGGTTGCCCCCATTCATTATGTGAAGTCGAGAAAGTCAGCACCTGCAACTAATACCGAGCGCGAAGCGCAGTTGGCCGCACCGCAGGTGATCTTATGGCCCGACACGTGGAATAACTATTACCATCCGCAGACACTGGCGGCCGCGGAGTCGCTGCTCACTGACGCCGGCTTCGCGGTCGAGACACCACGCGGACACCTCTGCTGCGGACGTCCGCTCTATGACTTCGGCCTGCTCGATGCAGCCCGCTCTTATCTTGCAAGGGTTCTTGATCGCATGACTCCGCAGATTGAGATTGGGCGGCCGTTCATCTTTCTCGAGCCAAGCTGTGCAAGCGTCTTCAAGGATGAAATGCTACAGTTCTTTCCGAACGATGCGCGAGCCCAGCGCATGAGCAAGCAAGTGTGGCTGCTGGCCGATTGGCTGGCTGCCAAGGCTCCCGAATTCGTTGCCGGAAGGCTTGAGGGGGTGCAGATTCTGCTGCAAGGCCACTGCCATCACAATGCGATCTTCGGCGGCCCGGCCAATGAGATCGCACTGCTGCGCAAGGCTGGCGCTACGGTCGAGCCCATTGAGGCCGGCTGCTGCGGCATGGCGGGACCGTTTGGATTCGAGGCGGATAAGTTCGAGGTTTCGAAGAAGATCGCGGAAGACGGGCTGCTGCCTGCTGTTGAGCAAGCAAGTCCCACAACGATCATCGTCGCCGACGGCTTCAGTTGCCGCGAGCAGATCAGCCAATTGGGCCACCGGGAGGCGATGCACTTTGCGGAGGTTCTTGCACGCAGGTGTGGCTGCGGACAATGACCTGCTCAGCTAGAAATTCAGAGTTATCTTCGCCGTCAGCGCGCGGGGAGTTACATAGTGCGTGCCGCTGAAGGTGGAGAGGAAGTTATAGAGCGCATACTTGTTTGTTACATTGATGGCGGTCAGATCGAAATTTACTTTGTAGTGGTCTTTGCGGAAGACATTCTCCTGGCCAACGGTCACGTCGAAGAGGTTGCGGGGCGCGATGCGCTGCGGGTTGTGGTCGTTGTCTCCTGTGTTTGCAGCGGGGATATTGATCAAGCTCGAGGAGAATTGGGAGGCCGGGCAGAGACTCGGCAGCGGGCTCGTCGCAGTCGCCTTGACGCCATTGCAGATGAGACCGGCTTGAAACTCCTCGTCGGCGGTCAGCGGAATGCCTGTCGCGCTCACCATCGCAATCGCCGGCTGTCCGTTGAGCGTCGTGGAGGTGGCGCCACACGGACTGTTGGGGTTTGTAGCTAGTGTGCTGTAGCAGGGCGCGTTGCCCGCGACAAGGCCTGAGTCGTAGCGCCAGTTCCATCCGGCCCATGGGCCTCGCTTGCCTATCTGGTATTGCAGGTGGGTGGTCTGGTTGAATTTCTCATCGTGGTCAATACGGAAGGGAAGGCCCGTCTGGCCCACAGTGGCGCCCGCACCGGCCACCTGCGGCGGGAAAAAGCGCGCAGCTACCGAAGAAGCAATGAGATACGCGCTGATGTTATGGAATTGGGGCACATCGACGTGCAGCGCGTAACCGGGAATTTTCGAGCTATGCCAGTCGATGGGAAAAGTGATTGGCGTGTTGCCCAGCACACTGAAGTCGAATGCGTTGTGCGTGTACTTCCAGATGTATTCACCAGTGAAGACGACCCGCTTGCCAAAAGCTTGTTGCAAACCAGCATGAAACTCGTTGCGGAAGCCTGGCTCAAGCGTCCCCGACACGCCCGATGTGCAGCCGAGAAGCGGAGAGAGAACGTCGTTCAGACACCCCTGGCTTGAGAGCACTAGATTCTCGTTGAAAGGCGTTTCAAGCGTGCGCGCATAAGAGATTCGAAGGACGGTCGAGCTCGGCTTGATGTTATACGCGATACCGACGCGCGGCTGTATCTGGTTGGCATCCGCGAGACCGTTGTATACGTCCTCGCGCAGTCCAAGGCTGAAATTCCAGTTACCAGCCTTGATCTGGTCTTCAACGAATAGGCCCAGCTCCTTGACATCGGTGTGTCCGAAGAAACTGAAGAGGCTGCCGCCGCGGGTCAGGTCGTAGGGAGCCAGGACCGGCAGATAACTCGGGTTCGTTCCGTTAGGGCATTGGGACTGATCTGAATAACCAGCGACGGGGTTGCCGTTCACGTCCAGACAAGGCGCGCTGAAGGCATAGGTCGGATCAACAACGCCCAGACTGTCGTTTTCGCGCAAGAAAGTCTGGCCGTACTGCACGCCTGCCTTAATGTTATGAATTCCTTTTACGTATGAGTAATCCGAGTGAACAGCCGCGTTGGTGAGCGTGCGATACTGCGCAATGGAAGAGGTTTGCAGATTGGCCGGTCCCCGGTCAGCCAAAGGATTGCCGCTGGGATAGTAGTTAAACTCATCTCTTCGGACGAAAGCGCCCAAATTAAAGACCGCGTCATTGCCAATGACTCGCGTGTAAGTCGGCGACACGTTAAAGGTCAATATCTTCGAATGCTGATCCGCGTTGCCAACGTTGTCGAAGACCGGACTGGGGGAAGCGCCACCGCTGACCACATTTTGGACATTGAGATTGTCGTAGGAGTTAGGCGTCTGGAACCAGGAGCGGGAGTAATTCAGGTCCAAATGGATCGAATCGGTCGAGGAGAAGCTATAGTCCACTCGATCGAAGACGTTCTGCTCGTTGCCCCTGTCGTGGAAGACGGAAAACTCCGGAGGATCGAGAAAGCGGCCGGAGTTGAGGCCATCAGCCTCGATGAAATTGCCCCACTTCGCGCCGCCGTAGGCTAGGTCAAACCCGGCCGCTGCCGATCCAAATGCGCCATACGATGAACTGATGCTGCCGGTCGGCTTGGTGACTCCTTGCCCGGAGCGTGTGGTGGCTACGATCACCAGGCTGGTCTTGCCGCCATATTCTGCAGGCGGCGCGCCGCTGATGACCTCGATCGATTGGATCGAGTTGGCTGGAATTTGGTTGGAGAAGACCTTGCTCTGCTGATCGGTGATCGACTGGCCGTCAACGGAGAAGGAGTTGGACGCGTGATCGCCAAGGCCGTGAAAAAGACCGTTCGAGTCGGCCGCAACTCCGGGCGTAGAGAGCGTAACCAGCGAACTGAGTCCGGACGATTCGCTTTCCAGTGGCACTTTGGTAAACAGCTCGCGATCCACGTCGGTGTGGAAGGTGGGGTCGTTCTCAACCAGGTCGCCGCTGGCCTCAACAGTTACGGTGGAGTCGGCGCCCATCACCTGCAGAACGAGACTCAGGTTGGTTCCTACAACCGAGCGTATTTCGAAGTTCTGGCTCAGGGGAGTAAAGCCGCTGGCAGATACGATGATCCGGTAGGGATTGAAGGGGATATTCGCAAAGAGGAACTGGCCGGTCGTGTCCGTGGAAACCGTCCTTTCGAGCCCGCTGACCTCGTTGCTCAGGTGAACCGTCGCACCCGGAATCACGGCGCCGGAAGGATCGGTTACGGTGCCGCGAACCGTGGCGGAGTTGTTGCCTCCCGCAAACGCATCAATCGCCATGAGGAACACGGCGACGTGGGGAAGAATAAGACGAAACGTGCCGCGATCGAACGGCATGGTGAACCTCCAGGTCAGATCTAAATGTGGAGTGCACGCCGCGGATTGGATCGCCACGGCATCCTCGGGGCGAAGGGCTATCGATTCGACTCCAGAGCCAGCTTGAGGGAAAGCGCCGGAATTGCATCTGAAAGAGGTGCAATAGGCAGCGAACCAAGCTGAAACGAAACGTCTGAAGGGGGCCCTAGAGGCCGACCGGCGGAGGACGAGTGAAGAGCTTGGGGTGCCAGTTCCGGACGACCGCGCGCGCCTCATAGACCTGAGTGGTGGATTGAATTCGGATCAGGACGACCACGGCTGCAATCGCGGCAACCGGTGTCGCCGAATGCATTGCAATGCAGAGCGGGCACTGGTCGGCCTTGCTTTCGATGGCGTGAACGTGGACCACCTGGACCACGGCGAGCAGGGCGAGCAGTGCCAGACACACGAGTATGGCAGCTCTGGAAGCGCGTCGCTCCCGCTGGCTGCTCACTCGACGATTTGTCTGGAATCCTGTCAATCGACCATCCCCAAACTAAGGATACATACTATTGGACGCGCCAGCTCCGGCAGTGGTTGCGGTTTCTGGTTTGCGATTGGTCAAATTGATGCCGCCAACAGGCACGTCATCCGTCTAAACTGTTCAGTTATGATCTGTTTTCACCGAATCCGGCTTCTTACCCTGGCGCTTTTGTCAGCGATGGCCTGCGCCGGCGCAGCCCAGAACCAGAGTCAATCCCGGCCCGAGAACCAGAAGCCTATGCCGCTCAAGCCCGACCTGCCCGGTTTGGCCACCAATCATCGCCTCATTTTGAAAGACGGAAGCTACCAGGTCGTCCGCAAATACGAGATTGTGGGTGATCGAGTGCGCTACATCTCGCTCGAACGAGGCGGTGACTGGGAAGAGTTGCCCGTTGGCATGGTTGACTGGGATGCCACTCGGAAGTGGGAGCGAGACCACGCCAATCTGGCTGGGGAAGAGACCTCACCTGCGATGAAAGAGGCCGAGGAAATCGACAAAGAGGAGGCCGCCGAACGCGCCGAGCTGCATGCCCGCCGGCCCGAGGTGGCCAAGGGACTCGAGTTGCCCGACGAAGACGGCGTCTTTGCACTCGACACGTTTCAAGGCACACCCGAGCTGGTTGAGCTGCTGCCTGTGGACCTGGCACTGAATGCCAAAAACAGGCACGGGCTGAGCACACTCAATCCCCTGGCCGGGGCGAAGGCCAACCTAGAGCTCGAAGGCCAGCACGCGAAGATTCATCTGCATGTGAACGATCCGGCGATCTATCTGGCGCTGGCCGCGAGCGACAACGCCGAAAAAGTTCTCTCTCATGCCGTGACGGTCGAGACCAAGGGCGCGAAGGAAGTGGCCAACCGCAAACACGGCGCGCACTCGCCCCGGTCGGGCTTCGCCATCGTCCGTGTGGACGAGCGCAAGGCGGTGCGGATCGTTGGCGCGGTTCACGTGAGTCCAACCGGCACGGTAACCCAGGATGAGAATGTGATTCCGGCCAAGGCCGAGGTGATGCCTGGCAAGCACTGGCTCAAGATCACTCCGCAGGATCCGCTAGCCATCGGCGAGTACGCATTGGTGGAGATCATTTCGACCTCGGACATCAACCAGTCGGTATGGGACTTCCGCGTGGATCCGCAGTTGGGTGACAACGAGGGATCGCTGGGGCCGATCTTCAAGTAGAGGATTTTGCGGCTTCATCCAGGCATTCTGAATTAAATCTGAGGGTTAGATTCGCGCCTGCGCGGCTGCTGCTGCGCTGCCCAAAAAACAGTTTCATTTCCTGAAAGGCTATCGTGGCCATTTCCTGTTTCCCGGAGTATATTCGTTTCCGGACGTGCAATGTCGCTCTCGACCCGGACTTGCACATCGCCTCCGGCTCGAGAAGGCGCCTGTCCGGAATCAACCCTTGCAAGAGGCGTTTCAATGCACATCCCCTTGCAAGAGACTTCTCCAACTCTGTACCAGCGATCCGATTCGCCCGCGAACGATTCCGGCTGCATCAGGACGTAAACGCGGGGCGCAATCCATGCCCTCCCCAGGCATGGAGCGTAGCGGGCACTGCAAGGGACCGTTGCTTGGATTTCGTGTCCTTTGTCCCCGGCTCGAAGGTCGTCTGGTGCATCATCCACGGGGCACCTCATAGGAGAAGGAGTCTGTTATGGCAAATCCCAGGAAAGTTGCCCTCAAAGGCAGTGAGCGCGCTCTGCTGCCCGGAGCGCGCGCGATCGGTCCGACCGATCCGCATCAACTCATCGAAATCTCGATGATTCTCAAGCATCGCCAACCTCTTGAGTCGGTTCGCGCCACAGGCAAATTCATGAATCACAGCGAGTTCGCCGCGCAGTTTGGCGCCGATCCCGCGCACGTCGACATGATCAAGAAGTTCGCCGAAGAGAACAGATTGCAAGTGCTGGAGCGTGGCGACGAGGTGATGCGCCGCACCTTAACCATGGCCGGAACCGCCGCAAATATGGAGAAGGCCTTTGGCGTAGAGTTGATCGATTACGATCATCCCGACGGGAACTACCGTGGACGCACCGGCTCGATTCAGCTTCCAGAGGAGATTGCGCCGCTTGTGAAGGGCGTCTTTGGCCTGGACGACCGCCCGGTGGCCAAACCGCACTTCCGCTACCGAGGCAACAATCGCGCCTTTGGCGTCCGTGCCTCCAACAACTCATTTTCTCCACCGGACGTAGCCAAGCTCTACGATTTCCCGCAGGGCGTGGACGGCAGCGGGCAGGTAATTGGCCTGATCGAACTGGGCGGCGGTTATCGCCCGGCAGACATTCAAGAATACTTCCAGTCGATAGGACTTCCTGCGCCCCAGGTCAAAACCTCGTCAGTGGATCAGGCGAAAAATCGTCCCACCACGGCAGACAGCGCCGACGGCGAGGTGATGTTGGATATTGAAGTGGCTGGAGCCGTGGCTCCGGGCGCGATGATCGTCGCCTACTTTGCGCCGAACACAACGCGAGGATTCCAGGACGCGCTCAGCATGGCGGTTCACGACCAGCTCCGCAAGCCGGCCGTGATTTCGATCAGTTGGGGCAGCGCGGAGTCCACATGGACCGATCAGTCGATGCAGAACTTCGACGACGTGGCCCAGGAGGCCGGCCTGCTGGGCATCACGATCACCGTCGCGGCGGGAGATAACGGCTCGAGCGACGGAGTGAGCGATGGCCAGAATCATGTGGACTTTCCGGCGTCGTGTCCGCATGTGCTGGCGGCCGGCGGAACGCGCCTGACGGCGGCCAACGGCGTCATCACCAGCGAGACCGTGTGGAACGACGGCGCACAGGGCGGGGCCACGGGAGGAGGATTCAGTACCGTCTTTGCACGGCCGGACTACCAGACCAAGGACGTGAACTCGCCCAACCGCGGGGTGCCCGACGTGGCCGGAAACGCCGACCCCGACACCGGTTACAGCGTGCTCGTGGATGGGCAGCAGATGGTGGTGGGCGGCACTAGCGCGGTGGCGCCGCTTTGGGCCGGGCTTGTCGCCCTGCTCAATCAGAAGCTTCAATCCCGCGTCGGGTTTATCAACACGGCCCTCTACAACATGGACGAATCGTCCTGCTTCCACGACATCACGTCGGGCAACAACGGAGCGTATTCCGCCGGCCCCGGCTGGGACCCGACAACGGGGCTGGGAGCGCCGGTGGGAATCCAGATCATGCAGTCGCTACAAGGGATCACATCCCAATCCCACGTCGAAAAGGGGGTTCGCGCACACTCGTCGCCCTCGCGCTGAGCACGGCTTTAAGTGACCTGAGGTATCCCACCCTTGCGCCAGAAAGGAGGCGCAAGGATGGGGCACCCGGCCCTGACACAAGACGCACGCCTCGTTTTCGCTTTCCCTCATCCCCTACTCCCGCACGCTGATGCCTAGCGCCTTCATCTTGCGATAGAGGTGGCTGCGTTCCAAGCCTAACAACTCAGCGGCGCGGCTGACGTTGTTGCGGGCCTCCTCAACCTTCTTCAGAATGAACTCGCGCTCGTAGGCGTCGCGGGCCTGTTGCAGCGTTGAAAACTCCTCGGTGGAGCGCGTGCCGACCTTGTGGGTCAGCGGAGGCAGATGCTTGCGTTCGATGCGCAGTGTGCGCGGATTGAGGATGAGCACCCGCTCGACGACATTCTTCAACTCGCGCACGTTTCCGGGCCAGTGGTACTGGGCCAGAGCTTCCAGCGCCTCGTCGCCGATCTCCATGCGCGGGCGGCCGTATTGTCGACCGAACTCAGTGAGAAATTCGCGCGCCAGCAGCGGAATGTCCTGCTTGCGTTCGCGCAGCGGCGGCACAAAAAACGGGACGACATTGAGCCGGTAAAAGAGGTCCTCGCGGAAGTTGCCCTTGGCGATCTCTTCTTCGAGATCCTTGTTGGTGGATGCGATCAGGCGCGCGTCGATTCGAATCGGTTGTGTCCCGCCGACGGGCGTGAACTGCTGATCGTCGAGCGCCGAGAGCACCTTGGACTGTGTCTTGAGGCTCATATCGCCGACCTCGTCAAGAAACAAGGTCCCGCCGTCGGCGCGCTCCAGCGTGCCGCGCTGTTCTGGCAATCCGCCGGGCTGAGCGCCATGCCTATATCCGAACAGTTCGGCCTCGATGTGCGCCTCGGGGATGGCGGCGCAGTTCAGCTCGACAAAAATCTGGTCCTTACGCAGGCTTTCGGCGTGAATGGCGCGGGCGATCAATTCCTTGCCGGTGCCCGACTCGCCGTAGATGAGCACGCGGCCATTGGTGGGCGCCATAAGGCGAATCTGCTGGCGCAGGGCCTTGACGGGCACGCTTTCGCCGGTGAGCGCCGAGCTCACGCTGAATTGGCGCTTGAACTCCTGGTTCTCTGTGCGCAGGCGGCGTGCATCGACCGCATTCTTGAGCACGATGAGCGTGCGCTCCAGCGAGAGAGGCTTTTCTAAGAAATCGTAGGCCCCCAGCTTGGTTGCTTTGACGGCGGTCTCGATGGAGCCGTGGCCGCTGATGATGACCACTTCGGGGCGCGTCGCCGCTCCCTGGCCGTGAATGTCGCCCAGCACATCGAGGCCGTCGCGGTCGGGCAACCAGATATCAAGCAGAACCACGTCATAGGACGCGTCCTCGAGCAGAACGAGCGCTTCGCCTGCGGTGGCGGCACTGGCCACGCCGTAGCCCTCTTCGCGCAGAATCTCTTCGAGCGATGTGCGAATCTCCGCCTCATCGTCCACAACCAGAATGTGATTCATAGAAGCGGCCCTCCGGGCGAGGCAGTAGATTCGGCAGAGTTTGCAACTGCGGCCGCGCCGTTCTGCGGCAACGGCTCCATCAGGGGCAGGCGCAGCAGGAAGCGCGCGCCCTTGGGGCTATTGGACTCGGCGCTGAGCGAGCCGCCATGCTCCTGGACGATTTTTGCCGCGATTGAGAGGCCCAGTCCGGTGCCGCGCTGCTTGGTCGAGTAGAAGGGCAGAAAGAGCCGTTCGCGAATTTCGTCGGTGAGGCCGTGGCCAGTGTCGGAGACCTGGACTTCGACCGCCGTATTGTCTTCGCTGAGCGTGCTCGAGATGCCGAGCACGCGCAGCAGGCTGCCCTGCATGGCCTCGGCAGCGTTGTCGATGAGGTTGGCCAGAGCGCGGCGGATGGCCGCTGGATCGGCCAGCACCAGCGGCAACCCAGGCTCCAGATCGCGCTGAATCGTGATGCCGTCGATCCTGCCGGTGAAGAGCGCGAGAGCTTCTTCGGCCACTTGATTCATGTCGCAGGCGCGCGGCTGTGGCGCGGGAAACTCGGCCAGGGCCGAGAACTGGTCCACCAGTGTGCGCAGCGTGGCCACGCAGCCCAGAATCACCTCGCTGCACTTGCGGATCACGGCGGGCGAATCGGGCTGGCCGCGGTCCAAATGCCTGGCGATGCGCTCGGCGGAGAGCGCGATAGGAGTCAGCGGATTCTTGATCTCGTGAGCCACCCGCTGAGCCACTTCCTTCCACGCCAACTGCCGCTGCGCGCGCAACAGCTCGGTAGTGTCTTCAACCACCAGCACGGTTCCCGGACGGCCGCGCGTCAGCTCAAAGCGCGCGCTGGTGATGGCCAGATGCATGGTGTGGCCCGCTGTGTGGGTCTCAATCTCAGTGAAGGCAGCGCCCATGCGGCGACTGCGACGAATCACCCCGGCCAGATCTTCGGCGCACTCGGCAGGGAAGAGCGTTTCGATCTTCTCCCCGCCCAGGCCGACGTCCACTCGCCTGCCCATCAGTGCGGCAAAGGCTCGGTTGGATTGCAGAATCGTACCCGAGCCGTCCAGCGTCACGACGCCCGAGGGTATCGTCTCGACAACCGTCTCCAGCTCACGGCGGCGCTCTTCGATGGCCAGGTTGGCCGCGGTCAGTTGCGCAGAAGAGCGCTCGGCCAACTGCCGGCTGGTGTCCAGATCGGCCGCCATGTGGTTGAAGGCCCGCACCAGCTCGCCCATCTCTCCTGTCGCCGCCAGTGCTGCGCGATGATCGTACTTGCCCTTGGCGATCTCAGCCATCGCCACACCCAGTGCCTCCACTGGACGGGTGATCTGGCTGGATAGAGACCGTGCCATCCACACGCTGAAGAAGAGCGCGAGCACGGTCATCACAAGCAGGACAAGGAAGTACCAGGTGCGAAACTGGTTGCGCTTGCGGAACAGCTCCCAATATGTTGCCGAACCAGAGCGGATTCGCTTGGCGGTCTGGCTGAGCCCCTGGGGCATGGGCAGCGCCGTCACCACAATCTTCCCCGAAGCAGTATTCGCAACACCCAGAGCATACTCTCCGCCTGCTACGTTAATCACCGGCTCATCGCTGCGCCGCGCCGCCGAAAGCAGGTTGGCCGAAAGCGGTCCATGGAGCGCAAGAGCCTTTTCCTGCGCTCCTTCGTCCAGCCACGGCAGCAGGCTGGACGGGCTCGTCTCCGGCGGTGCCTGAAAGCTGGTGATGACGTGACCGTCCTTGCCGTAGACAATGGCAAACCCGCCATCCAGCGTGATGAGCCGGGAGTTCAACACATCCTGGAGCTCCGGCAGACTCTTGTCCGCTGCGCCCGAAGCCACCACGGACTCTGCCTCTCCTCGCGCATTGCTGGTAACGTATTGCGCCAGTTCCTGGACCACCCGGGTCGAGTCCTCACGCAGTTCCGATGTGTTGGGAGAGAACCAGCGGTCCAGCGAGCGGTTCATGAGCAGGAAGCTGAAGAGAAACATGAGGACCACTGGCGCCAACGCAATCAGCACCGCGCCCAGCACCATGCGGGATCGCAAGCGGGCCCCCAGTCCGCTCCCGCCCTGCCCTGCGTAGACCTTCAGGGTGTCCCGCAGCAATAGCACCAGCAAAAGCAAAAGCAACAGAAACACCAGCACAATGAGGCCGGCAGAGAGCATCGTCTCGCCAGCCGTCTCGGGATTGAGAAATCCCACATGGGTTGTGTCGAATGCCTGCAGACCGCCCAACGCGACAAAAATCAGCAGTCCCGCGAAGGCATATAAGCCAATTGATCGCCACCGTGGATCGCCTCGTAAGGGCATGGGGCGATTATAGAACCGCCACTGGACAGTGGACAGAGATCTGGGGGCAGGGGTGAGTGATAAGGCATGCGCTCTGTCTGAAGTACTCTGCGTGCAGAACTTCGACTGCGTAAATCTCATCGAACGTCACAACTTCTTTTCCTTTCCACTTTCTTCCGGTTTGCGCCGCCTCTTGGCGATCTTGCGCAACTCGGCCAGAGTCTCTTCCCCCCAGCGCAAATGTGCCTTCAGCTCCAACTGCCCGAAGCGAGCCGCCATCTTCCAGTAAGGCGCGTCAGGACTGTGACGGCTCTTGTCGATCTCCTCACGCTCGATGCGCTTAAACTTGCGAAGATATACGCTCTCGCTCTCCACCATTCGCTCCACATGCTGGATCGCGATCTCCGGCGAGACCTGCGAGCCGAAGAAGAGCTTCAGCAGCAACTCATTGCGCGGAATCTCCGGCTGCGGAGGCACCGTTAGCCACTTCGCCAGGCGCTCGCGGCCCTTCTTGGTGATGGCGTAGATGCGTCTGTCTGGCTTGTCCATCTGGCGCTCTTTCTCAGATGTCACGAAGCCCTCGGCCTCAAGCTTTTTGAGGTTGGGATAGATCTGCCCGTAACTCTCGCTCCAAAAGTGGCCGACCGAGCCGCGGATGTTCTGCCCCAGGTCGTAGCCCGACATGGGCGTGACGGTCAGCATGCCGAGGAGCACTTCGTTGCTTGAACTTGATCGCTTTGACATATGTCTAATAGAAATATTACTGCTAGTAAATATTGTCAACGAGATTCTACACAATTTCCAACAATGCGCAGTGGAACTTTGCATCCGCCGTTGCCGTATGGTCAAGAAAGAAAGGAAAATCCAATGAACCGTCGATCCTTCCTGGCTGTTGGAGCTGCCACGGCAGCCGCTTCTTCTCTGGCGCAGGCTCCAGCCGCACCGCCTGTGACGCAAAAAGCCGCACCCGATTCGCCCTTCACCGATCCGGACTTCGGCTTTACCGCGCTGAATTCCATGGGCCACGCCTACTATCACGCCGGAAACCCCGGCAAGCTGCTGGCAATTGTCTCCAAAATCAAGGCGGGGGACTTCGATTCAGCCTGGACCGCTTATTACCAGGCCGGCGTGGATGCGCGTACACTGGCCGATTCGGCAGTGAGCAAGCGGCACAACGTGAGTGCGCGCGAGGCTTATCTGTGGGCTGCGAGCTACTTCAGCATCGCGCTTCGCTTTGGAGATGGCACCGAGAGTCCCGAACGTATGCTTCCCTGCTGGCAGCAGTATGCCGCCTGCTGGTCCGCGGCGGCGGGGTTATTCGAGCCGCCCATTGAGCGCCTGGAAATCCCCTACGAGGGCGCCAGCCTGACCGGCTGGTTCCTGCGAGCGGACAACTCTCGCCGGTGCAAGCCGCTGGTCATCCTCAACAACGGCGCCGACGGCATGGAAATAAGCAGCTATGTTTTGGGCGCCGCTGGAGCCTTGGCGCGCGGATACAATTGCCTGATCTTCAACGGCCCCGGACAAGGCGATTCGTTGTGGCTGCGCAAGCTCTACTTCCGCCCGGACTGGGAGAAGGTGATCACACCGGTCGTAGATGCAATGTTGCACCGCCGCGAGGTCGATGCCAAGCGGATCGCCCTGGTGGGTATCAGCCAGGGCGGCTATTGGGTGCCCCGCGCTCTGGCCTTCGAGCACCGCATCGCCGCCGGAGTTGCGGATCCGGGAGTGTGGGATGTGTCGGCTCCCTGGCTCGGCCATTTGCCTGGGTTTGTTCGCAGCGCATTGGATGCCAAAGACAAAGGTCAGTTCGACCAGATCATGCAAATGGGTACCGCATCGAATGCGAGGAGCAGAATGACGCTGCGCTTTCGCATGCGCCCTTTTGGCATGGACTCTTACTACGACGTTTTTCGCAGCGTGCAAGAATACAATCTCGCGGAGGTAGCTGGCCGCATCCGAACTCCCATGCTGATTACCGCTCCGGAGGGCGAGCAGTTCTTTCCCGGCCAGGCACAAAAACTTCACGACGAGTTGAGCTGCCCCAAGGCGCTGATCCAGTTCACGCGCGATCAAGGCGCGGATCAGCACTGCGAAGTTGCCGCTCCCGGCTATCGCGATTTCTGCATTTTCAACTGGCTTGACGAGGTTCTGGCGTAGGTTCGAAGAGACTCCTGCCGGGTGCCTGAGGCCGCGGCATTGGGAGCCCATAGACCAGCGGCGGTGATCTGCGTTGACCCAATGGCCAGTACTTATCAGCCAATCACTTTAGCCGCTGTTGTCCACTGTCGCTGCTGGCTCTCGCCTACGCCACGGCATGTAAGCTTGCCCAGCCATGTGTTCATCCCTTCAGCCAGACCCGCATCCTTGCGCAGCGCATCGCGGACGCCAAAATTGGCCATGCGCAGCAGATACTGGAAGGTCGAGTTGGTCAGGGCCAGCGTCGAGGTATGAGGCACCGCGCCGGGCATGTTGGTGACGCAGTAGTGCACCACGCCATCGACCAGATAACTTGGGCTTGAGTGCGAAGTAGGGCGCGCCGTCTCCACGCAGCCGCCCTGGTCGATGGCCACGTCCACGATGACGGCGCCTTTCTTCATCTGAGAGACCATCTCGCGTGTTACGAGCCTGGGCGCGGTTGCTCCGGGAATCAACACGGCTCCGATCACCAAGTCGGCCTCGCGGGTCGCTTGTGCCAGGTTGTAGCTGTTCGAGGCCAGCGTTCCGAGGCGTCCGCCAAAGTGGTCGTCCAGCTCGCGCAGCCGGTTCAGGCTGACGTCGACGATGGTGGTCCGGGCGCCTAGGCCGAGTGCGATTCTGGCCGCATTCGAGCCCACCACCCCGCCGCCGATGATGGTGACATGCGCCGGAGGGACGCTCGGCACGCCTCCAAGCAGAATGCCGCGCCCGCCGCGTTCTTTCTCAAGGTACGCAGCACCAACCTGCACGCTCATGCGCCCGGCGACCTCGCTCATCGGAGTCAGCAGCGGCAGCGTCCCCTGGCGGTCGCGAACGGTTTCATAGGCGATGCCGATGACCCCGGACTCGAGCAGTTTCTCGGTCAGCGCGGGAAGCGGCGCCAGGTGCAGATAGGTAAAGAGAACCAGGCCTTCCCTGAAAAACGCGTACTCCTTCTCTATCGGCTCCTTGACCTTGACGACGGTCTCGGCCTTCCCCCAGACATAACCTGGTTCGCCGACGATCTCCGCGCCGGCGTTTTGGTACTCCTCGTCGGAAAAGCCGGATTGCGCCCCGGCCTGGGTCTCGATGAGCACGGTGTGCCCTGCCTCGCCGAGCGCCTTCACGCCCGCCGGAGTGACGCCCACTCGGGCTTCGTTGTCCTTAATCTCCCTGGGAACGCCGATGATCATTGCGATCGCTCCTATCTCGATTCAATCTAGTCAGTTGGATGCGAACGGGAGAAGCCCGGCTTCGAGAACGATTGCGAGCCGGGCGGCTCGAGGTGTTCAGGTGCCTCGGATTGTGGCTCCCCGGCGGTGACTTCCGGTGAGCTCCGTGAGAGATTTGGGGTGTTCAAGCCCGCCAATATGTGCTCCAATGTGATTGATTCCAAAGACTGCGAAGAGAGGGGTGGCTCATGGACGAGGACCCGAGGTTTCCCAACCGAAAGAAAAAGCGGGACTGGGATGACATGTCGGCTCTTGATAAGCCCGTGAACGCCGGCGAGCAAACTGAAGAGCCACAGTTACCCGTCAACGTCTATCGTGTCGTTCCGCCGGCCCAGAAGACCAAGGAAGAGGAACTCGCCGAGCGGGCGGAACTTTATGCGCACCGGGCGAGCCTGGAAGCGGCAAACCAGCTTCCCGTCGCTGAAGTTCCAATTGTCCAGGACCCGGTCTACCATGCGCCTGAACCAGCCCAAACCGAGACGCCGGCTGAGCAAGCGAAGAAAGAAGGGGTGAGTAGATTCTTCGAAAGCCAGGCAAAACTCTACTCCGCGATCGGGGTGGGCTTCGTGATTCTGATTGGAATTGCGATCGCGGTCGCGTACTGGGCTGGTAGCAGCCCGGAAGGCCGGTACGATTTAGGGTCGGTTATCTCCAGCGCGACCGGATTAAAGGGTCATCTCTTCGTCGAGTGGGACAAACAGCTCAATTACCGCTTGTCGATGGAACCGGACAATCCTGCCAGGCAGGCGGCTTTTGCCGCGGCAATCGCTAATTCGCCACATCCGCTTTCCGTCGAGATCCACCTGCAGGATTCCGAGGGATTTGTTTTGTGCTCCAAGGAGATCCTGCTGAAGTACGACGCGAGGAATGCGATCGATCTTGCTGCTCCCAGCGGCCAGCAGGCGCAAGAGATCGATCCGGGACAAGCGGAAGCTCAGGAAGCAGCGAGGGAAAAGGGCAGGGACCTTTTCAAGACTCAAGCTGGGCCGGACGGACAGGTCTCCGCCATGAGCGCGCAAGGCTCAATTCCCTGTACGGCAAATGCCTATGAGAAAGCGACTGCCTGGAGCTTCTCGCCCGGCTTTCCGAGCATTGCGGAACAAGACCAATTGGCAGAACGCCAGCGACAGTTGGCCAACGGAGAGCGTTCATCGGGCGATGCAGCCGGCCGCAAGAAAGTCGTCCCCAAGGCTGTGCAGAAGCCCTTTGCTTTCTCGATCGAAGGGGACGACTCAATCGTAGACTTCGACACCTCGCGCGGGATCATCGAAACCACCTCGGGAAAGGTCTTCTTCATCGACAAGTCAGGCGGAACAGCCTCCGATCCAAGATGGCAGGACTATCCCGTCGAGATCCATTATCGCTGCGACCGGAGCTCCGAATGCACTCTCATGCACGCGGGCACGGGAGCTCTGCACGTGAAGCTGCGGCGATAGATCGGAGTGAAGCCACGAGTCAAACGCCCGCAACCGTCCTAGAGCGCGGGTGATTGGCGCCTATCGCACTCGATCCGGTTGCGGCCATTTTCTTTCGCGCGATAGAGCGCATGGTCGGCACATTGCAGCAACTCGTCGCGCTGCTCAACCGAGACCGGTGAGGAGGTATTGACCCCGATGCTGAGGGTGACGGCGATCTGATTGTCTCGTGCGTTGATCGGGTGCTCGGACACTCCGAGACGGATGCGCTCAGCAACTTCGCAGACTGAATGAGGATCGCAGCCAGGGACAAGGATAAGGAACTCTTCACCGCCGTATCGTCCCATGAAATCGTAGACGCGCAGCGAAGCTTGCATCCGCCGGGCGATCTCACGCAGCGCAATGTCGCCGCAGACGTGGCCGAATTGATCGTTGATGATCTTGAAGTGGTCAACATCGGCGATAAGCACGCCAATCGTGGATTTTTGCCGCGCTGCCTTTGCGCACTCGCGCGAGAAGAGATCGAGGATGGCGGGCCGGTTCCAGATCTCTGTCAGAGAGTCGTGCGTAGCCTCGTATTTCTGCGTCTCATAGGCTAGGCGCAGCCTGTTTTGCAGGTCGATAATTCGCTGGCCTGAACGCAGGCGGGCCTGCAACTCCGGCGTATTGACCGGCTTGGTCATGTAGTCGTCGGCGCCGGCGCCGAGGCCGCTGAGCAGATCCTGCTGGTCGCGTCTCGCCGTGAGCAGGACAACATACGTGTAGGGCCGGTCCCTGAGGCTGCGAACATGTTGGCAGAGGATCGTTCCATCCATGCCCGGCATCATCCAGTCCAACAGCACCATCTGCGGAGCATCGTCGCGCTGCAAGATTCTCCAGGCCTCTTCGCCGTCCTCGACGACCAGCGTCTCATATCCCCAGGAGGAGAGGCAGCGCGCCAGGAAAAGCCGTTGCATGGGATCGTCATCCGCAATCAGCACGCGCATGGCTCTCCTTTCCCAATGCGGCGATGGCTGCACGAAGCTGGTCAAGGTGCCCGGCAAGCCCGCTCATAACTTCAGGTATGCGGGAAAGATCGCATTGCTGGGCCATCTCTTCCAGCGCCTGGCAGTCGCGGATTTGCGGTCCATCGCCAAAGATGCTCAATGCCCCCTTCATGCGGTGCGCGGCCCGGTGCACCGCGTTTGCGTCCTGGGCTTTGACCGCATCGGCCAGGGACTGAATCATGCGCGGCAGCTCAGTCAGCGACAGATCGCAAAGGTCGGCCAGCAACTGGTAATCGCCATCCAAACGGGACAGAATCTCCTCCCTATTCAATTGGAGCTCCGCGTTGTCTTGACTAGAAATTGAGCCGGGCATCGTGATCAACTCCTCGCATCCCCAACCGGCTCGGCTGCTCCCGCCGAACTCTTCGCGTGGGTCTCGTAACTGAAGAAGCGGGCAATGGCCTCTTCCACGCGCTTGTAGCTGACCGGCTTCGTAATGTATTCGTCCATGCCGGCGCCGAGGTAGCGGTTGCCGTCTCCGCTCATTGCATAGGCGGTCATGGCAACGATGGGAATATGCTGCCCGCTCTGCTTCTCCATGGCGCGAATGCGCGCCGTGGCCTCGGTCCCATCCATCTCCGGCATCTGAACATCCATCAGAATCATATCGAAGGACTCACTTCCCCAAAGCCCGAGCGCCTCGCGGCCGTTGGAGGCCAGAGTCGCTAAATGGCCCATCTTGTTCAGCAAAGCGACGGCCAGTTTCTGGTTGATTGCGTTGTCTTCAGCCACCAGGATTCGGAGGGCGCGGCCCACCGCGGTTGGCGCGGGATGTTCAACGGCTGGCCGCTCGGCCAGCATGCCCAGGCCGGTACGGATGCTCGCCAGCAATTCCGCCGAACGGATAGGTTTAACCAGGTATGTCGTCACGCCCAGGCTGCGGCAGCGCGCAGCGGTGGCAATCTGGTCGCAGGAGCTCAGCATCATAATCACCACGCCGCTCAACAATGGATTGGCCTTGATCCGCTCGATGACCTCGAGCCCGTTCATGCCCGGCATCGCGTCGTCGAGCAGGATCAACCGGTAGGGCTCACTGCGATCCCTGGCGTTCAACAACTCCGCAATGCCCTCGGTTCCCGAGGCCGCGCCTGAGGATCTCATTCCCCAGCGCCGGGTCATTTCGACCAGAATGCGCCGGTTCGTTGCGTTGTCGTCGATGACCAGGGTGGTAATACCCTTGATGTCTTGGAGGCTCGATTGAGGCTCGGACTCAGACTGCGCAGGCGCTTCATCGAAGACCGCAGTGAAGAAGACGGTCGTGCCCGCACCCGGAGCGCTCTCGATCCAGATACGGCCGCCCATCGCCTCCACCATGCGCCGCGAGATAGCCAAACCCAGCCCGGTTCCGCCATAGTGGCGTGTGGTTGAGCTGTCTGCCTGTTCAAAGGCCTGGAAGATTCTCTCGTGGTTGCCGGTTTCGACGCCGATTCCGGTGTCTCGCACCGCGTAGCGAAGCGTCATGCGATTTCCCTCGACTGCATCCACTGTGACGGTGACAACCACCTCTCCAGCTTCCGTGAATTTGACCGCGTTCCCAACTAGATTGGTCAGCACCTGACGCAGACGGTTCGGATCTCCCAGAAGGGCCGCAGGAAGCTCCGGCGCCGCGATCCACGTCAGCTCCAGCCCTTTCTTATGGGCTGCAAGGGCTGAGGCTTTCAGGACGTCCACCACCGTATCGGTCACGCTCAGGCGCGTGGAATCGAGGATGAGCTTGCCTGCCTCGATGCGCGAGTAGTCCAGGATGTCGTTGATAATGACCAGCAGCGAGTCTGCGGAGGTCTTCACCATGGTGAGGAACTCGCGCTGTTCCGCCGTGAGGTCGGTCGAGAGAGCGAGCTCCGTCATGCCAAAGATTCCGTTCATCGGGGTCCGGATCTCATGGCTCATATTGGCCAGGAACTGGCTCTTGGCCCGGTTCGCCTGTTCGGCGGCATCCATCGCATGGCGCAGCGCGGCCGTCTGCGAGCGCACCTGCCGGCGGAGCACCGTCACCCAGACCATCGCGAAGCCTGCCACGAAAACAACGATGCCGAACATGTAGAGCACCCGCTCCTGGGTCCACCATGGTGCGTTCTTGAGCACACGGATGTCCTCCGGGGTGCGCAGCATCAGGACGAACGTGTCCGGATCGATATCTTGGATCTGGTCAAACTGGTCCGGGTCGATTTGCACCTGGAAAATGCCGGTCAGCCGCAGCAGGCTACCCGGATGCAGCGCTTCGAAGGAGCGCAGGGAGATGTCGTCGTCGATCTGCGCATTGAAGGTCCGCGCCCCCGACTCCAGCATCAATGTCTTGCCGTGCGCGCTGTTGACCACGCGCAGCAACCGGGCATCGATCTGCACCAGCTGGTTATCCAGCCGCGTATTCATGTTCTCAAGATTTGCCACCTTCGGCGCGGTTGCGGAGCCGCTTCCCATCTTCTGCATCTCGGCGTCGCGCATCACAGGAGAGTAGGAGCCACCGGGAATTATGTAGCCGCTCGCCTCAGCCAAATCCCCAACCTGCAGATCCTCCGACTGCGTCTGCACCTGCAATCCCCCGGTTGCGTCCTGCAGATAAAGGCCGCGGTCGAGCGAGTTCATAGTGACAATGCCCCGCACCCTCACGCGGTGGCTGAAGTCGATCTTCGAGGAGTAGCGGAAGAGATGGGAGATTGGTATTGGCCGCGATTGCTCCGGCCCGCCGGGGGGAGGCTGCAGCACGGCAATGTCTTCCTTCCGGGAGACCGCCAGCGCGTAGCCCATGAGTTGCTCATCGCGATTGTAAATCGTGCCAAAGGCGCCGAGAAGGCGGACATTGGCGTCGACCAGGCCCTCCAAATACTCCCGCGGCAGGTTAAAGGTCCAGATGCGCACTTTACCAAGTTGCGTTACCACTTCCAAAACGCCGTGAATCTCACCATGTGCGCCCAAAGAGTGGACGTTAAAAGAGTGCACAACCCCCTCGATGCTCACCCACTGGGAGTCTTCCGATCCGGAGGCCGCCTGGGCGGCGGTGATCGCAAGTGGCTTGGGCATTCGCCCAGAGCCGAGAATGTGGATGTCACAAGCGGTAACATTCGGGGCGTAATTACCCGAAGTGGTTGTGCCTTCCACCTCCACGTCTTCTCCGGTCGCCACCGGGGTTGCCACAGCCCAGACAAAGATCCCGCCAGTCGAGTCCTGTAGGTAGAGGAAATGCCAGTCCGAATCGGAATAAGTGACCACGCCGCGCAACCTCACCGGCAGGGCCCGGTCCGCCTCCCGGTTGTCCAGGGCTCGGATGGCCGAGACGGTGGTCAGCGTCGGCAGCGCGTTGACTGCAATGGAGGCTAGGCCTGCAGGCGCGCCAGGAACGGAACGGATCGGTTGGAAAACCGCATGAACGAGATCTCCGTTGGTGCTTCCCGGCGTAGGGAAGCCCGTGACCTCGATCAGAGTGCCGCGGCTCAAACTCTGGGGCTCGGCGAGCAGCACGCGCATCAGAGTGGGAGTGCCGCTAATCACGGTCAACTGTCCTGCGCTGACCTGCTCCTGCGTAACCACCACGCCGCGGACGCGGATGCGCTGACCGTCCTGGTAGCCGGGTAGTGCTGCCAGGTCGTCCAGAGAAGAAGTCAGTGGAATCACGGACGGGGGTGGGCTATCGATCCTCAAGCTGGCTTGATTTGGCACCCAAAGGCGAACAATGGGAGAGCCGCCGTTATCCAAGCCGGTGATCTCGGGAACTCCCGTCACGGTCACTTTGGCGTCCACAAGTTTCGACGGTGCGACGGTGGCGCTTGGGCGCGGGAGGATCACCGCGATCTCGTGCCGGTCCAACGCCAGCGTCATCTTGAGGTGCCAATCGTCCAGCGCCGCCTCGCGCACGATACCCTGCAACTGGATACGGCTATTGCTTTCAGAGCGGCTGGGCAAGGTCCGGAACGAGCGGAGATCAGCGGGGGGCAGCGCGTTGTGGGCGACAGGAACGGCGACTCCATCCATCAGCCCGACACTGCTGGGACCGAGCATCCGGTTATAGCGGGCGGTTTCACGGGCAGTGATCGAAAGTACCTGCCCGGCATTGAAGACCTGCTTCGGATCCCTGAGAATGACCCTGACGGCTCCCGTCTCGTCCTGAATGTAGAGGTGATCTGAATCCGAGTAGGTGACCGTGCCACGCAACTTGACTGTGCTTCCGTCCGGCAAGGTGCGCAGATTGCCGATTAAATCGAAATGCTGGGAAAGACGCCAATGGCGCACGGCCGGCGCATCGGCAATCAACGCAAGAAGAACAGCCAGCAGCGCAACTGCCGTCCAACCCGCCGCCCGTCTCAACCGTGAATTTGGACCCGTCTCGCCGGAACCCGGTTGGCGTTTCCCTCTCGGGAGCAGAGACCAAATTCGATCGAGCCAACCATCCGGCATTGCGCCCCTCACCGTCGTGCGGCACGCCGGGGAGTCTGGCACACGCACACTTCAGAAAACACCCTCACCCGAATGATCGGCAGATTCCGCCTGAGTGTTTACCTCTAAGACTCCGATTCCTCTGAAGAATGCCCGTCGTCCCGTTTAGATTTTCAGCCAGCCCCTCAACCCATGCGAAAACCCGGTTACTCCCGGATCTTCCTTCCAAAAAAGACAGGGAAACAGTGAGCGCGTTTCACTGGCTCCGGAGCAACTGGGTTGGGGCTTGGCGGACTGAGACACGCTGGAGACAACGCGGTCACCGGTGATGGGCCACCAGAATCATCAGGAGCAGAATTGCGACCGGAATCAGCGCCAATCCGCCGTAATAGAGGATTTTGCGCAAGGACTGCGATTTGCGTTTTTGCCAGTCCCGCAGCTCCACCCGATCCTCCACGCCAACCTGATCCAGGTGTTCAAGATCCCTGGCGAATTCACTCGCCTTGGCATAACGGTTTTTTGGATCTCTCTCCAGCGCGCGGTAGATGACCTCTTGCAATTGAGGAGAGATCGAAGGATCGGCGACGCTGGGAGGCATCGGATAATTCAAGAGGCGGTCGTTCATCGCAGCCAGGGGCGAGGGGCCGGTGAATGGCAGCTTGCCGGAGAGCATCTCGTAGAGAATCACTCCCATGGCAAAGATGTCTGTGCGCCCATCGCCGCGCTTGCCCTTCACCTGCTCCGGTGCGATGTAGTTAGGCGTTCCGAGCGTCTGGGTAAAGTTGGCGTAGGTCAGCCGGCGCGCCGCCGAGTCGCCGGCGATGCCAAAGTCGATGAGCTTGATCTTGTCGTCCGCATCGACCATGATGTTCTCAGGCTTCAGGTCGCGGTGAACGACGCCGTTGGCATGGATGTAGTCGAGCGCATTCAGCACCTCGATCG
>Ga0181525_10000710_pt1 | contig 28936 bp, 26 predicted proteins | sample PEATcosm2014_Bin_48_FD_121100 | JGI IMG/M metagenome (GOLD analysis project Ga0181525, IMG submission 121100) | Peatland microbial communities from MTU Mesocosm Facility, Houghton, MI, USA - PEATcosm2014_Bin06_10_metaG | ecosystem: Environmental > Terrestrial > Soil > Wetlands > Peat | place... | reverse complement strand
GGGTTTCGTCGCCAATCAGCCGATGGTTTTGGCCGGCGTGCTCGATAGCGACGCCAGCCGCAAGGCGGCGCGCTTCGTGCGCTTCTGCGACGCCTTCAACATCCCGATCGTCACTTTCGTCGACGTGCCCGGATTTCTGCCGGGCACGGCGCAGGAATATGGTGGGCTGATCAAGCACGGCGCAAAACTTCTGTTCGCCTATTCGCAGGCGAGCGTGCCGCTCGTCACCGTGATCACGCGCAAGGCGTTCGGCGGCGCCTACGACGTGATGGCGTCAAAACATATCGGCGGCGACGTCAATTACGCCTGGCCGACGGCGCAGATCGCGGTGATGGGCGCCAAGGGCGCGGTCGAGATCATCTTCCGCGCCGACATCGGCGACGCCGACAAGATTGCCGCCCGCACCAAGGAATACGAGGAACGCTTCCTGTCACCCTTCATCGCCGCCGAGCGCGGCTATGTCGATGACGTGATCATGCCCCACGCCACCCGCTCGCGGATTGCGCGGGCGCTGGCGATGTTGCGGGGGAAGACGGTGGAGATGCCCGGGCGGAAGCACGATAATTTGCCGGTGTAAGTGTGTTGCATCAGTGCATCTGATGCACTAGCATCTAATGCATGAGGACCACGCTAGATATTGACGATGACGTGCTGGCCGCGGCCAAGGAAAGGGCGGCCGGTAAAAACACCACGGCGGGTAAAGTCATTTCCGATTTGGCCCGGCAGGCGTTGACGCGCCCGGCGTCGGGGCCGTTGATCAAGCGCAACGGCTTTTTCGTATTGCCCTCACGAGGAGGGGTCGTCACCTCTACGCTGGTGAGAAGGTTGGAAGAAGAAGCCGATCTGCAGGACGCCGGATTGCTTCCGAAAGATTGATTATGCGCGTCTTGTTCGACGTCAATGTCTTGATTGCCATCATTGATGAAGAGCACGTTCACCATTGGGTTGCTCACGAATGGTGGGCCGCCAACCGATCTGCTGGATGGGCCACGTGTCCGCTGACCGAGAACGGCTTGGCGCGGATCATGTCGCAGTCGGGCTACAAGAACCGGGTCACCGCCACATTTGCGATCGATCTTCTCGCCGAGCAGGTGGGTGAGACCGACCACGCCTTCTGGCCCGACGATGTCTCGCTGCGCGATGGCGCGCTGTTCGATCCTAGTTGCATCCTCGGCCCTAACCAGATCACGGATGTATACCTGCTGGCACTCGCGATGAAGAACGGCGGCCGCCTGGCGACACTCGACCGTAGCGTTCCGCTCCGAGCCGTGCGGGGCGCTGAGCCGCGACATGTGGCGGTGATATGATGGGAAACGCCGACGGCGGCAGATCGCTCGGGGCTCTGAATTCGTTATGATCGCGGAAAGTCCTTTTCATTGCGAATAGTGTGCTCCCAAAACCGGCGCCGCCCAGCGGGACGGTGGTCGTCACATCCCCGTTGACAATTGTCTCCGTTTCAGTTACCTCGCACAGAATCAAACCCCGCCCTTAAGGGGACGCCGTCCGGTTATGCCGGACGGCAGCGGCGAGTGCGGTGTCGCGCGATGGCGGTCGACAGCCGGAGCGGAAACCGTGGGTGGAGCGCCGGGAGGCGCCGCGCGCCCGAAGCAGGCGGTTCGCGCAAGCGGATCGTTCTGTGGCGCGCGCCGCGCCCGAAGCGCGAGCGAGTGGTAACATTCGCCCGCGTGGCGTGGCCACGACGTTTGGCGCCTCCCGGCGCTCCATTTTCGTCTTTTGCCCCTCTTTTGAGGGGTCGTCTGGAATGCCTTGGCAAAACTCGGACGCTCACGTGCCGCGAGAACGCAACGCTTTGTGCGCTCGTTCCCGTGCCAGCCGGAATCAAGTCCGGGTCCGAACTAGCGCGGGACCAAGCGGCGCGCGATTTAATGGTAAGGTGGAGTATACGCGGGAGGGGATAATGCAAAAATTCGTTCTGACGATTGCGCTGGCGCTGTTTGCTGTTTTGCCTGGTTTTGCGTCGCCCACTTACGCCGACACTTTCCCCTCGCGGCCGATCACGCTGATCGTGCCGTACCCGCCGGGCGGATCGACCGACGTCACCGCGCGCGTCGTGGCCGACAAGATGGGACTGCTCCTCGGGCAAGCCGTCGTTGTCGAGAATGTCGGCGGCGCCGGCGGCAGCCTCGGCGTCGGGCGCGTCGCGCGCGCCACGCCCGATGGCTACACCATCGACATCGGTCAATGGGACACCCATGTCGGCAGCATCATCTACAATCTCAATTACGACCTGACGACGGATTTCGCGCCGATCGGGCTGATGACGGTCAATCCGCAGCTTCTGATCGCGCGCAAAACGTTTCCGGCCGACGATCTGAAAACGCTGGTCGCGTGGATGAAAGCGCATCCGGGCGACGCCAAATTCGTCAACCAGAATGCGTCGGGACAGATCGGCGCGCTGCTTCTGGAAAAGCTGACCGGCACGCAGGCGCTGATCGTGCCCTATCGCGGCGCCGGGCCGGCGCTGACCGACCTGATCTCCGGCCAGGTCGATCTGGCGGTGTTCCAGGCCGCGGTGTCGATGCCGCAAGTGCGCGCCGGCACCATCAAGGCTTTGGCGAACCTGTCGCCGCAGCGCTCCGCCGCCTTGCCCGATATTCCGACCTCCGACGAAGCCGGCGTGCCGGGCTTCTACATGTCGGGCTGGTTCGGCCTGTTCGCGCCCAAGGGCACGCCCGCCGACGTTATCGCCAAAATCAATATCGCGATGGTGCAGGCGCTGACCGATCCCGCGGTGCGCGGCCGCCTTGCCGACCTCGGGCTCGACATCGCGCCGCGCGCGCAACAAACGCCGGCAGGCCTCGCCGCATTCCAGCAAGCCGAGATCCAAAAGTGGTGGCCGATCATCAAGGCGGCGGGGATTCGGGGGGAGTGAAGATGTCCCTCTCCCCGCGCGTGGGGCGAGGTGTATGGAGGAAACAACATGCCCAAAGCTTTTTTCATGGTCCGCGCCGTGGTCGCCGAGCCGCTGCGGCAAAAATTCGATCATTGGTATGCGACCGACCATCTGCCGCGCGCGCTTTCGGACTTCAAGGCGGAGAAGGGCTGGCGGTTCTGGAGTATGGCCGATGCCGGCGTGCATTACGCCGTGTACCAGTTCGCCGATCCGGCCAAGCTCGAAGCCGCGATGAAATCGCCGGAATTCAAGGAACTGATCGCCGACTTCGACCGCTCCTTTCCGACCGGCGTCACGCGCACCCGCGATCTCCTGACCATGGCCGAGGAGCGCAGCACTACCTAACGCCGGGGGCAGCGCCGGCTTTCCCGCTCGCGCCCACTGGCGGTTGTGCATGATCATCTTCTATAATCAATGCGGGTGAGCTCGAATTGAGGGAGGAAGTCATGGCTGGCAGCCCGCCGAACAGCAAGAATTGGGAAGCGATCGAAGTGTCCGACCTGACCGGCCGGAGCGCCACACTGACGGTGACCGGCGAGGTCGAGATTATCGGAACCGGCACCACCGCGAAGCTGACGGAACATGTGCCGCAAGGCATCAACCCGGCCATTCTGCTGCTCGATCTCGACATCCATTCGCCGGGAGGAATCCAGGGCCAAATCGCGCTCTATGTCCCGGTGAAGTACCAGAAGAAGACATCGGGGCGGCAGTACCAGGAGGTCGATATCCTGTACCAAGGCGCCATTATCCAGCATGTGAAGGTTATTCATCCGCTGAGCGCCGCGGCGACGGCGCCGGCGAAAGCGACCAAGAAGAAGGCCGCAAAGAAGCCAGCCGCGAAAAAGAAAATCGCCAAGAAGAAAACTGTGAAGAAAAAATCCGCCAAGAAAAAAGCTGCCAAGAAAAAGCCCGCCAAAAGACGGGCTAAAAAGAAGTAGGCGGAGCGGTCATCACCGCCAGCCGCCGCCGCCGTTCACATAGACCGTATCCGCGGTCATGAACGGGCAGGCGTCGGAGCACATGAACAGCACGAGCTCGCCGATCTCCTCGGGCTCGCCGAAGCGCTTCATCGGCACGTCGTCGAGAAAGCGCTGCACCAGTTCGGGCGACGACTGCGCGGCGTCTTGAAACGGCGTCTTGATCGGTCCCGGCGAGATCGACAGCGCGCGGATGCCTTGGCCGGCGAATTCGCGCGCTACGCCCATGGTCATCGACACCACGGCGCCTTTGGCGGCCGCGTAATGGATCGAAGAACCGGGGCCGCCGCGCCGGTGCGCCATGCTCGCCATGTTGACGATGACGCCGAGCTTGTTCTTGAGCATGTGCGGCAGCACCGCCTGCATGCCGTAAAGCGTGCCGTTGACGTTGAGAGCGAAGGTCTTCTCGACCAGCGCGTCGTCGATCTCCAGGAATTTCGCGCGGCGGATGGCGGCGCCGGCCGAGTTGAACAGAAACTGCACGTTGCCGAAGGCGTCGATGGAGCGTTTGACCATGCCGTCGACTTGGGCGCGCGAGGTGACGTCGGTCTTCAGCGCCAGCGCCTGGCTGCCTTCGCCGTTGACCGCATCGGCGGTGCCGCGCGCGGCCGTCTCGTTGATGTCGGCGCAGACCACATTGGCGCCTTCGCGGGCAAAGATCAGCGCGGTGGCGCGGCCGATGCCGCTGCCGGCGCCGGTGATGATGATAGTCTTGCCGGCGAAATAATCCGGTGTCTTCGGCATGGCGCTTCCTCTCGAATTTTTTGCCGGGCGATTGTGCCCGGTTGCGGGCCGGGCGACAATCGGGCGAAACACAGGGGGATTTGCGCCATGCCGTCACGCCCGCCGATCGAATATCACGCTGCCTCGCCGCAAGTCCGCGCCGTGTTCGACGACATCAAGCGCACGCGCCAGGTCGACGATGTGAACAATTTCTGGAAATATCTGGCGCACGATCCGGCGACGCTCTTGCGGACCTGGAACAGCATCAAGGAGGTGATGGCGCCCGGCGCGCTCGATGCGCTGACCAAGGAGATGATCTATCTCGCGGTCAGCGTCACCAACGGTTGCGGCTATTGCATCGCCAGCCATGCGGCCGCGGCGCGCAAGGCCGGAATGAACGACGCGATGTTCGGCGAAGTCATGGCGGTGGTCGGCATGGCGAACGAGACCAACCGCCTCGCCAACGGCTACCGCGTGCCGATCGATCCGGCTTTCGCCGAGTGAGCGTGCAAGCTTTGCGCATGAAAACGGCCCCGGCGAAACCGGAGCCGCCTTCGTTTGCGATCGCACGCAATTTTACTAGCCACCGCCGCGTGGCGCTGGCGCGTTGGGTGCGGGCGTGATCGCGGGCGCTGGAGCGGGTAGCGGCGCGAGCGTCGTCGTTTGGGGCGGGATCATGGACGGCGACGGGCCGGCCGGCGGGGCCATGTGGGTCGCTGCCGGTGGTGTTATGTCATTTGCGGCCGTGTTGGTTCCCGATTCCCCTGGTCGATGGCCGATGCCGAAGGCGACCGCCAGGACAACGACCAGAAACACGGCGGCCGCGATCCAGCCCCAAGCGGCGTTGGCCGAGCGCGCATCCGGATCGAATTTGGCGTCGTCCCGCATGGGATCCTCGGGGCTTCGATAATTGAAATCCGGCTTCCGATAGTCAGACATGACGGGTCTCCATCCATCGTTTAGCCTTGACCTCACAACTCGAAACGCGCCGGAGTCGTTCCCCGGCGGAACTGGAATACCGCCGCGGCCGGCTGAGCATACCTGCGGAACCTTCCGTGACTTTTGTGATGAAGCGATTATGGTGCGCCGCGGCGCTCGTAGCTCAGCTGGATAGAGCATCAGACTTCGAATCTGAGGGTCGGGAGTTCGAATCTCTCCGAGCGCGCCAGCTTTAAGGCCGCGTCGCCATTAACAACGTGGTCGGATAATAACGCGGTCGGGGATGGACGATTTAACCGGCGAAAAGCACGCGGAGGTTTCCGGCGTAGCGGGCGCCGCGCGCTCCGACCTCGGGCAGTTGACGGGCCGCATCGAGAATGTGCCCCGCGCCATCCTCTTCATGGTCACCGCGACCGTGCTGTTCGCGGGAGCTTCGGCCGCCAGCAAATGGCTGCTCGGCGCTTATCCGCTCGGTGAAGTCTTGTTCTTGCGCTCGGCGTCTTCGTTCATTGCCGGTGCCGCGGTCATTCTTCCGGTCAGCGGCTTATCGGTGTTCGCGACGCGGCGGCCGCGCGATCATCTGGCGCGCGGCCTGTCGCAATCGATTTCGCAGCTCTGCCTGCTCATCGCGTTCAGCCTGATGCCGCTGGCCGGCGCCATCGCCATCAATTTCTCCGCGCCGCTATTTGCGGCGCTGGTATCGATCGTCTGGCTCAAGGAGCCCGCCGGCTATGTGCGCGGCGGCGCGCTCTTGGTCGGCTTTCTCGGCGTGCTGATCGTGACCGATCCGGGCGCAAACTCACTGACGCTCGGCGCGCTGTTCGCGCTCACCAATGCCGTCATGTACGGCACCGTCACCGTTGCCGTGCGCGGCATGACCAGAACCGAATCGGCGAACACGCTGGTGATCTGGCAATTGGCCGTGCTGACGTTCTTTCACAGCTTTCTGTTGTTTTTCGGCTGGCGCTGGCCGACGCCGCTCGACGCCGTGATGCTGTTCGGCACCGGTCTGACTAATGCGATCGGGCAATGGTTCTGGACCAAATCGCTGCACTTGGCGCCGGCGCCCGCGGTGACGCCGTTCTACTACCTGATGCTGGTCTGGGCGGTGGTGTTCGGGTTCGTCATCTGGGGCGAGATTCCCTCGATCAGCCTGATCATCGGATCGTCCATTGTCGTTTCGACCGGCCTGTTCCTGTTTATGCGCGAAGCGCGGCTGCAGCGGGCGTTGCGTCCGGCCAAGCCCGGTGGGGCAGGATGACGCCTCGACAAAGAGCCAAGCTCATGAGCTAATTGGCAAAATAAAAATCCGCGGACCCCGAAAGAGGGCTGCGGTGCAATAAATAGGGGAGAAGACGTGGAGCGGCGTAATTTCTTGAGATTCGCGGCGGGAGCCGCGGTGTCGCCTTTGCTGCCGCGCGGCGCGGCGGCGCTCGATTACCCGACCCGGCCGGTGCAGATCCTCGTCGGCCAGGCGGCCGGCAGCTCTTCGGACATCAGCGCGCGCCTGATCGCGCAATATCTGTCCGATCATCTGGGCCAGCAGTTCGTCGTCGAAATCCGTCCCGGCGCCACCGGAAATATCGCCACCGAGGCGGTCGTCCATGCATCCCCGGACGGTTACACGCTGCTGCTGGTGAACTCGCAGAACACCATCAACGCCGCGATGTTTCCCGATCTGCCGTTCGATTTCGTTCACGACATCGCGCCCATCGCCATCATCCACCGGGTCGCTCTGGTCATGGAAGTGCTGCCGTCGTTTCCGGCCAAGACGGTGCCGGAATTCATCGCCTATGCCAAAGCCAACCCCGGCAAGATCAACATGGCGTCGGCCGGCGTCGGCGGCCCGCAGCATGTCGCCGGCGAATTGTTCAAGTTCATGGCCGGCGTCGATCTTGTCCACGTGCCCTATCACGGCACGACTCCGGCGCTGACCGATCTGCTGGGCGGGCATGTGCAGGTCATGTTCGACGTCACCCCGACGTCGCTGTCGCACATCAAAGCGGGCGAGTTGCGGGCGCTCGCGGTCACTACGCCCGAGCGCTTGGATTTTTTGCCGGGCGTGCCGGCGCTCGCGGAATTTCTGCCCGGCTATGAAGCCTACGGCTGGATCGGTTTCGGTGCGCCAAAAGCGACGCCGGCTGCGATCATCGACATACTCAATAAGGGCATCAACGCCGCGGTCGCCGATCCTGCGGTCAAAGCGCATTTATTGGATCTCGGCGTCCTGGTGATGCCGCCGAACACGCCCGCCGAATTCGGAAAGTTCATCGCCGCCGACACCGAAAAGTGGACCAAGGTGGTGAAGTTCGCCAATCTCAAACCGGAATGAGAGTGCAATCATGAAATTCCGTCGCCGCAAATTTTTGCAATTGGCTGGGGGCGCGCTCGCGCTGCCCGCGCTGTCGCGGGTCGCGGCGGCGGATACCTATCCGTCACGGCCGATCACCGTTGTTGTGCCGTTCGCGGCCGGCGGCGCGACCGACGTGATGGCGCGCGTACTCGCCGATCGCCTCGGCAGGTCGCTCGGCCAATCCGTCATCGTCGAGGATGTCACCGGCGCCGCCGGCGGCATCGGCGTCGCCCGGGTCGTGCGCGCGACGCCGGACGGCTACACGCTGAGCGTCGGTACCTTGACCACCCACGTCCTGATCGGCGGGCTCTACGATCTGCAATTCGATCTGTTGAACGATTTGGTGCCGATCGCGAAGCTGGGTTACGAGCCGCTGTTGATTTGCGTTCGGAACTCGCTCGGCGTTAAGAATCTGCAGGAGCTGATCGTGTGGCTCAAGGCCAATCCCGGCAAGGCCAGCGCGGGGATTCCGGGCGTCGGCTCGACCGGCAATCTCGCCGGCTTGGCGTTTCAGAAACGGACCCAGACGAGCTACCAATTCATACCGTATCGCGGCGACGCCCCGGCGGTGCAGGATCTGATTGCCGGACAGATCGATTTAATGATCGAGCCGTCCTCCAATTCCGTGGCTCAGGTGCAGGCTGGCACGATCACCGCGCTTGCCGTTCCATCCAAGACGCGCCATCCCAACCTGCCGGACGTGCCGACTACGGACGAAGCCGGTCTGCCAGGATTTTATGCCTCGATCTGGTTCGGCTTTTGGGCACCGAAGGATACGCCGAAGGACATCCTTGCCAGGCTGAACGCCGCAACAGTGGAAGCTTTAGCCGATCCGGACGTGAAGGCCCGACTTGGCAAACTCGGGCAGCAGGTCGCGGCGCGCGACGATCAGACGCCCGAGGCGCTGGGGGCGCTGCAGAGGGCCGAGGCCGACAAATGGTGGCCGATCATCAAGGCGGCCAATCTCAAGGGTGAATGAATCCAATTCCCTGCTATGAAGAGCACAATCTTCCTTGCCGGGAAGAATGGAGCAAGCTCGTGAAATTTTCTCGTCGGCGACTTTTGCAACTGGGTGGTTTTGCCGCCGCCGCGGCGCCCTTCTCCCGCGTGGCCCGTGCGGACGCGTGGCCGTCCCGCGTCGTGAAACTGGAAGCCGGCTTCCCGCCCGGCGGCGGATTGGACGCGGCCGCGCGTATCATCGCCAACGGACTGTCCAACATGTGGCCCCAGCAGGTCATTGTCGAGAACAGGCCCGGCGCCGGAGGGCGCATCGCGCTCGATGCCGCCGCCCATGCCGCGCCTGACGGCTATACGATGATACTTGCGCCGGGGGCTCCCGGGGTCACCGGGCTTCTCTTCGACTCGCTCAGCTTCGACCCGCTGCACGACTTCGCGCCGGTCTCGCTGGTCGGCACTTATCCCAATCTCATCGTGGTGCCGAACTCCTCGCAGTTTGCGAAGCTGGAGGACTTCATCGCCTTTGCCAAGGCCAATCCCGGCAAGATCACCTGGGCGTCGCCCGGGATCGGCTCGGTGCCGCATCTCGCCGGTGAATTGTTCAAGCGTATGGCGGGGGTCGATATTACCCACGTGCCCTATCGCGGCGTTGCCGCCGGCGCCATGACCGATTTGATCGCCGGCCGGCTCGACGCCATGTTCAATACCACCGCCTCTTTGCTGCCGGCCGTCGCCGGCAAGCAAGTGCGTCCGCTGGCGGTTACATCGGCGCAACGGTTTCCGATTGCGCCGGATATTCCGACGGTCGCGGAATCCGGCGTGCCCGGCTACGAAGACAGCTCGTGGTATGCGATCTACGTGCCCGCTGCTACGCCCGCCGACATCATCAAGAAAATAAGCGCCGATAGCATCACCCTGCTGAGCGATCCCGCCGTGAAGCAGAAATTCATACCGCTTGGGATCGTCGCCTCAAGTTCGACGCCCGATGAACTTGCCGCCAGGAATGCCGCGGATGTCGCGCGTTGGGCGCCGATCATCAAAGACGCTGGCATCAAGGGCGAATGAAAACTGGTGTAGGCGCCGCTTGCCCCATACCTAGGGTCGGTGATCGTTCGAGGCCGCTCTTAAAGAATACCGATTGCAACCTGCTCCTTGAGCAAGAATCGATTATTCATGGAGCCGGATGCAAAAGCGATTCGCACCACCCGGACGCACGGAATCGCCCAATTTCGCGGCGCTGTTGACCGAAGCATTGCGGCTGCATCAAACCGGCCGTTTGGCCGATGCCGAGAGGCTTTATAGGCGGATCCTGGTAACGCAGCCCGATCATTTCGATTGCCTGCATCTGCTCGGTGTCGTTTTTCATCAGCGCGGCGATCATGCGCAGGCGGTGCACCACATCGACTTGGCGCTTAAAAAAAGCCCCGACAATGTTTTCGCCCTGAACAATCGCGGCAATGCGCTCAAGGAGTTGCGGCGGTTCGAGGAAGCGCTGGCGAGCTACGATCGCGCGCTCGCGCTGCAGCCGGATTATGCCGACGGGTACTACAATCGGGGTAACGCGCTCAAAGAGCTGCAGCGGTTCGAGGAGGCGCTGGCGAGCTACGACCGCGCACTCAAGCTGCGGCCGGACTTCGCCGAGGCGCACTGCAACCGCGGTGTAATTCTGCAGGATTTGAAGCGCTTCGGGGAGGCGTTATCGAGCTACGACCGCGCGCTGACGCTGCGGCCGAGCTATGCCGACGCGCATTCCAATCGCGGTGTTACGCTGCATGAGCTGCAGCGCCTCGAGGAGGCGCTGGCGAGCTACGACCGCGCACTTGCGCTACAGCCGAACTATGCCGCGGCCTATTCCAACCGCGGCAACACACTCCATGCCCTTGGCCGGTTCGACGCAGCGCTGGCGAGCTTCGACCGCGCGCTCGCGCTGTGGCCGGATTATGTCGCGGCGCTTTCCAATCGCGGCAATGCGCTCAAGGAGCTCAAGCGCTTCGAGGACGCGGTGACGAGTTGCGACCGCGCGCTGGCGCTGCAGCCGAACTATGCCGAGGCGCACTCCAATCGCGGCAACGCTCTACATGAACTCAGTCGTTTCGAGGAAGCGCTGGCGAGCTACGACCGCGCGCTCGCGCTGCGGCCGGATTATGCCCTGGCACACTACAATCGCGGCAACGCGCTCAAAGAGCTGAAACGGTTCGAGGCGGCGCTGGCGAGCTACGACCGCGCGCTCGCGCTTCAGCCGGACTATCCCGAGGCGCTGTCTAATCGCGGTGTGGCGCTGCAAGACCTGAAGCGGATCGAAGAGGCGCTGGCAAGCTATGACCGCGCGGTCAGCATGCGGCCGGATTACGCCGACGCGCATTTCAACGCCGCCATTTGCCGGCTGCTCATGGGCGACTTTGATCGCGGCTGGGAGCAGCACGAATGGCGATGGCAGACCGAACACCTGCGGAATGGCCGGAAGCATTTCGCGCCAAAGCTTTGGCTCGGTCCGGACGACATCGCCGGGAAGACCGTGCTTCTGCACGCGGAGCAAGGTTTTGGCGACACCATCCAGTTCTGCCGTTACGCGCCGCTTGTTGCGGCGCGCGGCGCCCGCGTGGTTCTGAAAGTCCAAAAGCCGCTACACGAGTTGATGGGCACGCTTGCCGGCGTGGCGCAGATCATATCTAACGACGACCCGCCAACCGATTTCGATTTGCATTGCCCGTTGCTCAGCCTGCCGCTGGCGTTTGGAACCAAACTCGCGACGATACCGTCGCAGACGCCCTATCTGCGTGAAGACACGCAGGCGGCCATGGATTGGAACGTCCGGCTCGGGCCGCGGCACCGGCCGCGCATCGGTCTCGCCTGGTCGGGGCGACCGGCGCATAAGAACGATCAAAATCGCTCTATTGCGCTTAGCGCGTTTGTGCCGATGCTCGCGGGTGTCGATGCGACGTTTGTCAGTTTGCAGCGTGAGGTCCGTGCCGGCGATGCGGATTTGCTGCAAGGCCGGAGCGATATCATTCATTTCGGCGACGAGTTAAAGAACTTTGCCGACACCGCGGCGCTGATCGCGAATCTTGATCTCGTTATTTCAGTGGATACCAGCGTCGTCCACCTCGCCGGTGCGCTGGCAAAGCCGGTTTGGGTGTTGTTGCCTTTCGTCCCCGACTGGCGCTGGCTGCTCGATCGCGAAGATAGCCCGTGGTATCCGACCGCCCGCCTGTTCCGGCAGGATCAGACGCGCGGCTGGGACAACGTCGTTGCGCGGGTTCATGCCGCGCTCTGCGGCTACGGCCGCAATGGTTAGATCAACAGACAACGACGCGAGGACTTGCGGCCCAACCGGATAAATCCGGTCGACGCGCGCGCCGAGCGCGAGCGATCGGTGTCGCATGTGAATCGCTCCTCTCGCGTCGCCATGAGCGAGTGACTAATACACCACGACGCTGCGGATGCTCAGACCCTCGCGCATCAGCGCGAAACCCTTGTTGATGTCGGCAAGCGGCATCGTATGGGTGATCATGGGGTCGATCTCGATCTTGCCGTCCATGTACCAGTCGACGATCTTCGGCACGTCGGAGCGGCCGCGCGCGCCGCCGAATGCGGAGCCGCGCCAGACCCGGCCGGTGACGAGCTGGAACGGCCGCGTCGCGATCTCCTGGCCCGAGCCGGCGACGCCGATGATGATGCTTTCGCCCCAGCCGCGATGGCAGCTTTCCAGCGCCGCGCGCATCAAGCCGACATTGCCGACACATTCAAACGTGTAATCGGCGCCGCCGATCTGGTCGTCGCCGCTTTTGGTCATGTTGACGAGATGGGCGACGAGGTCGCCGCCGAGTTCGGACGGATTGACGAAATGCGTCATGCCGAAGCGTTCGCCCCAGGCTTTCTTGGCCGGATTGAGATCGACGCCGATGATCATGTCGGCGCCGACGAGCCGCAGGCCCTGAATCACATTGAGGCCGATGCCGCCGAGACCGAACACGATCGCCTTCGCGCCCGGCCCGACCTTGGCGGTATTGATCACCGCGCCAATGCCGGTGGTCACGCCGCAGCCGATATAGCAAACCTTGTCGAACGGCGCGTCGTCGCGGATTTTCGCCACCGCGATTTCCGGCAGCACGGTGAAATTGGCGAAGGTCGAGCAGCCCATATAGTGGTGGACTGTCTTGCCCTCGATCGAAAACCGCGACGTGCCGTCGGGCATGACGCCGTGGCCCTGCGTCGCGCGGATGGCGGTGCATAAATTGGTCTTGCGCGACCGGCAAGACGGGCAGTTGCGGCATTCGGGCGTATACAATGGAATGACATGATCGCCCTTTTTGACCGAGGTCACGCCCGGCCCGATATCGGCCACGACGCCCGCGCCCTCATGACCGAGGATCGCGGGAAACAGCCCTTCCGGGTCGGCGCCCGACAGCGTGAATTCGTCGGTGTGGCAAATTCCGGTCGCCTTGATCTCGACCAGCACTTCGCCGGCGCGCGGCCCGTCGAGCTTCACGGTGGTCACTTCAAGCGGTTTGCCGGGCGCATAGGCGACGGCGGCGCGTACATCCATGGTATTCCTCGCATCGGTCCGTGAACGATGACATCGGGAGATTGGAATGGCAAACCCGGCTCTGCCCGCGCCGACATTGGAATTTATCTTCGAAGCGCGGGTCACCGTCGATCCGCCGCAGGAACTTGGCGACGTCGGCAAGGGCAGCCGCCGCATCGTGCCGATCAGCGGCGGAGAATTCTCCGGGCCCAATCTGCGCGGCGAAGTGTTGCCGGGCGGCGCCGACTGGCAGATTTTGCGCAGTGACGGCGTCGCCGAGCTTGAGGCGCGTTACACATTGCGCACCGACGACGACGCCTTGATCTATGTCCGAAATATTGCGCTGCGCCATGGCCCGTCCGAGGTGATGGCGGCGCTCGCCGCCGGGCGCTCGGTCGATTCGAACAGCTACTATTTCCGCGGCGCTACGTTTTTCGAAACAAGCGCCATGCGCTATGCATGGGTCGCGCGCCATATCATTGTGTGCACCGGCGCGCGCGAGCAGGCGAGGGTGACGGTTAAGTTCTACAGCGTGATATGACACCGCTCTTGGTGGGTCCGGGCTGCGGCACTTGCCCCGCGAGCGGTTTTGCTTTCCCAATGTTTAGCCCGAGCCCCCACGGTGATCGTCATGTACCAGCCTGATCATTTTCGCGTCGAGGATGTGCCGCAGATGCACGCGCTGATGCGGGCGAGACCGTTTGCGGCGCTTATTTCCGCCGGCTCCGCCGGTCTCTATGCCAGCCACTTGCCGACTGTCCTTAAAGACGAGGGCGCATGCGGCGTCATCGAATGTCATCTCGCGCGCTCCAATCCGCATTGCAAGGATTTGGCGGAGGTGAGCGAAGCGCTTATGATCTTTCAGGGACCGGAAGGTTACATCACCCCCAACTGGTATCCGTCCAAGGCAGCGAGCGGAAAAGTCGTCCCGACCTGGAACTACGCGGTGGTGCACGCTTACGGTCGTCCGGAGGTGATGAGCGACGCCGAGTGGCTCCGCCGCCACGTCGGCGAATTGACCGCGCAACAAGAACGGAGCGAGGCCAGACCTTGGGCGCTGTCGGATGCACCCAAGACTTACATCGACGCCATGCTACGCGGCATCGTCGGCTTCCGATTTGCCGTCGTGCGGCTCGAGGGCAAGTGGAAAATGAGCCAGAACCGCGAGATGCCGGATAGGGCCGGTGTCGTGCAGGGTCTCGGCCTGCGGGCTAACGGCGACGATCTGGAAATCGCCAGTATTGTCGCGCGCCAGCTCACGCCGGGCGATTGAGCAAATTCCGCATGACGTTCAAGTTTTATCGGCTGCGCCGACCGCGGGCTTGACCGGCCGATCCTCGGCGGCATCGCCACCAAGCACCATGATCGTCGATGTGCCGTGCGCCAGAGTGCGGCCGCACGAATCGAGCACCCTCGCCTCGGCGGATATGATCCGGCGGCCGCGGCCGACCACGCGGCCTTCCGCACGGACGCGTCCGCTGTCTTTGGTTATGGGACGGGAAAAGTTGCCCTTGGTTTCGATCGTTGTGCATCCGACGCCGGGCGGCAGCAGCGACTGCGCGGCGCAGGTCGTGGCACTGTCGATCAACGTCAGCGCCCAGCCGCCATGCACCAATCCGAACGGATGCTGAAACTCCGGCGCGGGATCGCCCTCGAATACGGCGAAGCCATCGTCGACTTCGGCGAGCCAGAGGTTGAGCGTCTGCGCGATCGGCGGGGCGGGAAGCCTGCCGTCGCTGATGCGCTGCAGTATCTCCTTGCCGGTAAGCCCGACGGTGTCGTCGGGGTTGACGACACCGTAAGTGACGTTTGCCGGCCGCATGTTGGTGTTTCCTTGATGCCGGGAAAACCTGCAATCCTAGCTCTTCTCGGGCAATATGACGATCTGGGTCTGGATCACCAGCGCGCAGAGCCGGCCGTCGTTGCGCGTGATGCGGGTCTGCCACACCATCGTGGTGCGGCCGCGATGCAGCGGCGTGCATTCGGCGTAAGCGGTGTCGCCGACCGGAATGCCGGCGAAGAAATTCGTCTTGCTCTCGATCGTCGCGGTGCGGCCGCCCGGCGGCAAGTTGGCGACAGTCGCGGTGCCGCCGAGATTGTCGGCAAGCGCCATCAACGCGCCGCCGTGCAGCGAACCGAACCGATTGTGCAGCTCCTCACGGACGAAAAGCTCCGCGACAACCTTGTCCGGCGAAACGTGCGTGATCTTCATGCCCATGAAGGCGGCGAACGGCGGCTGCAATTCGGCATCGGGATTCATTATTCGGCTCATGGAGTCTCCCTGACACGAAAAGGGCGCGGCCACTTCTATTTTGGCCGCGCCCCCACGATCAAAGCAGAGACTATGACGACTTGCTACCGCGGCTGCGGCACGACGCGGATGTAAGGCTTTGGGGTCTTCCAGCCACCCGGATAGAGCTTCTTTGCTTCCTCGTCGCTGACAGCGCCGGTGAGGATGACGTCTTCGCCCTGTTTCCAATTCGCCGGCGTCGCGACGCGGTACTTGGCGTTGAGCTGCAGCGAGTCGACCACGCGAAGCACCTCGTCGAAATTGCGGCCCGTGGTCATCGGGTAAACCAGGATGAGCTTGATCTTCTTGTCCGGGCCGATGATGAAGACGTTGCGCACGGTCTGATTATCGGCCGGCGTGCGCCCTTCCGAGGTGCCGGATGTGCTCGCCGGCAGCATGCCGTAGGCCTTGGAGATGCTCAGGTCGGTGTCGCCGATCATCGGATAATTGGGCGCGAAGCCGACGACGTCCTTAATGTCGGCCGCCCACTTCTTGTGGTTATCGACCGGATCGACCGACAGCCCGATGATCTTGACGCCGCGCTTGTCGAATTCGGGCTTGAGCCGCGCCATGGTGCCGAGCTCGGTGGTGCAGACCGGCGTGAAATCCTTCGGGTGGGAGAACAGCACCACCCAGCTGTTGCCGATCCAATCGTGGAAATGGATTTTACCTTCCGTGGTTTCGGCTTCGAAATCCGGTGCGATATCGCCAATCTGCAGAGCCATGAAAACCTCCCGTCGCGTGGTCTGATCCGATATTGGGAAAAGCCCGTTGCGTCGCCATTATGTACGGCTCGGCGCACTGTAACGCCAGCCCTCCCGCCCGGTAATATTAGCTTGATCTGACAGCATTATTCGTTCGGGCCGGCACCCGGCCCGGCAATAATCGGCCAGGCCGCGGAGACGGCGAAGAAGAATTATTTTGCGCCTCCCCAGAGACGAAACCCGCGGTGGACATAGCCCCCTGCGACAACATGTTCACCATGCGGTGAGTGGAGCGCCCCCAGTTTGCCGCACTGCTGCCCTTGCCGGGCCACCCTCGCATTGAAGGTTCGAACTTGGTGCGGGAACAGCGCGACCAAAGGAACAAGGTTGCGCCGCGCGGGTTTGTTCAGTGGACTGGAGACGCTGGTGGCCAAGGTTACAGCACGACAACGTCCCGATCTCGACACGCTTGCCGCCGTGATCGCCCGCTCACCGATCGTGGCGGCGCGGCTATTGGCGCGGCTTGGTCCTGTGCGTCGGCTTCCGGCAGGCTTCGAAGATGTCGATGTTGCAATTCTCGACTGGATCGCGGCCGAGGGACGGCGCGCCGGCCGCAGCCTCGTCAAGCTGTAATCAGCGCCGTAGCGGCGATTATTGCGTCGTCGTGTTGGTCAGAACAGTGGTCGACAAGCCAACGGTGCGGCCAGGAAAGCCGGCGGCGTCGAAGTAGCGCGTCGATCCCACCATCTGCATATCCAGCACCGTAACGAGCCCGTTGGGCGCCGGGTCCGAGGTCACGACACGGCTCGAAACCTCGGGCGTCGCACCGCCGGGCAGGGCTTCGGACAGAACGCGCCCGACGAGCTTGCCTTTATCGGTTACGTCGAGGTGCATCAGCTGCGCGATGGTACGGCCGACGTCGGCGTTGCTGGATGGCGCCGAATCGACAAATTGCGATTTGAAGTCCGGCCCCTGCATGGCGCCAAAATTCCAGGTGTCGGCGCGGCTGAACGAACCATGCATGCCCTGGCCCTGTTGGAGCACCGTGTCAGCGACTTCGACCGTGCAACGCACGGGTTCTCCGCACACCGTGTCGAAGGAACGGAAATTGACCGCAATCGCCGGATGCGGGGTGATGGCGGAACCTTCCAGCGCGATGTCGTCGAGCGACAGCGTGCCGGGGAATTTGCCGAGTTTTGAATCGACGAACAGGCCGCTGACGTAATCTTGATTAAGGAGCGTATCGATGATCCGCTTGGCCATCGCCTTGTCGCCGTCGGGTATGTAGATCAGATCCGACCCGCCATTGGCGGCGACCACGACCTTCGGCTTGCTGCGATCGCCGCCGATCAAGCCGTTGCCGTTTTTGGTGTGCTGGCCTTCGCCGATGGTTTTGTAGCCGTCGTCGGGATCGATCAGCGGCAGCTTCAGCGCGTTGGCGAGATCGAGCGCGACGAAGCCGAGCGGCACATGATTGGGCAGCGCATCGGGGAATCTCGTCTTGACGGTGGAACTTGTCTGGCTTTCTTTCGAGATCGTCGAGAAACCGTGGTCCGCCGTCGCGATGATGTCGGTTGAATCGAGCAGGCCGAGTTGTTTGAGCGCGGCACGGATCTGCGCAAGATCATTGTCCGCATTGCGAATGGCGGCAAGCGACGTCGGGCCGTTGATGCCCGGCACCAGTGTATTCAAGCTGTCGCCCTGATTATGCTGGCTGCCGTCGGGATCGCGGGACCAAAAGACCAGCACAAATGGCTTGTTGCGGTCCTTGAACAGCGGCAGGACGGCCTGCGCCGTGACCGCCGCAAAGTAATCCTGCTGGACCGTGTTGGGGGTCGTCGTGCCGGGCGTGGTGACATTGCCGGGAACGCCGTTCGCTCCGCGCGAAGGGGCCGCGAGCGGCAGGTTCGCGGTTTGCAGCCGGCCGGACACCTCGGCCGAGAGCGGAATGCCCTTCGCACTGCCGGTCGCGTCGTCAACGAGGATGGTCTGATTGCCGCTCCGTTCCGTCGGATCGAAGATCAAGGCCGGGCCGATCTTGCCGATCGAGGCCGTGCTGTAACCCTTGTCGCGCGCGAGCTTCAGGATCGTCGCCTCATCAAGGTAATTGCCGGCAAAATGCTCGTCGACATCGCCCAGTACGACGTCGCTTTCAAGAAAGGGCGTGAGCGTATTGCCGGCGCCTGGAACCTCGAACCCGGCATAAATCGTATTGGAGAAGCCGCCGCTGTCGCCGAGCATATGACCGGTGGCCATGCCCGAGGCATTGGCGGTGGTGAAGGTCGGAAACAGGGCGTGGCTGTTGCGCAGGCTCACGCCGTCGCGCGCGAGGCCTGCCATGGTCGGCGCGGTTTGGTCATCGACCATGCGAAAACGCAAGCCGTCGGCGACAAAAAGCACGACGTTGTGGGGTTGAGGTGCCGGCGCTTGCGCGAAGGCGACGGAGCCCACGATGACCTGCAGGATTGTCGTACCGAGCAGAAGCGGCAGACGCATGATGGAGCTCCGTGCCAAACGGGAAGCCGATGTTTTGACCGTTGCAGATGACGATTGTGTGACCGGGTGCGCAGCCCGCTTATCCCCTCCGGGGCGCCGCGCCCCTGATCGGCCGGCTTGCTGCCAAGACGCGGCGCTTTTACAATCTTCTTTCACGGCCGCTGCCATTTGCGGGGAGAATATGTCCGCACGCTGGAACGGATTGCCCCGCTTCGCGGCGCCGCTCGTCGTGGCTGTTCTCTGCGCCGCCGTGCTTTGCGCCTCCATCATAACCGAGCCGGCAATCGCGGCAACGCACGAGCAGATCGTCGAAACGTGCAAACAGGCCCTGATGCCGCAATTGCATGCCTGCGTGGTGGGCAAAGTCGGCAATCCGCAGGCGGCGATCGGCGGCGACCTGGAAAAGGCGAGACAGGCCTGCGGGCAGGCGATCGTACGGCCGTGCATCATGCGCGAGGAGCAGAAGCAAGCCGCGGGCGTGGCGGCGCCGGCGGCCCCGACCGACGATGCTGCCGTCACGCCGACGGACGCGGCGCCGGTGCCGACCGCGTTTGTCGCGCCGCCGCGCAGCATCGCCGACATCACCGCGATCCTCGACAGCGAAAAGCCGGATGCCGCGCAGATCGCAAAGCGCGAAGCTGCCGCCGACGCGGCACCGCCCGGCAATTTGCCGGCCGCCAAGCTGGCGGATTTTTACTTCGATCGAGCCTCCGCGCGCGCGTTGCTGGCTCGCAACAAGGACGCGCTCGCCGACGGTTTGCAGGCGCTCGACATCGCCAAGAACGGGCTCGATCTCAGATTTCTGGCGCGCACGCGGCGGCTGGTTGCGCAGCAGTACAAGCTGCTCGGCGATCCAAAAGACGCGATTGCGATTCTCGACGCCCAAATTCGGGAGGGATACGTACCCGGCCGGATGGGCACCATCATCAACTCGCTCAGGCAGATGGCGCAAATTCAGGTCTCGGTCGGCGACGTCAATCAGGCCAATAGTTACGTCGGCCGGGCGGTTTCCATGGTTCAGGAGGCGCGCGGCAGTCCAAATCCGCATTGGCGCGAGGCCTACCCCATCTTCGGCCACGGCTGGGAGGCGAGCGCCGATTCAGGGCGCGGATTGGTTTTCGAAGCGCGGGGCCAATATGCCGACGCCGAGGCGGCCTACCGGCGGGCCGAGGCGTTCGAACGCGCCTCGGTGAAGGACCTGCCCCGTTTCGATCCGCCGGTACCGCCCGCGGAGGAGTATTTGCAAACCGCCGATGTCTATTTGCTGGCGGTCGCGCGCAATGAGTCGAAACAGGGCAAATTGAGCGAGGCTGAAGCTGACGCGCGCCGCGCCTTGCTCGGTGTACTCGACATCGACGGTAAATTCAGTCCCGCCACGCCCTCATTCATTGTCGGGTTGGCCAACATTCTGGTCGAACAGGGCCGTTACGACGATGCCGAGAAATTGGCGCGCTCGGCGCTCGACGTACAGCGCACGATCGGCTTGGCCGACGATGCTCCCGAGACTGCAAGCGTGCTTTCCCAGCTCGGCAATATCCTCATCGCCGAGCGCAAAGCCAAAGAAGCAGCCGCCGTCTATGCCGAGCTCGACAAAGCGGTCGCGCAGTGGCCTCCGGAACAGCGCGATGCGCTGGAGCTCAACGGCTCGCGCATCGCGGCACTTTATGCATCCGGCCAGATCGACGCCGGAATCGCCGCGGCCGAGCAATTGGTCAAGCGCCAGATCGCCCGCACCGGCGAGACCGGCTACGACACGGCCTCGGCGCACGGCACTCTCGCGGTCGGCTACGCCCGCGCCGGTCGCGACGCCGACGCCGTTCGGGAGTTCAAAGCCGCGCTGCCGGTCCTGATGGCGGCGACCCACGAAACCGATGACGACGATCCGACGCTGGTCGCGGCGCGCAGCGCCCGGCTGCAGCGGATCGTCGAGACCTATATCGGCGTCCTGGCGCGCGGCACGACGGTGTCGAACGACGTCGCGGTCGAAACCTTCGGGCTTGCCGACGCTATCCGCGGCCACGCGGTTCAGGAGGCGCTGGCGGATTCGAGCGCCCGGATTGTGGCCAAGGATCCGGCGCTCGCGGAACTGGTCCGTACCGAACAAGACGCCGCCAAGCAGATCAGCGCCCAGCTCGGCGTGCTCAACAATTTGCTATCGTTGCCGTCGGATCAGCGTGACAGCCAGACGGTGGCGGCGATCAACGCCGAAATCGAAAAGCTGCGGACCGATCGCAAGAATGCGCGCCAGCAGATCAATCGCCAGTTCCCCGCTTACGCCGATCTCATGGATCCGAAGCCGCCGACGGTCGATGCGATCAGGGCGGCGCTGCGGCCGGGCGAGGCGCTGCTGTCGTTTTATTTCGGTCAGGATGCGAGCTTTGTCTGGGCCGTGCCCAAGGATGGCAGCGTAGCCTTCGCCGCAGTGCCCGCGACCGCGCTGCAACTCGAGGCCAAGGTGCGCACCCTGCGGCAAGCGCTCGAGCCCGAAGTCACTATGGTTTCGGAAATACCGCCTTTCGATCTGACGCTGGCCTACGAGCTATACACCTTGCTCCTCAAGCCGATCGAAGCGGCCTGGCAACCTGCCAAAAGCCTGATCGTCGTGACCAATGGAGCGCTTGGCGAGCTCCCGCTCAGTCTGCTGCCAACCGCCCCGTCGCAGATCGATCCAGCGGCCAAGCCATTGTTCGCCGGCTATCGCGACGTGCCCTGGTTGGCGCGCAGCCATGCCGTGACGGTAGTGCCGTCGGCGTCGGCGCTGGTGACATTGCGGCGCCTGCCGCCGGGCTCGCCCAGCCGCGACAAGCTGATCGGATTCGGCGATCCTTATTTCAATGCCCAGGAAGCGGCGGACGCCGAGGCGCAAGATCAGCAACAAAATCCACCGGCACCAACACAGGTGGCGTCGGCGGGCGAGGGTGATGCCGGGCCCGCCGCCGTGACGCGTGGCGTGCCGCTTAAGCTGCGCGCTTCGCCGCACACCGAGGATGTCGACACCGCCGAGCTGGCGATGCTGCCGCGGCTGCCGGACACGCGTTTGGAATTGACCTCGGTCGCCAATGCGCTCGGAGCCGATCCCGGCAAGGCGCTTTATCTGGGCAAGGATGCCAACGAACAAAATGTCGAGACGCTCGATTTGTCGCGCTACCGCATTGTTGCTTTCGCAACACACGGACTGGTTCCCGGCGATATTGACGGGCTCACCCAACCGGCGTTGGCGCTCACCGCGCCCGATATCGCCGGGGTCAAGGGCGACGGGCTTTTGACCGTGGAGAAGATTCTCGCCCTCAAGCTCGACGCCGATTGGGTCGTGCTGTCGGCTTGCAATACTGCCGCCGGGGCCGGCGCCGGCGCGGAAGCGGCCTCCGGTCTCGGCAGCGCGTTCTTCTATGCCGGCACCCGAGCCCTGCTGGTCACCAATTGGTCGGTCCATTCCGCCTCGGCGCGAGTGTTGATAGCGGATATATTCCGGCGTCAAAGCGCCGATTCGGCATTGTCACGCGGCGAGGCCTTGCGCCAAGCCATGATGGCGCTGCTCGACGGGCCGGGTTCGGTGGACGCTACGGGCCGCACGGTTTTCACTTACGCGCACCCGCTCTTTTGGGCACCTTATTCTGTGATCGGGGATGGCGGTGGGACCTGAGCGGGCAATGCAGTATCGCGGCTGGTGGCTGACATTGTGCATCTGTAGTTTCGTAGCCGCCCTCGGCGCCCCGGTGCCGGCTGGCGCTTTCGATCTCGTCACCGCGGCAGAAGCGGCGTTGCCGGCCGGCGCGGTGCCGGCGCTCGATTTGCGCGGCAGCCCGACGCGGCGGCCCATCGTCACCGTGGTATCGCCTCCGCCCGGGGCAGGGTTGATGCACTCACCCTTGAGCTTGAAACTGCAATTTCGCGCATTTGGCGGTTCCGAGATCGATCCCGGTTCCGTGGTCGTGACCTATCTCAAGGATCCAGCCATCGATATCACCCAGCGACTCATGCCATTTATCACCGCAGCCGGTATCGACGTCTCGCAAGCCGACGTTCCGGCGGGCGCGCACCAGTTCTGGATCGAGCTCAAGGACAAAGACGGCCGCATCGGCGGCGGCGAATTCAGCTTTCAGGTGACCAAATAGAGGTCGCTGGACGATCGACCGGATGCCGAAGATTTTGATCTCATACCGCCGGGCCGACGCCTCGGCCATTGCCGGCCGCATCGCCGATCGTCTGTCGCATCACTACGGCGAGGACTCGGTGTTCATGGATGTCGACAGCATACCGATCGGAATCGATTTTCGCGCCCACATCCAAGAGATGATGTTGCAGACCGACGTGCTGATCGCCGTCATCGGCGCCAATTGGCTTGGCCTGAACACCGCCGGCGGCGCGCGTATCGACGCAAAGACCGACGCCGTCAGGGTCGAGATCGAAATGGCGGTTGCGCGAAAGATGCGGATCATCCCGGTACTTGTCGATGGCGCCAAAATGCCGGAAAGCTCAGCGCTGCCGCCGGAGTTCGGCGACTTCGTTTTCCTCAATGCCGCCGAAGTGGCGACCGGCCGCGATTTCCGCGTCCACATGGATCGCCTGATCGGCGCGATCGATCAATCCATGGTGACCGGTACGCGGCTCGGCCCGGCACCGGCCGCGGCACTCGCGGTAAATTCCGATCAGCCGACGCGGAACGCTTGGGCGAGCGATATGCTGCGGTATTTTGCCGTGCCGCTGGTGCTCCTGCTTGCCGCGCATCACCTCATCGTCAACCTGTTCGACCTTCGCACCCAATATTTGTGGGCTGTATGCATCGTGGTGCCGATCGCATTCGGCTTTGCGATGTTCTGGGTCAAGCAACGCGTCGAGGGCAGGGCATTCGCTTTGGCGGCAGCGCTCGGCGTCGTTGCCGTCGTTGGCATGACCGTCTCCGAGAGCTTGAGTTCTGGCGATCCGATCATGCCGCAGACGCGATTTGAATGGTGGGACAATTTCAACTTCGCCGCCGCCATCGCTCTGAGCTTTATCGCCGGCTACACGGTGGCGCGCGGGTTGCGCGCGGCCCTGGGGAGGAAGGCCGCGAAGCTCTAGCGAACGCTTGCAACCAACCAACCGGCTATCGGGACAAAAAAAGGCGGCCCCGGCGGGGGCCGCCAAAAGTCCGTGCAACAGGAGTAGAAGCGCGGACCTGACTTGCGAGCGGCCATCTATGCTCGCAAGAGAAAGCTTTGGGTGAAGCGGAGCTTGGCTCCGCTTCACCCGGCTGGAGGCGATTACTCGCCTTCCACGCCGATCGCGTAAGCGGTCTCGCCGTGTACCGCGTCGTCACCGACCTTCAGCGTCGCCTCATCCATACGCAGGCTGACGAAGATCGAGATCACCTTGAGGATGATGAAGGTCATTATCACGTTGAACACGATAATGAAGGCCGCACCTTCCGCCTGGAGCAGGACCTGGGTGGGGTTGCCGTAGAGCCAGCCCGTCACGTTAACGCCAGGTGCATCCTTGTCGGTACCGATGTATTGCAGCATCGCTGGGTTCGCGAGCACGCCCGTAAGCAGACCGCCGCAGACGGCGGCCACGCCATGGGTCGAGAACACGCCGAGCACATCGTCCACCTTCGTCATGAAGCCAAGCTTTTGGAACTTGTTCATGCTGAGCCAGGGGATGATGCCGGCGACGACACCGATGATGATAGCGCCGATGCCGTCGACATAACCGGCGGCGGGCGTGATGGCGACCAGACCGGCGATCATGCCGTTGACCGCACCAAGGACCGACGGCTTGCCATAGGCCATCTTGTCCATCAGCGTCCAGACCAAGAGGGCCACGGCGGTGGCCGTATTGGTATTGAGCACAGCGGCACCGGCGTCGGCGTTGGCGAAGTACGGATCGCCGCCGTTGAACCCATTCCAGCCGAGCCACAAGATGCCCGCGCCGACCAGCGTCATCAGCAAGCTGTTCGGCGGGAAATGATCGCGATCTGCTTGTAGCCGCGGGCCGATCACCCAGGCCGCGGTAAAGCCGGAACTTGCGGCGGCAAGATGGATCACGTAGCCGCCGGAGAAGTCCGCCACGCCGAGGCCGGCGAGCCAGCCGCCGCCCCAGAGACTGAACGCGCCCACGGTGTAAACGAGCGTCATCCAAATCGGGCAGAACAGCATCCACGCCGTGAAGCTCATGCGACCTAGCACCGAGCCGGCAAGGATGATCACGGTAATGGCGGCGAACACGAACTGGAAGAACATCAGCGTCGCCATTGGGAAGGCAAGCGGCGGCATGCCCGCTGCAGCGGCCGGAATTGTTGCTTGGCCGGTCGTGAATGCGGCCGACGTACCCAAGCTTGGCACACCGACAAACGAGAACCATTGAGGACCAAACGCTGCGTTGTAGTCAAAAAGAACCCACACAACGAGAACCGACGCAAACGCATACATCGACATGAATGCAGAATTGATCGCCCATTTCTTCTTGACGATGCCGCCGTAAAGAACCGTCAGTCCCGGAATGCTTTGAAAGCCGACGAAAGTCGCGGCCGCAAGCTGCCAGGCATTATCTCCAGTATCTAGCCAACTTGGTGACGGAACGAGTGCCATGTGCCTTCCCCCAAAAATGTGCCCTCGGTGCGCCGACGGGCACACGGGCGAGCGATTGAACGTTCGCAAATTCTATGCCAGTTAATCCGCCACTGGACGGACACATTTTGCTAACTGTTCGGCTACAGAATGGGTGGGTCTGACTATAAAATCTGCACAATGATCATAAAGTGAGCAGGAAAAGAGGGCAATCGATGCTTCGGACTAGGCCATTGGCGGTACTGATAGGCTTGCTTGCACTGGGGACTGCCTCTGCCGGTATCAGCGATGTGGCGTATAGCGACGTCACTGCGATCACCTGCACCAATCCGAGTAGCGGCGCGAGCTGGCAGATCAAGATCGACTACGATCGTGCCACCGTTGACTCCAATCCGGCCCGCATCAGCGATGCCGAGATTGCGTGGCGCGACGGGCCCAACGGTTGGTACTACTCCCTCAATCGTAAGTCGGGAAAGCTTACAGTCACGCTTGCTTCGGCAACCGGCGGCAATTTCCTCTATGATGATTGTAAGCTGGCAAAATGATGCGTGATGGCTGAACGGCTTTCCGGTGTTAAAGCGAGCGTGGGTTTCGCCTCGGAAACCGGGCCGCGGGAACGCAACGAGGATTTCGCCGGGGCCGTATTCGGCTTGGAGCTGCCGCAGCCGCGCCGTGATGTCATTGCGGCAATTGCCGATGGCATTGGCGGCACCAAGGGCGGCCGCGTGGCGGCCGAGACCGCGGTGCGTGGTTTTCTGGACGGATTTTGCGATCTGCCGGAGACCATGGAGGTGCGCCGCGCCGCGGCCACGGTCATCAACGCGCTCAATGGCTGGATCTATGCCCAGGCCAAGCGCGACAACAATTTGGGCGGGATGGGGTGTACCTTCACCGCGCTGGTGTTGCGCGGGCGCGTTGCGCATATCCTCCACGTCGGCGATACGCGCGCCTACCGGCTTCGCGGCGACCGCCTCGCCCTCCTCACGACCGACCACGTACGCGAGGGCGGCGGTACCGGGCGCTCGAACATTCTCAATCGCGCGCTTGGCGTCGAAACCGAGGTGCGGCTCGACTACGCCAGCCAGCCGCTGGCTTTGCACGACCGCTTCCTCTTGTGCAGCGACGGCGTGCACGCGTTTCTGTCCCAGGAGGCGATCGCCGAGATTCTGCGCGAGGGCTCGGCGTCGGAGGTCTCCGCCCACGCGCTTGTTGCCGCCGCATTTTCCTCCGGCAGTACCGACAATTGCACGGCTTTGGTGGTCGACGTCGTCGAACTGCCGACGGCTGAATCGGCCGATATCGGCGCCGCGATTTCGCAACTGCCGCTGATCCCGGTGCCGGTCGACGGCGAGACCATCGACGGCTTCGTGCTCAAAGTGCTGGTGTCGGACGGCCGCTACACGCGGCTATACGGTGCGGCCGACGAGGTCGAAGGTGGCGAGGTGGTGTTGAAATTTCCCAAGCCGCAAGTCGCGTCCGTCGCCACCTATCGCGCCGCCTTTGTCCGCGAGGCCTGGGTGGGTGCACGCGTGCACAGTCCCTGGGTCGGCCGCACCATCGAGCTGCCGCCGGGACGGCAGACCGCGCTGTACACCGTCATGCCGCTTTATCCGGGCGAACTGTTATCGACGCGGATGGGGCGGCCGCCGATGATGGGTCTGGAGGAGGGCCGTAACATCGCGATTAAGCTCGCCCGCGGCGTGGCGGCGCTGCATCGCGCCGGCATCATCCATCGCGATATCAAGCCCGATAACATCATACTCGAAGCCGAAGGCGCGCTGAAGCTGATCGATCTGGGCGTCGTGCGCGTGCCCGGCATGGAGGATTTCCCGCCCGAGGACATTCCCGGCACTGTCGCTTATATGGCGCCCGAAATGTTTTCCGGCGAGCCCGGCAACGAGGCGACCGACATTTATGCCCTGGGCGTCACCATGTACCGCGCCTTTGCGAGCGAATATCCCTACGGCAATCTCGACGCGGTCAGCCCGCCGCGCCAGAAGCGGCCAAAGCCGCTTGCCGAGTTGCGCCCGGACCTCCCGGCGTGGCTGCAGGCGGCGCTGGGACGCGCGATCGCGACCGATCCGGGTCAGCGCTATCGCGATGTCATGGAATTCGCGGCGGAAATGGAGGCCGGCCCGACACGTCGGCGGCTCGGGGTCGGCCCGCGGACGCTATACGAACGTTCGCCGGTCGTGGTCTGGCAGGGCATCGCCGCGCTCCTCGCGATCGCGCTCGCCGTCTCGCTATTCCTGCGGCATTAGGGTGTGGGCACAGTCGGGCGGCGCCGTCATTGACATTTTCGCGGCAGCGCCGCAAAGGCAAAAGGCCGGTTCGCGGGATTCAATATCTGCATGTTCAAGCGAATCCTGATTGCCAATCGCGGCGAGATCGCCTGCCGGATCATCAAGACCGCGCGCCGGATGGGAATTGAAACCGTCGCGGTCTATTCCGAGGCCGATCGCGACGCTTTGCATGTCGAGATGGCCGACGCTGCCGTCCCTATCGGGCCGCCGCCGGCAGCACAAAGCTATCTGGTCATCGAAAAGATCGTGGCGGCCTGCAAGACGAGCGGCGCCGAGGCGGTCCATCCGGGCTACGGCTTTCTGTCCGAGCGGGCGGCGTTCGCCAGCGCGCTCGCCGATGCCGGCATCGTGTTCATAGGACCGAACCCCAAAGCGATCGCCGCGATGGGCGACAAGATCGAGAGCAAAAAGGCGGCCGCTGCCGCCAATGTTTCGACGGTGCCCGGCCATCTCGGGGTGATCGAGGACGAGAAAGAGGCCGCCAGGATCGCCGACGAGATCGGCTACCCGGTGATGATCAAGGCCTCCGCCGGCGGCGGCGGCAAGGGCATGCGCATCGCGCACAGCCGCGACGAGGTGGCCGACGGTTTCACCCGCGCTCGCTCGGAGGCGAAGTCGAGCTTCGGCGATGACCGCGTTTTCATCGAGAAATTCATCACCGATCCGCGTCACATCGAAATCCAGGTCTTGGGCGACAAGCACGGCCACGTCATCTATCTCGGCGAGCGCGAATGCTCGATCCAGCGCCGTAATCAGAAAGTGCTGGAAGAATCGCCAAGCCCGCTGCTTGACGAAGCAACCCGCAAGAGGATGGGCGAGCAGGCGGTCGCGCTGGCGCAGGCGGTCGGCTATGACAGCGCCGGCACCGTGGAGTTCGTCGCCGGGCAGGACAAGAGTTTCTTCTTCCTGGAAATGAACACGCGGCTTCAGGTCGAGCATCCGGTGACGGAGCTGGTCACCGGCATAGATCTCGTCGAGCAGATGATCCGGGTCGCCGCCGGCGAGCCGTTGGCGCTCAAGCAAAGCGACATAAAGCTGTCCGGGTGGGCGGTCGAGAGCCGCGTCTATGCCGAGGACCCGTACCGCAATTTTACCCCTTCGATCGGGCGGCTGGTGCGCTATCGTCCGCCCGCGGAAGGCGTGCATGACGGCGTGACAGTGCGTAACGACACCGGCGTCACCGAAGGTGGCGAGATTTCGATCTATTACG
>Ga0181525_10000708_pt1 | contig 28966 bp, 24 predicted proteins | sample PEATcosm2014_Bin_48_FD_121100 | JGI IMG/M metagenome (GOLD analysis project Ga0181525, IMG submission 121100) | Peatland microbial communities from MTU Mesocosm Facility, Houghton, MI, USA - PEATcosm2014_Bin06_10_metaG | ecosystem: Environmental > Terrestrial > Soil > Wetlands > Peat | place... | reverse complement strand
GAGCTCTTTCCGCCTGCTGCGCCTATTTGGCGTACTTGCTATGTCCGGTTATCGGCTATACACAATCCACTTTCGGAGACATTCGGGGGACCACGCGCGATCCGGCGGGCCTCGCTCTTCCTCAAGTCGTGGTTACGCTCCACAATCTTGACGACAATACAACCCGTAGCGCGCTCACGGATCACAGCGGGGGCTACCTGTTCGAAAACCTCAAGCCCGGCCACTACACAGTATCGGCCGCCAAGTCGGGCTTTTCCGAATCGTCCACAGCCGCCCTGGAACTCACCGCCCGTCAAAGCGTTCGCGTAGACGCAACGCTGTCGATCGAGAGCCTGCAGCAGACCGTCAGCGTGGAAAGCGCCGCCGAACAGATCAACACCGAGAACGCCACCGTCGGCGACACCAGGGGCACGAACCAACTGGTCGAAATGCCGCTCAATTTCAGAGCCCAGACCACGAGTCCGCTGGCTGCGCTGGCTCTTTCTCCGAGCATTATCACGGATAGTCAGGGCAACATACAAGTCGGAGGCGCCACTTATTCGATGACTGGCTATTCCGTCGATGGAATTTCCACGGCCAATGTCACCAGCAACGGCTCTCTTCAGAACGCCTACCCGTCGTCGGAAGGGCTGGCCGAACTCCGAGTCACAGCCTTCAACAACAGCGCCGAGTTTTCCCAGGTGGCCGACGTGACCTTCATCACCAAGAGCGGAACCAACCAGCTTCATGGCAGCCTGTTCGAATATCTACAAAACGACGCGCTGGACGCCACCATTCTCAACTTTACGTCAAAAGCGCCCAAGCGGTTCAATACCTTTGGGGGCAGCCTCGGCGGCCCAGTAACGATTCCCCATCTGTACAACGGCCACGACAAGACGTTTTTCTTCGTCGATTACGAGGGAAATCGCCGCCGAACGGCAACCCCGGAGCAATATCTGGTGCCGACCCAGGCGCAACGGAATGGCGACATCAGCGCCCTTCCTATCATCGACCCCAATACCGGGAATCCAACCAACGTTTTGACTGATCCCTTTAGCGGCGCGCCCTTCGCCAACAACGCCATTCCGCTATCGAGAATTAATGCAGTGTCCCAACGATTGCTCAACGAATACTATCCCCTGCCCAATGTCAATGGCGGGAGCAGCTATAATTACGAAACGCTTCAGTCCATACCGTCCACTACCAACGGCTTTGATGTCAGGCTGGATCAGTACATCACTTCCAAGCAGCAGATTTATGCCCGTTTCAGTTGGAAGAACCTGCTCTCGGACACAGCCAATCCCCTGTTGCCGAACGACCTGAATGTGGAACATGACCGGAGTTTGATCGTTTCTTATAACTATGCCATCACTCCCAAGATGGTGAACGAGTTTCGCTTCGGTTTTACCAATAGCCTTATTAACACTACTTTTCCAATCCAGGGCGCGGCGGCCGACGACGAGCTTGGTCTCACCGGGATCAGCTTCGCCAACCACCCGAATACGGGAGCGTTTCCGACCTTCAACTTCTCCGATGGCACCGGGTTTACGCCGATCGGCCGCGACAAAGACGGCCCGGGCCAGTCCAAGACCATGCAGTTCACCGACAACCTCAGCCGCACCATGGGCAAGCACACGCTCCGTTTCGGTATCGATGCGCGCCGGGTGTTTTACGAGACCGTGGTCCGGTGGGGCCAATCCGACGATTTCGGCGCGTTTACGTTCAACCAGGGCGTTTTCACCGGCAGTTCCTTCGGCGATTTCCTGTTGGGCGCGCCCAACACCGATTTCATTGTCGAAAGCAGTCCCAATACGAACGAGCCGAGCACGCAGTGGGGAGTTTACGCCCAGGATCAATGGCAGGTAAACGACCGGCTCACCGTGAACATAGGGTTGCGCTGGGAAGTGCTGCCGGAATTCACAGAAAACCAGGGGGACATCGCGAACTTCGACCCGCGTAACGGCGACGTGGTGGTTCCGAATATTCTGTTGAACAAAACCGTACCCTCCAGCCCGTTGCTGCAGGCCAATTACAACGCCTTTCTGGTTTCTTTCAATGCCTGCCAACTGCCCACCAGAAACATGTCGCTGCCCTGCTCGAACGTAGTTACCGCCAGCCAGGATCACCTGTCTCAGAGCCTGCGAAATACTTATTGGGGCGATTACGATCCGCAAATCGGCATCGCTTTCCGACCGTTTCGAGATAATAAAACCGTCTTTCGCGCCGGGTTCGGCATTTTCACTCAAACGCCCCTGGGGCAGTTGGCTTACGATTTTATCGGCATCCCGCTCGGAGCGCCCTACACTTACTCGAACAACAACGGGGGCGTGCCGCTGTTTACATTTCCGCAAACTTCTCCCGCTTCCACCACCGCGCAATACGGAGGAACCGGGTTTTACGATGGGATGAGCCCGAATTTCAAGGATCCCCAAACCGCACAATGGAACGCCACCATCGAGCGGCAGATAACATCCGCCATGGCGGTCCGCATTACTTATTCGGGAATGAATTCCTACCGCATGAGCGTGAAGGAAGATTACAACGCAATTCCCCCCAGCAAGCAGCCCTACGTACCCAGCCCTTATGTCGATCCACGCGCTCCTTATCAGAACTGGGACGAGATCAATTACAGCGCCAACGCGGGTTTTTCTAACTACCAGGGGTTCACCCTGGAAGCTACCCAAAGGTTGTCTCACGGATTGTACTTCCAGGCCAACTACACCTGGGCCCATAACATTAGCGACGCTCAAGGCGACGCTCCGGGCGGCTTTACTTCGGAAAACCTCCTGTTCACGCCTTCCTACGATCAATTCGACCTGCGCGCGGCGCGCGGCAATGTCGCTGGGATGCCGCGGCAACGGTTCCTGCTGACGGGCACCTACCAGCTCCCATATGGAACGGGCCGCCAGTGGTCCAGCAAATCCAAATTCGTTAACGGCGCATTGGGAGGCTGGAATATCAATACCGTGACGCTGATCCAGACCGTGCCTTATCTCACTCCCACCATCAGCCCCACCGAGGATCAGTCGAATACAGGAATCATTGGACGGGGCGGTATCACCGCGCGGCCCGACGCCGTGGGAGATCCCTATTCGGGGGTGGGGGGCGATCTGCTGTGGAACATCAATGCGTTCGCTCCCACGCCGGCGGGTGCGGGAAGAATCGGAAACGCGGGCGTCGGAATACTGGAGGGTCCAGGAACGATAGCAGTGTCGGCGGGGTTGTCGAAGATCTTTCCGGTCCGGGAGCGGCTGCGATTCCGGTTTGAAGCGACCTTCACCAATGCTTTGAACCACACCAACTTCGCACCGCCGGCCAGCGATATCAGCAGTCCTTCCACGTTCGGCGTTCTGCAATCGGCGCAGACCGCGGGGCAAGGCGGCAACCGAACCGGACAGTTGGCGCTGCGTATGGATTTTTGAAAAGCTGCACAAACCACTTTTAATAGCGAAGGAGATGGGATGGCCATTTATCAGAGCATGCAGAGAGTACGATTCTCCAGCCCGGACGGCTACGAGAAATTCAAGTTGCTCTTTGGAGAGACGCGCAATCAGTTGAAGACTTTACCGGGATTCTTGCACCTGACGTGGTGGGTTCATCCCAGGGACGCTTGCTGGTACGAGGTCAGCTTCTGGACCAGCTTTGAGGCGCTGAAGGACTGGCACATGAATACCTACCACAAGGCAGCCAAAGAGTGGGCGGTTCGCAGCGGCGCCATTATGGAAGACATTATCACCAACTTCGAGTTGAAGAGCACCCGCCTCATCCGGGTCTGCCCGTGCTGCGCCTTGATTACCGACAAAGCCTACGACCTGCATCAGGAACAGCAAGCGCTGGCCGAGCGTTGTCCCAAGTGCGGGTTCCAGTTCCCGGTGATGATGGAAGCGTCCGATAGCACGGCGGTGTTCAAGGACGTTGAGGTCCCCAAGTTAGCTCCGGTGCCGGCATTGGGCGACTAGTACATCGTACAGAAAGTTCGTTCAACAAAATTTTCAGAATTGTCGGTACGATGTACGAGTTCCAGTCGACTCCGGCGCTCTTTCCTTCGAGCCCCGGCGCACGGAGCGGTGCGATTGATTAATCCGCTGTGGAATTTCGCTTAGCGTCGGCCCCGAACCGGGGCCATTCGCCAACTGGTCCGCGAATCGCGAGGCCTTACCGAGCCGCGCGCGTGAGCAAGCGGTCCTTGAAATGACCTTTTCATCACCCTGTTAAAGGCTTTTTCAGCACCCTGCTATATTCGATGAACGAACGCGTCTTCCTGCCGCCCGCGCAGAGCATCTTCACGCTTGCGCTAAAGTGAGACGGCGAGCCGGATGTGAGTCCGGTGGGAGGACGATAATGAAAAAAATCGTTGCGGCTTTCTGTTCAGTCTCGTTAATCGCGGGGCTGGCGGCGCTGGCCGGCGGTCAACAAGGCCGGCCCGGCGGCGCGAAAAATAGTTCTGCCGTGGTATCCGGGACAGCGGCGCCGCGTGAAAAGCCTCTGGTTCTCACCGAAGCCATTCCTCTTGAAAACGCCAAAGGGCGCTTTGATCATTTCGCCATGGGAGGAGGCAGACTGTTCGTTGCCGCGCTGGGCAGCAACGCTGTCGAGGCGATCGATATCGGCGGGCGAATTCTCGACCATACCATCACCGGCGTGCCGGATCCCCAAGGCATCGTCTTCTCTCCGGAGACGAATAAGATTTTTGTGTCCAGCGGCCGCGGCAAGGTGTACATCTATGACGGAAAATCTTATGACCAGATCGCAAGCCTGGATTTCCCCGGGGGCGCGGACAACATGCGGTATGACGCGGCGGCGCAACGCGTCTACGTCGCCTGCGGCGACGACGAAAAGACCGGCGCCATCGCGACCATCGACGCCGCCACCAACCAGCGCCTGGAGCAAGAGTACAAGCTGGGTGGCGAGCCGGAATCGTTCCAACTGGAAAAATCCGGGCCGAATATCTATGTCAATGTCCCCGGTCTGAAAGAGGTCGCGGTCGTCAATCGCGCCACCAGACAGGTCGCTCATTGGCCCTTGAAGGGCGTGGAAAGCAACTTTCCGATGGCGTTGGACGAGCCCGATCATCGTCTCTTTGTCGGCGTGCACGCACCTCCGCGCTTGGTGGCGATTGATACCCACACAGGCCGGCTAGTCGCCATACTGCCGAGCGTTCAAGATAGCGACGATCTCTACTTCGACGCCGCCCGCAAGCGCATTTACATGCCGGGCGGGGAGGGTTTTGTCTACGTGTTTCAAATGGCGGATCCCGACCGCTATCGGCTGCTCGCCAGGATCCCGACCGCGATCGGCGCGAAAACGGCCGGGTATTACGGGAAACAGGGAAAAGGCTTCGACCGCTTTTATCTGGCGGTTCCAGCTCGCGGCGGCCAAAGCGCCGAAGTAAGAATCTACACCGTGCAGGACTGAAAATCTAAATCTCCAATCCCAATCGTCATCCCAATCCCCAACCGATGGACAACGCATCCACCCGTCCCGCAGAATGAAAAGATATGGAAATCGTTAAGGTTGTTGGCCGGGAGATCCTCGACTCGCGAGGCAATCCCACCGTGGAAGCCGATGTGCACCTGGCGGATGGTTCCATGGGCCGCGCCGCCGTTCCTTCCGGCGCCTCCACCGGCGAACACGAAGCCGTTGAGCTTCGGGATGGCGACGCGAATCGCTACCTGGGCAAGGGCACGCACAAGGCCGTGAGCAACATTATCAAGAAGATCGCTCCTGCCGTTACGGGCATGCAGGCCGAGGACCAATCCGCTCTGGATCGCAAAATGATCGAACTGGATGGCACCCCCAACAAGGCCAAGCTGGGCGCGAACGCCATCCTGGCCGTCTCCCTGGCGTCGGCTCGCGCGGCGGCACAATCCGAGATGACGCCGCTCTATCGATACCTGGGTGGAGTGGGGGCCAATCTGCTGCCCGTGCCGTTGATGAACATTCTCAACGGCGGAGCGCACGCTGACAATTCGGTGGACCCGCAGGAGTTCATGATCGCTCCTTACGGCGCCGGCAAATTCTCGGAGGCGCTGCGCATGGGCGCGGAAGTATTTCATACGCTCAAGGGCGTTCTGAAGAAGCGCGGCTATTCCACGGCGGTAGGGGACGAAGGCGGCTTCGCGCCGAACTTGAAGTCCAACGAAGAAGCGCTCGAGGTAGTGCTGGAAGCGATAACCAAGGCCGGTTATCAGCCCGGTGAACAGATCGGCATCGCGCTTGATCCGGCGGCCAGCGAGTTTTACGACAGCGCTACGGGTAAATATGTCTTCAAGAAATCCGATAAGAGCCAACGGACATCCGATGAAATGGTAAAGTTTTGGACCAAGTGGGTGGAAGAGTATCCGATCGTTTCTCTCGAAGACGGCATGGCGGAGGACGATTGGGAGGGTTGGCACACGCTCACGCAAGCGCTGGGCTCGAAGATCCAGCTGGTGGGCGACGATATCTTCGTCACCAACACGGAATTGCTCGCCAAGGGCATCGAAAAGGGCATTGCCAATTCCATTCTGATCAAGGTGAATCAGATCGGAAGCTTGACCGAAACGTTGGAAGCCATGCAAATGGCCACCGCGGCGAATTACACCAACATCGTTTCGCACCGGTCCGGCGAAACCGAAGATGCTTTCATCGCGGATTTGGTGGTGGCCACGCGCGCCGGCCAGATCAAGACCGGCTCGGCCAGCCGCACGGATCGCATCGCAAAGTATAACCAGCTTCTGCGCATCGAGGAAGAGTTGGGCGAGGATGCCAGGTTCGCCGGGCGGAAGGCATTTCATCAATAATGCCCGGCCAACGGAAGCCGCTCGTTCTTACCATTCTGGATGGCTGGGGTTTTTCGCCGGTCGCCGAAGGTAACGCCATCGCAGCCGCGCGCAAGCCTACTTACGATTTGCTGCTGCGCACCTATCCCAATACGCTGGTGCAAACCTCCGGTCCAGCGGTGGGGTTGCCGGAAGGGCAGATGGGAAACAGCGAAGTGGGCCACCTGAACATCGGCGCCGGCCGCGTCATCTTCATGGATGTCACGCGTATCGACCGGATGATCGCTTCGGGCGAGTTCTTCAACCACCCGGTCCTGCTGGAATCCATGAAGCACGCCCGAACGCATCGCTTGCATCTGATGGGTTTGTCGAGTGACGGCGGCGTGCATTCGCTCCTCACGCATCTTTACGCCCTGCTCGAAATGGCTAAGAAACAACACGTGGAGCAGGTGTTCGTACACTGCTTTATGGATGGCCGGGACACGCCGCCCGAAAGCGGCGCGGGATTTATTGAACAAATCCAAAGGGAGCTGCGGCAGATCGGCAGCGGTAAAATCGCATCGGTGTCCGGCCGCTATTACGCCATGGATCGCGATAAGCGCTGGGATCGCGTGGAGCGCGCCTTCAACGCCATGGTGCTTGGCAGCCCTGAAAAATCGGACGATCCCGTGGCGGCCGTGAAGCGATCCTACGAGCGCGGCGTCACCGACGAATTCATTGAGCCCGTCACCATACTGGACGCACGCAAGCAACCGGTTGGTCTGATCCGCTCCGACGACGCCTGCATCTTTTTCAACTTCCGGGCCGATCGCGGACGCGAGATGACCATGGCCTTGACGGATTCCACGCTCGAAAAGCCGGCGCGTTCGGCCGCCCCGCAGAACCTGCACTTCACCACCATGACCGAGTACGACCACAGCTTCCAGGTTCCTTTCGTGCTCCCGCGCGAGCACCCCAACAACATCCTGGCCGACGTAATGGCGCAGTTGAACTGGAAGAATCTGCGCGTGGCGGAAACCGAGAAATACGCGCACGTCACGTATTTTTTCAACGGGGGCAATGAAAAGCCGTATCCCGGCGAGAGCCGCGAGCTGATCCCATCTCCCAAGGTGGCAACCTACGACCTGAAGCCCGAGATGAGCGCGCAAGGCATCACCGACGCGGTGGTGAAAGCCATCGAAGGCCGGCAGTTCGACGTCATCGTCATGAACTACGCGAACGCCGACATGGTGGGGCATTCCGGAAAAATGGCGCCGACGGTTCTGGCCGTAGAAGCCGTGGATGCGGGGCTGGGGCAAATCTACGCGGCTCTGCAGCGCTCGGGCGGAACCTGGATGATCACCGCCGATCATGGCAACGCCGAAACCATGCTCGATCCCATCACCAAGGGCCCCCACACGTACCACACCACCAATCCCGTTCCCTTCGTGCTGGTGAGCGAGTCGCGCATCATGCTGCGCTCGAGCGGCGCGTTGCAGGATATCTCGCCCACTGTTCTGGGATTCCTGGACGAAAAGCAACCCAAGGAGATGACCGGCCGCGACCTGCGCCTCTGAACTGTGGCTCACGCCACTCGCGTCTGCCGTGCCGCGACAAACCGAGCCGCGACCGTGAGGGAGCGGGGACCGATAAACTAAAACTATGCCCAAACAATATTCAGCACCGCCTTCCATGTCGATCGATCCAGCCGCCCGGTACACGGCCACGTTTGAAACGTCGAAGGGCAAAATTGTGTGCGATCTTTTCGCCAAAGACGCTCCCAACACGGTGAACAATTTCGTATTCCTGGCGCGCGAGGGCTTCTACGACGGCACGCAGTTCCATCGGGTCATCAAGGATTTCATGATCCAGGGGGGCGATCCGACGGCCAGCGGGCGCGGCGGCCCGGGCTACAAATTCGAGGATGAGACCAAGAACAATCCCAATAGGCACAAGGTCGGCTCCCTTTCCATGGCCAACGCGGGACCCAACACCAATGGCAGCCAGTTTTTCATCACTCATATCGCGACGGACTGGCTGGACGGAAAGCATACCGTCTTCGGCCAGGTCACCAGCGGCCAGGAGGTGGTGGACAAGGTGCAACAGGGCGATCAGTTGAAGTCCGTGACCATCCAGGAAGGCTGACTCGTGGCCTTCCCCATTCACCGCATGCGCCGCCTGCGGGCCTCCGAAGCCCTGCGGAACCTGGTTCGCGAAACGCTGCTCGATCCGGGGGATTTTATTCTGCCGTTGTTCATCTGTCCCGGAGAAAACATACGCCGCGAGATCAGCTCCATGCCCGGGCACGCCCAGCTCTCCGTCGACCGCTTGGTCGCAGAGTGCGCGGAAGCGCACTCGCTCGGCATCGGCGGGGTCATTCTGTTCGGGATTCCGGAAACGAAAGACGAGATCGCCTCCGGCGCCTACGCCGGCGACGGCATCGTGCAGCAGGCGGTGCGCGCTCTGAAGCGCGAAGTTCCCAAGCTGCTGGTCATGACCGACGTTTGCAATTGCGAGTACACCAGCCACGGCCATTGCGGGTTGGTGGTGGATGGCGAAGTCGAGAACGATCCTACGCTCGAGTGGCTGGCCAAATCCGCGGTGTCTCACGCGCGGGCCGGCGCCGATATCGTCGCGCCGAGCGACATGATGGACGGGCGCGTGGCCGCCATCCGCACAGCCTTGGACGCCGCCGGATTTCAAAATACTCCCATCGTCTCCTACGCCGCCAAGTATGCATCGGTGTTCTACGGGCCTTTCCGCGAAGCCGCCGAATCGACGCCGCAATTTGGCGACCGGCGGAGCTATCAAATGGATCCGGCCAATGCGCGCGAAGCCCTGCGCGAAATCGAACTCGATATCGAAGAAGGCGCGGACATGATCATGGTAAAGCCGGCGCTGGCTTACCTGGATATCATTCGCCAAGCCCGCGAGCGTTTTTCGTTGCCGCTGGGCGCGTATCAGGTGAGCGGCGAATTCAGCATGATGATGGCCGCCATCAACCACGGCTGGCTGGATCGGGACCGGACCATTTTAGAATCGCTCACTGCCATCCGCCGCGCCGGCGCGGATTTCGTGCTCACGTATTTCGCCAAAGACGCCGCCCGCCTTTTGGCCTGATGGCCGTAGTAGTACCTCCCATCCGGCAGCTAGTCTGGGCCGCCCAGCCAGCCCGCCCAGCCACGCGGCCACCGGCGCGATCAAACATAGCGCGAACCTTCTCGCGGCATCGCCGTGAAGAGCCGCATTTAACAGGCTGTGTCGAAACCCGCAGGAAGCCACTGAGCCGCGCACCAGCAGCACATTCGAAGACGACAGGAGGTTGTGCACCCTGGGAACATCGACTCGAAGAATACCGGAAGGGTGGCACGTCAGTAAGCGGTCCCGCCCGAGTTTAGACCCAGGCTGTTAGCCATTAAAACATGGCTTAAAGCTAAAGCGATTTATAGTATCAGAATATATCGCGTATTTTGCGGTAAGTTAACGTTAACGCCTGGGAATACGCCGGTAAAGCTGGCGCGATGGCTGGTTGACTTTAGGCGCGGAATGGCGGATGCTGGTGCCATCGGGATGCTGAGGAGGTGTAATGACGGCCGCTGGTTTTGTCACTGGAAATACAATCGGGCGGGATGGTAGCGTGGCTGCATACTTGTTCCTAGCGTCGCTGCTCGCAGGCTGGTTTGCGTCCACCGGTACAGCGCAAATCGTGCCTATGCCGATCCTTTCAGACCAGCTCCTGGCCAAAGCAGCGCCAGACGAGTGCTTCGCAGGCATCGGACAACCTTATCCGCCGCTGCAGGCCGACGGGACATGTCCGGCGGGCTCAATTCCGAAGAGGAACCAGGGGTATGTGTGGGGTCTGACTCAAGTGGGAACGCAAGTGTGGTTCGGGACCGACGCCAATGTACTGTGCGTCGGCGGTGGTGACCCGCCGCCGGTCCAGACATCTGTCTATGTATGCGAACACGGCGAGAGCCAGTACGGCAAGGAACACGACTTACCGCCTGGTTCGGGCGATTGGAGGCCCCCGAAGGCACTCCTCTACGACTTGGCTTCGAGCACCTTGACGGACTTGTCGCCCGCCAATGAGAAATTCACGCGCACTATAGGCATCCGTTCGGCCCAGGCTTTCGGCGATACCGTATTTCTGGCGGGCCCGGCAATTGGTGGGCACGGCGTAAACTTCTTTGTTTTCAGTTCGTCCGCCAAGGAGTTCCTGGCCGCCTGCCAAGCTTCTGCGTTCAACAACATTCGGCACTGGGCCGTGATCAACAACGTACTCTACGCCGGAGTCGGCAACACTGGAGGGGGAGGCGGAGTAATTCGCTGGACCGGAACTGAAGTGCAGCCATTTGACCAAACCAGCCCGACGTGCGGCTTTGAGGTGGTGGGGAATTTTACCGGAGCCGCGGAGTATATTACCGCGTATGGTGACAACTCGAACCGCATCGTTGTGTCGGCGTGGCCCAGTACTGGGGGTGGCGCCGGCCTTTACATTAGCCCGGCCATGAACGTTGCTACCGGATTAACTCCAGCCGATGCTGGAAGCTGGCGCCACTTCTGGTGGCCCGCGATGTATGAGCCCGATCCCGTCACAGTTAAGGCTTATGGGGGCGGTGCAATCGTATATTGGAACGGCGCCTTGTATTTCGGCACTATGAACCAGGTCGGCGGCGGGGTGGGGCCCTTCGAGCAGGCTTATGGTTACTCTCAGCCATACACGGAAGTGTTTCAGGGTACCTATCGCGCCCTCACCCTTTGGCAAATTCAGAACGCGGAGACCACAACTCCGGCCATAACGCTACTCTACGGCGAGACAGAGTTGGAGACGTGGAACCCCAGTACAAATTCTTTCCAATTGGAGCCCACCGGATGGACCCCGCTCTATGGCCCATCCGGCTTCGGCAATCTCTACAACAACTACACCTGGACGGCAGGCATCTTTCAAAACCGTCTCTTCTTGGGGACTGAGGACTGGAGCTTTGAGCAGACCGTAAACGGCGACCCCACACCGGCGCCAGGCCTGGTCCAACCAGCCGATGCCTTGGGCGCCGACCTGTGGCGCTTTGACATGCCGAATGCTCCGGCTATAGCCGAGAACATCGACGGCCTCGGGAATTATTTCAATTACGGTGTCCGTTCCATGAATGTTTCTCCCGATGGCCAGGATCTCATTCTTGGCACGGCGAATCCGTTTAACATTGCCCCGCAGGGTGGCTGGGAGTTGCACCTTCTTCAGGTGATGCAATAGAGGCAGGCAGTCGCTTCATTACGGCCGCCGATCAACGCCGCTAGGCAGCTACTGCCGCACCGAAAATCCGGAGTGATGCTCGAGCGGCGCTTCGCTCTCCTCCACTCCCCGGACTTCGGCCCAGCGTGGACCTTTCCAGAGATGTCCGGCCAGTTCGGAATGCTGCGCTATGGTTCCAATGGCGTACACTTCCACGCTGCCGTCGTCGTGGTTGCGCACCCATCCGCGGAGATCCAGTGTCCTCGCCGAGTGCTCCACAAAGTAGCGGAAGCCCACGCCTTGCACACGTCCCCGAACGCGGTAGCGTTTGGCAAGTTTCTCTTCGCTCAAAGTTTCTTGACGAGCGGGTAAATCACAATCCGGCGGAACTCCACGCTTCCGCGATTGCCTTGCAGCAGGATCGGTCCAGGCTCGCCCTCATTGGTGTCCAGCGCAAGACTGGTGGGCCCTTCAATGCTTTGCCGGTTAATCACCCGAATGCCGTTCAACACCACGGTGACTTCGCGGCCTACCAGGCGAATCGCCAGCATCTGCCATTCTCCGGCCGATTTTTCGGCGTTGAGCGTGGGCGCGATACGCCCCAGGATGGCGCCCGTTCCGCGATTGGATGGCGGGCGATCGGCATCGTCGGCGATCTGGACCTCATAGCGTCCCCGCAGAACCATCCCGGTATTGGTGTGCGGTTCAATCCTGTACTCGGCGTCCACGATAAAGTTGACGAATTTCTTGTCGGAGATCAGGTCCGCCGCTCCCGGAAGTGCGGTCAGCGCGCCGTCTTTGACCACCCATCCCGGCGGATGTCCGGGCGGGAATGGCTGCCAGCCAGTCAGATCTCGTCCATTGAACAAAGCCACCGCATCACCGCGCTTCCAGGAGCCGTCGTCCTTTTCGGCCAGAGCCGGAGCGCGAACCCCGGTCCATTCCAGATAGGTGGAAGGATCGCCTTCGATTTCAAAAGTGCCCTTGAGCTTGCCTTCCTCGAAACGCGCCCAATACAGGCCCTTTTCCAGCCCGCGGTCCTTACGAAATCGGCCTTCCAACGCGAAGCGCAGCTCACCCTCCGAAACGGACAGCTTGGGAATTTCGTCCAGCAGGCCCACCGGAGCGCCGAGGAACCGGCCTCTGAGGTTATCGGTGCCTGCTCCCGACACTTCCAACCACCACCCGCGCTGGGTCGGCGCGACGTTAAACGATCCACCGCTCACGGTGATATCCCACCGGCCGTTGAAGTCCTGATCGTCTCTGGTGGCGCCGAAGCAGCAAAAAGCCAGGGCTGCGACGAAAACGGAACGCACTGCGCTTACTTTACCAAAGTTTACGCGCCTGCGGCGTCGGGTAAACTGCGCGAGGGAATCAACGCCCCAGTTCCGCGCGCGTCTGCAGGAACTGCAAAACGTTGGCGCGCGTAATAATCCCATCCAGGTGGCTGCCGCTGACTACCGGAAGCTGATTAACGTCATCGCGGCCCATGGTTTCCAGCGCTTCCATCACCGTGGTGCTAGGAGCTACGGTATGCAGTTGATCCAGCGGCCGCATGATGTCGGCGAGAGTAGTGTAGGGCCAGCGCCCCCGGTCCAGTTCCTTAATTTCGTGAGCCGTCACCAGACCGGCCACTTCACCATTCTGCTGCACCACGAAGCAGCGTTTGCCGGATCGAAGCAGGTAGCTCTCGACGAACTGCTCCACATTCATGTTGCCGTCCAGCATCACGCAATCCGCGGTCATCACATCGCTCACCCGGACGCCCTTCAAACCGGCGGTCAGCGCGACGGAGCTGGCGCTGGCCGTGGCGGCCTGTAGCAGGAACCATCCGATAAATGCGATCCACAGCCCGCCGAAGCCTGCCCCGCCGAAGAACCGGAAAATGCCGAAGGCGATGAACAGCAGCGCAATCACCTTGCCCACCATGGCCGCCCGTTGCGTGGCGCGCACTGCATCGCGCGACACCAGCCACAGAATGGAGCGCAGGATTCGCCCGCCATCCAGCGGATAGCCGGGAATCATATTGAAGGCAGCCAGCGTCAGGTTGATATATCCAAGCCAAACGAACATGGCGCGCAGGGGCGTAGCAGGCGTCGCTCCAATGCGCCAGCCCAGGGCCCACGCAATGCCGAGCGAGACCAGCCCGATCACCGCGCTCGACAACGGGCCCACTATTCCCACCAGGAACTCGGTCTTCGGGTCTTCCGGTTCCTTCTCGATCTGTGCCACGCCGCCCAGGGCGAATAGCGTGATGGATTTGGTGCTTAATCCGCGCGCCCGGGCCACCAGGGCGTGCGACATCTCATGCGCCAGCAGGGTCACGAAAAACAGGATAGCCGTCAGAATGGCGAGCGCCCAAATTACGTTCTGGCCCCATTCGGCGTGGCTCTGCTGGAACTGCGAGCTGAGCGACATGGTGATCAGCAGAGCGATCAGGAACCAACTGTAGTGTAGGCCAATTTCAATGCCGAAAATCTTGCCGAACCGAATGGAAGACCGCATGCAGCACCCTCTTTTATTCCTACCACGTTAGATGCCTGGAATAGACGTTGGATGCCTGGAATAGAAGTTGGACTGCCCGAATCCCAAAATCGGCGTTCAGCGGCGTTTATCCGCGGCTAATTAAGAAGTCTATCGCGATAAAAGTAGAGGCCCGAGTGACTCACCATCCCTACTGTTTTTCGAGCAGCCCGGAGCGCTCCAGCAGTGCGTTGGGATCCGGATCGCGGCCCATGAAGCTGCGATACAGCTCGGCGGGATCTTCGCTGTCGCCGCGCGAAAGAATCCGATCGCGAAAACGCATGCCCACTTCGCGGCTGAAAATGCCGCCGTTGCGGAACAGCGTGAACGCGTCGGCGTCCAGCACTTCAGCCCATTTATAGGAATAGTAGCCGGCGCCATAGCCCACCGGGCTGGAGAACAGATGCGTGAAGCTGACGATCATGGCATAACGCTCGGGCAATCTCGCGGGCAGGAACTGCTGCAGGATATTTCGGGAGAAAGCCAGCAGGTCGATGTTCGAACCGGGCGGGATATCCCGATGCAGCGCCAGATCCAGCAAGCCGAATCCTAGCTGCCGCATCTGATTATTGGCCGCGCGGAAATTGCGCGCATTGCGCATCTTCTCCAGAAGCTCGCCGGGGATAGACGCGCCGGTTTGATAATGCCGCGCAAACAGATCCAGCGCCGCGCGTTCCCAGGTCCAGTTCTCCATGATTTGCGACGGCAGCTCTACGAAGTCCCAGGCCACGTTCACCCCCGCGAAGCCGCGCAGCTCGACGCGGGTCAAACAATGGTGCAGCAGATGGCCGAACTCGTGAAAAATGGTCTGAACTTCGCGATGGGTGAGCAACGAAGGCCGATCCTCGCCGGGGGGCGTCAGGTTGCCGCAGATCAGGCCGGCATGAGGCTCCTGGCGTTCGGCATGCGTCTCGCCGGTGATCAGATTGTCCATCCAGGCGCCGCCTCGTTTGTTCTCGCGTGGAAACCAGTCCGCGTAAAAAGCGCCCAGCAGTTGGTTGCCGGGCGGACGCGCAGGATCGTAGATCTCGTAATATTTTACATAAGGATCCCACACCGGCACGCCTTGCTTTTCAAGCACCGAGATTCCATACAGCCGGCCCACGATCTCGAACATCCCCTGAACCACGCGGTCTAACGGGAAATAAGGCCGCAGAGCCTCTTCGTCGAAATCATAGAGCGCGGCGCGCTGCTTTTCCGCGTAATAAGCGATATCCCAGGGTTGTAATTCCGGCTTTCCAGAGAAGGTTAATAAATCGGCATTTTCTTTCTCGAAAGTCGACTCGGTCTTGTGTCTTAAATCTTCCAGAAATTGTTGGGCGCGATCGCCGGCGTGGGCCATGCGGTCCTCCAGCACCAGGTCGGCAAAGTCGCGATAGCCGAGCAGTTGGGCCTTTTGGCGGCGCAATTCCAGAATGCTGCGCAGGATGGGCCGGTTGTCGTACTTCTCTTCGGTAGCGCGATTGACGAAGGCTTCATACACCCGCCGCCGCATGCTTTCATCGTCCATATACGTCATTACAGCCAGGTAACTAGGCGCTTGCAGCGTGAAACGCCAGGAGGGCTCGGCTAAATTTTTGGACGCCGCGCTGGCCCGCGCCATAGCCCGCGCGCTTTCCGGCAGCCCCGCCAACTGGCGCTCCTCGGTAATAACCCACTCGTATTGATTGGTGGCGTCCAGGACGTTTTCCGCGAATCGAATGGTCTGCCGGGTCAGCTCCACGTCGATCTCGGCGATGCGTTTCTTGCCTTCCGGATTCAATTCGGCGCCATGACGCCGGAAATTGTCCATGGTTTTTTGAAGGAACCGCTTCCGGACGCCGGTTAAAGAGCGCGCCTCTGCGGTGAGAGAATATTGCAAGACTGCCCGCCACAATGCCTCGTTCAGCGGCAATGACGAGTAGAATTCGCTGACCCTGGGCTGCACCGCATTGTACGCCGCGCGCAGGGCCGGCGTGGTGGCAACCGCTTCCAGATGCCGCACCACCTGCATGGCGTAATCCAAATGCCTGGTCAAGCGGTCCAGCCGCTGCAACGTGTTGTCGAAGGTCCGCGCGCCCTGTTCCCCGGTCAGCCGGTCCAACTCTTGGCGGGCATCCTGCAGCAGCTCCTCAATAGCGGGCTCCACACTTTCCGCGCGAATCTGATCGAACGGGATTTGAAATTGAATTTGAAGCAGCGGGTTGGCAGTAGTGGTAGGCGTCATCCGAATTTACACATCTTATCTTATTATATTGATGCCGCGATATCTGCACAGGGAATTTGACCCGAATTGCCGGGTTGAAGCGGGATTTCAAAGCGCTGGGCCATCCGGCTCAGCGCCCCCTGGAACAAAGTCCGCGCGTTCCTTCGTATCCTGAAGTGAGTGGATTCCGAATACGCCATCGAAACGCAGGACCTTACCAAGGTTTACATTTCCCGTTGGGCCAGGCGCGAAGTCCGCGCCATTGACGGCGTTTCGTTACAGGTCCGGCGCGGATCCATTTTCGGACTACTGGGCCCGAACGGGGCGGGGAAGACCACTTTCGTCAAGGCGTTGCTTTCCGCGGTACGGCCAACCCATGGCACTGCCCTCATCTTCGGGCGCGACGCCAGCCAGCCGGAGGCCCGGAGGCCCATTGGATACCTGCCGGAGAATCACCGCTTTCCCACCTATTTTACCGGCGCCGGCATGCTCGATTTCTACGCCGCGCTTTCGGGCGTAGAGGCATCGCGCAGGCGCAAGCTGATTCCCGAGCAGCTGGAGCTGGTGGGCTTGAGCCAATGGGCCGCGGTGCGCATCGGCAAATACTCCAAAGGCATGCTGCAGCGCCTGGGACTGGCGCAGGCGCTGATGCATGCTCCATCCATTCTGATTCTGGACGAGCCTACCGACGGCGTGGATCCGGTGGGACGCCGCCAGATTCGCGACATTCTGAGCGGCTGCGAGGCGCGCGGCGTTACCGTTTTTGTGAACTCGCACCTGCTGGCGGAAGTGGAAACCTTTTGCCATGAGGTGGCCATTCTGCATCGTGGAAAAGTGGCGCTCTCGGGAAAGACGCAGGATCTCACCGCGGGCAAAGGTTACCGCCTCACCGTAGCGCAGCCTCCCGAGGCCCTGGCTCAGGAGCTCCGCGGCCGGGCTACTTCTATGTCCGCGCGTGACGGCTTGGTGGATTTCCAATTTCCCAGCCGCGAATCGGCTAACGGGGCAATGGATCTGTTGCGCGCCCAGCAGTGCGAAATCGAGGCGCTGGCCCCCACCACCAGCACTCTGGAGGAGGTCTTCGTGCGGACGGTGCAAAAGTAATGCTGACTCTGGCCCTGGTCAGCGATACCTTCCGCGAAGCGCTGGCGCGGAAAATCTTCTGGGGACTGTTCGCGCTATCCACGCTGATGATGCTGTTTTTTCTGTTCCTGGTGCAGATCGATATCGTCCAGGGCGGAGTGGCTACCGTGACCCGGTTCGGCGGCTCGGCCCGCACCCTGCAGGCTGAACAGGTGGTGCGCGGCGTCTACGGCGCCATCGCGACATTTCTCTATACTTTCGGAATGTTTCTAGCCGTCTTCGCGTCCTCCGGCTTGATTCCCAGCGTGCTGGAGCCGGGCCGAATCGAGCTGCTGCTTTCCAAACCCCTTTCTCGCACTCACATTCTGCTCGGCCGCTACGCGGGCAATGTGCTGGTGGTGTTCTTAAACAGCACCTATCTGGTGCTGGGCGTCTGGACCATCCTGGGCGTCAAGACCGGGATCTGGTCGCCGGTTTTTCTCACCGCCATCGCCACCACAACATTTATATTCGCTGTACTGCTCTCGGTGGTGGTCCTGATTGGAGTGTTGTTTGAAAGCGCCGCTCTAGCCACCATGATCGCGGTGGCGCTGATGATCATCAGCCCCATCCTGGCGCAGACCAGCCTGATGATGCGCCTGCTTTCGTCGGAATGGTCCCGCACCCTCTGGCGCGTGCTGTATTATTCGCTGCCCAAAGTTTATGAGCTCGGCAAGATCACCTTGGACGCCATTCAGAGCCGCACCTTCGCCGGATTCACTCCCATCTGGAGCTCGGCGCTGTTCGGCGCGGTAATGCTGGGGGCCGCTCTGGCGGTCTTCTCGCGGAGAGATTTTTAGTGCGCGGAATTCCCCTAGTACTCACCGTGTTTGCGCTGGCCGCGTGCCAGCCAAAGCAATCGGCTTCTTTGCACGTCAGCCCAGCGCTTGAAAAGCTGGTGCCCGCGGATACGGTGGTGGTTTTGGGGGTGAATCTCGCCGGCATTCGCGACACCACGGTTTATCAAAAGCTCATCGCGCGTGTTCCACTGCCTCAGCTCGATAGTTTCACCAAACAAACCGGACTCGATCCCCGTAAGGATCTTTCGGAAATTCTGTTTTGCTACAACGGCAAGAGCGCGCTGCTGCTGGTACGCGGCAGGTTTCGCATGGCGGATCTGGAGGCGCGCTTCAAAGCCAAGGGCGTCGCTCCGTCGAACTACAAAGGGCACGCTCTATACGGCGACGATCGCGGCGCCATCGCTTTTCTGGACGATTCCACCGCCGCCGCCGGCCTCACCGCCGGGATTCACGCGCTGCTCGATCAACCCGGCGCCGGACGCGGCCTAGCGCTGCCGCTGCGTGACCTGTTGCGTACTTTGCCCGCGGGCGATCAGGTTTATGCCGCGCTTACCGGCGGCGTCGAGAATTTGAATCTGCCGCTGCCCAGCGAAGGGAATTTGGGCAATATCCTGCAGGCCCTGCGCTCGGTGGACAGCGCCACGCTTGGCATAAATCTGAGCAACGGCATCGATGCCCTGGCGGTAGTAAATTGCAACACCGAGCGCGACGCGAAGTTCGTTCACGACCTCGTGCGCGGGCTGGTGGGACTCGGGCGTCTGAACACGCCGGACAATCAGCCCAACCTGCTCAAGCTCTACGATGCGATTCAGGTGACGCAGCAGCAGGCGCAGACCAAAGTGACCGCCAATGTGCCCCAGGATCTGGCCGATAAATTTCTGGATGTGTGGCTTTCCGAGCCGCGACCGCCTACCGAGCCGCGACCGCCTACCGAGCCGCGACCGTAAGGAAGCGGATTCCCCCGGGATTTCGCGCTGCGCTACTTCTTGCCCACCGGCGCGGGAATGGCGTCGCCCAGATTCATCGAGCCGCCGCCCTCACTGACATAATTGATGTTCCAAGTGGGGATCTCAACCTTCACGTCGCCCTGAACAATGCACTGGCAACCCAAACGCGAGCGCAGCGTGAGGCCGGGGGCCATTTGCAAACGATCCGCTTCGTCGTCGTCCATTTCCGAAAGGTTCTCCATGCCCTCCCGGACAATCACATGACAGGTGGTGCAGGCGCAGTTTCCGCCGCAGGCATGTTCCAGATGTATTCCAAAGTTGAGGCAGACATCCAGTAGCGATTCGGGCTTCCCGTGCTCCTGGTAGGGCAGTTTTCCCGGCTCGAATTCCACAGTCTGGCCGTCAATCGTAACCTTGGGCACGTCCCATTATAACGTCTGCGAAATTTCGACCTTGTACTGCATACTGAAAAGGAAGTGTTCCAAGTCATCGAGAAAAACATATTTGCCCGGATCGTAGCGTTCGTCGGCGCCCATTTTGGTGTTTCGGTCCCGACGGTGCTCGAGGAGCCGAAGCAGTCCGCGTTCGGAGAAATATCTATTACTTCGCCTTTTCACCTGGCGCGGCAGCTGAAGCGCGCGCCCGCCAGCATCGCGCGGGAAATGGTGGCGGGCCTTGGATCCATCGACGGCGTGGCATCGCTCGAAGTGGCGGGCAACGGCTACATTAATGTCCGTCTGGACCGCGGCGCCTATGCCTATGGAATTCTGCGCGGCGCCGATGAAGCTCCCGAGCCGGCGCCCGGAAAGATCATCGTCGAGCACACCAACATTAATCCCAACAAGGCCGCGCATATCGGCCATTTGCGCAACGCGGTTCTGGGCGACACATTCGTTCGCATGCTGCGTTCCATCGGCCGCAGCGTGGAAGTGCAGAATTACATCGACAACACCGGAGTGCAAGTGGCCGACGTAGTGGCGGGGTTTCATTTCCTGCGGAAAATGTCTTACCCCGATGTTGAGGAGTTAATCGAAGATCCCAACGTGCGCTTCGATTATTACTGCTGGGATCTTTATGCCGCAGTCTCCGCGCACCCTGAGCTGAAGGAGTGGCGCCAGGTGACGCTGCACGCCATTGAGCATCGCGAAAGCGAACTGGTGGAATTGGCGTCCCGAGTGAGCGAAGTGATTGTCGGCTGCCACCTGAACACCATGCGCAGGCTGGGCGTCGGCTACGATTTGCTGCCACGCGAAAGCGATGTCGTTTGGCTCAAATTCTGGGAAACGGCCTTCGAGCAATTGAAGGAGCGCAGGGCCATCTACTTCGAGACCGAGGGCAAGAACAAAGGCTGCTGGGTGATGCCGGCCAGCGCGTTTAAAGAGCAGACCGGCGAAGATACCGGCGATAGCAAGGTAATCGTTCGTTCCAATAACACCGTCACCTATGTTGGCAAGGACATCGCCTATCAACTCTGGAAGTTCGGACTGCTGCCAGGCAAAGACTTCTATTACCTGCTGTGGCCGGGCAAGGCGGTGTACATCACCACCGCCGAGCCCCAACCGTCGCTCGATCGCGAATTCGGCCATGGCGAATCGGTCTACAACGTGATCGATTCTCGGCAATCGTATTTGCAGGACGTCGTTGTGGCCGGATTACGCGCGCTGGGTTACAACGAACAAGCCGACCGGTCCAATCATTTTTCCTACGAGATGGTTGCGCTTACGCCCGGTACTTGCGTCGAACTCGGCATCCAGCTTTCCGAGGAGGACAAGAAGCGCGCTTATGTCGAGGTTTCCGGGCGCAAGGGGCTGGGAGTAAAAGCAGACGATTTGATCGACAAACTGATCGAAAAGGCGCTCGAGGAAGTGGAGTCAAGGCATCCGGAAGCGCCTGCGGAGGAGCGTAAAAAAATCGCCAGCGAGATCGCGGTGGGAGCTCTGCGCTACTTTATGCTGAAGTTCACGCGCAATTCCGTGATCGCGTTCGATCTGCAGCAGGCGCTCAGTTTCGAAGGGGATACCGGGCCCTACGTGCAATATGCCGCGGTGCGCGCGGGCAACATCCTGTGCAAGCTGGCGGAACGCGGCGAGCCAATCCCCGATTTTGCGAACCAACTCGACCAAGCCGCCCTGGCGCGCCAGCTCGCGTCTCCTGGGTCCGGCCCGGCATCGGGCACATCGGGCGAAGATTTCTGGCAATTGCTGCTGATGGCGTCCAAGTCGAATTCAGCGGTGGAACGCGCCATCGCGTCGGGAGAGCCGGCGCACGTGGCCAAATACGCCTTCCAGCTCGCGCAGGCGTTCAACAATTTCTATCACGGCTACCAGGTGCTGAGCGAAGAAAATCGCGAGAAACGCGTGTTCCTGCTTTGGCTGACGGCCTATGTGCGCCGCCAGTTAGAACGCACGCTGGCCGTGCTGGGCGTCGCGGTTCCGGAATATATGTAAGCTCTTTTTTCGTCGTCGGTCAACTTTAAGAAAGAATCCAATGCAACTCAAGCTTCCCTGTGGCGCACGCACTCCTGCGTGCTGTGTTCGCACTCGTGCGAACATCTGGAGTCTCTACATTTCCTGCTAAATTTGTTTTATAGGCAGCCCATATTCCGGAGGCAATTGCCTATCCTTCGGATCTAACCGAATGCTCGCTATCGAAGCTCCAGCTCTCGTTTGACTTCCCCGCCAGGTAGGCATGAACTCGCGAGTAGGCGAACGAGCGGTCTTGTTCCAGGAGCTGCCGGCTTTCGGATTCCAGAAGTTGAATGGTCGCGCGGAGGCTTTGCGGGACTTCACGCGGAATCATGAGATTCCGGAAGCAAATCCGAGCCCCGGGCCGGACGGTTCTCGCCACCTGCTGAAAGGTTCGCTCGGTTTCCGCAAGGTTCATCAGCTCGCAGATGTTGGAGAGGCTAACGCGATCCAAGGAGCTTTCCTCGCGGCCAGCCAGCCAGACTTTCAAGTCCGCAGTGACGATCTCAATACGATTCGTGCGCTCTTTGATGACGGGCAAGTGCGTTTTTCGCAGATAGGCGGGAGCGGCATCCGAGCTGGTGTATCGGCCCAACAGGTACTGAGCGATGAAATAGTTCGTCGCGATCGGAATATCCCGAAGAGCTCGTCTGGAGCGCTGAAAGAAACTATCCGCAAAAGACCCGGCGCCATCGTCGAACCGAAAGTAATCGGCCGATAGCCCACGCCTGGCCAGGACCTGTTTGTTAAACAATAACTGGAAAAGCATCCGCCATTGAGCCGTGTTCCAGACCCTATCGAAGTAATTTCGCTGTTCCTCCAGCGATTGACACCCGAACAGGCCATCCATCCTCCTGCGTCCCTGGATCAGGTATACCAAGCGGCGAAAATAGCCCAGGAATCGTTCGTATCTGCCTTGGTAAACAACGCCGGCCTGGATGGCCTGAGCCCGGCTGCGCCAATACGCCAGGGCCGGGGCGCTCAGGTCACTTTGCAGGAACTCGAATACCTCCAGCCGATTTCCGGCCTGCTTCAATCCCAGGAAGGCCAGCAGATCATCATGATCCAGACGGCGCACCGCCGCGCATTTTAATTCCAATAAATGCGACTGGCACGGATTGATATCGACCGCGAAAATCCTTCCGGGATCTTCCAACAGCAGATCGAAAGTGTTGCAACCGCCGGAGCCGATAGTAACGATCGCTTCTCCCGGTTGGATCTGGAGAGCGCGCCGGTCCGATTCCGGATCTTCCCAGCTCATGCCAAAGAGCAGTTCGGGAAATTCAATCTGACCTTTTTCGGCGCGGCTCATGGTGCAACTTCCGGCCCCAGGCAGCGCATGTCTTCCTCTACCAGCCCATCGGCGTTAAACAATGGAGGAAGTCCGATCCCGTGCGCTTGAGCATTTTGCCAGATGTTTTCGACGCGCTGCGGGGTGATGAGCCCGCGGCCCTGAGAGAATGGCTCGAACCGCTTCTCCATGGCGAGAACGATGCCCTCCAGCAGGCAGCCGTGCGCAACATTGCTGAGCGAATAAGGGTACATGATGCCTAGAAGGTCCGGATCCAGTTGTATTCCTGCGGAAGCCTGACCCAGCCCGCCGTAGAAAATTGCCCCGTCGCGCGGCACGAAATCCGGCGACACGTTCTTTGGATACCCCGCGTCGCAAACGATCGAGCCTGGAGGGAGGGCGTCGAGAAGCAGTTGCGGAGCAGGCATGCTGGCTGCACAAATGACCACATCCGACTTTTCGATGAGCTGCTTTAAGTCCGCATCGGCCGTGACCCGGCTTCCGAGCGGCAAGAATTCGGAGGCGAACCTTCTCAATCGATCCGGATTTCGAGCAGACAGAAATAGGCGTTTGACCTTCGGCGCAAGCCAGCGGGCGCAGCCGGAACCAACGTCGCCGCTCGCACCGACGATCAAGACATTCGATGCGCCGAGGTCGCGCCCGGCCAACGCCAGCGCTCGTTCCATGCCTTTGACGATCAGCGCCACGGTCAGCGTATTGCCGGTGGTGAATGCTGTTTCTGAATGGGACGGGAGAAGATCTGTTTTCCCTTCCAACAAAATGGAACTGAAACCTCCAAGAGTTACAACCCGCGCCCCCTGTTTGATGGCACACGCTGCGGCCGCGCGGACTCGCGCGAGATTCTCCCTGAGAAAGCGGCTGTCCAACCGGTCCGGCGGAATAAAGGAGTCGATATAGACGCCGCTTACTTGGCGCCCTTGCGAGGACCTCGCGGTGACCTGGCTGGCAACGCGCGGAGGGATCCAGGGGATAATCTCGCGGACGTCTTCCAGAGACACGGGCGGCCGGTCCGCTCCCCGCAGCAGGGAGATAACGGCAGCCGCGCGGTTCCAGCTTTCGATATGTCCAATCAAGGCGAAATCAATGGGTGGCATGCATGTCGGGGACCTTCAAACCGGCAACTGGGCAACCCAGACCAGGCTGGATTCGCCGGGCACGCCGATTTCGTCCAGCGTTTTCAAGTAACGCTGCAGGGAGGCTCCGCGAATCTCGCTAAGACTGATGCCGGCCGCCGGGAGGGAGCCCTTGACGCAGCTACCTTGGCAAAGGCCACAGTGGCCGCCCGGGTCGTCTCGAGCAATCAGCTCAGCCAAAGCCGTCATGATTTCCTCATGCATCTGATGCACCCGTGCGTCAAAAGCGCCCGGATCGCGCGCGCGCTCAGCTTGCAGCAGCTCGATGGCATGAGCGACGTGCTCGCCCTCTTCGCCGGCGATACGGGCGAAAGTAGCGCCTAACTCACCAGGCGCGGCTTCGGCAACCACTGAATAGCTTGCCACCGCGAAGGACTCCAGCATCACTTCCTGCGCCAGGATGCAGCCGATCAGATCGCCGGCTTGAGCGCGAGAGAGAAAAATTGAGCGAATCCGCTTCCAATACTGCGCCTCCAGGTTGACCACCACTTGGACTCCGAGCGCGCGGCCAGCCGCGGTGAACGATGCGGCGTGGCCCCGCTCTCCTTGCGCATGTTCGAGTGCCTCGGCTCTTTCGGCGGCATCTTCGTAAAGTTCGGCGAGCGTCGTATAATTCAGCGCTCCAATCAACTCTCCCGTCACGGCTTGCGCCAGGACGTCTGCCCAGATTTGAGTCTGGTCTTTTGAACATGGGTGCGCGGTAACAGCTTGCATATGATTCCTCCGTTTTTATTCGCGACTCATTCAAACTAATGCATAGTCCTCAAAGGGAATGCCTTCGGCCAGTTTCGCCAGACGAGCGGGCGATCCAAGGCTGGTGGCAAAGGCCAGAGATGAGAACGTAAATCTTGGAATTCCTGAAATCAGACTGCGCAACGGATCGCGTTCGTGCAGTCCGAAGCTCAGGAAAGAGAACCGCTGCCGGAAAGCCTCGGCGCGAGCGAGTGTAAACAGCGCTTGAAGCGCCGGCGCGTGACCGTCCTCGCAGGCCGCAAACCGCACGTTCATCAGCTTGAGCGAGTCTCCGATGCGGGGAACCGGCGGCCCGGGAAATGGCGCCGCAACGATGCGCAGCAAAGTCAACGCGCCCCGTAGCAATGACGGAGCATCCAGCAGCACGTTGCGCTTCGCTGGCGCGACATCGGTAAGGGTAAGGGTGGCAACCAGATTCGATCCGCTACGAGCCACCAGGGTCCGGGAAAACGGTTCCTCACATCCACTGGAGAGCACTCTCGCGATCTCGTCCTCCGCCAGCCTGGGGGCGAACTGCCGGGAGCTGTGAAAGCGATCGAGAAGCTTAGCGATGGCCGGCCAAACATCGGGCTCAGCCACATCCATGGAGTAACGCTGCGGGCGGCCCTTGCGTGGCGAGGGCAATAGTCCATCTACCAGAAAGCGACCGAGCGGAATCCAGCGTGGTATGCCGAGCCGACCTTCAAACAGCGGCATGGCGCGAAGGTTCCCGTCGGCCACCACGCTGAAGCACACGTCGATCCCGACGGACCGAAGATAAGCCTCGAGAGCTTGGATGAGGCGCAAGGCAATCCGGCTTCCCGAAAACCGCGGATGCACCTTCATGTCGCCGACGTAAGCCGCAATCTCCGGCGCTCCCGAGATGTAGACTGTGCGCAGCGCGGCTGAAATACAGCCGATAACCTCGCCGCTCCGCACGGCCACGTAAACGATACTTTCGCCGCGCATGCGGAGTAGAGCGAAAAAATCCGGATCGCGATCGATGCGAAGCGCGATGGTTCCCGCCATGGGCGTTGCGCGGGACAGGGCCAGCAGGCCTTCGTTGTCGGCCTGAGTGGCTGGGCGGATTTCGATGGAGCCGCGCATCATTTATCCTTCACTGCCCCGGGTATCTTTCACTGCCCCGGGTATCTTTCACTGCCCCGGGTATCTTTCACTGCCCCGGGCGCACCTTTCACCGTTACGGGCGCGCGGCTTGCTCCAGCCAGCCCGCCGGGCCGCCAGTAACTTTGCTGCGAGCATCTTGAGCACCAGGAATCTTCCAAAAGTGAACGCGGCGAAGCCTACAATCATGATCGCGGCGGCACGCGTAATCAGAGCTACCCGTTGCGCCTCGCTGCCTTCCATCCGCGCCGCAGTTTCCAGTTGCGCTCGGCATCAAGGGACAAATGGAAGAAGCGCCGGCGCCGTCGCGAGGACGAAGCCGGCTAGCCGAAAACGGCGCGCATCCGCTTTCATTCTGTTCACGCAAAATCGTTTCCGGTAAGGACATCATCGTGGCGCGGGGGAAGTGGTCCGGAGGGTTGGAACTGGGAGGGAAACGACGCTTCCACGGGCTGGGGAGGACGCCACAGGCCGAAATAGGTGGCCAGGTATCCACGATTGGGGGGATCACCTGCAATTTCCGGCAGGTAAATCCACGGAACCCAGACCGCCAGATGATGGGTGAGGTGGTAATTAAAATACAGATACAACCATTCCAACGGGCGCCACAGCCGCAGGTCGTAAGCGCCCAGGACAGCGTGCCGCGGTGTGCGCACATGATAGATGTACTGCTGGCTTGCCCAGGAGAAGCCGAAGGCCGCATAACAGACGGCCAGAGCCGTAAGACGCAAGTGCAGGAGCGGCACCGCGGCAATCCAGATGGCTCCCGTGACAAGGAGATCCCGGCGCACCCTTCCCGGACGCACGTCGTTCAGAAATTGCGCGAAGCGCCGGAACACTCCCGCGTTTTCGTCAGGGTTCGGGATACGGATGGAACGCCGCGGGATCATGGCGATCGCCGCAGAGGACAGCGGAATCAACAACCAGAAAAAGCCACAAATGAGGAGATAGTAGGCAACTCGCTTTTGCCATGAGACTTCACTCGGCAACACGTAGTCTTCGAGTTCGGCATCGGAACGGTTTCTCTTGTGATGCAGCAAGTGAGCGATCTCGAAGAAGTGGAAGCTGCCAGGAAACAACGCGAATAACAAGATCCCAAGTCCCTCGTTGATCTTTCTGTTTCGATGCAGTTTGCCATGCACGGCTTCGTGAGCAAGGCAGAACCCCATTTGCATGACGAAGGCAAATGCTACTGCGAGGAGAGCGCACGCGGTGCGATTGTTCGTTCGTGAGGCGGCGGTGAGGAGCGCTAAAGCAGCGGTAGATTGAATTGCGGCCAGCAAAAGATTGAGTTTCCGAGGGATGGGATACGATGCTCCGTCGCGTTTCGGAATCATCGATCCCTCGGCAACCGCTTGTCGCGAGACCAGCGGATCCCAGCGGATTCGGGCGCCTGGATCAACCTTCATTCGAAAATCTAGCTCCGTTTCCTACAACTGGATGCGGTGTGGTTTCTGATTGGATTGAGTATACACCGGGCTGGAGGTGCAAGCAGAGTCGCTCCCGCCGGCTGTCACAAAGCCACCCGCCGTCTCCGTCCGTCGAGCTTGCGAGGTTGAATGAAACTTGATCGGTTTAGGAGGACCAATGGAGTCCCCGCGCTACCGATCGGGATTCTATCGGCTCGAACCGGAAAGGGAGCGTCCGGACCGGGATTGACTAAGCCCATGGGAACAAGTTCAATCAGTATCTCAAGCCAGCCACCAGGCGGCGGTGCAGTTAGCTTGTTGGGTTCAGGTTGTCCCAGCCGATGCCCCTCACCGTTGGCATCCTTCGCCCCAACTGATCTGCTCCTTCCTGGATTTGCTGCGGAGGTATGGTAGGTCGCGGCTTTGCTTAGTGCCTGCAGCATCAGTGCCTGCAGCATCCGCTGTTCCTCGATTCTCTGCAAGCACCCCTTCAAAAAATCGATCTCCAGGACCTGCTGCCCGACCTTGCGTTCCAATGTGAGCCATCTTGGCCTCATCCCAACGCCTCTTTCCCACCCCAGGAAAAGCGTTGCCTGGCCCATGCCGGAACTCCTTCCGCCATCTGGGCAGCAGATTCGCGTTGACTTCAAAGGCCCGCGCCACCTCAACGGCCGACGAACCCTTCTCCAGTTGTTGAATCGCAGCCAATTTCATTTCCTTGGTGAACTTCCTGCGGGACAATCCCATGAGTCGAATCGTCCATTTAATGATTTTCGACTCTTAACTGGTTGTCTCAAATTTGGGGGCAAGTCCAAAGGCTCGCTCAATCTTGTTCAAACGGCCCACAACGAAACAGATGGAGTCGAACCGGACTCCTCCGCGACGGGGCAAAGCGCGATAATAAGAGCAGGGTATAAAAGAAGCCCGATTATGGACGAACAACAAAGCGCTCCCCATCAGCACTCCGCCGGCTGTTTCTTCTGCGATGTCGCCGCGCCGCAGATTCAGGCCTTCATGGACCACGTCTGGCCGAAGAACACGCGCGAACATTTTCGCAACGCCCGCATTGAGATGTTGAAGGGCATGCGGAGCATCCTGGACGCGCGCATCGAGCGCCTGTCGCAGCACAGCCCCAAGGGCGCCAAGATTACGGTGGAGTAAATTCCGCGGTTACCGCGCCGCCTGCGCGAGCGGTCGGTCCTTTATCGGCTCTCGCGCCGGGGCGCGCCGATACTACCGCTGGCTCAGCCCCCCGTCGATCGCG
>Ga0181525_10000707_pt1 | contig 29001 bp, 28 predicted proteins | sample PEATcosm2014_Bin_48_FD_121100 | JGI IMG/M metagenome (GOLD analysis project Ga0181525, IMG submission 121100) | Peatland microbial communities from MTU Mesocosm Facility, Houghton, MI, USA - PEATcosm2014_Bin06_10_metaG | ecosystem: Environmental > Terrestrial > Soil > Wetlands > Peat | place... | reverse complement strand
GACCAAAGTCCGGCTGAGCCAGGGGATCCTGTCGTTTCTAGAATTGGTGAAGATTCGGATGGACCATCGTTGAGCCGGTCCAGCCGCCCCTGGTGGCCGATTCTCGCAAGGTGAATGGCCGGCGTCGTTCCTGGCCACGGCCATCTGTTAGACGGCGGTGGTTTCGGCGACCCGTTCGGCGTAGCGGCGGTCGACGTAATTGTTGAGGATTTCGATAAATTCGGCGACGATGCGGTCGCCGCGCAAGGTGGTGGAAAGCTTGCCGTCGACGTAAACCGGTGCGACGGGCTCCTCAAAGGTGCCGGGCAGCGAGATGCCGATGTCGGAGTGCTTGGATTCACCGGGACCATTGACGACGCAGCCCATCACCGCCACCTTCATCTCTTCCACCCCGGCGTAGCGCTCCTTCCAGGCGGGCATCTGTTCGCGCAGGTAGGTCTGGATCTGGTCCGCCATGTCCTGGAAGAAGGTGCTGGTGGTGCGGCCGCAGCCGGGGCAGGCGGTAACCTGGGGAGTGAAGCTGCGCAGCCCGAGGGCCTGGAGGATCTGCTGCGAAACGATGACTTCTTCGGTCCGGTCGCCATTAGGTAGCGGGGTGAGCGAGGCGCGAATGGTATCGCCGATGCCTTCCTGTAACAGCACCGAGAGTGCGGCGGTAGTGGCGACGATGCCCTTCGATCCCAGGCCGGCCTCGGTGAGTCCCAGATGCAGCGCATAGTCGCACTGGGCGGCGAGCTTGCGGTAAACCATGATGAGATCCTGCACGCCGCTCACTTTCGCGCTCAGGATAATCTTGTCGCGGCCCAGTCCGTAGTGTTGGGCGGCTTGGGCGGCCAGGAGGCCGCTGACGACGATGGCGTTCATGGTGACTTCCATGGCATCCAGCGGCTCGGCCAGGCGCGAGTTCTCGTCCATCATGCGGGTGAGCAGGGCTTGATCGAGCGAACCCCAGTTGACGCCGATGCGGACGGGGCGTTGGTGTTCGATGGCCACCTCGATCATGGTGCGAAAGTTGTCGTCGTGCTTCTTACCGATGTTGACGTTGCCGGGATTGATGCGGTATTTGGCGAGGGCGCGGGCGCAAGCGGGATACTTCTTGAGGAGGATGTGGCCGTTGTAGTGAAAGTCGCCAATGATGGGGACGCGGACCCCGAATTTATCGAGCGTGTCGACGATCTTGGGGACGGCCTGAGCGGCCGCTTCGGTGTTGACGGTGACGCGGACGAGCTCGGAGCCGGCTTGGGCGAGCGCCATGACCTGGTTCACCGTCGAGGCGGTATCGGCGGTGTCCGTGTTGGTCATGGATTGGACCGCGATGGGATGATCGCCGCCCACCCAAACGTCGCCAATTTTAACGGGCACAGAAGTGCGCCGGGGAAGTACAGCCATTGAGCCTCCGTGAACTTAGATTGTAGCGTGGAGGGCCGGGGACACTGAAGTTCCCAGGTGAAGTTAGCTGGCCACAGACAGAGGAACGCGGATTGCCAGAGCGTGCGTCACGACGGGTTTGGGTGTAGGCTGGCCGTATGGCGGCTGTTTCGGATTCCCCGCTGGCGCGCGTGGTGGAACTGCGCCATCTGCGGGGCGGGGACCTGGATTCGCTGCTCGAAGAAGAGACTCAATCCTGGCGCGAGATCCTGGATTGGGATTTTCGCGGTTCGGCCGGCTTGGTGCGGCGGTTCCTGGAGATACAGGCGCTGAATGGCTACGGGCTGCTGATGAACGGGTATCCGGTGGGCTACTGCTACTACGTGGCGGAGGACCGCAAGGGGCTTATCGGCGATCTATACGTGATGAAGGATTTTCTTACCGTCGAAAACGAGGAGCGGTTGCTGCGTGCGGTAGTGCAGGGGCTGATGAAGACGCCGCTGATCCGGCGCATTGAATCGCAGTTGATGATGCTGCGAACGGGTCCGGCGATCGCGCTTCCAGAGCCCAAGTATGTTCGAACCTTCGTGCGGAATTTTATGGAGATCGAAGCGGGAACGGCGGCACGTTTGACCGAGCGGCATCCATCGCAGCCGGTGTGGTTCGATAGCTGGTCCGAGCGCAAGCAGGATGAAGCGGCGGCGCTGATCGCGAGCGCGTATCAGGGGCACATCGACAGCGAGATCAACGACCAATACTGTTCGCAGGCCGGGGCCCGGCGGTTTCTGATGAATATCGTGCAGTATCCGGGATGCGGGAGTTTCTTCCAGCCTGCTTCGTTTGTCGCGACGGACCCGGGGTCGGGCCGTCTGGCGGGGATCTGCCTGGCCAGCCTGGTAAAGGCGGATGTGGGACACGTGACGCAGGTGTGCGTCTCGAAGGCGGCGCGGGGCACCGGGGTGGGTTACGAGCTGATCCGCAGGTCGCTCGAGTCGCTGGCGAGACACGGGTGCCGAAAAGTAACGCTGACGGTGACCGCAGCGAATGCGGAAGCGATTGGGGTGTATGAGCGAATGGGGTTCCGCAAGACACGGAACTTCGCGGCGTTGGTATGGGACACGTTCTGGGGGATGGGATGATCCGGGCCATTTGAGCGGCCGTTTAGCGGGAAGCCAGGCGGGGCTTGTAAACATACAGACCATCCAGGACGGGTCCTGGGATGTGTTTCACCAGCGTATAGCGCTTGCGAATTTCTTCCAGTTGCGGGGCGGGTAGCGTGGATACCTCGACAGCGAGCGGAGGGTGAGCGACGCGCACGTCCTCCATCAATATGATGGATGAAAACGCGGACGCGGCAATGTCGCGGCGCAGAGGTTCCGGATCGACAGCGCCGAGCGACACCAACAAATTGTAGAAAGCCATTTCCACCTCCAGGCGACCACGCAAGCGAACCACAGAGTTGTAATCGGCTGAGAGGACGCGGCCGCCATCGGCAAGGCTGCTTTGAACCTCGGCCAGGCTGGCGCGAGACTGCCGCTCGTTGGCAAAGCGCATCAGGAGCGTGGGGCCGGTGGTGCGGTAATTCACAATAAGAAACACGCCCAGCGGCAGTTGCAGCAGCGTGGCCCAGTTGCGGGCGCGGCTGAAAGTGAGTGGAAAGAAATCGAGAGCATACAAACTCAAACCGGCGCAGAGGATCAGCAGGACGGTGAACTCGAGTTGGTAGTTCAGGTCGGAGAAGGTTTTGGGCGCCGATGCGAGAAATACCAACGCACCCAGGGCCAGGTATACGAAGGGCGCTGGGCCGGTCTTCCGGATTGCCTGGCGACCTCCCAGCGCAACAATCAAGAGCAGAGGCGCGTTGACGAGGAGGACGAACCGCAGATGCGACAGCAGTTTATCCACCGAGTAAGGAGCGATATTGGCGCGCACTGTGTCGGCCAGAAAGCGGCCCCCTAGGGCTGCGTCCAGTGAGAAGACGACGATGGCCGCGATGGCCAGACAGCTCCATCCGAACTTCAGCGCCGTCATCCTACGGCGGCGGAAAAAGAGGAGCAGACAGATGGCGGCCGGGCATGCGAGAAAGGTTTGTTTAGTAAAAAAGGCGAGCAAGGCGCAGAGGCCGGCCCAAAGCAGCGTGTTGTCGCCGAGAAGCGCGTAGCGCGAGTAAAAATAGAAGGCCGAGAGCGCCCAGAATAAAGCCAGAACGTCGACCTGTCCCAGGCTGCCCCAGAAAAACAATAGGGAGCTCGAGGCGCAAAGCAGGGCGGTGATCGCAGCGCAATAGCGGTCCTTGGTATACAGCAGCGCCAGATAGCAGCAGAGCGCGACAATTCCAAGCGCCGCGGCGAAACTGATCACGCGGCCCGCGGTGTAGACCGGCAAACCGGCTTTTTGAAGGCCGGCGTCCAGCAGATAGAAAACCGGTGTGTAGGCAGCGACGGTGTAAGGGTAATGATTCAGGTGGTAATACAGAGTGCCTTCGTGTACCAGCATGCTGGCGTGGGCGGCGACCACGCATTCGCCTCCCGTGAAACCGTTCTGGGCCCACAGGAGCAGGCCGAGGTGGCCCAGAATGCCTAGCAGGGCGATGGATGCGAAGACGATCATTATCGCGCGGAACGTCCGTTCCGCCCGATTGCGATTGGCGGTTGGCGCGCTTTGCGATTGGCGGTTGGCGGTTAGCGGGACAGGCACAGTCGTGGACATGCCAATTGGTTCATCGGCAGTGGGAGGGAAGAGCGTTACGGCTTTGGGGGTTGGGGATTGGGGATTAGGGAGCAGGCACCGTGTGGAATGGGCGGCTATTTGGTGGCTGGAACGCTGGCGGCAGTAGTGGCTGCGGGCGTGGTTGTGGTGGATTGACTGGCCACCTGCTGCTTGGCGGCTTTGAAATCGGCCACCAGGCGTTTTGCGATTTTGTCGGCCACGTCGGCGCTGGCGCCCATGAATTTAGCGCCCAGGCTCTCCGCGGTGGCGGACCAGATTACATCGCCATCTTTGCCGACCAGCCGGACGGTGGCGATGGCCTCGTGCTTGCGCTCCTCGGTGCGGCGGCTGTCATTTTCGCCGATGCTGAGCCCGCCGGAGTGGCTATTGCTGCTGCTGGAATAATTACGCAGACCTTCGCTCGACCCCGAGCTGATCTGCGAATGGGCGTTGATGCCTTCTGCGGATTGGAAGGTGTCGGTGAATACGTCGTCGTCCCCGGCGCCTTTCAGAACAGCGTCGGCCTTATCTTCGTCTTCGGTAATAATGAACTGCCTGGAATTGTGCAGGCTGGTCATGAGCAGGTCGCGGATCTGCAGCGCGGCGTCGCCACCGGTGAGGATTGCGATGTAAACGCGGCGGACTTTGCTGAGCTGCTCGGCGGCTTGCTCCTCGGGCGTTTGTTCCAGATAGGGAGCGAACAATAAAACGGTATATAAGAACCACGGCATGAAGCACTCCTATATTCAATCAACCTTTATGACCTAGCTCTTGCCGCTCTTGCGAGCGTCGTCGTCCTGGTATTCCACCTTGCGGCCGGTGCGCGCTTCCAGCACCACCAGCGTGGCGCGGATGTCGCCTTTACCGATCTTGAAGATCATGGCCTGCTGGCGGTCCTCCTCATCGGAGTAACCCACGGTAAGGAAGTGCTCGCGTTTTTTCGCCAACAGGAAGAGCGGCGAGAGCAGAACGGCGGCGATATAGCGGCGGTCGACCTTTTCGCCGTATTCCACCAGGTTGATTTTTTCGTAAGGAACCCGCCAGCTTGCTTTGCCGGAGTAGAAGACGAAAAAACTAGCGTCGACGGCCTCCACTCGTCCATGGCAGCCGGGGGGGATCTGCGTAATGGTGCCGCCCACGTACTCCGCGCGGCCTCCAAGCTCGCGGCCATCGAATGGGGCACAGAGCAGGAGCGCGAGACAGGCGATTTTGGCAGCCGGCTGCCTGGAACTCATACTGCAGACTTAAGTAGCTCCAGCCCGCCAAAATTCTCACCGAATTAGCGGTGGGGATCAGGCGGACGACGGGGATGCCGACGGGATGGCGATTTCCGGCACACGTCCGCGAAGTAATCCTGCGCATTCCAACGCAAAACTAACGAGCAACACCAGCAGCAGCATCGCGGCGACGCCGGTCCAGGGCATGTTCATGAGTTGAAGCAGGCTGGGGATGGGAGTCAGGACGGCCGCGGCGGCGCCGCGAATGAACAGATGGCGCGCCTGGAAGGCAATGAGCAGAGCCGGCAGGATGAGCATCGTCGAATCGTAAAGATAAGCGTGTGGAGCGATCAGGAAAGTACCGAGCATGGCCGCCGACATGGCCTGCCACCAATCGCCGCGCCAGCCGATGGAGGCAACGCAAACCAGGACCAGAAGCACGAGCGCGCCGTTCACGAAGCTGTTGTCGATTCCGAAATTGAGCGCGATGGCATAGACGTTCATCATGCGCCAGGGGGTAGGCGAGAGGTGCTGCTGCTGGCGTTCCAGAAACTGCATGTACCGTCCGATGCTGCCCCAGCCGCCCAGCAGAATGGATGCGGCAGCCTCCAGAAACCCCGCCGCTAACAATCCCCACAGCATGCGCCAGCGCTTTTGAAGGCAGAGCGCCAGGGGCATTAACAGCATCAAGTGCGGCTTAATGAAGATAAGGCCGAAGACGAGGCCGCTAGCGAGAGGGCGCTTCCGCTCGAACAAATAGAAGCTCAACACCGCGAGGGATAGAAACAATACCGCATCCTGGCCAAAGGCGAAGCTCATGATCGCCGGTGGAAATAAGGACGCGAGCGCTACTGCGTCGGAGCCAAAACGGTGAAAGGCCCAATACCAGCAAGCCACCAGCATCGCCGCCTGCCATAATATCCAGGCTATGAAGCTGGGCCGGATGGGGAGAAACGCAAATGGAGCGAGCAAAGCGGCATAAACGTGCGCGCGAGTGAAATAAACCGGCAGCAAAACGCGCAGAGGAACCAGAGGGCGCTCCATAGCGGTCTGAAGCCGTTCGTCGTGCAGGCTTTGGAAATCGCCGTGACGCGCCAGAACAGCGCCGACATAAAACGCGGGGAAATCGCCATCGGCCAGGGTGAATGTGCTGCTGAAGACGGCCCATGTGGCGCTCATGAGCAGCGCGATCAGGATGTTCGCTAACGTTTTGCTGCGGGCAACCTCCATTAGAGAAGAGTTCGACCGCGGGACACCTCAACTTTAGCTCCTGTTTCGCGGAGCCGTGGGCGCGAGTGCGCGCGCCGCACGAATTGGATGTCATACTGAAAACGTAAGCGGTAAATCCTGCGAAGTTTTCTCCGAACGTTTGCGCCGATGTTTGCCATGGATCAGAACAAAACCCAAGAGGAACGCGTGATTACCCCTGAAGATGCAATGGCGGCGGAGGGAGCGGGGGTGATTGTGAGTCCCGACACCGAGCGGGCGAATCGCGTGCCGCCCGGACAGAGCCGAACCCGGAAATGGCCCATTCTGGATGCCAGCGGACCACCGCCGGTCACGCTGGATCGCTGGAAATTTTCGATCGGCGGGCGGGTCGCGCATCCCCAGCATTGGAACTGGCAGGATTTCCAGCAACTGGAGAGGGTGAAGGTTTTTGCGGATTTCCATTGCGTGACGCGCTGGTCGAGATTAGGCAACCTCTGGGAAGGCGTCTCCACCCGAAAGCTGATCGATCTGGCGGGCGGCGCGCTGCCCGGCGCCGAGTACGTGCTGGCGCGCGGTTACGACGAGGGGTTCAGCACCAATCTTCCGCTGGCCGATTTTCTGGCCGAAGATGCGCTGGTGGCGTTTCTGCACGATGGGCAGGCGCTGACGGAGGAACATGGCTGGCCGGCGCGGCTGATCGTCCCCCGGCTGTACGCCTGGAAGAGCGCGAAATGGATCGCGGGGCTGGAGCTGCTGGATCGGGACAAGGCTGGATTTTGGGAACGGAACGGCTACCATATGCATGGCGATCCGTGGAAGGAAGAACGTTTTGGCTGGTGATGTTTTGACTGGCAGAGCGCATCGCAAAGCGACATTGGAACAATGGGCCGGAGCGGCACGGTATGCGCGAAGAGTTGCGCCCGAGTACTTTAAACGGTATCGCGCGGAACGGAAGAGCGCCGTGCCTCAGGCGCCGTTTACGCCGCATCCCAAACGCTGGGCCGATACCGGATTGCACGCCGCGTGGCTGGGGCACAGCACCGTGCTCTTGAAGATCGACGGATTTACGATCCTGACGGATCCGATACTGGGCGAACGATGCGGAGTGCGGATGGGTCCCATGACCGTAGGACTGCGCCGGCTGGTAGCGCCCGCCGTAAGCCGCCCGCAATTGCCGCACATCGATCTGATTCTGCTGTCGCACGCGCATTTCGATCATTTCGACGTGGCTACCCTGCGCGGTCTGGAGCGCGCCGGGACAGCGGTGGTGACGGCAAAATATACCAGCGACCTGTTGCGCGCCCGGCGCTATCAGAGCGTGCAGGAAGTGGGCTGGGGCGAGCACGTGCGTGTGGGACCGCTGTCGATTAGGGGCATTCAGGTGAAGCACTGGGGCGCGCGGATGCGCTCGGATGTGCATCGCGGCTACAACGGATATCTAATCGAGAGCGCGCGCCGTCGCGTAGTGTTTGGGGGCGATACGGCCTGGACGGATGCGTTCAAGGTGGCCCGCGCGGCCAAGCCGGTGGACCTGGCCATCATGCCCATTGGAGCGTACGATCCATGGATTTCCGTACACTGCAATCCGGAGGAAGCCTGGCGCATGGGCGTCGATTGCGGCGCAGAGCATATGCTGCCGGTGCATCATCAAACCTTTCGTCTGAGCCGCGAGCCTTATCTGGAGCCGATCGAGCGATTCGTCGCGGCAGCGGGCAACCATCCCGACCGTGTGGTGACGACGCGAGTGGGGCAGGAATGGTCGCAGGAGTGAAAGCCATGCGTCGACATAAGTGTCGACGCGGCGCGCACGAGTGCGTGCGCCACGTGTGCGTCGCAGTCTGGTTTGTGCTGGTGCCCAAAGTGTGGGCTCAGGAGGCGCGGGATATTGTTAAGAAGTCCGTTGAATTGGATCAGTCGAACTGGCAGCGCATGAAGGACTATACCTGGACTGCGCGGCAGACCGAGCGCACCTTGGATTCGAGGGGCGGCCTGAAATCGCAAAAGACCGAGGAATGGGAGACGGTGGTGATCTACGGCGAGCCGGTTCACCGCATGCTGCAGCGCGACGGGAAGCCGCTGCCAGCCGTGGAGCAGCGCAAGGAGCAGGAGAGGCTGGATCGGGCCGTGGCGAAACGGGCCAACGAGACCCCAGAGCAGCGCGCGCATCGGGAAGCTGAGTATGAAAAGCAGCGCGAGAAAGATCGAGAATTTCTGCGCGAAGTTCCCGATCTGTTCGATTTCAAGCTGCTGGGCGATGAGAAGATCGACGGCCACGATGTTTGGGTGATCTCGGCAACGCCCAGGCCGGGCGCGAAGCCGAAGAGTGGCGACGCCAAGCCGTTGCTCAAGGTGCGGGCGAAGGTGTGGATCGACAAGGCCAAGTATCAGTGGGTGCGGCTGGAAGCCGAGACTACCGCGACCATTTCATTCGGATTGTTTATTGCGCGGCTGGCTCCCGGCGCAAAGCTGGAGTTCGAGCAAACGCGCGTGAACGACGAAGTGTGGCTGCCCAAGCGCGAAGTGGTACAAGGCGCGGCTAGGCTAGGTCTGGTGAAGAAGCTGGCGGGCGAAGAAGAGACCACCTGGAATAATTACCGCAAGTTCCAGGTGGATTCGAAGGTGGTTGCGACGCAATAGGCGGCGCGCATCGCGATCGCGCATCCGCGAGCGGATTTACTGCTCTCCGGACGAAAGGTTGGGCGGAGCGCGTCAGCCTGACCGGATCGTCGGGAGGGCGCCGGCTTTGCCACGGTTAGAGGTCTGGCATTTTACAGCCAGCGCTCCGCCCTCCACTCCGATTGGGAACGCTCCGAGCGAACACCATCATGATGAGCACTGTTGAACAGACACCGCGCGGGCAAAATGCGTAGAGTGTTAACACGTCTAGAAATGGAGGGTATCCAGATGACGACGCCTGTCAGTTTTGCGAACGTACCGTACAACAAGATCCTGTTCAAGCACCGTCGCGAAATCGGCGTACCGGCGCGGTGCATTCCGATTTGTAGACTAGCAGCGTGAGAATCAGGAGACTATCATGGGAAACTGTTACCGATGCGGGGCTCCAACGCAAACCCGCAACATAGAGCTTCCGATCTGCCTTGCGTGTTCGGACGCCTTAAATACGAAGTCCACCCCAATCCCGAACGACGTCCAATTAGGTCTTCCGCACGAGTGAATACCACGCCAGCAGGTTGCTCCGTGATGCGGTATTGCACAGCGTCGCGGGCGTGGCTCAGCATTCCGGATTGCCAGGAACGGATTGCCAAAAGCGGCCGTGTGGATACGGGGGAACAAGATGCCGGGGGCAGCCTGAGTGCATCGAAAGACAGCCTTTTGGCGATTCATTGGGCGAGCAGGCGGGGAATCCCGGAAGGTTGAAAGAGTCCCCGACCGTCACCAGTTGAGTTGACTAATTGGCGGGCACGTAGCCCTTGAGCGAATGATCGTGTGCGGCGTAATAGTCGCCCGCTGCGTTAAGCTCTGGCTTGCCTGCCGTTACGTGGCAGTAACCACAAGCCTTCCCCTCTGTTTTGGCATACTCCGGCTTGGCGTAAGACGGCGTTACGCTGGCAAACCACACGCCGGCGACCAGGACCGCTGCGGCAAACGCGCTCTTTAAGATTTTCGGCATCGCTGATGGCACCTCGCTCACACCAAGCGCAAGCGCTGCGCCAGCGCGCTATCTATATGCAAGTTGGCAGACTGACCAGGGTTTCTGGCATTCGAAGGGGGTACTTGCGGCGACCATAGGTGGTCACTTGACCATATGACGTTACGGAGGTTACTGTTCCGTCGGGGGGCCAACTGCCACAAGGCGGCGAGGAAGCCGAGCCGATCAAAGGCGTCAGTAGTGCATACCTCAGGCGTATCTGTTGTGGCTTTCCGTTAAGGCTTATGCTCAAATTGAATCGGCGAGTGAGAAACGCTTATGGGCCTCCAAAACGGTTGTCGATCCGAATATGGGCCTCTCGAACTGCGAATACAGGCCACTTCTGTGGAGAACGGTTTCATCGTCTACATCGAAGACCCTCGCCTGCCAAACCCGGCGGTGCACGAACATCAAGCGCTCAGTACGCTCGAGTCGGCCAAAACCTACGCAGTGTTAAAGGCAGACGATTATCTAACAGGGCTCGGCGAAACCCATGAACATTCAGCAGAATGGAGATGCTCATGAGGGCAAAGGGTGCGGATGGCCTCCAAAGCGTGTGTTTCATCTCTGAGAGGTCCGCTTACTGACGTGCGCGGCTCAATGGTTTCATGCCGTTACCGAGCCGCGACCGTCAGGGAGCCGGTCGTCGGGTTATTGTGAAGAGCCTGTTTAGTTCCGGCTATGCCGGGTTAGGTAGCGGGTTCAGACACACCCGGTTAGAAGAAGAGCGCTTCGGCTAATCGCGTGCTGGGCCATGGTCGGAAGGAAAATCATGAGGATATCTTCAGTACCTACGATGATCGGAGCGGTCTTGACCACTTTGCTGTTCGCCGCCCCCGCATTCGCGCACCAGCACACCGCCCTGAACGGCACCTGGACTCTGGTCCCCGCCCAGAGCAATTTCGCGGGCCAGCCCGTTATTCAAACCGGCACCGTGACGATCAACGAGCGAGATGGAGACATCACGGTCTCTCGCAGTTTCAAGTACGAAGGCGCCAGCGACACTTTCTTCTACCGCGATATCACCGACAGCGAAAACAATGCCACCATTCACACCGGCAAAGACCTCAAGACGAAGACCAGGTGGGATCACGATGTGCTGAAAGTTACGAACACGGATAAGCAATCCGGGGCGGTTACGCTCGAAACTTACACCCTTGCCGCGGATGGCACCATGCTGGTGAGCGTCGTTAGGCCGGAGCACAAGCCGATCAGTCTCGTCTTCCAGCGCAACTGACCAACTGACCGGGTATGGTCACTCGGGCGAGGCCGTGTCCAAAGGGCACCACAATATTCCGGGGTTTTGGTATGGCCCACCCCGTGCACTGGACGATGCTCGGCCCGTACGGCGAAAAGGACGGCGATGAAGACAGCACTTAGTGAGATGAACGGATTCCAAGAGATCCTCGAACGAAAAGAGTCCGAGCTGGTTAGCGTATTGCGAAGGCGGGACGGCATCGCAATTGAGAAAAGCGCGGACCAAATGGATGAGATTCAGTCCGCCTCGGAGCGAGATTTGGCGATTCGCAACGTAGACCGCGAGTCCAATCTGTTGCGCGATGTGAAAGACGCATTGCGTCGGATACACGAGGGCAGCTTCGGTTCATGCGTGGAATGCGAATCGGCGATCAGCCCCAAGCGCCTTGCAGCGGTGCCTTGGGCCGCCTGCTGTATCCAGTGCCAGGATGCTGCCGAGCGGGCTGGCCGGGATGGACCGGAAACGGTCCCTGCGGCTCTTCTGAATGCCGCGTGAAGACTTAGATAGGAAAGGTATATTGTAATGGCTACTCTTGAGCAGAAAAAATGCGCGCATCCGGCCTGCCGGTGCACCGTGACGGAAGACAAAAAGTATTGCAGCCAGCGCTGCCAAGATGCGAAGGGAGAGGTGGAGATCTCCTGCGACTGCGGGCATCCGGGTTGCTCACTGTCCCAGTAGAAATGGATCTCAGAAGAGACTCCCGGCTGATAGCTCCATAAGAAAAACACAATGCATGACGCAAACCAAGCACATCGCAGAGCCGCCGAGCAGCACGAACTTGCGGCCCAAGCCCACCGTACAGCCGCCGAACATAATGAAAAAGGGGATAACGAGACTGGAGATTGGCATGCGCAACGCGCACTGGAGTACTCGGATCAAGCGTACAAACTGGCAATGGAAGCTCACAGCAAGTCCGGGCAGATCGTGAGTATCCAACATGTCCACTCGTTATAACGACGGATCGCACTACGAGAACCAGCCACGAGCCGCGGAATTACACGATGCAGCCGCGCACGCGCATCGCACGGCCGAACAGCACGGAAACCAGGATCATCTAACGGGTCACGAGCAATCCAGGCAAGCCGTCGAGCACTCGCAAGACGCCCATCGACACACTCAGGAGGTTACGAATCGATATGGCGTCGCCGCATTCGGACATGACGATATCGCGGCCCTCGCATATGATTTGTGGCAAGCCAGAGGGTGTCCAGGTGGATCGTCCCAGGACGACTGGTTCCATGCCGCGGAAGAATTGCGATCACGCGCGGGCCGTTGATTTGTCCGCGCGGTCCGCGGTCTGAACCCTGAAAGGACCGCTTACTGAGGCGCCACCCATCCGGTTGTATTCGAGCTCATGCCGTTACCGAGTGGCTCATGCCGTTACCGAGCCGGGACCGTGAGGGAGCGCCGCCGCGCCAAATGGGTCGCCACCAAACCACGATGCATGCCGTTACCGAGCCGCGACCGTGAGGGAGCGCCTTTTAAACACAGGCTGATAGAATACCACCAAGGGCACACCTTGCTGCTTGTTGAAAGCAAACGCGATAAGTCTGAGATGATCCGGCTTCTCATTGCTCTGGCTTCGATGGCGGCCGCCACGGTCCCGGCCTTCGCCGAAAAAGGCATCCTGCTGGAAGACCTCACCTGGGTTGAGGCGGAAAAGGTTCTGACTCCCCAGACCGTAGTGGTAATTCCCGTGGGCGCGGAGTCCAAGGAACATGGCCCTCACCTGAAGTTGCGCAATGACTTTGTCATGGCGGAATACTTCAAGCGGCAGGTGCTGGCGCAGGCGGATGTGGTGGTGGCTCCCACGGTGAATTACAGTTACTATCCCGCTTTCGTCGAGTATCCGGGCTCCACTACTCTTCGCCTGGAAACGGCGCGCGACACGTTCGTGGATATTTGCCGGGTTCTTTCCACTTACGGTCCCCGGCGTTTTTATGCGCTGAACACCGGCGTTTCCACCAATCGCCCGCTGGCGGCGGCGGCCAAGATCTTAAATGGCGAAGGAATTCACTTCGCCTACACCAATCTTCTGGAAGCCAGCGCGGAGGCGGAGAAAGCCGTCAGCAAGCAGGAGGGCGGAACGCACGCCGACGAAATTGAGACTTCCATCATGCTTTATATCGACCCCGATTCGGTGGATATGAGCAAGGCCGTTAAGGACTATCATCCCGGAAAGGGAGCTTTGACGCGCGATCCCAAGAAGTCCGGCGCTTATTCGGCCAGCGGAATCTATGGCGACGCCACGCTAGCGACGCGCGAGAAGGGTGAAGTTGTGGTTCAGGCCATCCTGCAGACCGTGCTCAGCGATATTGAAAAGCTGCGGCAGACGCCGTGAACGCCTGCCACCTGAAGGGCGCTCGCCATCTGCTCATGTCCCTTCACGTGCCAGTGCCGCCAATCGCTAACCGCCAATGGCCAAACCGCGCCACTCCGCAAATCGCCAATCGCCAATCCCCAATCGCCAACCTGATACACTGACCACCTTGAGACCCAAACCCGCCACCGTTGTAGCTCTCTACCCCGGTTCTTTCGATCCCATTACCAACGGGCATCTGGATTTGATCCAGCGCGGCTCGGCTTTGTTCGATCGGCTGATCGTCGCTGTTCTCTGCAACGATGAAAAACGACCACTGTTCGGCCTGGAAGAGCGCATCGTAATGATGCGCGAGGTGACGCGCGATCTCCCTAACGTCGAATTCGGATCGTTCGGCGGACTGCTGGTAGATTATGCCGCCGAGTGCGGTGCAAGCGTCATTCTGCGCGGCATTCGCGCCGTGTCGGATTACGAATACGAATTGCAGATGGCGCTCATGAATCGCCGCCTGCGCCCCGAGATCGAAACCGTGTTCCTGATGGCCGGCGAAGCACACTCTTTTATCAGCTCGCGCCTGGTGAAGGAGGTGATCCGGCTGGGAGGGAACATCGGCGGGCTTGTGCCGCCCTCAATCGAGGGTAGACTAAAGAGAAGACTCCTCGAAGAAACCGAACCCGAATAAAACTGGAGAAGCCTAAACTCTTTCATGACAGCCACACTGGATCTAGCACAGCGCATCTCGCTCATCAGCGAGTCCTCCACAATGAAAGTCGCCGCCGATGCCGACCGATTGCGTCGCGAAGGTGTGGATGTGGTGGACTTCGGCGCCGGCGAGCCCGATTTCCCCACGCCCGACAACATCAAGAAGGCGGCCATTGCCGCCATCGACGCCAACTTCACCAAATACACGCCCACCGGCGGAACTCTCGAACTGAAGCAGGCCATTTGCGAACGTCATCACGCCGACTACGGTACTTCTTATACGCCCGCCGAATGTCTGGCTACCGTGGGCGGCAAGCACGCAATTTTTAATTTGATGCAGGCCCTGATTGAAGACGGCGATGAAGTGATTATCCCCGTTCCCTACTGGGTCACCTACAAAGACGTAGTGAACTATGCGGGCGGCAAGTGCGTGTTCGTCGAAAGCGACGAGGCCAACGGTTTCACATTCACCGCCGGCGACATCGCGCGCAAGATCAGCGGCAAAACCAAGTTGATCATCATCAACTCACCGTGCAATCCGAGCGGCGGCGTATTGAGCCGCGAAGATTTCGAAAAGATCTATCATCTGGCGGTGAAGCGCGGCGTCCAATTGATGACCGACGAATGCTACTGCCGCTTCTTATACGACGACCAGCCGTTTTCCATCGCTGCGATGCCGGGCGCCAAGGAGAACGTGGTCATCGCGGGATCGCTTTCGAAAACCTATTCCATGACCGGCTGGCGCGTCGGTTTCGCGCTGGCGCCCAAACCGCTGATCGACGCCATGCTGAAGCTGCAGAGCCACACCACTTCCAACCCCACGTCGATCTCGCAAAAGGCGGCGATCGAAGCGCTGCTCGGCTCGCAGGATTCCATTCCGATCATGCTGGCCGAGTATCGGCGCCGGCGCGATTTTGTCGTGCAACGGCTGCGCGCCATTTCCGGAGTAAAGATCGCTGAGCCGCGCGGAGCGTTTTACGCCTATCCGAATATCTCGGTGGGTTTCCGCAACGGGATAGCATCGGCGCTGCAGTTCTCCGAAAAGCTTTTGTCGGAAGCGCACGTGGCCGTGGTGCCGGGCGAGGCCTTCGGAACCACCGAACACGTTCGTATTTCCTATGCCACCTCGATGAAAGAACTGGAACGCGGACTCGATCGGATGGATCGCTTTATTTCCGGGCGGGTCTGACCGGGGCGGGTTTGACAGGAGTGGGCTTGATAGGAGTGCCGGAGAATCAGCCAATCCGCCTGCCCATGCGCTTTCTGGAGAAAGTGTGGGGCACGCAGGACCTCGCACCCTGGTACCCGACGGCCGGGACGAAGATCGGCGAAGTATGGTTCGAAGCCGATCTGCCGCTGCTGGTGAAGTTCGTGTTCACTTCCGGGCGTCTGTCGGTACAGGTGCACCCGGACGACGGGTTCGCTCGGGCTCATGAGAATTCGCGCGGCAAAACCGAAATGTGGTACATCATGCGCGCCGAACCCGGCGCCCGCCTGGCCATCGGTTTTCGCGAATCCATTAGCCGCGAACGCTTGCGCGAGGCGGCCCTCAGCGGCGAGATCGAGCGATTGCTGAATTGGCTGGAAGTGCAGGCCGGCGATGCGTTCTTCATCCCGGCAGGCACGGTACACGCCATTGGAGGCGGGCTGGCATTGTGCGAAGTGCAGCAGCAGTCCGACGTCACTTACCGGCTCTACGATTATGGCCGCCCGCGCGAACTGCACCTGGATAAAGCTATTCAGGTTTCATCCCTAGAAGCCACCTCGCCGAAATCTTTGATGCTTCCCATCGATTGCGAATATTTCCACACCGAACTGGCGCGCACTACCTCCAAGCTCCTGTATAAGCCGGAATCCAACCGCTTTCACCTCGTGATTTTCGTGAGCGGTTTGGGAACCATCGCCGGAAAACCATTTCGCGAAGGAGAAGCTTGGCTGGTGCCTGAAGGCGGCCAGCCGTTCGAGATAGAGCCCAAAAATCCCGTGAAGTTCCTGCGCACCTGGGTTCCCTGATCCGGGCGCCAACCCGGGGGGGGGCCTATCCGATTCCGAGCTCGTCAATCTTCTCCAGCGGCGCGCCGCATACCCGGCAAATGAGGGCCGAACAATCCCCGCACATCAAGGGATCGGTTACGGCCGAGTGACAGCGCGGGCAATAAAATTCGACTTGATTCCGGCTGAGCCGGCCTGTTTCCTCGGCCATTACTGATACACTATCAGTAGCGCAAAGCCCGTGACGCAAAGCCTGTGACATTGCCCCGCGCTCTCCTTTGTTGTCTTGCATCTCTCCTCATCTCCTGTTCCGATCAGCCGCGTCCCCCCACCTCGCTGGGTGAGGCTTTCGTCGGTCCCACGACGCTGAACTTGCGGCAGGAACTGGCGCTGAAGTCGGCCGTCGCCGCCACGGTGAAGCATGGTGACAAGCTGTCCATCGTCGAATACCGGCATCGGTTGGTGAAGGTCAGAACCGAGCAAGGCGCCCAGGGCTGGACCGATATGCGCCAGCTTCTCACTCCCGATCAGATGGCGGCCCTTCGGGGAATGGCGCAGAACGCTTCCAGCGCTCAGTCACAAGGCCAGGCCACCGTATTTGAGACGTTGAATATGCACACCGAGCCAAGCCGCACTTCGCCGAGCTTCGGGCAGATTCCGGAGAACGGAAAAGTGGACGTGATTGCGCACAAGCTGACTCCGCGAGTGCAGCGCGACGAGGCGTCAATTCCCGTGCCGGTAAAGCCCGCTCCGGTTCGCAAGAAATCCAAGGCGAGTTCCGCTCCGGTCCGGATCAAGCCGCCCCCACGTCCCGCGGCGCCCAAGCTGCCCGACAATTGGCTGGCGCTTTCGACAGCGAAACCAGACTCTGCGGCGGCTTCTGCGTCGGCTTCAGAGGATGCGCCCTCACCGGCCCTTGCGCCGGTCCCTGCTAGTGCGGCAAAGAATACGGCCTCAGCGAAGAATGCGGCGGAGGCTGGGCCCCCGGTTGCCATGGACGATTGGAATCTGGTGCGCACCTCCGACGGCAAGGTGGGATGGGTGCTCACACGTCCGCTCAGCATGGCGATTCCCGATGAAGTGGCGCAATATGCCGAAGGCCATCGCATCACTTCGTACTTCCCTCTGGGCCAAGTGCATGACGACGACGTGGTGAAGAATAACTGGCTCTGGACCACCATTATCAAAGGCGGCCAGCCGTACGAGTTCGACAGCTTCCGCGTTTTCGTATGGAGCTTAAGGCATCATCGCTACGAGACCGCGTACATCGAGCGCAATATCGTCGGACACTATCCTGTCCAGGTAACAAATGCCGGCGCGACGCCGAGTTTTGCGGTGGTGGTGGAAGGCCAGGACGGACACCTCTACCGCAAAACCTACTCGTTTGACAGCTATCGGATTCACATGGTGAACCGGGAGCTTTATGACCCGGCAGCGAAAACGGCTAAAGATAATCTGGCTTCAAGTCCGGGCGCCGGATTATCCGCGGGCCAGGCCGCCAGCCAGTCCGCCAGCCAGTCCGATGTCAAGCGCTCCTGGTACGCGATGTTAAAGGACCGGGTTCACCGGTTTCTCCGCTGAGATTTCGGCACGAGCTGGATCTCGAACAGCCTGGGCCAGAGTTTACCGGTAACGAACAGCCGGTTGCCCAAAACATCGTAGGCGATTCCGTTTAAAACATCTACCTGATTGGTGCGATCGGCGGGACTCAAGATGCCCGCCAGATCGATCCATCCCACCACGCGCCCGTCCGCCGGCGAGATGCGGACGATGCGGTCCGTCTGCCAGACGTTGGCGTAGATCTCTCCGCGCACCCATTCCAGTTCGTTCAGATTGAGCACCGGCTGGCCGCCATCGTGTACCGTGATTCGCCGCTTCTCCTGCAGAGTGAGCGGATCCCAAATACGAATCTGCGCGGTGCCGTCGCTCATGTAGATGTTCTGGCCATCGTTGGTGAGCCCCCAACCTTCGCCGGGATAGTTGAAGGTCCGCAGCCGGCGAAAGTTCGATTGATCGTAAACAAAGCCGGCCTCCGATTGCCAGGTGAGTTCCAGGATCTGCTGGTTGATGACGGTGATTCCTTCACCGAAATACTGAGGATCCAGTTCAATCTCTTGCAGCACCTGGCCGGTTTCGAGTTTCTCTTTGCGTAATGACGAGCGGCCCTTCAGCCCCGTGCCCTCATACAAAAAGCCCGCGCGATATTCCAAGCCCTGGGTAAAGGCGTCCGGATCGTGCGGATAGGCATGGATCACTTTATAACCGTACTGGGGCGTCTGCGCGCCGGCAGTAACAGCCGCCAGAAAAATCGCGAGCGCGCCGCTCAGCATTTTTAATCCCACCCGAAATCTAAGCATGCAGCAACACCTTCAATACTCCCGGTTTGGCCGCCTCTCGAAAGGCCCGAGTCGCGCTCTTTAAGGGCAGCACCTCCGATATCATCGCATCCACGCGCACTTTCCGGCTTTTGAGCAGCCGCAGCGCGGGCTCCAGGCGGCCGCAGCGCGAGCCCACCAGTGTGATTTCATTGACGATCACCGGCGCCGAATCAATCGCCACCAATCCGTGAACGGTGGATTTCATAATTACCGTTCCGCGGGGCTGCGTCATTTGAACTGCCTGGCGTAAACCCTCGCTCGACCCTGTCGCCTCCACTACGAATTCGTACTTCGCCACCGGCAACTTCTTCGCGATTTCCGTGCTGACGCCGGATTGCTCCGCGATTCGCAGCTTCTCTTTATGACGGCCGTATTGGTGAACTTGCGCGCCGTGGGCCTGCAAAACCTGGCTGGCGAGCAATCCGAGCTTCCCGTCGCCCAGCACCGCCACCGGCGTCCCGCGGGGAACGCGTACCTGATCCAATATTTCGCAGGCCGCCGCCAGTGGCTCGACAAAAACCGCTTGCTCGGAAGGGATCTCGCGCGGCACCCTCCGCAGATTTGATTCCGGCAAGGTCAGGAATTCGCGAAAAGCGCCGGGCTGCTTCACGATTCCAAGCACCGTGCGGGTGGGACAATGCCGTCCCAGCCCGCGCGCGCACCAGGCGCACTTTCCGCACGCCAGATTGATTTCGCCGACTACGCGTTCCCCGATCCAGCGCCGGTCGTCCGCCTGGATCACTTCGCCCACGAACTCATGACCCGGAGTGCCGCGAAAGCCGTAGTAGCCGCGCTGCAATTCGAGGTCGGTGTTGCAGATTCCGCCATAGAGCAGGCGGATCAATGCGAATCCCTCCGGACGCCGCGGCCGCGCCTGCTGGCGCACCAACACGCGTCCATTCTCAAGACAAACCGAGACCATATTGGGGATACTTTAATCATGCTAGCTGAGTTGGCGTGTTTCGAGCAGCATTGCCGGGCGCGCTTTCCGATTGACGAAGCCATCTACAATTGCGCCGGGTGCGGAGGCCTGCTCGAAGTAGTTTTCGAAGTGTCTTCCAAGGACGATCGCGTGGAAACGGCGTTGTTGAAGAAAGTCTGGCGCACGCGGCGTACATCGAACGAACCGCTGGAACAAAGCGGCGTGTGGCGCTATCGCGAATTGCTGCCTTTCGACGGCCATCATCATCAGGCGGTTTCGCTGCGCGAGGGCAACACTCCGCTACTGGATGCGCCGCGCGCGGCGCGATATGGAGGCTTGGATGGCCTTACCTTCAAGCATCAAGGCTTCAATCCCACCGGATCGTTCAAGGACAACGGCATGACTTGCGGCGTGACGCAGGCCATCCGGCTGGACCGCCAGCGTGTGGCGTGCGTCTCCACCGGTAATACGTCGGCGTCCATGGCAGCCTATGCCAGCGCGGCCGGTCTGGATTCGATGGTCTTCATCCCGCACGGCAATATTTCTTACGGCAAGCTGGCGCAGGCTCTGGAATATGGCGCACGCACTTTTCAAGTAGAGGCCAACTTCGACCAGATCCTCGCGCTGGTGCGCTTGCTGGCCGACCGGCTGGGCATTTACCTGCTCAATTCCATTAATCCGTTTCGCATCGAAGGGCAGAAGACGATCATCTTCGAAATGCTGGATCAGCGCGACTGGAACCCGCCGGATTGGATTGTGCTGCCGGGCGGGAATCTGGGCAACACGTCGGCTTTTGGAAAAGCGTTGCGCGAATTGTGCCAGTTCGGTTTCATCCACAAACTGCCCAGGCTGGCCGTGATCCAGGCGGAAGGCGCCGCTCCGTTCTACAACTTGATGAAGACCAAAGGCGAATTTCGAAGCGTAGCGGAGCCGCGCACGCTGGCCACTGCCATCCGCATTGGCGATCCGGTTTCCTGGCCCAAGGCGCTGCATGAAGTGACGGTCACCAACGGGGTGGTGGAGCAAGTAAGCGAGCAGGAAATCGCCGACGCCAAGGCGGTGATCGGGCAGTGTGGCATCGGGTGCGAACCGGCTTCAGCCGCCACGTTGGCGGGAATTAAGAAGCTTACGGAAGCAGGAACCATTCGCGCGGAGGAAGATGTGGTGGCGGTTCTGACTGGAAATGTCCTGAAGGATCCAGACTATATCTATCGCTATCACACCGGCGAACTCAAGGATCCCGATGGCAGAACGATCGACGCAAGCCTGGGAAATCGCCCGCTGGTGGTTCCGAACGATGCAGAAGCTATCGCGAAAATGCTCGGAAGCTAGGCCTTGCAATTACCGGCCTCAACTTGCCGGCCTGAATTTCACCGGCCTGTTTTATCTGCCTGGACGTCCGCCGCGGCGCTCGCGTCCGCCGCCGCCTCCCGGACCGCGTCCGCCGCCGCCTTCGCGAGGAACCATGGGGCGGGCTTCATTGACCACCAGTGCGCGGCCCATGAGGTCGCGACCGTTACAGGCTTCGATGGCACGATTGGCGGCGCTGTCGTCATTGATTTCCACGAAACCGAATCCGCGAGCCTCGCCGGTGAAACGATCCCGCATTACGTTTACGCTGTCGACGGCGACACCCGCCTGGGAGAAGAAATCCGTTAAGTCGGCTTCCGTTGCCGCATAGGGGAGATTCCCCACAAATAGTTTCATTGACAAAGGCTCCTTGACGTCATTTCTAGAGAGGCATCTGTAGAGGCAGGTTCGCGACCGCGGACTCGAAAACACCAGCAGGGCCGAAGCCGGGAGGAAGGGCTGACTCCCAAAACACCTTATTAGTGTCCCAAAAGTCAAGCGCCAGTGTCAAAAGGTAAATGCCGCAAATTACCGTTAACGCGGCGCTAACGCGGCGTGATCAGGCCCCCGAGTTTGTCCTGTTCCGAGCGGGAAGTTCGTGGAAATCGGGTGGAAAATGCTTCCAAGTATTTCAATCCCGTTCCGGTGTTGTAAAGCACAATACGGTCGTTCAGCTTGAGAAAACCGTTGGACAACAGTTTTTTCAGGGCGGCCACGCAGGCGCCGCCTTCCGGCGCCGGGAAAACGCCGGTGGCCGTGGCCAGTTCGATACTGGCGTCGAGAAGCTCCTCGTCGCGCACGGCAATGGCGGTTCCGCCGCTGGCGCGAATGGCCGCCAGCGAGAGCGCATCGCCCAACGGCTTGGGAACGCGCAGCCCGGCGGCGACCGTGCGGGCGTTTTCCCAATACGTACTCTGGGATTCGCCCTGTTCGAACGCGCGGACCACCGGCTGGCAACCGGCGGCCTGTACCGCGACCATTTTGGGACGGTGACTTCCGATCCAGCCCAGGGCCTCCAATTCATCGAACGCCTTCCACATGCCGATCAAGCCTACTCCGCCCCCGGTGGGATAAAAGATGGCGTCGGGCAGTTTCCAATCGAATTGTTCGGCAACCTCGTAACCCATGGTCTTCTTGCCCTCGATGCGATAGGGCTCCTTCAGCGTGCTGATATCGAACCAGCCCTCGGCGTTCTTGCGCTCGGCGATCAGGCGTGCGCAATCGCCAATCAGGCCGTCCACTAACGTGACCTGCGCTCCGTAGGCGCGGCATTCGGTGTAGTTGGATTGCGGCACATCGCGCGGCATGAAGACGTGCGCTTCCAATCTCGCCGCGGCGGCGTAAGCGGCCAGCGCGCTTCCGGCATTGCCCGCGGATGCAATGGCCACCTTGCGCAGTCCAAGTTGCACGCACATCGAGATGGCGCACGAAAGACCGCGCGCTTTGAACGATCCAGTGGGGTTGACGCCTTCGTCCTTCACCCAAAGATTTTTTGCGCCCAGTTTTTCGCCCAGCCGCCTGACGATCAGAAGCGGCGTGAAGCCTTCGCCGAGCGAGACGATGTGGCTGGGTTCACGGACCGGCAGCAGAGGAGCATAGCGCCACATGGACGGAGGCGCGCCGGCCAGCGAGTCGCGTTTCCAAGCGGACCTGGCAGTTTCAAGATCGTAGCGGACCAGAAGCGGGCCGCCGCATTCGCAAAGATTATGGATCTTGCCGGCCTCACGGCGCAGGCCGCAGACGCTGCACTCCAGATGCGAAACGAAGGTCATATGAGAAGTTCGGCGAGAGTTTGCGAAAGTTTGATGATAGCAGCGGGCGAGTCATGCGAGATTAGTAAGGAAATGAAATCCAGGTCGAAGCGCCGAAAGTTATGGCCCAGGATCGTTACCGGAATCGTGTTACTACTGGTCGCGTCGTATGTTTTATGCGGCATCGGAATTTTGTTCTTGCGGTGGGTTAATCCCTGGACCAGCATGGTTCAGGTGGAGCGCCGGGTGCAGGCGCTGCGGGCCAACCGTCCTTACCGGAAGCGCTACGAATTCGTGCCGCTCTCGGATATTTCGATGAATCTGCAGCACGCCGTCGTAGCGGCGGAGGACGGCCGCTTCCGCCAGCATCATGGATTCGACTGGATCGAGATGCAGAAAGTTTTGGAAGACGACGTCAAGCGTCAGCGCGTGGGACGTGGAGGGTCCACGATCACACAGCAATTAGTAAAAAATCTGTTTTTAACAACCGAGCGTTCTTTTGTTCGTAAAGGCGTGGAGTCGTCGCTGGTACCCCTGGTGGAGGCGTTTCTCACCAAGGACCGGATTCTGGAGCTATACCTCAACGTGATCGAGTGGGGGCCGGGAATCTTCGGAGCGGAGGCTGCCTCGGAGCATTACTATCGCATTCACGCCTCCCAGGTGACGCGCGAGGAAGCAGCGCGATTAGCCGCCATTATTCCTGCGCCGCTCAAGCGAAAACCTGAGCGAATGAACGAATACAGCGCCATCATTCTGGAACGCATGGCGCAGACCGGCTGGTAATCAGCGTCCATAAGGCGCGAGCAAGGGGGGCCGCGCGTCCGGCTCCAACAGCCACGCAGTACGGCCGGGATAGTAATGCTGCAGCTTCTGATTCTCGTCCGGGCCAAGATCGCGAGCCCACACGATGCGGGCGGCATCGATAGCGGCTGCGTTATGGACCCATTCCTGAAACCGATGCTGGTGACCATAGCGTACGAAGACCAACTGCCGCCCGGGTGCTGCATCGAGTTGCCGCTGGATGGCGATACGGCCTGCGGGGTCCCCGTGATTGATGGCGTCCCAGGTTTCGAACGGGGTGAGGACGGAATATAGCCCTGCATCGCCGGAGAGGTGGACGCCGTACCAGAAGACAAAATGCGCCGCGCACAGTACGATCACGAGATGTGCCGCCACTGAGCTCCACCGGCTGAGGCGCTCCAGCCCGGAAACCGCGATCAGCACAAATAAACAGGTAAGGGCCGCAATGTAGTGGGGATAAAAGTACGGATAGAAATTCGTTCCCAAACTGAAAAGCAGGATTGTCAGCGCCACCCAGACGAAGCGGCGCTGGCGCAAGAGCCAGAGAAACGGCGGTAACGCCAGATAGAGCGGCGCGAGAAAAAAGAAACGATAGAAACGCAGCCGGCTAGCCCAACGCTGCCAGTAACTGGAAAACGTGTCCGTGCCTGCGCCGTGAACTTCGGATTGCACGTCGTAATCGAGTTGTTGTTCGCGGGTCAGCGGCCGGTGCGGAATGGGGACTGGCTGGAACGTAAAGCTGGTGGGAACGCCGTATTGATACTGGCTGAGTTGATAGGGCATCGTCAGCCAACTCCCAGTCACGACTTTATTGTGAAACAACGACAGGCTCACTAATGGGATAAGCACCAGAGCCGGTATCTTAAATAACCGCCACTGAGGCGCGAGAAAGATGGCGACGCTCAGGATTAGAAAAATGGTTTCATACGGACGCGCGTGCCAGTGCAAGCCAATCCCTAATCCCAGCAGTGCGCTATAAAGCGCGCTGCTTCCCGTTCGGAGTCGCGGCAGCGCTCCGAACACCAGACAGCCCGCACAGGCTGCACCCGCGCCGCCCCAAAAGCTATTCATCCATTGATTGAGCGGCCCGAACTGAATCACCGCCAGCAAGCCGCCCAAGAATGCCCAACCAGGCGTAGTCCAGGCGCGCAGCATCCAGTAGCACAGCGCGCACATCGCGCCCACGCTGAGCGCCACCCCGGCCCAGGGATGGCCGAAGATGGTCCAGCCGATGGCGAGAATCAGCCCTTGGCCGAGCGGAAAAATCGATGCGTAAGCCGGTTCTTGCAAGACAAAGAAAGTTTCGAAGAACTGGTGCAGAGGATGCGCTGGATTTGCCAGACGAAAATGGCGCAGGGCATCGGCAATCAATAGATAGCTGAAATCGTCGGAAACATTTGGAGTGGGAATCGGATATCGCGGCAGCAACGCCAGCCGCAGCGCGATGGGGAGCAGCGCCAGGAGCGCCATGCAGCATGCGGTTTTTCGAGCCAGGCGCCGGAAGGGCTCCATCCAACGTCGCCATCCGAGGGCAACGAATACAAGCGCTACGACGAATTCGACGAAATCGCTCAGGCTGAAGCCCCATAACCGCAACAGGCGAAATATGTCCATCGGCTAATGCACCTGTTCGAAGCGCAGCGGCGGCGGATGGGGACTTGGCGAATGCGATGTTGAAGCGGGTGGCGCGATTTTCGGCTGCGGCGCCTCAGCCTGGTAGCGCGTCAGCTGGGGGGGCATAGCGTCGGGCTCGAGCAGCCAGGCGGTGCGATCGGGATAATAATGCAGAAGCTTCCGGTCTTCCAGATCGCCGAGGTCGCGCGCCCAGATCACGTGGGCGCCATCGATGCCGGCTGCGTTGTAGACCCATTCGTTCTGGAAGATGTGTTGCGGCCAATAGCGCACCAACACGAGCTGCTTACCAGACGCCGCCGCGAGTTGCCGGCTCACCGCAGCGCGGAACGAGGGACCAGCCGGGTCGAAAAAGCTTCTCCCATACAAAAAGAAAAAGTGCGCCAGGCAAAGAAAGATGACGAAAGGTGCGGCGTTGTTATGAAGGGCGCTGAGCTGGCGGAGCGCGGTGACACTAACGAGCACGAAGAGACACGCCACCGCGCCCAGATAGTGGGTTTCAAAAAACGGATAAAAGTTGACGCCGAGGGCGAAGAGCAGAAGGGTCAGCGCCACCCACGCATATCGAAAATCCCGAAGCTGCAGGAAGAAGAATGGCAACACGACGTATAGCGCCGGAAGAAAAAAGAAGCGGTAGAAGCGGACACGATACGCGAGCCGCGGCAAATAAGTTTCAACTGTTTCCGCGTCGCGAGGGCGGAACGATGTTTGCATTTTGTATTGCATTTGCTGCTCACGCGTGAGTTCGTGGTGCGGCTGCGGATTGGATTGCCAGGTGAAAGCAGCGGGAACGCCATATTGATAGCGGCTCAGGGCGTAGGGAAGCGTGGTCCAGCTTCCCGTGACCTGCTTGTTCTGGAGCAGCGACAATCCGATCGCTGGCAACAGCGGCAGTGCGGCCCACATGGCCGGCTTCGCCATCCATCGCCAGGCCGGGAGCAAAAAAATAGCCGCACTCAGAAGCAGAAAAATCGTCTCATACGGCCGAACGTGCCAATGCACGCCAACCCCCAGCCCCAGGAGAGCGCCATAAGACGCGCGACCTGCCGCGCGAAGCCGGGGGAGCGCGCCGAAAACCAGGCAACCGGCCAGGCCGGCCAGCGCACCGCCCCAGTAGCCGTTCATCCAAGAAGAAAGCGGCCCAAATTGGATGGCGGCCAGCAAGCCGCCCAATAGCGCCCATTCGGGCGTGGTCCATCCGAGCAGCATCCAATAGCAGAGCGCGCACAGCGCCCCGGTGGCGAGCAGCACGCCGGCCCAGGGCAGGCCGAAAATCGCGCGGCCAATCGCCAGCATCAACCCTTGGCCCAGCGGATAGATGGAAGCGTAGGACGGCGTCTGCAGCACGAAGAACGTTTCGAAAAACTGGTGCAGCGGATGCGGCGGATTCGCGAGTCGAAAGTGCAGCAGCGTGTCCGCGACGAGGAGGTGTCCGAATTCGTCGTAAACATCTGGGGACGGCACGGGATGGCGCGGCAACATGGCCAGCCGCAGCGCAATCGGAAGCAACGCCAGCAGCAGCATGCACCAGCCGGTCCGCGCGGCGAGTTTGCGGGCGAAGGGTTCCACCCGTGCTTCAACCCAGGGGCGCCAGACCAGCGCCGTTGCAACCAGCAGCGCGGCCAGCGCGAGCTCGATGAAATCGGCCGCGCCGAAGCCGATTAGATTTTCAAGCGGCAAGAATCACCGAATGTTTATTCTCTCAGACGGCGTCCCGGTTCTCAGAACCGCGCTTTCTCAGACAGTGGTTTTTTAACAGGGTGATGATAAAGCCTTCGCAGACTAAAGTCCGCGCTACACGGGCGTCGTGAACCGTTGACGGGAAGTATGGCGTAGCCGCTCCGCCTGCGATCCGCTTTCGTAAGAAGGGCTTTTTCATCACCTGTTAAGAACGGCGGCTGATACGATAACTGTTTCATGACCATTGTTCCGGAGGGAGGGGAGGAGCTCGCGCAGTGTCTGGCGGAGGCGGCTGCGCGAAAGCAACAGATAACGCTGCTGGGACATTCCACGAAGGGACGAATGGCTGGAGCGATTGCGCCGTCTGACGTCACGATCTCCAGCGCCGGGCTGAATCATGTTCTGCTATACGAGCCGCGCGACCTTACCATCAGCGTTGGCGCCGGCATCTCCTATTGCGAACTCAGCCGCGTTCTGGCGGAGCATCGGCAGATGATTCCGCTGGACCCGCCGTTTTCCGAGTGCGGGGCGTATTCCGACGGAGCGGCGCTTCCCGGAAGAGCTACCATGGGCGGCATTGTGGCGGCCAATACCAGCGGACCGCGGCGCAGGCTTTACGGCAGTGCGCGCGACATGGTGATCGGCATGACTTTCGCCACGCTGGAAGGCAAGCTGATCCGCAGCGGCGGCATGGTGGTCAAGAACGTTGCGGGCCTGGACATGGGCAAGTTGCTGATCGGATCGTTCGGAACGCTAGCCGCCATCGCCACGCTGAATTTCCGCGTTTATCCGATGCCCATCGGCACGCGAACCTTCGTGCAGGATTTCGAGCAAATCGCCGACGTGATGGCGGCGCGCGACGCTGTGCTGAAAAGCCGGCTGCAGCCGGCCGCGATCGACATTGTCAAATCGTCGGGAGATTATCGGCTCGCGGTCCAGGCGGGCGGCAGCGCCGCGGTTCTTAATCGGTACACGCGCGAGCTGGTACGGATGCGCGTGCTGGAGGGCGTGGAAGAAGAAGCCTTTTGGCGCGGGATTCGCGAAGCGACACCGCAGTTTCTACGGGCCTATCCGGAAGGCGCGGTGCTGCGCGTTTCGTGCGTGCTTTCCGATGTCGGCCGCGTACTTGAGGCATTGCCTGCCCAGGCCATAGCTCGCGCCGGCTCGGGCGTCTGTTATGGCTATTTCGAGCGGGCCGCCGATCTGAACGCCGCTTTGCGAATTCCCCCCGTGGGCGCCAGCCTGGTTGAATTTGCGCCCCCCGATTTCCGTCAGAATGCCGGGCTCCAGAATGCGCTGCTGTGGCCGCAGCCCGGAAGCGATTTTGCGATGATGAAGAAGATCAAGCAAATGTTCGATCCACAAGGTCTTTTGAATCGCGGCCGACTGTACGGCCGCATCTGATGTCAGCGCATTCACTCAGTTCCTTCGATAAACCGCAACAATCCGACTTGGACCGCTGCGTGCATTGCGGGCTATGTTTGAACGCCTGCCCCACCTATCGCGAGCTGCACCTGGAAATGGATTCGCCGCGCGGCCGCATTTATCAGATGGTGCAGGTTGCGGAGGGCGCTCCTATCAGTCCGTCGTACCTGGAGCATATCGATCTTTGCCTGGCGTGCCGTGGCTGCGAGACGGCATGCCCTTCGGGCGTGCAATACGGACGTTTGGTGGAGGCGGCGCGGGCCCAAATCGAGACCAAGACCCGGCGTCCCTGGCGCCAACGAATGCTGCGCTGGCTGGTTTTTCGAAAACTGCTGCCGTCCAGGTTGAATCTGGAGATCGCCGGGGCGCTGCTGTACCTTTATCAGGCCAGCGGTTTGAAACGGCTGTTTGGGCTGCCCGGCTTTCTTCCGGCGCGGCTGCGTGAGATAGAGGCGCTGGCGCCGGACATTGAAACGCCGTTCTTCTTCGCCTACTACGGCAAAACGCTTCCAGCCGAAGGCGAGCGCCGATATCGCGTGGCCTTCCTGGGCGGATGCATCGCGAACATCAGCTTCGCGCGATTGAATGAAGCCACGGTGCGCGTTTTGCAGAAGAACGGCTGTGAAGTATCCATCCCG
>Ga0181525_10000705_pt1 | contig 29020 bp, 18 predicted proteins | sample PEATcosm2014_Bin_48_FD_121100 | JGI IMG/M metagenome (GOLD analysis project Ga0181525, IMG submission 121100) | Peatland microbial communities from MTU Mesocosm Facility, Houghton, MI, USA - PEATcosm2014_Bin06_10_metaG | ecosystem: Environmental > Terrestrial > Soil > Wetlands > Peat | place... | reverse complement strand
CAAAGCCCGCTCCCGATCGAGAACACCCCATCGGGCGGAAAGATCGCCATGCCTGAAAAAACTCAGGGATGCTTCGGCCGACTGCGCACTTGTCTCTTGACAAAACAGACAGTCGCTCAGTGGCTAAAGCCTCGCTCATTCCAGGCTGTTAACGGCATGACTGAAGTCATGCCCTTTCAAAGCACATAAACGACTTTCTGTGTGGCGGAAACCACTAGCGTGGTGAGTCTGAAGTTCATCGAAGAACAACCGCAGATTCTTCGACTCACCACCCCCGAACTGAAAGACGTTCGGGGCCCCGTTCGCTCAGAATGACAGCCAGTTTTGTGTTGCGTATTTCAGACTCAGGACGCAAGAGTAAGCTGAGTCATGCGAACGGGAGGATGCTGGTTGCGATGAACATCAAGACGACTACCGCATGGACGCGCCGCCGCCTTCTGCGCACCATTCCCTCGGCTCTTGCCCCGGCTCTGATCCCTGGCGAGCTACAGGCTGCGCTCTCAGCGGGAAAACCTGCCGCACCGTTTTCCCAATTTGTGGACGTGGCCCACGCAGCCGGCCTGACCGAAACGATGGTCTATGGCGAGCCGGACAGCTTTACCTACATCGTGGAATCGATGGGAAGCGGCTGCGCGTTCTTCGATTATGACAACGACGGATGGATGGATATCTTCATTCTTGGCGGCCGGCGGCTCGAAAACACTCCGCCCAACGCCAGTAACCGCCTTTATAAGAACAACCGCGATGGCACATTCACCGATGTGACCGCCAAGGCCGGGCTGCACGATGCCGGCTGGGCTCAGGGCGTGTGCGTGGGCGACTACAACAACGACGGCTTTGAGGATCTCTTCCTTACCTATTACGGGCAGAATCGCCTGTATCGCAACAATGGCGACGGCACGTTCACCGATGTAACGGCCAAGGCCGGCTTGCTTTACCCCACCACACGCTACAGCACAGGCTGCGCATTTTTGGACTATAACCGCGACGGACTGCTCGATCTTTTTGTATCGAACTATCTCGAGATCGATTTGGCGACCGCTCCCAAGCCATCGCTGGCCGTGCCTAACTGCAACTACGAAGGCGTTCCGACCATGTGCGGACCGGAAGGGTTGCCCAAGGCCCAGAACTACCTTTACCGCAACAATGGCGATGGCACGTTTACCGATGTTTCCAAGCAGTCCGGCGTCGCGGGGTTCCGCGGATCGTATGGGCTTACTGTCCTCACCCTCGATGCGGACGAAGATGGCTGGCCAGACATCTTCGTGGTCTGCGATTCCACGCCATCCCTGCTGCTAATGAATAACCGCGACGGCACATTTCGCGAGGAGGCATTGTTTCGCGGCGTAGCTCTGAGCGGCGAAGGCCGGCAGATGGGCGGCATGGGCGCCGGCGCCGGCGATTACAACCTAGACGGCCACACCGACCTGGTCAAGACTCACTACTACAACCAAGCCAACGGCCTTTACAAGAATGACGGCAAAGGCAATTTCGACGATGTGACGATCCAGGCCGGCCTCAACAAGGAGACCCGTTTTGTCTGCTTTGGCGCAGGGCTTGTCGACGTGGACAACGATGGCTATCCTGACATTCTGCTCACCACCGGTACGGTTTACCCGGAGGTTGCACGCGTCAGCCCCAGGTTTCCCGCGCGCAGCCCGCGTCTCCTCTTTCGCAATCAGGGCGACGGCACATTCGTGCAACTGGGCGCGGAGGCCGGCCCTGATATCGACGCGCGCCATTGCAGCCGTGGCGCTGCCTTTGGTGACTTCGACAACGACGGCGACCTGGACGTGCTCATCATGAATGTGAATGAGCCGCCGACACTGCTTCGCAACGACGCTCCGCCCGGCAACCACTGGATCAAGATTCGACTCGAAGGCACAAAGAGCAACCACAGCGCGATTGGCGCGCGCGTCCTGGTGCGCTATGGAGGCAAGGTGCAGGTTCAGGAGCTGTTGAGCCAGTCCAGCTTTCTCTCATCGAACGATCCGCGCCTGCATTTCGGTCTTGGTGCTGCCACCACCGCTGACGTTGAAATCCACTGGCCCTCCGGGCTGGTCGAATCCATTAAATCGGTCGCGGCGAATCAGCTTCTGACCATGCGCGAGGGTGTTGGGCGGGTGAAAGGGCGGCCGTTCCGGTAAACGGTCCTATGTGCTGCCGTACGACGGCTGAACGCTCGCTATTGCTCGTTCAGATCCACGTCGTAAAGGTTCACCGTGGATGTGTGGGCGCTCACCACCGGCAAGTCGCCAGGAGCCAAGCCGATCAGCCGATAATCCGTTGCGGCAATGGGACGCAGGTTGGCGATTGTGGCCACCGGTTCGGGCCGTCCCGCGGGAACGGATATGCGGTAGATAGGTTTGCCGGTCTCTAGAAAATCCTGGAAGTAGAGCGTGCGGCCGTCGTGGGACCACACCGGGTCACCCATTCCATGTGTACTGAGGACGGTCCAGCGCTCTTGCGCCCGGTCGAAGAGGAGCAACGCCTTCTGGTCCAGCCGGATCGCAGCAATGTACCGGCCATCGGGAGAAAGCCGGGGGCTGAAAAGTCCTGTTGACCCCGGAATCTCCGTCACCTTGTGCGTTTGCAGGTTCAAGAGGTAGATGGCCTTGGGCTGGCCGTTGTCCATTCGGTCGGGCAGCCGTCCAAAGACGATCGACTGGCCATCGGCGGACCAATCCGGATCGGCTTCGTTGAGATCCTCGTTCAGCAGAGGAGTGGGTTTCCCGCCATCCGCGTCGATCAGATAGAGCTTCCAGGGTGTGCCAGGGAGCTCCGCCATCAGCGCCAGACGCTTGTTGTCCGGTGACCATTTCATGGTGAAGATGCGCATGGGCTGCGCGGTCAACTCGATGCGGTCGCTGCCGTCGACACGGCTGCGCCAGAGAGAACCGTCGGAGGCATTGAGCCATGCTACCCATTTGCCGTCAGGCGAGTATTCGGCCAGGTCCGCCACGCTCAGATCCTGATCCAAAGCCGTGAAAATAGAAGACTTTGGCAGCGCGTGGAGCAGCTCAATCTGTGAGTTGACGCCGATAAAAAAGACCCTTGCGCTTCCCGGCGCCGTGCTGGGAGCCTCATAGTCGAGCGGCCCGTTGGTAATCTGTCTTGGCTTGCGGTCCTTCAGGAACCACGGCCTCTCCCGCAACTCCCAGATCTCGCTGTGGCCGTTGCCGTCGTGCCAGGATTGGAAGACAAAGTCCTTTCCGTCCGCGGTCCAGCTTCCACAGCATTCGGCGGCCGGCTGGCTCCAACCAGGCAGCAGCGGATGCGGCTTGGTGCCATCCGCCGCCACCTCCCAAAGCTCCGTGGTTTGGCGCTTCGGGTCGCGGAGCGTAAAACGCAGCCGCTCTCCGTCGGGCGACCATCGCAGCCAAAAGGCCAGACCGGGTGTTGTGATCAACTTGTGCGGATCGCTGCCATCGGCTCCCACAATTGTCAGATCGTTGCCATTGGCAATCAGCAGGCGGCGGCCGTCCGGCATCCAGGTTGCGTCATGAGCCAGCACATTAGGCACGCGCCGCACATCGCCGCCAAGGGTAGGAACAACCCACAGCGGCTGCTCCGGCTCCGCCTGCAAATGACTGTGAATGATCAGCTTGGAGCCGTCTGGCGCAAGAGACCCAATGAGTGGAGCGCCAATCTCCGAGGGCAGATGGAATTGGCTCATCTCGCCGTTGGCCGCCAGCGCCACCTCCAGCACCGGATTCCCATTGTCCATATGAGAGAAATAGAGCCGCGTGCCATCGCTCGCCGAGCTGGAGAAGCTCTCCACATCCAAATCGTTCAGATTGTTGGTAAGCACATGCCCGGAATGGGTGACCTGTACCACGCGGTAAGGCTTGCGGGCAGGCTGGCGAAGGAACAAAGTGAGCCCAAGCGCGAGGCAGACGAAAGCCAACAATCCCGCAGTCCAACCCCAACGGGAATTGTTGGATATTTGCCGCGAAGGTAAAACTGCGGCCACAGCAACTCCCGTCGAAGGCGGAGAGGCTTGAGGATCGATTGTCTTCACCGGGGCAATAAACCGGTAACCGCGCTTTGCCAACGTCTGCACAAAACGAGGGTTCTCCGCGTGGTCTCCCAGAGCATCGCGCAGCTTGTTGACGGCGATCCCGAGGCCATGATCGAAGTCAACGGTCGTGTCAGCGCCCCAAAGACGCTGCTGCAACGCTTCGCGGGAGACAACTTCGCCCGGCTGCTCAAGCAGGGCGGCAAGCAGCTTGAACGGCTGAACCTGTACTCGAACAAGCACACCCGAGCGGCGCAGTTCTCCAGTCTTCAGGTCGGCTTCAAAAATGCCGAACTGCACCCGCTTGGCGCCGTTGTTGTGGTCGTCCGTTGCCATTGCTGCCCCGGCGATTCCTCGCACCGTAGTATACCGAAATGAGTTAACAAGGCTCCAATGGCCAGTTGATGGCCAGATGACTCCCCTGATTTCGAGGAGATAGTTAGCTCTAGCCTATACACCGTAAACAAGTTAGCTGAAGATCATCAAATGACTGGGAATTTGCCTGATGTGAATTGACCGTAATGCACCTCCGGGCGTGTCGTCATACTCGGCAACGAGGAGAAGAGCTGGACCGGCCGAACCCCTAGACCTGCGTTGTTAACGACACTCAACCCAATTCTTTGGAGGACATTGCGATGTTCAAGAGACCCACTTTGCTATCCAACGGGCAGCGCCGCTTGCACAGGTTGTTCCTGTTGCTAGCGGTAGTGCTGACCTGCCTTGCGCCGTCTCGTCTGATCGCTCAGACCGACACCGGTAGTATCGTAGGAACGGCAACTGATGCAACCGGCGCGGTGATCCCGGGCGCGGCCGTTATTGCCACAAGCACGGAGAATGGACTCAAGCTCTCTGCCGTAACGAATGGCTCCGGCGAATTCAAGATTCTCGCCGTGCCTCGAGGCAACTATACGGTCCTGATCACTGCCAAGGGGTTCCAGTCGGAAACGGCGGCGGTGACCATCACCGTGACCACGACGCAAAATGTGGTCTTTCAACTGCAGCCCGCCGGCGCTACGACGACCGTGCAGGTGACCGGCGCCGCGCCCCTTGTGGATACCTCCGACGCAACCATTGGAGCAACGATTCAGGGCGCGCAGGTAGCGGAACTTCCGCTGAATGGCCGCAACTTCAGCAACCTGGCCCTGTTAACCCCCGGAGTAACCAAGGGCGCCTATGGCGACAACGCCAGCGGTGGCGGAAGCAACAATCAAACCGAAACCATGCGCAACAACGAGAGCGGCTCCGCGGGACTCTCTGTCAACGGCCTTCGCCCCCAGGCGAACAACTACATTCTGGACGGCGTGGACAACAACGACGGCTTGGTCAACACGATTCTTTTCTTTCCTTCGATCGACGCCACGCAGGAATTCAAGGTGAATACCAGCGTAGCTCCGGCTGAATATGGCCGGGCAGGAGGCGCGATCGTCGTCAGCTCGATCAAATCGGGAACCAACCAGTATCACGGCGCGGTCTTCGAGTTTTACCGCGACCGCAGCTTCGACGCCAACCAAAGCTACCGTTTCAACGGCGCACCGGCATCGCCCAAGCCAGGCTTCCTCCGCAACCAGCCCGGTTTCGCATTGGGCGGACCGATCTTCAAGGATAAGCTCTTCGCGTTCGGCGACTATCAGGCGTTGCGCGAGGTTCTTGGCGTGTCCGCGCACTATCTGACGGTTCCGACGGCGCTGATGCGGACGGGAAATTTCACCGAACTGCTCACTGCTGGATCGTCTGGCGGAAACGGCTTCCAAACTCAGTATCCGCGCTGCTATCCCGGCCTCGCCAGTTCGACCAGCCCTGGCTTGATCTTCGACCCGACCACCTGCGATCCGAAGGGTGTCAACCCGCCCACGCAGTTCTCCTATAACGGGACGCCCAACGTGATACCGCCGGGCCGCCTGAATCCGGCCGCGGTTAACTACCTCAACGCTTTTCCAACGCCGACCCGCACGGATCGATATCTGAACAATTACCTTGACACGCAGTCCGAGGCGAACAAATACAACACATTCGATGGAAGGTTGGACTGGAACGCCTCCTTCAAGGACATCGCGTTTTTCCGTTTCAGCTACGACAACTCGGTGAATACCAAGACCTCTGAGTTCGCCAACCTTCCGGCGGGCGGAGGAACCGGCATCAATCCCACGCATGCGCGGGGGTATGACCTTGGATATACGCACACATTCACGCCGACCATCGTGAATGAGGCGCATATTGCGTATAACCGCGATAACTATGGCTACACGCCGCCGATGTACGGCGCATATGTGTCAAAGAATCTGGGCATCGTGAATGCCAACATCAACCAGGAAACCACAGGCGGCGCGCTGATCGGCGGATGGAAGGGCGATCTTGAGTACACCGGCGACTACGGCCTGTATGCGGTTCCCCAAAATACGATAGAAGTCACCGACTCCGTGAGCATGTTGCGCGGAAACCATTCCCTCAAATTCGGCGGAACTCTCATCCGCAGGCAGGTGGAGTTCTTTAACCCGCAGGAAGGCAAGGGATATTTCTGGATCGACGAAGGGACAGTCGACTTCACCGGCTATGAGGTCTCCGAGCTGTTGGCGGGAGGCATGGATCAGTACCAGATCGGCTCGCAGGCCGGCTACTTCGCCAATATCGGCCAGGAAGACGGTATCTTCGGGCAGGATGACTGGCGCTTCAACCGCCGCCTGACGCTGAACCTTGGGCTTCGCTGGGATCTCCTGACGCATCCCTACGAAGCGCACAACCAGCAGTCCGCATTTAACGTGACCAACGGCACGGTTTTGGAAGCTGGGGTGAACGGCGTGTCGAAGAGCATCATCAACCAGGATTACCACAGCTTTGGCCCGCGCCTTGGATTCGCGTACGACGTGTTTGGAAATGGAAAAACTGTAGCCCGCGGCGGATACGGGATCTTCTACTTCCTTGACTATGGCGGCATCAACAATCAACTTGGCGAGCAGCCTCCATTCGGCGGAAGCAACGACTATCTGGCTACTAACGGCTACTGCACCACGTTCACAGGTCAGCTCTCGACAGTAACTCCGCAGGCTTCAGACGGCGGCTACAATTGCAACGGCTATACCGGCCCGTCCACTGTCACCACCGCTCTTCCGGCTCGCGGCTACTCGAACTTCAATCCCGCCAAGCCGCCCGCGGGCACCAGCATGATCGCTGTGAACCAGAACAACGCGAACAGCACGGTGCAGGAGTGGAATCTGCAAGTGGAGCGGCAGTTTGGCTCGAACAACGTACTGAATGTCGCCTACGTGGGAACGAGGGGCAGCAACCTCTCGACGTATTATCCGTACAACCTGAACCAGTTCACGACCGGAGCCCAGAACTTCCCAGGATTGGGCGGCATCAACTACAACAACTACAACGGCATTTCGAACTACGACGGCTTGCAATTGCATGCAGAGCACCGCACCAGCAACCTGGTTGCCACGGCCTCTTATGCGTGGGGGCACACGCTGGACGACTCGCCGGGCGCCTTCCAAGGCCAGAGCGCGGCTCTTTACTATAACCCGATGGCGGGCTACGGAAACTCCAGCCAAGACCAGCGCCAGGTTTTCAGCTCGTCCATCCTCTATGTCATGCCATTCGGACGCGGTCAGCACTTTGCCGGCAATGTCTCGCGCCCCGTGGACTGGCTGGTTGGCGGCTGGCAGACCAGCCTTATCGCCTTGGTTCAGTCCGGATCGCCGACCGACCTTTCCACGGGAACGGCCGCCCCCGGCAACCGTCCCGATTTGGTTGCGCCAATCAAGTATCCAAAGAGTATCTCCGGGCAGTGGTTCGATCCAACGTCCTTCGCCAATCCACCCACAGTTGCTGGCAGTACGTCAAAGGCCACAACCTATACGCGCCTTGGAACCCTTGGCCGAAATCAGGTCTACGGACCCGGTTACCGTGTAGTCGATCTCAGCGCCCAGAAGAACCTCCACATTACCGAGAAGTACACGCTGGAACTGCACGGGGATGCGTTTAACCTCTTCAACTCCGCGGAGTTTGCAAACCCGAATTCCAACCTGACCGGCGGCAACTTCGGCCAGATTGAATCGGTACAGGTAAATAGCAACCGCGAGATTCAGTTGGCGGCTCGTTTCACCTTCTGACCTCGGTTTTGGTCCCTCTGCGCCGCGATGGCTTTCCTGCTGTCGCGGCACAGAGAACTCCTGCGACTACACGAAGTTTCGAGCCAACGGGTACAGCCGGCACTCTGCCGCAAAACGAAAGGTGATGCGATGACGCTGCCCAGGCGCCAGCTCGTGATGGCTGTCCTCTTGCTCGCCAGCGGTGTCTTGGCTCTCGCGCAAACCGATTCTCCCTGTGTAGCTGCGCAGGGCGCTCCCTGTATCGACAAGATCGATCCGCCCGGATGGTGGGCAGGTCTGCCCGACCCTATGCTGCTCGTCCATGGCGAGGGCCTCGCGCAAGCTCGATTTGCCGTCCAGGGCAAAGACGTAGTGCTGATCCGGACGCAGCCTTCCGTCAACGGGCATTGGGCTTTTCTGTGGCTTCAAACCGGATCCGCGGCTGCGCAGACCCTGTGGATCACTGCCGCCAACGAGCAAGGTCAAGCTCGCCAGCCGTTTGTGTTGAGCCAGCGTTCTAACGATCCAAACGCGCATCGCGGCTTTTCTTCCGCCGATGTGCTTTACCTCATCATGACCGACCGCTTCGCAGACGGGAATCCCGCCAACAACCAACCCGGCCACGATCGCTCTGCCCCGCGCGGTTGGCACGGCGGCGATCTCGCGGGTATCGAACGCCACCTAGACTATCTGCAACAGCTCGGCGTTACGGCGCTCTGGACCACCCCCGTTGCCTCGAACGGCGCAATGCCCGAGGCTTATCACGGCTACGCGGCTATCGATCTCTATGCGGTGGACTCGCATTTTGGCACGCTCATCGATTACCGGCATCTTTCCGACGCTCTCCACGCGCGAGGCATGAAGCTCGTTATCGATCTGGTTCCCAATCATCTCGGGGTTCAGCACCCGTGGGTGCTCGATCCTCCCGCGCCGGAGTGGTTTCACGGCACGCTCGAGCACCATATCCTCACGCAGAGCGACTTCGCCGAGCTAGTCGATCCTCATGCTCCCCGCCAGGCCTGGAGTGCCGTCACAACCGGCTGGTTCACCGATGCCATGCCCGACCTCAACCAGGAGAATCCGCTGGTTTCGCGCTACCTCATCCAGAACGCGCTGTGGTGGGTCGAGGCGGCCAATCTCGATGGCATACGACTCGACACGTTTCCTTATGTGGACCGCGTCTTCTGGCATGAATTTCACGAGCGGTTGCACAGCGTGTACCCGAGCCTGACCACGGTCGGCGAAATCTTCAACCGCGATCCGGAAGTGACATCGTTTTTTGCCGGAGGAGTTGCGCATCGCGGCATCGACACGGGACTCGACACTCCCTTCGACTTCCCGGTGTACTTTACTCTGCGCGATGTGCTCGCTCACGACAAGCCCATGACAGATTTGACCAAGGTCCTCCGCCAGGATGCGCTTTATCCGCACCCCGAGCGCCTGGTTCCTTTCATTGGCAACCACGATACGACACGCTTCTTAACCGAAGCCGGTGGTTCCGTGCCGAAACTCAAACTTGCGCTGGGCCTCCTTGTCACGCTGCGCGGCATGCCGCAGATCTATTCCGGAGACGAGATTGGAATGACAGGCGGCGAAGATCCGGATGACCGGCACGACTTTCCGGGCGGCTTCGCGGGAGATGCACATAGCGCCTTCACCCAGGCCGGGCGCACCGCGACCGAAGAGGAGGTCTTTGCATGGACCGCGAGTTTGTTGAAGCTGCGCGCAACTTATCCTGCACTGCAAACAGGCCTGGAACAGAATCTCTTTGCCGACGAGGATCGATTCGTCTTTATCCGCACCCAGGATGGCGGAGCTTGCGCGCCCGACCATTCGACCGGCCTATCCAACATGCGGTTGCTGATAGCCATCAACAAATCCCAACAAAGCACGGTTCTCGATCTGCCCGTGGAAGAGACTGCGCTGGCTGGCTGCACCGAGTTTCACCCGCTGGCCCCAACTGCGGGAGCCATGCCGATCTTAAGTAAAGGCAAGTTGCACATCGAAGAACCCGCTGAGTCAGTGACCCTATATGGAGTGAGATAGTCACACGCCAGCAAGAACGCAAGCGCAAGAGACAACATCGAAGATAACTCCGAGGCAGGCAGGTGATAACAATTCCCAATTACAATCGTGCTGCACTTATCCTTCTTATCATCGGCGCAGCGCTGCCGTCTCCGCTGACCGGGGCGCAAACTCCGTCCGAAGTCCGTCCGGAGATCGTGCAATCCCATGTCCTGTCCAACGGTATTGAGATATCCGGGCACGGAGTCATACTCCAGGTAACGGCATTGCGCGATGACGTACTTCGCGTCCGCGCCAGTCAGGCTGGAAGTTTCAGCGAAGACGCATCCTGGGCTGTGCTGGCGGGGCCGCGCGCTTCAAGTGTTTCTGTTACGCAAGAGGGCGCGGGATTCAGCACCAAAGCATTGCGCGTCAAAGTCGACGGCTCCATGCGATTGACGGTGAGCGATCTTGCCGGCCACATTCTTCAGCAGGATGATCGACCTATCGAATTTCACGGCTCATCTTTTCGGCTTTATAAGACGATGGCGCCGGCGGAGCACTTCTTCGGGCTTGGCGACAAGGTAGGTCCGCTCGATAGGCGCAACCAGGCATTTACCGATTGGAATAGCGATTCCTACGGCTGGCAAGAGTCTACCGATCCAATCTACAAGAGCATTCCATTCTTTCTATCGTGGAACCAAGGGCGCGTTCTCGGCGTGTTATTCGACAACACCTGGCGAGCAAGCTTCGACTTTGGCAAGGAATTTGCCAATGCTTATTCCTTCGGCGCTCCCGGCGGCCCGGTTGACTATTACCTCATGTACGGTCCCAGCCCCAAGCAAGTGGTCGAGGATTATGCATGGCTGACAGGTCCCTCGCCGCTGCCTCCCCTCTGGTCGCTCGGCTATCAGCAGTCGCGCTATAGTTATTACCCGGAGGCCAGAGTGCGCGAAATTGCCGGTCGCCTGCGCGCCGATAAGATTCCTGCGGATGCGATCTATCTGGACATCGACTATCAACAAGACAACCGGCCCTTCACGGTGAATCGGCAGAGATTCCCTGCCTTTGAGCAAATGGCAAAGGACCTTGCCAGCCAGCACTTCCACCTGGTCGCAATCACGGATCTGCACATCGCCAAGCTGCCGGATTCGGGGTATCTTCCGTATGACTCAGGCACGGCGGGAGATCACTTTGTGAAGAACCCGGACGGTTCGACTTATGTGGCAAAGGTGTGGCCGGGAGATTCCGTGTTTCCGGATTTTACACGGCAGCAGACACGCGCGTGGTGGGGCTCGCTCTATAAGGAGTTCGCCGCCGATGGCGTTGCGGGCTTCTGGAACGACATGAACGAGCCAGCGGTTTTTGGCGTGGCCGCAAAGACCATGCCGGACGACATTCAGCATCGCATCGATGAGCCGGGTTTCAAAAAGCGCACTGCTACCCACCTTGAAATTCACAATGTCTATGGCATGGAGAATTCACGAGCAACCTATGACGGCCTAAGAGTCTTGGAGCCAGGCCTGCGTCCATTTGTGCTGACGCGCGCGAGTTATGCAGGCGGTCAGCGTTACGCAGCCACATGGACCGGAGACAATAGCTCAACCTGGAACCACCTGCGGCTGACGACTCCTATGCTTGAGAATCTCGGTCTGAGCGGTTTCGCGCTCAGTGGAGCCGATGTGGGTGGCTTCGCCGGTTCACCGCAGCCGGACCTGCTCACGAAGTGGATTGAGGTTGCGGCCTTTCAGCCGATCGATCGGGATCACACTGCTGCCGGAACCAACGATCAGGAGCCGTGGGCGAACGGGCCCGAGCCGGAGAAAATTCGCCGCAGATATATCGAAGAGCGCTACAAACTTCTGCCCTACTTGTACACGACGGCAGAAGAGATGTCGCGGACCGGTCTGCCTATCGTGCGAACTCTCTTTCTCGAGTTTCCAGAGGCAGTGCAGGATCTTCATCCCATCGATCTTGACTCTCCGGCGGAGTTTCTCTTTGGTCCAGACATTCTGGTGGCGCCTGCGCCCTACCCGGACGAGTTGGATAAGTACGAAGTACAACTGCCGCCGGGTGTTTGGTACGACTATTGGACAGGGGAGCGCATCGATCGTACGGCAGCAGTGGAAAGCCACGATGCCGAGCAGAAAAAAGGCGCGCAGACTCAGGCCGCCAGCGCTGGATTCAAGCCGCTTATCATTGAGCCACATCTCGCGGAGCTGCCGGTCTACGTACGAGGCGGCTCGATTATTCCCATTGAGCCTCTAACTCAAAGCACAATGGAAACGCCCGTGGGCCCGCTGACTCTGCGCGTCTATGTGGGTGAAGACTGTAAAGGGACTCTTTACCAGGACGATGGCAAGACCTACGATTTCAAGCTGGGAAAGTTCCTGCGAATGGATAGCACTTGCTCAGCGGCAAGCAATACTCTTCACGTCGAAGTGGGCCCGCATCAGGGTAGCTATAAGGCGTGGTGGTCGGAGGTAACAATCGAGGTATATGGATGGCCGGCTTCTGGGGGAGATGCGAAGCTGGCGGGTGAGACGGTGAATGCTAAGTGGAACGATGCAACCCATGCCTGGCAGGTCACTGTACCCGACGGCGGAAATGGGATCGAGCTTGAATTGAAATAGAAGTTACTCTTGCTGGCTGTTCACTTGTTTGAAATGCTCGAGGCTCCGGGCCGAGCAGCCCATGTCCAATCGCGACGAGGTCGGATTTGCACCGGAATTGTGAGTTGCAGAAATCAAGAAGTGTGACGCCGAGTTCCGGGCCCTCACCATATCAGGAAGCCGATTGGCCGAGTCTCGCGGCCACGATGGCCTCGGCCGCCTGCACGGTTTCTTCGAGCGTCAAGTGTGTCGAGTCCAGCAGAACTGCGTCCGCCGCAGGTCTCAGCGGTGAATCGGCGCGATTGCGATCCCGTTCGTCGCGGGCGCGCAGGTCGCTAATCACCTCTTCCGGCTGTTGGGGCAGAAGTTTGGGTTGGGCCGGTAGCGCAACTTCGGCGACGTGAGCAACCTGATCAAAGCGGCGCAGGCCCCGCACCTCGGGAGCCGCATCCAGAAATATCTTCACGTCTGCATGGGGAAAGACCACAGTGCCGATGTCGCGGCCCTCCATGACCACTCCACCCATTGCGCCCAGTTCCTGTTGCAGTCCTACCATCCAGGCACGAATGGCAGGAAATACGCTCACTCGCGAGGCTGCGTCGGTCACAGCTTGATTGCGGATCAAGCCTGTCACGTCCTCGCCGTCGAGACGGACACGATTGTCCTGTTCAGTTGGTTCAAGGCGGACCGTGGTTTCGGCGGCAAGAGCCTCCAACCCCAAGCAATCATCCAAGGAGAGTTCCGCGCGAAGCGCCTTCAGAGCGAAGGCGCGATACATTGCGCCGCTCTCAAGGTTGAGCAGGCCGAAACGCCGAGCCAGATGCCGGGCAACTGTACTCTTTCCTGCGCCCGCAGGGCCGTCGATGGCGACGATGATCTTGCTGGCATTATGAAAAGAGCGCGAGAGGTCTACTTTCGAACTCATGCGCGCTTTTTCGTATCCTGCTTGGATTGGGGCTTAGGCCTGGCAGTAAAGCCAAACTGTTTGCTATTCCCCGCCTTGGCACTGGCTGTGAGGGCGGGCTTGCGGCTGCTGCGCCCTCGCGCATCTGTACGCGCACCAGGACGAGCTGTACTTCTAGGTGCACTGCTGCGGGTCAGGCTGCCCGTTCGTGGTGCCGCTGTGGGCTTGCCGACGGTCTTGGCGCCGTTGCCGTGGCCGTTGCGCTGGCTCCACGCGGTCGCGGAAGGTTTCCCCGTCCGGGAGCCGGACGAGCCTTGAGCCGAACGAGCTGTAGTTCCTTTGGATCTTGTGCCGCTTGAGGAACTGTTGCCCGTGCTTTTGCTCAAGTGGGTTCCGTTGCCGCTTGCGGACGCCTTCGAGCTCCAGCGTGGCCCACCAGCGGCCGGTCGTGAGCCGCTCGCTGCGCGTGTGCCGCCAGGCCGCGCCGCCGAGGGACGGCCCTCGGAAGTTGCTCGCCGAACTGGGCGAGCGCCTGTGGACGATTGCGCCGGTTTGCGATCTCTAGAATGGGCGGCTGGGCGGCTGAAGTGTGGCCGCGGCGCAGCGCTCTTTCCGCTGGCCACAGGCTTGTGCGCCGCCGCAGAGATCCTGGGAGCGCGGGGTTCATCCGCCTTGTGCGATTCTTCTGGCACCGGCAAGACCTGGGAGGCCGGCGCTGGCGCTGCAACCTCCGGCGCTTCCTCCTCATGGTCCCAGGAGTGCAGGAAATATGCGGAGGCCGGCATGGATGAGCTGGAATAGACGGTAGGAGCAACAGCAAATTCGGGAAGCGTGCCCGCGACGTAGAAGTGCGGCGCGTGGCCCATCGAGATGGTATGAACCTGGCGCGTGGCCACGAGGCCACGGAGGACTTCGCGAATCTTGCTGCGCGCTGTAAGGGGAGCCAGGAATAGCTCAACCTCTTCCATGCTGGCCGCGATGACAGCTTGCAAATAAATGGACGCCAGCACAGAAATGGCCGTGACCTGCGAAGTGGAGGCGCCTTCGGCAATAGCTTTCTGAAAACGCGCGCGCAGCAGTTGCCACTGGGCGGGCTGGCCGACAGCGGAGACAACTGGAATGATGCGAAGCTGCTGCCAGAGTTCGGTGATGGCGCGCAGAACGGCGCCTTCGGTTACTTCTCTGCCCAGCGCGTGGGTGAGAGCGCCAAGGACGGTGTCACCCGTCTCCAACTGCTTATAGGCTTGCACGGCCAGTTGCGAAACCTGGCGCGAGCCAGTCAGTTGCGGGCTGCGACGCCAGTCGCGGTCGCCTCTGAGAGCGTAGACGTAGGGCAGAACCCAGCCTGCCACGACGTAATCCGGCTGCTCGCCAGGGTGGCCAAGCAGGTTTAGCCGCACCGCAACACCGTCAGTCTCCAGGCGCACCAATAGCTCTTCAGCTAACGCAATATGCTTAGGATCTGGGGTTGCGTTCTGCTGACCGGCTACGGCCTCAACAAATGAGGGCGCAATCGACGAGGAAAACTGCCGACGGGGCAGAAAAAGACACAAACCGGTCTCTTCAATCCAGGTACGGGCATCCTCTAAAGTGAGCGCCCCGTGTCCGTTCTGGCGCATCCTTTCGGCACGCGCTGCTTCCAATTGCTCTGCTGTCAAAGAAAAACCTCATTTCCAGGCTGGCGTTGGCGCCGGACTGCCGTCGCTCCTGAGAGTGAGGGCAGTCACCTTCCAAACGTTCTAAATCCGGTGGAAGGCCCGCTGGATCTCCTTCCAAGAATACAACAAAGCTATTGGACGTCCATGCGGGCAACTGGTTGGGTGGCTGGTTTTTGCCAATTCCAACAGTAACCATTCAATACGGATCGGGTCAAGAGCAGTATTGACCTTAATGGCGGAATGACAGGCGATGGAGGCGGCAATTCGCGTGCGCAAAGCCGTAAGATCCTCATTCTGCTTGGATTCGTCGGAGTCGGCGCCGGATTGCTCGATTACCTCAGCCAGCATCCGCTCCAAGGCCGCTCCCTCCAAGCCTACGGGTGCCGCCTTTACTGCAAGTGTTTGTGGTCCAAAGGGTTCCACCTCAAAGCCGTTGCGGTCCAGCTCCTCGGCAATGCGCGCAAACACCACCATCTGCCAAGGTTTCAGTTCCACCAGCATGGGCATCAGTAACCTCTGGCGCTGCACCTTCTCCACTTGGCGGTCTCTTAAAATTTTTTCAAAAAGTATCCGTTCGTGTGCCACATGCTGGTCGATGATCCACAAACCATCGTCCCCGGCGGCCAAGATGAACGACTCGCGGAGCTGAGCCAACGGGCGGAGCGAGCCCAGGTGGTTCAAATTGGCCGCGGCCTGTTCTGCCTCCACCTGAGCTGTTGCCGTCGCCGCGCTTTGCCCGTTTGCACTCGCGCTGCCGGAGCCTGGCGAGCAACCCTCCGCCTCAGCCGGAACGGCAGGCTGGAAGAGCGCTGCCGCGGCCGCACCCCATGCCTGTCGTTCCTGGCCTCCCCATCCGCTTGGATTCAAGGCACTTACATCGAAAGGGAGCTTGCCCGGGATGGGAGAAGGCAGCTGCGGCGTTAGTTGGAAGGCCTCGGCGGTCGCCGAGGCCGCGAGAAATTCGGCTGGCTCAGAGTCGGGTGAGCCGGGCAAGGGCGAGAGAGCTGGGGGCATCAGCGAGGGGCTGGCGCCCGGCGCGGTATGCGAGGCCAGGAAGCCAGCGGCGGGGCGCGACTGGATAAGCGCGGTGCGCAGGCTGTCGCGAACAAAATCATGCACACGGGTGGACTGGCGGAAACGGACTTCGGTTTTGGCGGGGTGGACGTTTACATCCACCTCCTCGGGCGGCATCTCAAGGAAGAGCAGCACCACCGGGAAGCTGGTGGGCGGAATCACGTTGCGATAGGCCTCGGTGATGGCGTGCATTAGCAGACGGTCGCGGATAAGGCGCTTATTCACAAAGATATAGATCGAATTGCGGTTGAGCTTTTGCAGCTCCGGCTTGGAGTAGAAGCCGCTCAGGCGGAGTGCGCCGGGGTCGCGGACCGGATCCGAGGGGTCTATTTTCCAGGGGGGCGGCTCGGGCAGGCCGGCGTGGGCCAGCGGGGTTTCAGCGGCAACGGGCAGCAATTGGGCCAGCGTGTCTTTGCCAAATATCTGGTAAATGCGCTCGGCAGTGCGGGTTACCGGAGGCGCGGAGACGATGGTGTGCGTGGCGGACACCAGCTCGAAATGCTTCTCGGGGTGGGCCAAAGCGTAGTGGGTTACCAGAGCCGTAACGTGGGCCAGCTCGGTGCTCTCGGCGCGCAGAAATTTGCGGCGGGCTGGGGTGTTGAAGAAGAGATCGGCCACGGCCAGCGTGGTTCCGCGGGGAAGGGCAGCGTCGTCGACGTGCAGAATCTTGCCGCCCGAAATTTCGATGTGGGTTCCGGCGACTTCGTCCCCGGTTGCGGTATCGAGGGTCACGCGGGCCACCGACGCGATGGACGGCAGCGCTTCGCCGCGAAAGCCCAGCGTGGCGATGGAGAGCAAGTCGTCTGCCGTGCGCAACTTGGAGGTGGCGTGGCGCTCGAAGGCCAGCAGGGCATCGTCGCGGTTCATGCCCTGGCCGTCGTCGGCGACGCGGATCAGCCGCCGTCCACCTGCCTCGACCTCGACGCGGATGCGGCTGGCTCCGGCGTCGAGGGCGTTCTCCAGGAGTTCCTTCACGACCGAGGCCGGACGGTCCACCACCTCGCCGGCGGCGATCTGGTTGGCAACCTGGTCGGGAAGAATACGGATGCGGCCCATAGCTCTTTAGGGTAAATCAGGGATCAGAGATCAGGGGGCAGGGGTCAGGCGAGGCGTGTGACGCTGGGGATGCACTTGGTTGCTCGCTGGCGGATTTTCGAGGAGCTAAAAAGTGTGCCCGGAGATACACGGAATTCGGGAGAATTTGGTAAAAATGCACTACCTGGGAAAGGTGAATATCTCCCGCAAACCATCAGCCCCAAGGCGGACTGTTTGTTTGGTGAGCGAGAATAGACGCATGACGGACCTGGAGCGCATTTTGCCGTTGTGGCGCGAGCTGGAAGCCGCCGGGGCGGATTACGTTCTGGCTACGGTGGTTGCGGTCGAGGGTTCCAGCTATCGCAGGCCGGGCGCCTGTATGCTGGTGGCTCCGGACGGCCGCCACGCGGGTACGGTGAGCGGCGGATGCCTGGAAGCCAAGGTCGCCAGCCGCGCCTGGTGGCTCACCGCAAATGGCCTATCCGTCCAGCGCTATAGCACTGTCGAAGAGGATGGCGATCGGCCCTTCGGCTCCGGCTGCGGCGGAGTGGTTTCTCTGCTGCTGGAACGCCGCTCAACAGCGGGCTTGCTGCTTGCCGCGCTTTCACGAGCTTTCGACCGGCGCACGCCGCTGACGGTGGCGACCATTCTGGACGGCGAGCGGATTGGCCGCCGAGCATTCGCCGGCCTGGGGTGCGAGCCAGCCGAAGGATTTCAGGCCGCCGATGCTGGGCTTCAGGAACTTGCGGAAAGTGCGCTGGCGGGCCGGGCGTCGATTGAAGGGAAGATTGCAGCCGGCGAAGTCGAGGCCCGCGCCTGGGCCGACTACCGTCCGGCCCGGCCCGGTCTTTGGATCTTCGGCGCGGGCGACGATGCGCAGCCTCTGGTCCGCATGACAAAGGAATTGGGCTGGTTCGTCGCCGTTGGCGACGGACGCTCTCAACTGGCTACGCGCGAACGCTTCCCCCTGGCCGATGAGGTTCGCGTGCTGCCGGTTGGAGAGATGCCTCGGCTCGAAGGTGCCGGCCGGGCCTCGGCGCTCGGCAATTTGCTTCCACAAGACGCCGCAGTTGTGATGCACCACAGCTTTGAACAGGATGCGAAGATCCTCGCTTCGCTGCTGGCACTCGATTCACCACCCGCTTACATCGGCGTTCTCGGGCCGCAGCGCCGTACGCGCGAACTGCTTGGCGAGGCCGCACGCTTGCTCAGCCTGCCCCCCGCTTCTGCTTGGATCGAGCGCTGGCTTGGGCAACTGCACGCACCCATGGGACTCGACCTGGGCGCGGAGTCGCCGGAGACCATCGCCTTCTCCGTGCTTGCGGAGATCCAGAAGTCTCTTACCGCAGCCACCGCACTTCCGCTGCGCGAGGTGCGCGGCGATGTTCGAGTTTCGGGGTGACTAGAAAATTATCTGCAAGGATTTGAAAATAAATAGAGGGGGGTAGGGGGTATTAATTAAGTCGCCAACAGGAGAAGGTACGGATCGGGCAGATCCCTGAGAGATAGATGCGGGGAACGCGGACGCAACTTACCCACTTGCGGCGATTTCTTTCATGGCTTTCTCTATTCCCATTGTGCGCCGGCGGGGCGTAATCTTACGCAAAGGTCAGGAAAAGGATTGTGGTTTCGCGATCACCTACCACGATTCGCGAGGAAAAAGGCCGCAATCGCGGACTCGACGTCTTCCTTTGACTTTGAACATGGTTGAAGCCTCTCGGCCCACACGCGCCCGGGGTGAAGAACATCCCACGGCGACTTTCTTTGTTGATGCCTTCCGGAGCCCGGATCGTGATTTCCAAATCCATCCACCAAGACATTCCAAAGCGGTTGGAATCTTTCAATTAGCAACGATTCCGCAAGAGGAATCCAGACATCATCCACGACAAGATAACGACACTGAAAGTCACGACTTTCTAGATTTGTGGCGCCCGCAATGGATTCGGCGTGCTCTGAAAGCCGATTGAACAATCCATGCCCCGCAGCAGCCTCGAAATCCATTCCACCTTTTCGTCCGCCCGAGTGAATGGCCTTTCCAACACAGAGAGGCGCCGCATCTTCACAAACGGCATTGACAAACACGACGCGGCTCCTCATGCAGCATTTTGAGCTAAGATGTGGACAAGCCAAATGGCAGATGACGCAAAGATCGGAAAACCGTGGCGGGATGAGGAACTCGACGCGATCATCGCCGACTACTTTGCGATGCTCACCGCCGACCTCGCCGGAAAGCCCTACGTCAAGTCCAGGCATAGTGCGGCACTCATGGCGCAGATCGGCCGCACGCACCGGTCTGTAGAGTTTAAGCACCAAAACATCTCGGCCGTGCTTGACGAGCTGGGGCTCCCGTGGATTCCAGGCTACATGCCAAAGAGGAACTATCAGAACGCCATCTTCGACGGAATTGATCGATACCTCACCCAGCATCCAGAGATCTTAGTACCGGCCCCGGCCCCCCAAGCCCGAGTATCACAGTCGTCGGCGATCTTTGTGGATCCGCCGCCACTTTCGGCGCCAAAAAATCCGACTCCAGAAAGACTAAAGCGGCTCGTACAAAAATTTGATCCTGTAGAGCGGGACCACCGCAACCGCTCTCTAGGGAAAGCAGGCGAGGCCTTTGTAGTCGGTGTTGAGCGGAAGCAACTTCTTCAAGCTGACCGTGAAGACTTGGCTAGAAAAGTAAGATGGGTGGCAGAAGAAGACGGAGACGGGGCTGGTTACGACGTTTACTCGTTCAACGCGCACGGCCATGAGCGATTGATTGAAGTAAAGACCACAAACGGGGCCGCGCGTACGCCATTCTTTCTGAGCCGCAATGAGCGCGAAGTAGCAGCGGAGCGAGCCACGGACTGGAGCATTTATCGGGTACACCTGTTCGCCAGGGAGCCACGTATTTTCACTATATCGCCGCCGCTTGAGAATACAGTTCATCTTAGGCCCGAAACCTGGCGAGCATCCTTTTAGGTTTTGGCTGTTCGGGCGCTTCCCTTTTTTGGCAGACGGCCTTCTTCTTGTGGCACCCACACCCATGCAGCGACCCATGCGCCATCTTTCGCAATGCTTACCTGCGGCTGATCGTCAATTTCAAGGTCGCAAGTCGATGCGGTGTAGTTTTGGCAGGCCTTGGCAATGTAAGCCGATGTAATGGCTTTTTCTTTGCGTGTGGGTTTTGGTGTGGCGCATGTGGCGGAAACCAGTTCATTGCTCATAATGGCGTTAACCTCGCATCCCCAGGTTGGTCAGTAATCGTTCTTTAGTCTGTTCTGAAAGCCTGTTATTGATCTCGCCTTGTGGGTTGCAACTAAGAATGGCAACAGCAAGAGCAACCGCAGGTCCTTCGACTTCGTTTGGCGCACAAATCGCGCCAAACTCCGCTCAGGATGACAGTCTCGTGGTTGCTATCGTTAGCGGCCGCATCGTCAAACACATTCCCACACTATCAGGATTCGCCAGCCCAGAGAACGCAGCTCCTGTTGATTACGAAGGTCCCTTTCCCGATTCTGGGAAAGCTTCTTTGTCCACAAGTCTAATCGGGATTTTGGTTGCCTTCCGCAGCCCGGATGCTGATGCCAGAAACACCCATGCACAAAGACGATCTTGTCCAGCCTCGGAAAAACCATGTCTGGAACGCCCGGGAGGTCGCGCGCATGAAGCCGGTAGCGGAATCCGATGCTGTGCACCAATCGGCGAACAATCATCTCTGGACCGGTATCCGCACCTCTTATGCGGGACATCCGTTCACTGCGCTCCTGATTGGAGAGATTATCCACGAGATTGGACTACCCTAATGCAAATTTTATCGCAACCTTTATTGTGGAATTCCTTGGATCGGACGGCGTATCCGGTTTCACGCCGCCCGGTGCCCCATATCCGGATTCTCGAGCCTTGGAAACCACGAGAATCCGCTTCAAAGATTATGCGAAATTCTATATAATCTCTGTGTTGATAGATCTGCGAGGCCCATGGAATTTCGAGGCAGCGCTTTGGAGGATCTGTCCCGATTTCCGGCGGCGGCACGGAGAAAAGCTGGTTTTTGGGGAGATTGGAAAATGAAGAAGACCAAGGTTTACGAAAACGTATGAGATGCGATTGAACCCGATCCGGCGATGGCGGAGAATCTGAAGCTCCGCTCTTCTCTCATGTCGGCCCTCATCAGCCACATCAAGAGCGAAGGCTTGACCCAGGCGCAAGCTGCCAAGGTTTTCGGCGTCACCCAGCCGCGCATCTCCAATCTCATGCACGGCAGAATCGATGCCTTCGCGCTGGATATGCTGGTCAAGATGGCGACCGCCGTCGGCCTTCGCGTCACGCTGCGAGTGGAAAAGGCCGCGTGACCGGTCCTGCTGCTTTTGTACTACAGTCGTACACGCTCGCCGTCATAGCGGAGGGACAAAAGCCCGGGCCTAAAGGCCGCGTACTTTTCGGTCTTTCCGGGGGTTGAAACCCCCAGCTCCCTCCGGATCGGAGAGTTCCATCAGGGGCTAAAGCCCTGCTCATTCCGGGCTGTTTTCGGCACGACTAAAGTCGTGCCCTTTCAAAGTGACGACTTTTGCAGAGATTCTTTAGACTCGGGATGCTAGAGCGCTTTCGGGAATTGTGTAGACCGGAGTTCTGTAGGTATCCCACCCATTCCTCAGAAAAACGCGGAATGGATGGGGCACGGAAGTCTATGGTAAATCCGAAAATGCATCTAGTACCGTGACCGGAAGATTTCGTAGCGTTGAGAGCGCGAGCGTGGGTTTGGAAACCCACGCTACAGCTGGCCAGGAGGCCAGCGCTACATCCCGACGATAACTCAATCACACGGTCGAAGGACTAGTGAACGGTTACGGTGACCTGGGCGGTTGAGGGGCCGTATTGATTTGTGGCGGTGAGGGTGTAGGTGGTGGTGGCGGCGGGGGTGGTGGTTACGCTGCCGCCGTGGACTCCGCCTAGCTTGTCGATGAAATCGTAGGAGTCGTTGGTGGCCGTCCAGGTGAGCGTTACGGGCGTGCCGGCTGAGACCGATGTGGCCGATGCCGTGAAGCTGTCGATGGCGGGCGGGACGCCGGTGGGCGCGGTGACGGAGTCCCATCCGGGAAACGCCGGGGTCATTTGCACGACTTCGAAGTTGGACGACTGAATGGTATCGAGGTTCACGAGGTCGTTGTCATCCCATCGAGGGTCGGGAACTCCCTGGAAGTAGAAGTAGCTGCCATTGTCGGCGAGGATCATGCCGTAGTTCTTCATGGCGGAGAGGATGACCTTGTTGACCGCGGAGTAGCCGGAGATGTCGAAGCTGGCCTTGAGACGGATACGCATCCCCATGATGTTGTTCGTGCCCCAGAGGGTTCCGGCGGCGTGGGTGGCCGGCTCGACAAAGTATCCGTCGTTGGCATCGTCTTTGGTGTGGGGCAGGGTGAACCGGATGGCGTGGTTGATAGCGCCGGCCGCGACCTCGTCATAGCGCACCAGCCCAGGGAAGACGGCCAGCCCGGCGGCGTCGGCGGAGGTCCATCCCCAGGGACGCATCTCGGGGGCTTGCATGTCCCAGATGGTTTCGGAATCGGCGCTCCAGGCTCCGCTGCAATAGACCGAATTGAAGGTTTCATACAACATGCAGCGATTGCGATCGAGCACGAGAACGTGCTGGTCTCCCTGATAGTGGTTGGGCCCGCCGGTGCAGGCCGCAGGCGAACCCTCGATGGGAGCGGTGGGCGGGAACGGGGCATTGGCTACATCGCTCTCGGTGGGGTAGGAGACGACATCGATGGGAACGAGTGGGGTGGTGTTGGAATCGACCACGACATAGGGGATGCCGTAGTTTCCGCCAGCCACGGAGGAGAAGTCGTGGTGCAGATGCTGGCCGGCGAAGTCCGCCGCGGTGGTAATGGCGGTGTTGTTGGGATCGAGGGGCGCGGAGGCGATGTTGATGTTCCAGGCGTAGTTGGAAGGGAAGGGGACGAAGCCGTTGAGGCTGGCGTTGTCTCCCAGGGTCATGCCGCTGCACGACGGCCCGGATGTGGCGGCGTTGACCGTGATGCTCAGGCTTGCCGTGGTGTGGCCGGCTGAATTGGTTCCGGTGACGGTGTAGGTGGCGGCTGCGGCAGACGCGGTTGGGGTTCCGGTGATTTCGCCGGTTGCGGTGTTGAGGGTGAGGCCGGCGGGCAGGGCGGGAGAGACGGAGTAGGAAGCTATTGCGCTGCCTGAGTTAGAGGGCGAGTTACCTGCGATGGCTAACTCGACCGTGTAGACGGCGGGGTTTGCGGAGTATGTCAAGGAGGTTGGAGCCGTGACTGGAGTGGGGTTGACGGTGAAGCTTTGCGCGACCGGCGCGGCTGCGGCATAGGTGGCGTTGCCGGGCTGAGTGGCCTGGATCGAGCAGGTTCCGGCGGAGAGGAATGTGGCTGTTGTGGCGGAGACTGTGCAGATGGAGGTTGTGGTGGAGGCGAAGCTGACGGCGAGGCCGGAGGTGGCAGTGGCGGTGAGGGTGAGTGGCGTTCCGACGGTCTGGGCGGGAATTGGGTTGAAGGTGATGGTCTGCGCGGTGAGGGGTTTGGGGTTGACGGTGAAGCTTTGCGAGACCGGAGTGGCTACGGCATAGGTGGAGTTGCCGGGCTGGGTGGCCTGGATCGAGCAGGTTCCAGCGGCGATGAATGTGGCGGTTGTGGCGGCGACTGTGCAGGTGGAGGTTGTTGTGGAGGCGAAGCTGACGGCGAGGCCGGAGGTGGCTGTGGCGGTGAGGGTGAGAGGCGTGCCTACGGTTTGGGTGGGGATTGGGTTGAAGGTAATGGTTTGCGCGGTCAGGGGCGCGGGGTTGACGGTGAGGCTGAGGCTGGCTGCCGCCGACTGGGGCGTGGGCTGAGTCGCGTCCGTCACCGTGAGCGTTACAGACGCGGTTCCTACGGAGCTTTGCATGGGGCTGCCGGCGATTGCGCCGGAGGAGCTGTTGATCGAAAGGCCGCTCGGGAGGCTGGAGGCACTGTAAGAGTAGGGGGTGACACCGCCGGTTGCCGCTATCGCGCCGGTATATGCAACGCCAACGGTTCCACTGGGAAGTGCGGTTGTTGCGATGGCAAGCTTGGCAGGCTGAACGGGAATCAACGAGGTGTTTGAGACTGAACTACATCCAGTTAAGAACACCAAAGCACCGACGATCAGGCACTTGCCAAATCCTCGCATTGCAGGGCCCTTGTCTTTCCTGTTGCCGATTCTCTTACTCGTTATCTTACGCCCAACTGAACCCGCTTTGCGCCAGCGGCAGGGTGCGGATGCGCTTGCCGGTGGCGGCGAAGATGGCGTTGGTTACGGCGGGCAGAATCGGCGGGAGGGTGGGCTCACCCAGGCCCGTGGGAGAGTAGTCGGTCTTGCGCCAATAGACTTCGATCTTGGGCGCTTGTCTCATGCGCATCAGAGGGTGGTTATGGAAGTTCGACTGCTGGATCTTGCCGTCGACGAGCGTGATTTCCTGTGCCAGGTGGCCCATGCCTTCCATGATGCCGCCCTGCGCCATGCTCTCTGCCGCGGCGGGGTTGATAATCTGGCTGCCGACATCTCCAGCCGCCCAGACCCGATGCACCGTGACCTTGTTCTGGGCGTCGACGCTGACTTCTGCAACTTCAGCGAAATAACCGAGATGGCAGAACCAGGCGGCGATACCCATCCCACGGCCTGGCGTTTTTTTGCGGCTGGCCCAGCCTGACTTCTCCGCTACCAACTGAAGGACGCCCTTATACCGCTCGGGGATGAGGACGGATGGTCCGGTTGGCTCGTGGTCGCCCACGGCGTCGTGTTGGCTCGATGACCAGGGAGATCGCGTGTTGCTGAGGAGGTCGAGCTGGAAGTCGAGGGGATCGCGACCGGCGGCGGTTGCCAACTCGTCGAGGAAGGATTGCGCCACCCAGCAGTAGGCGTTGTCGCCGGGGGCGCGGAGGGCTCCAGTGCGCAGCATGAGCGGCTGCGCGGAGGTGTAGAGCGCGTACGCCGGCGGAAAACCGGCCGGATAGGAATCCTGGCCCATGCCGCCGCCGGAGGTCGAGTGCTTTTCATCGCCGAAGGTGACAAAGTGATGACGCCAGGCGGTGAGCTTGCCCTGCGTATCAAGGCCGCCTTTGAGGCCTACGGTCGCGCCGGGGCGGAAGGGGTCGTGCGCGATGTCATCTTCACGGGACCAGAGGAGCTTGACGGGGGCACTGATGTTTTTGGAGATCCAGGCGGCCTCGACCAGGTAGTCGTTCTGGAGGCGCCGGCCAAAGCTGCCGCCCGAGCGCACCATGTGTGTGGCGATGTCGGTCTCCTGGATGCCGAGCGTCTTGGCTACCAGGCCACGGCCATCGACCGGGAGCGTGCTGGTGGACCACATCTCGAGCTTGCCGTCCTTCCAGTGGGCGGTTGCGCCCTGCGGCTCCATCGTGACGTGCGCGATGAACGGATAGCGATAAGTGGCCTCGACCAGCTTGGCCGATGACTTGAGGGCAGCGTCCACGTCGCCATATTTGCGCACGGTTGTTGCGGGCGGGGCTTGCAGAAGCTCTTCAGCACGCTTCTTGAAGCCCTCACTGCTTTGCGCGGCGGCGGGGCCAAGATCCCAGTCGACCTTGAGCTGTTTGCGAGCCTGCTGCGCCTGCCACCAGCTATCAGCCACAATGGCGATGCCGGGTTCCATTCCCGGCTCCCAGGGCGTATAGGCGGCGGGAACGATGCCGCCATTAATGACCAGAACATGGCGCACACCGGGCAGCGCTTTGATCTGCTCGATATTGGCGGTCTTGACCTTGCCCGCGAAGACCGGAGCTTTTTCGATGGCTGCGTATAACATTCCCGGCACTTCGACATCGATGCCGAAGAGCGGCTTGCCGGTGACGATGGCGTGGGTGTCAACGCCAGGCTGGGAGTGGCCGATGATGCGGTAATCCTTGGGGTCTTTGAGCTTGACGGTGCTAAGAGCGGGCGCGGGCAGCTCGGCGGCTTTGGCGGCGAGCTCGCCATAGCCGGCTGAGCGGCCGGAGGGCGCATGGAGAACGCGGCTTGAGGCGGCCCTGAGCACGCGGCCCGAGGACGAGTCGATGCTACCGGAAGCCGAGTCGACCACGCGGCCCGGCTGCGTGGTGCATTCAGCCGCCGGCACACCCCACGTTTGCGCAGCGGCGGCGATGAGCAACTGGCGCCCAGCTGCGCCAACGCGGCGCATCGGCTCCCAGCCCTGCGGTGTGTTGGAGGAGCCGCCGGAGTATTGCGGGCCATAGACCTTCTCGTTCAGCTCGGCCTGCTGCACGCGGACGTCTTTCCAATCCACGTCGAGCTCTTCGGCGATGAGCATGGGCAGCATGTTGCGCATGCCCTGACCGGACTCCGAGGCGCGGGCCATGATGGTGACGACGCCATCCGGAGCGATGCGGATAAAGGCCTGCGGGGTCAACTCAGCGTTTGCGCCTGGCCGTTGTGCCGCGGCGAGCGGTGAGTAATAAAGATTGAGAGCGAAGCCGCCACCGGCGAGAGCGCTCAACTGAAGAAACGATCTGCGATCGATGCGCATGGTTCGAGCCTCCCTTCTATTTGTTGGTGGTGGCGACTGCGCCAGCGGCCTCATGAATCGCCTGGCGGATGCGGGTATAGGTTCCGCAGCGGCACAGATTGCCGCTCATGGCCGTATCAATCTCGGCGTCGGTGGGATGAGGCGAGCGCGCGAGCAGGGCGGTGGCCGACATGATCTGGCCTGACTGGCAGTAGCCGCACTGGGGTACGTCCAGCGCCTCCCAGGCCACTTGCAGGGGATGCGCGCCATCGGGCGAAAGGCCCTCAATCGTGGTGATCGCCTGGCCCACGGCGGCGCTCACGCGCGTCAGGCAGGAGCGCACCGGGCTACCGTCCAGGAGCACCGTACAGGCTCCGCAAGCGCCTATTCCGCACCCGTACTTGGCGCCTTTGAGGTTCAGTACGTCGCGCAACACCCACAACAGGGGCGTGTCCGCCGGCACGTCTACCGTTGCGGCTACGTTGTTAACCGTCAGTTTTAAAGGCATTTGTTTGCTCCACGACCCGCGTACAGAAAGGGGAACGATCGCGAACACAAGATTGAGATTGCAGTTTACCGCATTTCGGCTATGGCTTGCCACCGGCACCAAGGCCGGGGGATGGTGCGGTTTCGGGATTGGCGACGACACGTCCGGAAGCCGCAGAGCCCGGCCGAATCGGGCCGGGAAACGTGCATCGGCCTGTTGGCATCAGTTGAGCCAAGGGTCACTTATCCGGACAGGCGGCTATTCGGCCAAGTGACGGGAAGCTCGAACTAAGCCGCTTCCCGCCACCCTTGGCTGTATCGCGCAGGACGATCGTCAAAACTTCAACTGCCTATTCCGCCTGCGCTAGCCCCGAAACAACCGCGGCAACTTTATCGAGTATCTGGTTCCAGCCCTCTAGTTGCCCGCTATTCTTTGCGCTCTCCATGGGTTCATTTCCAGTGAAGGTGAGTTTCGTCTGGCCGTTTCCAAAATCCTCAAAAGTAATCACATCGTGCGCACCGTCTATGGCCTCATGTTCTATTCCATAGTGCGCAGACTCAACCTTGTTTCCCTTCGGGTCGGAAAAGTACATGGAGGAAACGATCTTCTCGTGGAGAATAATCTCGTGGTATTCGCCAGCATTCCAGAACTCCTGCCCATCCGGCGCTCTCATGCAGCAGAGGAATTTGCCTCCCACGCGAAAATCGATCTCGCAAAAGGGCGCAGTAAAACCCTTTGGCCCCCACCACTGCATCACATATTTCGGGTCTGTCCACGCCTTCCAAACCAATTCGCGTGGGGCATCAAAAACTCTTGTGACAACCATCCGCTCTGTCTCGCTAACCGTGTTTTGTGTCATCTCTGACCTCCGTTTTTTTCATTTGATTCACAACCACATCTAGCTTGTCGAAACTCTCTTCCCAGAATCGACGATAGCTAATCGCCCAGTCACTGACCGTTTTTATCGCCTCCGGTCTAAGCGAGCACACACTCTCGCGTCCACGCTTCGTCTTAATCACAATCCGCGCCCGAACCAGGCAGGCAATATGTTTTGAAATCATCTGCTGCGAGAGCGCAAACGGTTCCGTCAATCCATGCACACAGGCGGGCCCATGGGAGAGTCGTTCGATCATCGCTCTACGGGTGGGATCAGACAAAGCCGCAAATGTTGCACCCAACTTATCCACAACCATATGGTAGTGGATTTTCTGCCGGTGTCAAGTATGAATTTTGAGACCCCCGATTGCTGCTCTCCGATCTCTGAACGCTGACACGTGCGCTGATTTATATTCCCCCATGAGCCGCGTATCGCAGCAGGGTGCATGGTTTTGAGAATAGGCTTCCTCAAGCAATTCTGACGATTACAGTCCGCACCACAACCTGCGCAGGAGCGCGAGCCGTCACGGTTCAGGCGCTGGTATCGGGGGCCGCAGGAATGCGGATTGCCTGTTCTCGATGTACCACCAGCTTGTTGGGCAAGTGATCTTTGCCGGTTGACCCGCTACGACAATCGCGACGAGCGGTAAATCGCCATAACCGGCCAATCGCTTCCCATTTTCATTCAGTTGCTCTGGAGCTTTTTTATCTCAGCGAGGATCTTGATGAGGCGGATGGATAGCCTGAGGAGACGCTTGCAGGCATTGCCGT